>JADMIO011246892.1_pt1 | contig 35167 bp, 30 predicted proteins | sample 8958161 | NCBI WGS metagenome assembly JADMIO01 (sample SAMN16585339, study PRJNA669376) | soil metagenome | isolation source: Crop rotation soil | place: USA: Cullars Rotation, Alabama | collected 2011
CGCGACAACTTGTCCACGTGGAATTCTAAGCTTAGGATCCCAATGTGCTGGAAAGGCGCATCGTTGCCAACGTAATCGCGGAAGCGGCCGAACGCGAAACCGGCGGGCTGCCGGACATCACGATCGCCGGTCACTTCGAAGGCGATTCATTCATCGGCGAATTCGATCCGGCGTCACTGTCGGAGGCAATAAAAGCCATCACGGACGATGTACGCGCCACGATTTCGCCGAAAGCTCCACAACCAATTTCAATAACCATGGTCCGCGATGCAAACCATGCGACCATCGAATGGCGCGGTGGCCGCTTCAATACCAGGAACTCGGCCCTACCGCATGGTTGTGGAACGATCCACACAGAACTGGCCACCAAAATAATCGAAGCTCAGGGGGGCGAACTGGTTTGCGCCGAAGAAATTATTCGCGTAACGCTGCCTCTGTCAAACAAATAAATACGACGAATGACTAAATCAAAAAATCAAGAGATTCGCATACTGGTTGTTGACGACGAGCCAATGATGAGCGATTCGCTCAAACAGCATCTCGTCGGTGAAGGATATACGGTGGATACGGCCGCCAGCGGCGCGGAAGCGATCGACATGTTCGATGGCGGTGCGCATCACCTGGCGATCTGCGATGTGCAATTGCCGGACATGGACGGGCTCACCCTGCTGCGCCACATGAAAGACGCGAAACCGAATACCGAAGTGATTGTGGTCACAGGTTACGGGTCCGTGCAAACCGCAGTCGAGGCCATCAAGGCCGGCGCATTTTACTTCGTCGAGAAGCCATTCGATTTTGAAGAATTGCTTCCGTTGGCTGAGAAGGCCCTCGAACGCCGCGAGCTGATGGCGGAAACCGAGAATATGCGGCGGCAGCTCTCCACGCGCTCGGAATACTTCAACATCATCGGATCGTCAAAACAGATGCAGACGATCTACGAAACCATCGAATCGGTGGCGAAGTCCGATGCGAACGTATTAATCGTTGGCGAGTCCGGCACCGGCAAGGAGTTGATCGCCAACGCTATCCACTACAATTCGCTGCGCGCCAAGAAACCATTCATCAAAGTGAATTGTGCCGCGCTGCCCAAAGAATTGATCGAGTCCGAACTGTTCGGTCACGCCAAAGGCGCGTTTACCGGCGCGCACGCCGACAAAGAAGGCCTGGTGCAACATGCCGCCGGCGGCTCGCTGATGCTCGACGAAATCGCCGAGATGCCGATTGAGTTACAACCGAAACTTTTGCGTGTCTTGCAGGAGCGTACCTGCCGCAAGGTGGGTTCCGAAAAAAGTTATCCAGTTGATTTCCGTCTGATCTGTTCGACGAACCGCATGCCGGCCGACGCTATTCGCGACGGCTTGTTGCGCGACGATCTTTTTTATCGCATCTCAACCATTACCATCCATGTGCCGCCTTTGCGGGAGCGCATGGAAGACATTCAATTACTTACCGACCATTTCCTGCAACTGTACGCGGAGAAGTATGAGCGGCCGATCGCCGACGTCTCACAGTCGGCGTATCAGCGTCTGTTTTCTCATCCCTGGCCCGGCAACGTGCGCGAGCTGCAAAACGTAATCGAGCGCGCGGTGCTGCTCGCGAAAGGCGAGCGCATCGAGCCGGTCGATTTGCCGTTCGACAATGGCAGCGCCAGCGCCGCCGCTCCCTCGATGTCCTGGGACGTGCCGCCGAACATGACGCTCGAAGACATTGAAAAATTTGTCATCGAGCGCACGTTGCAACGCACCGGCGGAAACAAACAAAAAGCCGCTAATATGCTGGGCATATATCGTCCTCGCCTGTACAGCAAAATCAAAAAATATCGAATCGGCCTCGAATCAGTAAGCGCCAACTGAAGGCCGGTCTCGATTTCAAATTAATTTTCTGCTTGAAATATCTCCATCATTTTTGAGATTGTTAATCTAGCTAACTCAAAAGGAAACTCGGACTTTGCCACCATATCCCGACGATCGCCGCCAGTCTCCCCGACTCGAGGCCAATCTTGATGCGCGACTTGAATTCAGCGTGCTCATGCGCGAAGCCGACGCATCCGAGCGCGGCGTCCAACACCTGCGCGCCTGCGCCGGCCACACGATAAATCTGAGCCGCGAAGGTCTCGGCCTCATCCTGCATGCCCAGAGCATCGACGAGCAGTACCTGATGGGCGGCGAAAACTCTTTGGCCATCGAACTCGACCTGCCGAACGGATTGTCTCTGGAGATTCAGGCAACGCCGGTGCGTTACGAAAAGTTGGATGAAGGCTATCTGATCGGCGCGCGCATCAGCGGCATGAAGGAGCGCGATCGCGAATTGTACGAAGAGTACCTGGAAGAGATTGGCGAAGGATAGGGACCACCCACCGATTACGCAGATTTCACAGACTTAGAAAAAGACGCAGCCACAAAAAAGCACAGAAGGCACAAAAGAAAGAGTCAACTGGCGATCACACTACTCGCTCGGTTCATTTTGTGCTTTTTGCGCCTTTTCGTGGCTTCTCTTGCCATCTGTGCAATCTGGGTAATCTGTGGATAAATTCTTCAGACTACCTGATACGTCGCCACACTGGTCGGCGTCTCCCAACACTTCACTTTATAAATCTGCACGCGGTCGTCGTCGATCTTCGACGCGATTCTTTCCAACACGAACCGCGCGACATTTTCCGCCGAAGGGTTCTGCTCTTCCACAAACGGCTCCAACTCATTCAGGTTTTTGTGATCGAGATAAGTCACCAGTTCGTCGGCCGCCTGCTTGAGCTCCACGAAATCGACCAACAGCCCGATGTTATTCAACTCGGCCCCGCGCGCGTAAATCTCAATCTTATAATTATGACCGTGCAGGTTCTCGCACTTCCCCTGGTAACCGCGCAATTGATGCGCGCTGGAAAAGTTGCGCTCGATCATCACTTCAAATTGTCCCGGCATGGAATTAGTTTCAGGTTTCAGGTTGAAAGTTTCAAGTCTGTGTCATCAGGCCGTAGCCGCCGATTCATTCGCAAAGAACCGTTCGAGATCTTCAACGCTCGACGTTATGCGGCAGTGCGGCAAACTCTTGAGAAATTGTTGGCCGTACATCTTCGTGCGCAGGCGCGGATCGAGCACGGCTAACACTCCGCGGTCTGCGGTACTGCGAATCAAGCGACCCAGACCCTGCTTCAAGCTGATGATCGCCTGCGGCACGCTGTATTCATAGAAGCTCGAGCCGCCCTGCTCTTCAATTGAACGCTGACGCGCCGCCACGATCGGATCGCTGGGGACAGCAAATGGCAACTTGTCGATGATCACACATGACAATTGCTCGCCGCGCACGTCCACGCCCTGCCAAAAACTCGACGTCGCGAACAGCACTGCATTTGGCGTTGCGCGAAATCTTTTCAGCAGCTCGCCTTTGGCCGCACTCCCCTGCACCAGACACGGATAATCAATTTGTGACGCCACGCGTTCGAACATCTCATTCATGCCGGCGAAGCTGGTACACAAAACGAACGCGCGCCCGCGCGTGGCGTTAACGATCTTGATCGCCTCTGCCGCGGCTGCGGCGCCCCATTGTGGCGCGCGCGGATCGGGCATCTTCGCCGGCAGATACAGCACCGCCTGATTTTCAAAATCGAAGATTGACTCCGCCATCATCTCTTCGCCTTCATCCAGTCCCAGCCGATCGCGAATGAAACGAAAGTTTCCCGCGCTCGAAAGCGTCGCCGAAGTAAGCACTACGGTCGGGACCTTATCGAACAGCCTGTCCTGGAGAAAACCCGAGACATCGATTGGCGAAGCTCGCAGGAAAACACCACGGCCGCGCCGTTCGATCCAGTAAACGAACTGTTTGTCCTCTGCTTTCACGATGAAGTTCAGATCAAAGCGAAGCTGTCGCGTGCGACGAAGCAGGTTATCGGCGTCGTCTTCAGCGTCTTTCAAGATCGCCAGCGAGGTTTCCAGACGATGCAACACGTTATCAAGCGCGAGGTACGCGTCGTTGTCGCGCAAATTGTCAATTTGCGATCCTACGTCGTCCTCGACATCAGGCCGCAAGTTATCAACTTGCGCTACCTTTCGCCGCGTTAAAGTGAATCTTCCTTCCAGGCCGCGGCCTTCGTGAAACGAAATCCAAAATAGATCGGCAAAGCGTTGTATGCGCGCGCTGACGCGGGTCAATTCCTGCTGCGACTCACGGTCGTCAACTTTCAAGTAACTGACATCGCGCAGTAGATCGTCGATCTGATAATTCGAAATGCCGGTGCCGAAATATTCTGACGCCACATCTTCGATCTGATGAGCTTCATCCAGAATGACCGCTGCATAATCAGGCAGCACCGCGCCGTAAGCGCCGTTGCGCAAAGCGAGATCGGCAAAAAACAGATGATGGTTGACGACGATCACATCCGCATCGGTGGCGCGCTGACGCATGCGCGTGATGAAGCACGGATCAAAGTCGGGACACTTCTGACCGAGACACGTGTCCGAACGCGCATCGATGTGCCGCCAAAACGGCAGATTCTCCGGCAGATTGGAAAGCTCTGCGCGATCACCCGTCTCAGTCCGCGTCACCCAGCGAAACACCTCGTCGAACTGATCGATTTGCTCCAGGCCTTCGAGAAACGGCATGCCTTCGGCGCGCTTGATGCGATGCAGGCACGCATAATTATTCCGCCCCTTCATCACCGCCGCGCGAAACTTCGCGGGCAGAGTCTCCTGCAGAAACGGAATGTCCTTGTCCATCAACTGCTCCTGCAAATTCTTCGTGCCCGTCGAGATCACGATGCGCGAGCCGCTGCCACAGGCCGCCGCAATCGCCGGCACCAGATAAGCCAGAGTCTTCCCCGTCCCGGTTCCCGCTTCAACGATCAAATGCCGCTTCTCTTCGAACGCGCGCAGCACCGCCTCAGCCATATCGATCTGGCCCGGCCGGTGTTCATATTCAGGATGAGTCCTGGCGATCAGTCCGTCAGGTCCGAAGATTGATTGCATCAGAAGGAGTATATCCGCAGATCACGCAGATTTCATCGACGGTCAGCGAGCATCGGATTTATCAATCGAATTGTCGACGAGGATTTTGTTCCAGATACGTCACAATCAATTCCATAAATGCCTTCCCGAAATCCGCCAACTTCTTTTCTCCCACGCCGCTGATGCGCGCAAATTCGCCGGCGGTTCGTGGGTAATACCGGGCCATCAGGCGCAACGACACATCTGAGAAAACTATATAAGCCGGAACAGCTCGCTCGTCGGCAATCTGCTTTCGCAGCCCGCGCAATTCATCAAAGAGCACCTCGTCATAATCGAACGCTCCGGAAACGCGTCTTCTCTTCTCGTCGCGCGTTCGTTTGTCTTTGGGCAGCGCGATCGGCTTGACCAGATGAATCGGCTGGCGCTCTTTGAGCGCGGCCCAACCGGACTCGCTCAGCTGCAACACGTTGAATTTTTCGGGCAACTGATTCAGATAACCTTGCCGCACCAGTTCCCTGCCGATCAGTCGCCACTCAGTTTGCGTTCGATCCTTTCCGATGCCGTAGGTCGAAACGTATTGATGGTCCCAGCGGCGCACTTTCTCAGAATCCGCGCCGGTCAGAACTTCCGCAATCTGGTTGATGCCGAAATCGATGCGGCTCTTTTCGCGCAGGCGATAGACGCAGGAAAGAAATTTCTGCGCTTCGATCGTGCCGTCATAACTCTCGCGCGGTGTCAGGCAGTTATCGCAAGCGCCGCAGTCTGCGGCGTGGAACTCTTCACCAAAGTAGCGCAGCATCGCCACGCGCCGGCATTCGGCGCTCTCGGCGAGTCGCACCATCTGGCTCAACTGCTGTCGCGCAATCTCGCGTTCCTGCGGCTTCGACATCTCGTCGATGAAGCGCGAATACTTCACCGCATCGCCGGCACTGAAGAGCAAGAGGCACTCGCTCGGCAAACCGTCGCGGCCCGCTCGTCCCGTTTCCTGGTAATAGCCTTCGATATTTTTCGGCAAATCGTAATGGACCACGAAGCGCACATTCGGTTTATCGATGCCCATGCCAAACGCGATCGTCGCGCAAATCACCTGCGCATCATCGCGCCGAAACATTTCCTGGTTCCGGGCGCGCGTGGGTGCGTCAAGCCCGGCGTGATATGGCTTGGCTTCGATGCCGTCATCCTGCAAACGCTGGGCAAGGTTCTCAGCCGTGTTACGACTCTGGCAATAGACGATGCCGCTGTCACCTGTGCGAGTCTTCACAAAGCGCAACAGTTGCTTGTACGCGCCATCTTTCGCTTGCACGCGATAGATTAGGTTGGGCCGATTGAAACTGGCGACATAGCAACGCGGCTGTTGTAGGCGGAGTTGCTTGACGATGTCGGTCTGTACTCTGCGGGTCGCCGTCGCTGTCAGCGCCATCAACGGCGTCGCGGGAAAGAACTCGCGCAGTTGGGCCAACTGACGATACTCCGGTCGAAAGTCATGACCCCACTCGCTGATGCAATGCGCTTCATCGATAGCGATCAGTTTGACCGGCCATTCCTTCAGGTTCGCCAAAAAGCCCGGCAGCATCGCACGCTCCGGCGCGACGTAGAGCAGGCGGTAATCCCCACTCCGCAATCCGCTCATGCGCGCGGCCGCTTCATTCGCGCTGAGAGTGGAATTCAGAAAAGTCGCCGACACGCCGCTGGTCGTAAGCGCATCGACCTGATCCTTCATGAGTGAAATTAACGGCGAGATCACAACGGTCAATCCCGGTCGCGCCAGTGCCGGCAGTTGAAAGCAGAGCGACTTGCCCGCGCCCGTCGGCAACAACGCAAAGACATCGCGATCGGACAGGGCATCGCGAATGATTTCTTCCTGCAGCGGGCGGAATGAATCAAAGCCGAAGGTTTGTTTCAGGAGATGCAGGAGATCAATCGTGGGTGATTGCATATGAGAGTCAGTACCATCCGCGTGAGCGGATGGATCAAGGAGCCCATTTGACGCCAAGCCGTCCCGCGATCCATCCGCTCACGCGGATGGTACTGACCGTCTCTCGAACGATTTACGCGGTGCTTTCGCTGGCTCGCGGCTTCAAACGCTTCGCGTACAACGGGAATCTCGCGGTCAACTCGGCGACATCGCGTTTCACATTATTCTGCACAACCTCTGATTGCGGCTCATGAACAATCGCCGCGATCATCCGGCCAATGTCGCGCATCTCGGCTTCTTTCATCCCGCGCGTCGTGACGGCCGGCGTGCCGAGGCGCAGTCCTGAGGCCACGAATGGCTTGTTCTGATCGAACGGAATGGTGTTCTTGTTCACCGTGATGTGCGCGGCCTCGAGCGCCTTCTCAGCGTCCTTGCCGGTGATTCCTTTCCCGTCCATCCACACGTCGACGAGCATCAGGTGATTGTCCGTGCCACCGGAAACAATGCGCAGGCCTTGCTCCTGCAATTCGGCACAGAGAGCTTTGGCATTCGCCAAAACTTGCCTTTGATATTCCTTGAAGTCGTCGCGCAGCGCTTCCCCAAAGGCCACCGCTTTAGCCGCGATGATGTGCACCAACGGACCGCCTTGCACTCCCGGAAACAGTCGCCGATCGATCTCTTTTGCGTGTTCCTCTTTGCAGAGAATCAAACCGCCGCGCGGACCGCGCAGAGTTTTGTGCGTGGTCGTCGTGACGTAGTCGGCGTGCGGCACGGGTGAAGGATGCAGACCCGCTACGACGGGGCCGGCGATATGCGCGATATCGGCAAACATGCGCGCGCCCACGCCCTGCGCGATTTCACCGATGCGTTTGAAGTCGATGATGCGCGGATAAGCCGACGCGCCGCAGACCAAAAGCTTCGGCTTATGTTCCTCAGCCAGCCGCTGCAATTCGTCGTAATCAATCGTCTCCGTCTCGCGCGACACGCCGTAATCCGCAACTTTGTAACTCAATCCCGAGAAATTCAGCGGATGGCCGTGCGTCAGGTGCCCACCATGCGAAAGATTCATCCCGAGAATCTGATCGCCGTACTGAATGGCCGCGAGATACACAGACATGTTGGCCTGCGCACCGCTGTGGGGCTGCACATTCGCGTGGTCGGCGCCGAACAGTTCCTTCGCCCGATCGATCGCGGTTTGTTCGACCACGTCTGTCCATTCGCAACCACCGTAGTAACGCTTGCCCGGATAACCTTCGGCATACTTGTTGGTAAAAACGGAACCCGCCGCTTCCAACACGGCTTCGCTGACGAAGTTCTCGCTGGCGATTAATTCCAGCCCGTTCGCCTGGCGCGCAACTTCGTTATCGATTGCGTTCGCAATTACTGGATCTGTTTCCGACAGACTAAGGTTTTTCAAATCATCCATCTCGGTGTCCCTAAGGTCGTGCTATAGCGCAAATTGTTAATTTGCGGGTCTTCCTCTTCATCGACATCAGATCGCAAGTTAGCAACTTGCGCTACTCTATTGATCGGCCGGCGGCGCGAAGTAAGACTTGCGTCCGGTGATTGTATATTCGGGATGACCTCGCACTTCGACCTGCACTTGCCTGCGCTTTCCGTCTCGCGTTTTATCAGAGGGATAATAACCCAAAATATAACGACTGTTGATGTCGTTCAGAATCCGGTCATAGATGTCGGGCGCATCTTCAGGCTTTTGCAGGTAAGCAGTCCATCCGCCAATCGCTGCGCCGGCGGCCGCCATCTGCTGCCACTTCACATAATTCGTCACAAACGATTTGACTACGATTCCCGAATTACTCGTCGATGGTTGTAAGGTCGGCAGCTCGCGGCTATCGACGTCGTCGATGTGTCGCATTCCTGGAATCACCGTATAAACCGAGGCGCGGGACCGTTCGATGGTGGAATACAAATCGCGCAGGCTGAAACGCTCCCGCAAAGGACTCGGAATCGGAGCATACGGCATGTCAAACGGCGCCGGTGTCGAAGGTTGTAAGGCGAACGTCTGGTCCCCGTCAGTCTGAAAGATCACAATCGGCCGTACATCTTCTGCCGTGAACATCTCGCGAATGACGGCCATCAAGGCACTGAATTGCTTGCTCTTGCCAAAATCTCTTTTCTTCGATTTTTTATAAAGACCATCTAACGCCTGCTTCAATTCTTTCTTGTTACGCGTAAAGTCAACCAACAGATCTACATCATCAGTCACAATCGCCATTAAATCCTTCGGCCCCAATTTGTCGACGAGGACTTTCGCCGCGGCGACGCTCTCTTTGATAAACGGTGACTGGCTGCCGCTGTAATCGATCAGCAGAACGATAGTGCGCGGGACGTCGAGATCGTTGCCGAGCGAGAAGTGCTCGACTTTTTCACCACGGCCGTTCTCGGTGATGACAAAATCTTCTCTGGTCAGATTCGGGACGACCTTGCCGTGCCGGTCGACTACCGTCACGCTGCAAATCACCAGATTGGTATCAACCTTAACTACATCGTCATCGTCCCTGGCGCCCTGATTCGGCTTCTTAGTCGCAGCCTGCTTCTCGACGGCTTCATTCAGATTGGGGTCCCACTCGAGTCGATCGAGACTCGAACCGAAATTCTTTAGCTTAGGTCGAGGTTCAGGTTGAGATTGGCCGGGAACTCTCGCGGCATACGCCAACACGAGCAACAAGACTGGGGCGAGGAATGAAGGAATTCGCTTGATGCTGGACGGGAAAAACAAAGGGACTACCTGTGATGAGCTAGTTCATCCTGCTCGATCTCGCGAATCTTGTTCACGCGTCTTTCATGGCGGCCATGATCGAAATGCGCCGCGAACCAGGCGCGCACAATCTTCGGCAACTCATCAGCCGGTGTAATCCGCGCCCCCAAAGAAAGCACGTTGGCGTCGTTATGTTCACGCGCCAAACGCGCCACTTCTTCGTTCCAGGCCACGGCCGCCCGCACGCCGGGAACTTTGTTGGCGGCGATGGCCATGCCAGTTCCGGAGCCGCAAACCAGCAGGCCTGAATCGACTTTTCCCGCCGCAACTTCCTCGCCGACTTTGCGCGCGTAATCGGGATAATCGACTGACTCGGTCGAGACAGTTCCCAAATCCTCGAACTGAATTCCAAGTTCGTTGAGCAACGGCTTCAGACGTTCTTTCTCCTCGAACCCGGCGTGATCGCTGGCGATGGCTATCTTCATTGTCGACCTTCTTTCGCGGTAAGGCGATGGTACATCAGTGAGTATCGCCCGGCCAAGTTTTGAAGTGGTGCCGTGTCAGTACCGGGAGCGGTAGCGACCGGATCAAGGTTCTCAGTGTCGACATCAGGCCTGCCAGATCCCGTCGCTGCCACTCCGGGTACTGACCCGTCCACGATCCAAAGCGGCGTCGCGCTTCGCTTGCCGCCGCACTCCAAATTGGCCACAATGCCTGTCTATGCGTTGGTCACAATATTTCATCCCTACTCTCCGTGAAGACCCGGCCGATGCCGAAGTCGTTTCGCACAAACTGCTGCTGCGCGCGGGCGTCGTCCGCCAACTCTCTGCGGGTATTTATTCATACCTGCCATTGGGGCAGCGGATTGCGCTGAAGGTCATGCAAATTCTGCGTGAAGAAATGAACCGCCTCGGCGGTCAGGAATTCTTTTTGCCGGCGCTGCATCCGGCTGAGCTTTGGCAAGAGTCTGGTCGCTGGCAGGCGATCGACGACATCATGTTTCGTTTGAAGGATCGCAAAGGCACCGACCTTTGTCTGGGCATGACGCACGAAGAAGTCTTTACTGCCATCGCCCGCAACGAACTGCGGTCATACAAGCAACTGCCGCAAGTCTGGTATCAGATCCAGGTGAAGTTTCGCGACGAGCCTCGGCCCAAATCCGGGCTGATGCGCTTACGCACTTTCACCATGAAGGACGCTTACACGTTTGACGTAAATGAAGAGGGACTCGACAAGTCATTCAACGATCAGCGCGACGCGTACATAAGAATCTTCACTCGTTGTGGAATTCAGTTCTCGATTGTCGAAGCGTCGTCCGGCGCAATGGGCGGATCGCAATCGAATGAATTCATGGCCAGGACGGACGCCGGCGAGGATTTAGTCGCAAGCTGCGCGAATTGCGGTTACGCAGCGAATCTCGAAAAGGCAACGTCGCGTTTGGCGAAGATCGAAGACGAACCTGGACCGAACGCGCCCGAGGAATTCCCGACGCCAGGTGTGCGGACGATTGAAGACTTGGCGAAGATTCCTTATCTCGTCACGGCCAAGCGACAGATCAAGACGCTGGTCTATTCCGCGACCATGGATGGCGAACCGCGTCCGGTGCTCGCTTTGCTGCGCGGTGATCATGCACTTCACGAAGTGAAGTTTGCGGACGCGTTGGGCGCGAGTGCGGTGCGACCCGCGCATCCCGAGGAAATTCGTGAGTTACTTGGCGCCGGCGCGGGGAGCCTCGGAGGAGTTGGCGCCAAACAGACAGCGCGCGCCGCGAGACAGAACTTGACGATTGTGGCCGACGAAGGTTTGCGCGGCCGGAGCAACATGACGACGGGCGCCAACAAAGATGACCATCACATTCGCGGCGTCGCCGTTGAGCGCGATATCGAGGTCGACCAGTGGGCGGACTTGCGCACGGTCGAATCGGGCGAGGCCTGCCCACGTTGTGACGCCGGCACACTCGAAGTATTCAAAGCGATGGAAATTGGTCACATCTTCAAACTCGGGACCAAATATTCCGCGTCGATGGGCGCGAACGTCCTGACTGCCGAGGGCAAGGAAGTTCCGATCATCATGGGCAGTTACGGCATCGGGGTCGAGCGCATCATCACCGCGGCCATCGAACAGAATAACGATGCGGACGGAATCGTCTGGCCCAAATCGATTACCCCGTTCGATGTGATTGTCACCATCACCAACATCAAGGACGAAAAACTGCGCGCGGCGGGCGATAAACTTTATGAAGACTTGCGGCACGCGGGCCTCGATGTCCTGCTTGACGATCGCGACGAACGCGCCGGCGTGAAATTCAAAGACGCTGATCTGATTGGCATTCCCTATCGCATAACGATCGGCAAGAAGATCGTCGATGAGACAGTGGAATTGTTCGACCGTCGTGCGAAGCAAAACGAAGATGTCCCGCTCGCGGAGATTGTGGCACGCGTACAAACACTCGCGCTGTCCGCGCAATAATTCAACAATAGGTTTTGAAGCCGGACTTGTCCGGCCTTATCAGACGCGGCGGACAAGTCCGCCGTCTAAACGAATCGAGACTCGGTTTGATCTAAAAGGAGGCGGGCAATAGCCCGCCTCTAAGCGTAATCGGGGTTATACTGCCACTGGATGAATGCTGTTCGGAAGTGTCGTGTTGTTTTCGGAATCGCGCTTACGTGTGCGCTCCTGTCGCCGCTCACCAGGGTTTCAGCCCAGGACGAATTACCTGATCTCGTTCGCCGCATCAAACCTGCTGCGGTAGCCATCGAAACGTTCGATTCGAAGGGAGAGAAACTCTCGCGCGGCAGCGGATTCTTCATCGACCGCGACCGCATCGTGACCAACCGTCACGTGATCGACGGCGCCTATCGCGCTGAAGTCCATCTCAACTCAGGCAACAGCTTTCCCGTTAAGACAGTCGTCGCCGTCGATGCTGAGGCCGATGTGGCCCTATTGAAAGTCGACGCGCCCGCCGCCCAGGTCCGTTCACTATCACTCGACCGCACCTCGCCGCAGGAAGGCGAGAGCGTCGTAGTCATCGGCAATCCGTTCGGTCTGGAAGGCAGCGTTACAAACGGAATAGTTTCCGCCGTGCGCGACATTCCGGGCTTTGGCCGCATCATTCAAATCACCGCGCCCATTTCGCCCGGTTCAAGTGGCAGCCCGGTGGTGAACATGCACGGCCAGGTGATTGGCGTCGCGACCTTGCAAATCACCGGCGGCCAAAGCGTGAACTTCGCGATTCCCTCCGAGCGCATCGCACAACTTGATCGTTCGGTAACCGAGAATTCACAACAACAATCTCTCGGCGAACTGGTCGCGGCGTCCAGTCGCAACAAGCGCGCGAAGGCCGTCGAATATTTCCGCGGCGGGCTGACGTTCCTGTCCAAGGACGATTGTCAGAATGCTCTTCCCTATTTCCAGAAAGCGACCGACTCTGACAGCGGTTACGGCGAGGCCTGGGCGCAAGCGGGCTTCTGCAATGAGAAATTGGGCCGGCACGCGGAAGCGATCGAGGCATCGAAGAAAGCAGTCAGCATTCGACCCTCCGCCGAATCCTATTTCAACATCGGTTTGGCGAATTATTATCTGAAGCAATATCACGATTCAGAACAGGCCTATCGTCAGTCGATCAAGCTCGATCCGTACAACGCTGCCGATGCGTATTACGCGCTGGGTCTGACCTACCGGGATGCTGGCCAGTTTGACGACGAGATTCAGGCTTACAAGCAGGCTCTGAAATTGAAACCGGACTACGCGGGCGCGTACGACCGGCTGGGGCAGCGTTATGTGCAGGTAAAGAAATTCGCTGAGGCGGTCGAAGCATTTAAGCAACTGGCTTTACTCAAACCCGGCGACGCGAGCGCCCAAAACAGTCTGGGCGAGGCTTACGAAGGATTGAATAAGCACGATGAATCGGTCGAGGCATTTCGCCAGGCGATTCGACTGAAGCCGGATTTCGGAAAGGCTTATTTCAATTTAGGCAAGACGCTGCTGGCCCAGGGAAACCGTGACGCGGCGATCGAGCAATACGTGATTTTACAGAATCTGGATCAGGAATGGGCCGAGAGATTGTACGGATTGATTTATCCGTAACAGGCTTGGAGAGCCGTTTAGATGGCGGACTTGTCCGCCGTCCTAGGCCGCACAAGTGCGGCATCTGAACGAGTCATTTATCATTAGATAGTAATCGAGGCCGGATCGCGCTCTCCCCTTCACAACCCGGCCTCAACTCACGGTCGTCTCGCGACAACCGATCTTATGATTGCTTTTTCAAACTGGCGACGACTAACTCGTCATCAACCACGCCGCGGGAAATGGCAATGACCGTGCCACGGCCCGTTAACGCCCACCCGAGTCTGGGCGTCTTACGATTCCTAGAGAATTCGCGTGTTCTTTTAGGATTTTCTGGGTGCGAAAAATCACCGGTTGCGAGGTCGTGTACGATATCGTCGTTTGCAGGTCGGAAATGGAGTGAAGCCTCCCGGAGACAAATCTCGATGAAGCAATTTGCCGCATCAATATTCTTACTGTTGGCCGCGACCGCCGTCTTTTCCCAAACCGCGGCAAAGCCGCAGTTTGAGATACCTTTCGAGTTTATTCATAACCAGATCGTCGTGGAGGCCAAAATCGGCGGCAAAGGCCCCTTCAAAATGCTGGTCGACACCAACACCGATCCATCCGCGATTGATATTGCCACGGCGCGCGAACTGGGCCTGGCGGTGGGCGACAAAGGCTACGCTGTTAGTGGCGGCGGTAATGATGCGAACGTCGGGTATGTCACCCGGCTGCCCAGCGTCGAACTAGGCAGCCTGTTGACCAAGGACGTCGCCGCCGCAACGATCAACCTCACTAAATTGTCCGAGCGCATGGGCGGGCCGATTCAGGGCGTCCTCGGTTTTAGTTTCTTAAAGGACCGCATCATTCAGATCGATTACCCGAATTCGAAGCTGCGCTTCTTTGCTGAGTCGCCTTATCCGCGCATCCAGTTCTCAGCCAACACCGTCAACACGATCGCCTTCCCCTTCAAACGAGAAGATGGCGAAGTGATCATCGATTCAGTTTACGTGAACAATGAAAAGCTGCGAGCGGCCCTCGACACGGGTTCGAGCAGTTCGTTCAATCTTACGCCCGAGGCCGTAGCGCTGCTCAAACTGGAAGACCAGGTGCAGGCGGCCGAGTCAACCACGTCCGTCGGGTATAACGGCGTATATGAAAGCAAGCAAGGGATCCTGAAATCGGTGCGCCTGGGACGCATCAGTGTCGAGTCAGTGCGCGCGGAGTTCTGGCTGCCCAAAACCGGTCACGACAACAAGAAGTTTCAGGTCAACATCGGCAACGAATTCTTTCAGGACTTTGTGATGACCTTCGACTTCAAGAATAAGGTTGTCGTCTTCGAAAAGGTTGATTGAGATTCCGTGAGATTTCACCACGCGGAGATCATCGTGCCCGTTCCTTCGTCGGTGAAGACTTCCGCCAGCAGGCTGTTGCGTGAATTGCCATTGATGATGTGCGCGCTGCCAACGCCACGGTTGAGCAGCTCGATGATGTTTTGAAGCTTGGGAATCATCCCGCCCGAGGCCGCGCCGCTGGCAATCAAGTCCGCGGCCTCACCGCCGGTCAGCCGCGACAATTTCGTATCGGGCTCGCCTGCCCGCAAAAAGATCCCGTCGACGTCCGACAACAACACCAGCTTTTCAGCATGAAGCTGCACGGCGATCTCAGCCGCAATTGTATCGGCGTTGATGTTGAAGACTTTCCCCTCCGAATCGGCGCCGAGTGATGAAATGACCGGAAGGTAACCGTGGTCGAGCAACACCGTCAGCAGACTGGAATCGATTTCGATGATGTCGCCGACGTGACCGAAGTCGACTTGCGCACTCTCGCCAGTCTTCCGGTCAACAACTTCTCGCGGCGGACGGCGCTCAGCGTGCACGATGTTGCCGTCGACGCCGGACAAACCCACCGCGTGGACGCCGCGGTTCCGCAACGCCGCCAGAATGTCGGTATTTATCTTTCCGGCAAAAATCATCTTGGCCATTTCCAGGGTCTCGTCGTCAGTAACTCGACGGCCTTCGATGATCGTCTGTTCGACGCCCATCTTTTCGGCGAGTTCGGTCAACTGTTTCCCGCCGCCGTGAATGACGCAGACCCGAATGCCGACCTGGTGCAATAGCGCCAATTCTTCGCACAACGAAATCAAACGGTCACGATCTTCGGTGACTTTCCCGGAGAACTTCACCACGAAGGTCTTCCCTTTGAAGCGCTGAATGTAAGGCAGCGCTTCGCGCAGCAGGTCCAATCGCAATTGGCTGTCGACAAATTGACTCATCGGTTCATTGATTCATGACTGAATCATTTTACTCATAATGGCCTTCTGGACGTGCAGCCGGTTCTCGGCTTCATCTATCACCACCGACGATGCGGAATCGATAACGCCATCGGACACGATCACGTTGCGTCGTACCGGCAAACAGTGCATGAAGATCGCCGAATCTGTCCGCGCCATCTTCTTTTCATCCACCATCCACTGGCCGCGATATTGCGCGCGTTCGGCGATCTCCTTCTCCGGCGCTCCGTAAAAGTTCTGGCTGCCCCAGCTCTTCGCATAGACGACTTCGACGCCTGCGAACGACGCGTCGATTTCGTTCATGACTGTGACACTGCCGCCTGACGCCTGCGCCGACTGCTGAACACTCTGCATCAGATCATCATCCAGCTCGTATCCGGACGGATGCGCAATAACCAATTCGTGGCCCATTTGCGCCGCTGCCAACGCGAAGCTGTTAGGCACGGCCATGGGTAGAGGCTTGGGATGCCACGCCCAGGTCAGCAAAACTTTCTTGCGACCTTCACCAAGTTTCTCGCGAATCGTCATCATATCAGCCATCGCCTGACAAGGATGATGCATGGCGGATTCGAGATTTATGATCGGAACTTCAGAACATTTCGCAAAGGCGTTCAGGATTGGGTCGAGACGTTCCTCCTGCCAATCCTTCAGCGCGGCAAAGGTGCGCACGCCGATCGCCACACAATATCTTCCCAGGACGCGCACAAATTCCGCGACGTGCTCAGTCTTGTCAGCATCCATGACGGCGTGCTCACGATGTTCCAACGTCCAGCTGGTGCCACCGGGCTCGAGCACCACAGCGTTTCCGCCAAGCTCGTAGATGCCAACCTGCATCGAAGCGCGCGTGCGCAAGCTTGGGTTGAAAAAAACCAAGGCTACTGATTTTCCCGCGAGTGGTGTTGATTGATCAGTGGCGTGCTTGAATTTCGTCGCCGAATCAATGAGCTGATCGAGTTCCGGTCGCGAAAGATCGATTGTTGATAGAAAGTGCATAGGTTCGCGGCTCGGCCGCACTGCCGGCGCGGCAAAGCCGCCAAAGCGGTATGCCTGCTCAAGCGAACATCTTGCGCAATGCGTCCACCATCATGTCCACCTGGTCTCTCTGCAGACACAACGGTGGTAACAGCCTGAGCACCTTCGGATCGCTTGAGGTTCCAGTGATGATTCTTTGCGCGAGCAACCCTTCGTGAACGGTCTTCGCACCATCAGTGAATTCCAGGCCCAGGAGAAAACCTCGCCCGTGAACGTTGACGACTTGTTCTATTTCTTTCAGCCGTTCACGCAAGTACGATTCGACCTCGCGAACATTCTCAAGCATCCGATCGCCTTCAATAGCTTCCAGCGTCGCGGTGACCGCCGCCATCGCCACCATGCCGCCGCCAAAGGTCGTGCCCAGATCATTCTCTTTGATGTGTGAAGCGATTGCCTCCGTCACCAGACAAGCGCCCACGGGAATCCCACTGCCCAACGCTTTCGCCAGGGTCACAATGTCAGGCACCACTCCATCACTCGCTTCGCTTCCGGCAAAAAACCAATCTCCGGTGCGACCGACGCCCGTCTGCACTTCGTCGTAAATCAGCACGATGCCGCGCTCATCGCATAACTCGCGCAACGCCCGATAAAACGACGGTTCAGCCATCTTCACGCCGGCCATAGATTGAATCGGTTCCAGCATGATCGCCGCAACGGAATCATCAGCCAGTGCTGCCACGGAATCGATATCGCCAAACTCGGCTTTGAGATGCCCCGGCACATTGGGTTTGCCAATCTCTCGATACTTACCGAGGAACGTCGCGCTGATCGCATCAGCCGTGCGACCATGAAACCCGCCGGCAAAGGTGATGATGTTCTCGCGCCCCGTCGCGAAACGCGCCATGCGCATCGCGTTCTCGTTCGCTTCCGTTCCCGAATTGCAAAAGAACGCCTTGCTCAACAAATCAGGCGCGACCGACACCAGTCTCTCAGCCGCGCGTGCGCGCGTTTCCGAGTAAACCAGGTTTGAATAAAAGAGCAGCTTCTCAGTCTGTTCGCGAACTGCTTTGACGACATGCGGATGACAGTGACCGGTCCCGCAGACTGCGTGGCCGCCATAAAGATCGAGATAACGTTCACCATCGCCGGCATAAAGCCAAACGCCTTCGCCGCGCTCCGCGACCACCGGCATCTTCTTGTAAGTCGCCAGCTGATATTGCTCTTCCAGTGAAGTAGTGTCTGTTAATTTATCGATGGCTCTCACTGCTTTCACCCTAATCGACTCCCATTCGGCACCGCTCGTTCCGGCACCGCCAACGCCGGCACAATGCCGTCGGCGTATCCAATATCGAATAGCATTCCTTCCGAGGTCTGCCCCATCATCTTCTTCGGTTCGAGATTGACCACGAACAAGGCCTGCGTCCCTTCTATCTCACGCGGGTGCTCGCGCTCCTGCTTCATACCTGCGAGGATGCTTCGCTGATGATCACCAAAATCAACGGTGAGCTTTAATAACTTATCCGACCCGGCGACGCTCTCAACCGAAATGATCGTGCCGACCCGGACGTCAATTCGATCCAAATCAGCGAATGAGATCGCCGGCTTAATCGGCGATGGCATGAATTGCCCGGTCATGGATTGCTACCCATCAACATCAAGCCGGTTTTCTCATCCAAGCCGAACATCAGGTTCAGGTTCTGCACGGCCTGCCCGGCCGCGCCTTTGACCAGATTATCTATCGCGCTGAACACCACCAGCTGCCGGCCCCGCGCCGCCAGGCCGATATCACAGAAGTTAGTGGTCTTGACCCAGTTGATGTCAGGGCTTCCTTCGACCAGCCGCACAAAGAACGAGTCGCGATAGAAGTCGGCAAACATCGAACGCGCTTCGGCGGCAGTCATTTCGTTTTTCAATTCGCAATAGATCGAGGCAAAGATGCCGCGGGCCACCGGCAGCGAATGCGTCATAAAGACGAGTTCGTTGGTCCATTCACCGATGGCTCTTAGTTCCTGTTCAATCTCGGGCACGTGCTGGTGCGTGAATGGCTTGTACGCATAAAACGAATTGCTGCGCTGCGGGTGATGAGTGTTAGCGGCGGCCTTGGCGCCGGAGCCGGACGAGCCCGTCTTGGCATCGACGATCACGCGACAACTTAAGAGATTGTTGGCGACCAAAGGCGCCAACCCCAACAACGTCGCCGTGGCGAAACATCCAGGGTTGGCGATTCGCTTTGCCGACCTGATCGCGTCGCGATTCGTCTCCGTCAGGCCGTAAACAAAATCACGCTGCGCATCCATCGCGGTCTGCTCACGGCCGTAATGCTTCGCAAAAACATCCGCGTCACGCAAACGGAAGTCGCCCGATAGATCGATGATCTTCACGCTGGCCGGCAGACGCGGCGCGATGTCCATCGCCTGGCCATGCGGCAAAGCGAAGAAGGCACAATCGATATCTTCAAGAGATTCGTCGAGGTTCTCAGGCGCTTTGATGAAATTCAGATCGGTTATGCCGAGCAGATTCTTGTGGACGTCGCTCACGGCCTTGCCGGCATGCTCGTTCGCGGTGACGAATTGAATCTGAGCGTGCGGATGCTGCAGCAGAATACGGAGCAATTCCGATCCGCCATAACCAGAACCACCGAAGATTGCAATCTTAATCATGAATTTGGAGTGCGCCGGCAGAGCGAAGCTGCGACGGCGCTTTCGATCCACCTGGGTCACACATCTATAAACCAGAACTCCTGAACATTTGCTTGAATCCCTTAAACCAAAGCGCCGTCGCCGCTGCGCTCTGCCGGCGCACTCCAAAGCTGCCGACTTATTAGCTCGAACAATTTCACGCCGTTCCGGCGCGCATTCGCGGCGGGGACGCCGAATTCGTTCTCGATGTAGTCTTCTCCCATTTTTGAATCAGTCACCGACCCGGCAACCACGTCGATTTTCATTCCGCGCCGTCGAAACAATTCGATACCGCCCCACGCTCCCACGTAATCCGACGCGCAAAAGACCAACGCACTCATCGCCCCGCGCAATTCTTCATCTTCAAAAACAGATTCGACAGAGTAGCCACCCAGAATGCCGTCACCCAATTCGATCACAATCAAGTCGGGTGAGTTTTCATTTAACCGCGAAACAATCGCCTTGGCCACGGGCGCCAAATCTTCGACCCCCACAGTTGAGGGCAAACCACAGTCGAGAAAACTGGCCGTCGCAATTGCCCCATGGTCGGCCATGTTCAGCGTGTCTCGCAGGCAGGCAATCCCCGAAAGCTTGGCCGCCGCCACTCGTAATCCCTTGCGCGTGGCCACCTGAATAATTTCCGTCGCTGCATAAGTCTTCCCACTGTTCATGCACGCGCCGGCGACGACCACCATCGGGGCGGTCGGACCGAGTTGTTCGCGCAATGGGAAACCGGCATCACCGATGTTTTGAGTTGCGGCACTGCCGTTTTGCGCCAGCCCAATCACTTCTACCCTGATCGCATCATTCAAACTCGAATGGTGACCACTGCAACTGCCGATTACACCGCCGAGATTGAGAAGATGTAATTCGTCTCCGGCTTTTACCTTCTCAGGCACATCACCCACGAAGCCTTTCAGCGCCCGCCTGCGTCCCAGCACCCCCGCCACGATATCGCCCGGATTCACTTTGGCCAAACGGCCGGTCGGCAACTCGAGCATGTTGTAGGTAGCATTGTCGGTCAGCACCCGCACCACCACCACGTCGCCGGCGCGCACCGGCCGTTCCGATTTCACGATCGAGATCGTTCGGCTTAGCTTGAGCGGTGAAGTCGCCGAACCGATCTTGTCGACTTCGATTTGTCGAGCAGCAATCTCCACTAATACTCCTCGTTCTCTACTAACACGCGTCGTTCTCCACTAACACTCCTCGTTTGGAGCGGCACTTGTGCCCGCAACGATCCGGCGGACAAATCCGCCTGCTAAACGGATGCTTTCGCCTGGCCTCGCAGGCGCAAACGCAGGGCGTTCAATTTTATGAACCCCTCTGCGTCGCGCTGGTTATAAACCGTGTCCGCTTCAAACGTGGCGATCTTTTCGTCGTAAAGCGAATGGGGCGAGCGGCGGCCCACGACAATCACATTGCCGCGATAAAGCTTTAGCCTGACGTCGCCCGTAACGTTCTTCTGCGTCTCATCGATCATCTTGCGCATCAGCTCAAACTCCGGCGCAAACCAGAATCCGTAATAGACATTCTCAGCAAACCTGACGCCAAGCGAGTCGCGCAGATGCATGACTTCGCGATCCATCGTGATCGATTCCAGCGCTCGATGCGCCACTTGGAGAATCGTGACGCCGGGAGTCTCGTAAACGCCGCGCGACTTCATGCCGACGAAACGGTTCTCAACCAAATCGACCCGGCCAATGCCGTGCGCGCCGCCGGTCTCATTTAACTGTGACAGCAGGGCCACCGGGTCCAGGCTCTCACCATTAATTGACACGGGCTCGCCCTGTTTGAATCCAATCTCGATATATTCGGTCTCGTCGCGCGCGCGCTCGGGCGAAACGGTCATCTGAAAAATATTTTCGGGCGGTTCGGCCCAGGGATCTTCCAGAATGCCGCCTTCATAAGACACGTGCATCAGATTGCGATCCATCGAATACGGTTTGTCGACAGTCGCCGTCACCGGAATCGCATGCGCTTCCGCGTAGGCAATCAAATCTGTGCGGCCGGCGAACTCCCATTCGCGCCAGGGCGCGATCACCTTGATGTCGGGCTGCAGCGCGTAATAGGTCAATTCAAATCGGACCTGATCGTTTCCCTTGCCCGTCGCGCCGTGCGCCACTGCGTCGGCATTCTCTTGCCGCGCAATCTCGATGTGGCGTTTCGCAATCACCGGCCGCGCCAGCGACGTGCCCATCAGGTAGACGCCTTCGTAAATCGCGTTTGCTTTGACCGCGGTCCAGACATAGTCGCGGACGAATTCTTCCCGCAGGTCCTCGATGTACAGTTTCGAACCGCCGGTAGCCTTCGCTTTTTCTTCGAGCCCGACCATCTCTGCGCCCTGGCCCACGTCGGCGCAGTAACAGACAATCTCGCACTGGTACTTTTCCTTGAGCCATCGCAACATCACCGACGTGTCGAGGCCGCCCGAGTAAGCAAGAACGATTTTGTTGATTTTGTCCGTAGTCATATTCTCATCAATTGATTCATTAATTCATTGGTTCATTGAATCAATGAAGAAATGAGTCAATGGATCGATTTAAACAAACAACTCCCAGATTTTCTTCATCACAGCCCGTTGTGACTTCTGATCGCGCACCGCGATGAAGATCGTATCTTCACCGGCCAGCGTGCCGACGATTTGCGGCAGCCCGGCATCGTCGATTTCGACGGCCACCGAAGAAGCCCGGCCGGGAAGACACTTGGCCACAATCAGAACCTCGCCGGCAATATCCAGACTCACCAACCCGCGGGTCGCGTCTCCATTCGCCTGCGGCAAGGCATAACGGCCATGATGCTTGACGACGCCCAACTCTTCGAGATCGCGCGACACGCTCGACTGAGTAGCCGGCACGCCGGTCCGCTCCAACTGCGCGCGCAGGGCCTCCTGCGTCGCAATTGGCCGGGCACGAATCAAATTCAAGATCCTTTTCTGCCGCTCCTGCTTTAACATTGCCCGTTATTCAGACGCGCGAAAATGCAGATTAGTTGCATTTTTCGTGCATAGGTGCATAAACTAACGTGTTTTATGCGACCGGTCAAGCCACGAAGAGGCAACTACGAATGACAGAAAACATCCAGAAGAATTTGTGGGGAGGCAGATTTCAGGGAGCCGCCGACCCGCAATTCGCAGAATTCAATCGATCGTTTGGCTTTGATCGACGCCTATTCGAAGCCGACATCCGCGCCAGTCTGGCGCATTGCGATAGCCTGGCAGGCGCCGGAGTGCTCGGCCCTGATGAAGCGCAACAACTTCGTGCGGCGCTGGAAAAAGTTCTCGCCAGCGGTGAGGCCAGTCCCAATTATTTTGACGAGATTCCCGCGGAGGACGTCCATTCATTCGTCGAGGCACGGCTGGTTGAAATGGTCGGCGATTTGGGACGGAAGTTGCACACCGGACGCAGCCGTAACGATCAGGTGGCCACAGACGTTCGTTTATGGCTGCGCGATCAGATCGACTTAAGCGATTCTATTCTCAGGAACACAGAGGCTGCGCTGCTTGATCTCGCGGAAGCAAATAGCAATGTGGTTATCCCCGGCTACACTCACCTGCAGCGGGCGCAACCGGTCCTATTCGCCCACTGGTGCCTGGCGTATTTCGAAATGCTGGAACGAGATCGCGAGCGGCTCAAGGATGTGCGCAAACGCGTGAATGTGCTGCCGCTGGGCTCGGCGGCGCTGGCCGGCACTTCCTATTTGATCGACCGCGCGGCGGTGGCCCGAGCTTTAGGTTTCGATTCAGCAGCTCGCAACAGCCTCGATGCGGTGAGCGATCGGGACTTCTGCGTCGAGTTCGCCAGCGCCGCGTCGCTCGTCATGATGCACCTGTCGCGACTCGCCGAGGACATTATTCTTTATGCCACAAATGAATTCGGATTCTTCGAACTGAGTGATGCCGTCGCGACCGGATCGAGCTTGATGCCGCAAAAGAAAAACCCCGATTCAATGGAATTAGTCCGCGGCAAAGCAGGCCGCGTCTTTGGTCATCTCACCGGACTGCTGGCGACGATGAAGGGGCTGCCGCTCGCTTACAACAAGGACATGCAGGAAGATAAGGAGGCCGTCTTCGACACGGTCGACACTCTGCGTAATTGCCTGAACGTGACGGCGACGGTCTTACGAAATCTGCGCGTCAACAAAGCTCAAGCCGAAGCGGCCGCGTCTCGCGGATATCTGAACGCGACTGAATTGGCGGATTACCTCGCGCGGAAAGGCGTGCCCTTTCGTCAGGCGCATGAAATAGTGGGCCGGGTCGTAATGAAAGCCATCGATCAGCAGCGCGAGTTAAATGAGCTTTCGCTGGAGGAACTCAGATCGTTCTCGCCTTTGGTCGAGGATGATGTGTTCGCCGCGCTGTCTCTTGAAGCCACGCTGGCGACAAAGTCTCAGGTTGGGGGCACCGCCCCTGAACGCGTGGCCGAAGCGCTGACCGCGGCGAGAAGAAGATTAGCCCCGGACTAGCGCGGACGACGAAGATCAGAAACAGGTTCTATCTGCGTCATCCGCGTTTGTCCGCGGCTTATTATTTTCCAAACATCTGCGGGCAAGGATGCCCTTGAACCGCACGCAGGGACGCGTGCGCTCCCCCCTACAACTTCGGTGTGACGCCGAGGTTCGTCATCAGAAACGCGTAAATGTCGGTCTGTTGCTCGAGTGTCTTGGTCGTACTGCTGGCGCCGTGGCCCGATTTCGTATCGATGCGAATCAGGATCGGGTTATCGCCACCCTGAGCAGCTTGCAACGCCGCCGCGTACTTGAAGTTGTGTGCCGGCACCACGCGATCGTCGTGGTCCGCCGTCGTAATTAGCGTGGCCGGATACCTGGTGCCCGGCTTTACGTTATGGATCGGCGAATAGGCGTAGAGCGCTTTGAACTGGGCTGCGTTCTGCTCGCTCGATCCGTAATCAGAAATCCACGCCGAACCGATCGTGAACTTGTGAAAGCGCAGCATGTCCATCACGCCCGCCTGCTCGACAACCGCGCGGAACAGTTCCGGACGCTGATTTGAAACGGCCCCCACCAGGAGCCCGCCATTTGAACCACCTTGAATCGCCAGCTTCGCCGGCGAAGTATATTTTTGGGCGATCAAATATTCAGCCGCAGCGATAAAGTCGTCAAAGACATTCTGCTTCTTCAGTTTCGTGCCGGCTTCGTGCCATTGCTCGCCATACTCGCCGCCGCCACGCATGTTCGCCGAAGCGTAAACGACGCCCTGTTCGAGCAGCGCGATGCGCAGGGCGCTGAAACTCGGGTTGGTCGTGATATTAAACCCGCCGTAGCCATACAGGATGGTCGGATTGTTGCCGTCGAGTTTGAGACCTTTCTTGTAGGTGATGAACATGGGCACGCGCGTGCCGTCTTTACTGTTATAGAAAACCGGCTTGACTTCATAGTCCGATGCGTTGAAGCCCGGAATGTCCACGGCGCGAAACACCGTAGATTTTCGGGTCGTGATGTCGTACTTGAAGATGGTCGGCGGATAATTAAAGGACGTGAAGTTGTAGAAGACGAACTTGTCGTCTTTTTTGCCGCCAAAGCCGCCGGCTGAACCGGCGCCGGGCATCTGGATTTCGTTTTCAAGCTTGCCGTCGAGCGTGTAGACATACGCCCGCGTGGTCACGTCTTTCAGGTAGGTGGCAAACAGCTTACCCCCGGCAGTCCCGGCGCTCTGCAAAGGCTCCGGACGCTCCGGCAGGATGTCGGTCCAGCTCTTGGTCTGAAGATCGTACTGGACCACCTTTCCCTTGGGCGCGCCGTGATTGGTCTCGATCAGAAACTTGTCGCCAACATTATCAATCACTCCGTAACTATCGTCGCCAATCTCGGGAATGATGGGCCTAAACGTTTCTTCTTTGCCACGTTCGCGGAAGAAGAGAGCGTTGCCTTTCTTACCGGCTGACGAGTCCCCGACGCTGAGTACCTCGAACCGCTGATCCTCTGTGACGCCGATGCTCTGACGGCGCAGCGGGTGGTCGTTGTCTTCATAGATCAGCTTGTCTTCCGACTGCGGCGTGCCGATCTTGTGGTAATAGATCTTCTGGTATTCATTCTTCCCCGCCATCTTCTTGCCGGCTTCGGGTTGCGGATAGCGGTTGTAATAGAAGCCTTCGTCTCCAATCCATTCGGCGTTGGAGAACTTGACCCACTCAAGGTGGTCACTGATGGGCTTGCGACTCGCCACATCCAGCACGTAATAGTTTCTCCAGTCCGACCCGCCTTCAGAGATTCCATACGCGATGTATTTTCCACTATCAGACCAGGAGAACCCTCCCAATTGAGAGGTGCCGTCCGCCGAAAATTTATTGGGATCAAGCAACAACTCCGGCGCGCCATTGAGGCCTTTCTGAATGTAGTAAACGTTCTGGTTCTGCAGGCCGTCGTTCTTTGAGAAAATAAAGTCATTGCCGCGACGAGCGGGCGCGCCGTACCTCGGATAATTCAGCAGCTTCTCCAACCTCTTCCTAAGTTGGGGCCGGTAAGAAATCGTATCAAGGTAGCCGAAAGTCACTTTGTTTTGGGCTTCAACCCAGGCTGCGACTTCCGGCGCGTTGTCGTCTTCGAGCCAGCGGTACGGATCAGCGACTTTGGTGCCGAAGTAATCGTCGACCACGTCGACTTTTTTGGTTTCGGGATACTTGATTGGCCCACCGCCGCCACCGTCGCCGTTTCTTTGCGCGCGCACGCCATGGAACGGGACTGCGAAGGTAAGCGCCGCGATGACAAACGCGAGCGCGAGTACGAAGGAAAGCTTGAACTTATTCATTTGATTGGACCTCCGGAAAAATCTGGACTGTTGGCGCAATACTCTATTCGAGCGGCGCATGTTTGCCAACTCGAAAACCGGGATTGAAATGGAAAAGAGTCTACCTGGCTGGTCGGGCAGATTCGGCGACGCTCTTACCCGGTGCGGCATCTCCCGGCGAACGCTCGCTGCGACCGAGATCAGCAGTGGCAACGATGATCAGCAAGGCGGTTACGCCAAGCGTGGAGAAGATGTATAGGACGGCGGTCTGCTCGAAATAAATTAAGAGAAAAACGAGCAGCGCCAAACCAAAAATCCACAGGTAAGTGAGCGTTCGGCTCTTCTTAGTTTTGGTGCGTATTCTCTGACTCATGAAATCTTAGGCTGATAAATTCCCGCAGAAATAAATTAATAGATGACACCCGAGGTAACGAGACCGGGAGCGCCGCGGACAATACCCTTGAGCAAATCGCCCATTCCCTTTCCGCTGAAGAGGCTGGCCTCGCCGACCATGACAATGTCGTACGGCTTCAACTCAACGTCAGGATCTTTGCCTTTACGGATATTGTCGAAATTGAATTTCAGATCGTCCTGACCACCACCCTCTTTTTGGCGCAGGATGTGGACTTCGCTCTTGGCCATTCGTTGCATTCCGCCCGACATGGCGATCGCGTGCGTGAGCGTCAACTTGTCCCGTATTACCAGCTCGCTCGGTTTGGCGACCAGGCCGTTAATGTAAACCGGATCGCCTTCTCTAACTGTCACTACGTCGCCGGGCCAGATAACCGGATCGGCTTCTTCCTTGCCGGCTTTGAGATCGCTGAGCTTATAGAGCTTCATCCCAAAATTGCCCTGTTCGGCCAACGTCGCTTTCTGCAAAACATTGCCGTTATTGGGACACATGAGCGCTTGCGTGTGCATGATTTCAATCGTGCCGCTTGCGCGATCAGTCCAGCCGCCTGCTTTCGTTATCAATTCATGCAGACGGACCTCACGCATCATCATAATCTGCGCCGGAGTTCGCACAGCGCCGGTGATGATCGACGGTTGGCGGCTCTTGCGTTCTTTCACCAGTACACTGACCTGCGGGTTCTTGATGTACTTCGCGTACGCGATCGCTATGTCTTTCTGGACCTCTTTCTCAGTGCGGCATTGCGCGCGGATCGGCGTCTCGAGAAATGGCAACGAAGAAATGTTTCCGTCGGAATCGATTTCGACCTGGGAACTCAGATCGGGCTGTCCAAACACCCGTACGTCGAGGACATCACCCGGACCTAAGAGATAGTTGCGAATCCCCTGGGAATCAACTCCACTGCCCGAACCCTGCACCGGCGCCTGCTCTTGCGCCCGAGTGGTACCCACGCCGACCACGACGATAATGGCCGCGAGAATCAGCATCTTATTGCTCATAAAAACCCTTTTTTTGCGCGAGTTCAGCGCGCGTGCTTGCTGCCGTTTCGGTAGCTTTGCCGGAGAGTAAACAACGGACTGAACGCTCGGAATAACCAGTTGCAATGATCGCACAAAAGGTTATGGATGCCAAATAACCGAAGGTACCAGGTCCGGCGATCATATCCGCGACGAATTCGGTGACTGCCACAACGGGGACATTTTGGTCTGAACATGCTTCTAAATTAGCGGGGGCTCTCCTGATTTCTTACCTGACTCAATCGCGTCGGCGCCGATCCGGGCGCGAAGTATATCGATTTCTTTGAGGATTCTTTCCGCCGTGTCGTTGCCGGCCGCATCGCTGTCGCGACCCAAATAATAAAGTGCATCGCGGTAACAGTCGATGGCCCGTCGAAAATAACCCTTAAACGCAGCCCGCTCAGCAAGCTCAACCCAATGGGCCACGCGACACGAGGTGATGAAATCCTGGACGGCTCGCGCCGAAACGGTTAACTCTTCATCGTCAGGATAAACGTTCAGGGCCTCGTCGATACAATTCAGTGCCCGATTTGCGGTCTCCACTTTTTCGTAAAGTCTCGCGCGCTGCTGTGCCTCGTGCGTAAGCGCGCGCGCTGACTGGCGCGCCCAAACCAGCAAGTGGTGCTTCTGCATCTCGCGGACCCGCTCCTGCCCGCTGCGCAGCGCCACCCGCCCGTCAGCCTGCAGCACCGGCGACTGCAAAGCCTTTTCCGCTCCGGTCAGATACTCAGCGCATAATTCATAAACATCGTGATGACGTTCGGCTGAGTTGTTTTCGTCGGCCGCCAGCGACTGTCTTTGCAACGCTCTTAAAGCGGAAGCGTGGCGGCTGGTGGACAGCATTACTTCATCGAGCGTCGGGCGTCTGGTCACATGCTCACGAGAATGATGAACGGCCGATCGCTGCTGATTGCGAATACGCCTGGCCATCAACAGTCGGGCAAAGGCCGCCACCAGCATCACCACGCTGGCGGCTAAGCCGGCGGGCACCCACGGCGACTCTTCAGCCTGCAGCATCCACCACAATACAAAGAACAGGGCCGCCGCCGCGGCCGCTGCGGCAATCATGTATCCGGAAGCGGATTGAGCGCGTGCCAACGTTATTTACATCGAGAAAGCTGCATGATCGCAGCACGATCATCTTCGACCTCAGTCGTTCCAATTGAACCTTTGCTAACGCGGAGGACTATAAACGAGCCATTATGTGAGGTGACGATGCCCTTTTAATTATCCTGCGAAGTATAGTCATTTTGTAAGGTCGTATGTCAATATGCGCGAAGCGCTCTAAGCAAAAAATCAGCACGGTTCCAGTAAAACGGAGATGAGATGAATAACAATAAAACGCGCGTCGTATTAGTCACGGGAGCCACTTCCGGGATTGGGCGCGCCGTCGCTAAACGATTCGCTGCCGCCTCTGATCAGGTCATCGCAATCGGCCGCAATGCGACAGTTCTCAAAGAGGTCGCAGCGGAAACTGCCGCGCAAGGTACGCAGGCCGAAACAATTCTGCTCGACGTAACCAACCAGGAAGAGGTCGCTAATTCATTCGAGCAGGCGATCAGTCGGGCCGGGAAACTGGACGTACTGGTAAACGCTGCCGGTCACATCACTTCGGGAACGATCGAGAATACGTCACTCGCCGCCTGGGATGCGATGATGAATGTAAATTTGCGTTCAGTGTTCCACCTGATGCAATTGGCGGCGCCTCATCTAATCGAGTCTCAAGGCAATATCGTAAACATTTCCAGCGTTACGGGTTTGCGATCTTTTCCAGGCGTGCTGGCCTATTGCGTCTCGAAGGCGGCGTTGGACCAGTTGACTCGCTGTGCGGCGCTCGAATTGGCTCCGAAGGGGGTACGCGTGAACGCCGTCAATCCCGGCGTCGTGGTCACAGAGATTCACAAGCGGGGCGGAATGAGCGAAGCGGATTACGAAAAATTCTTGGAACACTCGAAGACCACCCACCCGCTTGGCCGCGTGGGCAAACCGAGTGAGATCGCTGAGCTGGTCTTCTTTTTAGCGTCGCCGCAGGCTGCCTGGATAACGGGCGCCACCTATCAAATAGATGGCGGGCGAGCGTTGACCTGCGCGCGTTAGATAATCAATTGCTCTCGCCGACCGGAGCGGTGCTCGTGTCCGTCACTTCAGATCCAGCGGCGCCATTCTCTGCCGCTGCGACTTGCTTGCGAGTGCGGCGCGGTTTCGAGAACAGGTGGTGCCGACGCTTACGCACCGCAGACCGGGTACCCAGGAGATCACGGTGACGACTATTAATCAAAGCGATCAGGCTTTGGTGATGGCGGAAGCCAAGGAGCCGCGAGGCACGCGTGACCGAGCCACCGGCATCTCGCAAAGCGCGCTCGATGAATTTCTTCTCAACCTTAAGGACCTCACGCTTGAACGAGAATCCATCCCACGACTCAATCTCGGGGTTTATCTCGGCTTCCTCGGGCGGCATTAACGATTCAATGATTTGCGTCGAGCAATTAATCAACCGTCTCGCCGTAGAGGGATCCTGCGAATCTCTGAGCATGTTGACCGCGGCTTCGTATTCGGCCGCGAGTTCGCTGGGTGAAGTTTGATTTTTCAATTCTTCAATAATACTGATCTTGGCCCGCGCCGCCGCTTCGATCACGCCGGCAATCTCGGCAACTTCAATCGCTCTCTCTAACAGTTCGCGCGATCGTGCGTGCCGTCCGAGGCGCGCCAGGACAACCCCATAGGTCATCAGCGCTTCTGCCAGCATGGCCTGCTGATCTCCGCGCTCAAGCGATCTAATCGCCTGGCGAATAGTGCGCTCGGCATCAGTAAATCGCTGTTCTGCCAGGAAGACCCGCGCGCGCGTGTCGTCGAGGTGCGCCACTTCCCAAACGTCTTTGAGATTCGTAAACATATTGCGAGCGCGATCAAGATGACGATGTGCATCTCGGAAGCGATTGATCGTGTAATAGAGGTAACCCAAATTGGCCTCAATCCGGGCCTGCTGGCGTTGGTTTCCGGCCTGCTCGTAATGAAAACTGGACGCCGCGTACTCGATCAGGGCCCGGTCCATGTAATCTTCACGGTTCTCCGGAGCCGCCAGGCGACGAAAGACCAGGGCGCATTCACCATGAAAGGCAGCTTTGAGAACGTGGTCGGCGCTTCTCTCGACCAGCGGTTCGGCCTCGTGATAGTAGTTCAAAGCATTCTGAAGTCTGCGGGTACGTTCTTCGATGATGCCGGCCCGAATTAGCAGAACGGCTCGCAAGTCGGTCTCCACCGAACCGAGCCGGCTAAGCGCCTCGTTCAGGTGTATTCGGGCTTCATCAAAACCGCCCTCGCGCCAATAACAAAGGGCCAGGTCACCACGACTCTCAGCCACGGCCGCGTCATCGCCCAGACGCTCGAATATTTCCAAACTCTGACTAATCAAATCCTTTGCGCGTTCCTGGCTGCCCGGTATCTCGTTGGTGGCTCCCAGAAATCCCACTAAGTTGCCCGCCCGCAGCAGCACTCGAGCCTTCAAAGCAGGTTCCAAATTATCGACAATCGGCGTTTCACTTCGATTCGGCCAAAACTCCTCCAAGCCCTCGGCGCCGATCTCATACTCACCCATTTTTTCCATTCGCTTCGCAAAATCGCACGCCAGACGAGCCCGTTCATCACGGGTCAGTCCGTCAGTGCTGTTTCTTAGGGAAGTTAGCTGCGTTGTTAAGTTCATGTTAACCCTGCCTTTAAGTTTCTTGATAAAAACCTTGCGTCACAATCATGTGACTGGTATTAAGTGCAACGCGCTCGGGCACCCAAAGACTCGCACGCGCGAGTCCTCAGCAGCGCGCCATTAAAAACGTCGTTACCAAGTTGAAGGAGAATACTGGTGAACAACCTTAAGAAGTTCTTTCTCGCGATTAGTTTGACGATCATTCTTGCTGGAACCGCTTTGGCTGAATGTCCTCAACAAAACCCCGGAGAAAACAACGGGCCGCCGTGCGTAGCAACGCAACAAGTGACCGACGACTCAGCAGATCAAGTGACGACCGGGGCAACCGCTTCAAATGCTGTCGAAGCTGTTTTCCTTGACGCGATCATCGCTGGGCTAGAAGACCTACTCACAGTTTACTAGGCACCCACTCATTTCCCAACATCGGCCGCGTGAAACTCCGGTTTCGCGATACAGTATTTGTGTATCGATTTGTTGATTGAGAAATCTATGGATGGCTGACTGTCAGAGCGTGCGTAGCATAAACTGTAGCTCCGAGGAATGCAATAGTTTTTAGTTATCACACAAGACGTTGAAGTGTGCATGATTAATCGTGTTCGCGACGGCTGCCGCGATTTGCATCAGCGACGCCGCAATCTGCTGCTTCGCAGGATAGATCTCATCAAAGGTCTAGCCGCGTCGGCGCTTTTGTAGCTATACTTCGCCGCACCGATCCAGCAGAAAAAAATGAGTCAACCGTATTATCCAGCTAATGTTCCGCGCCGCATGGTCCAACGCTCAGGCCATCAGAGTGCGCTAAAAATAATCTTCGGTATCTTCGCGCTGATGATCGCAGCTTTACTCGGCCTGATTGTTTTATTGCTGATCGGCTCAGAGACAGGTCCGATCGAACTGATCATTGGAATGGTTTGCGCCACCATACCGGTGCCGATTTACATCATGCTTTTGTTATGGATTGATCGCTATGAAGCGGAACCGCTCTGGATGCTGGCGACGGCTTTTCTCTGGGGAGCGGTAGCGGCGGTCTTCATCGCCTTCATTCTCAACACAATCAATGGAGAGATCGTCCGGGTTGCGACGCAGAGTGCGCAGATCGGAGAGAACTTTGGCGCCGTGATCTCCGCTCCGATTGTCGAAGAAAGTTCCAAGGCCTTTATCTTGCTGGTGCTGTTTCTTTGGAAACGTGACGAGTTCGACGGCATCGTGGATGGGATAGTGTACGCCGGCATGGTTGGCCTCGGATTCGCCATGACGGAAAACATTTTGTATTACGGCCGCGCGGTCGGGGGCGGCGCGGGCGCGCTCACCTTCACGTGGGTGCTTCGCGGGATGGCTTTTCCGTTCTCACATCCGCTCTTTACCAGCATGACGGGAATTGGTCTCGGCTGGTCGCGTCAATCCGACAATGGGTTCATAAAAGTGGTGATGCCCGTACTCGGCTTCATGCTCGCCGTTTTGTTGCACGCCACCTGGAACGGCACTGCTACTTACGGTGGCGCACCTGGATTCTTCGCTGCGTGTTTTCTAATCATGGGCCCGGCGTTCATCATTACGCTCATGGTCATCTTTTTTTCATTGCGTCGCGAGGGCCGAATTGTCCGTCAATTTTTATATCCCGATTTTCAGCGCGGCTTTTTCGATCCAGTCGATTACGAAAAGCTTTCCAGTATTCGTGGACGAATGGGCATGTCCTGGAGAGCGATGACAACCATCGGCTTTAGCGGCTGGCGCACGCGAATGCGTTACAACCAAATCGCCAGCGAACTGGCTTTCCATCGCAGTCGCGTGGCGCGCGGTTTCGTGCGCGACCCGAATGTGGCGCGGGAACGCGAAGAGGATTATCTGTACACGCTGCAGGAATTGCGGCATAAACTGGGCATGACCGGGCCGGCAGCACTCCGCTAGGAAAATTCTCGCCGAGTTGGCGGAGCATGGCTTATACTTGGCGCGATTTCTGGCTGTAGTCTGAATCCAACACTTACCCGATACTTGCAGATTCAACTTCTACCAAGCTCTTTCGATTCACACGGCGGCGCTAGTCCCGCGCAACGCCTTACCTGCTTTGTCATCGACGACCGCGTCACCATCGACGCGGGCAGCATCGGGATTGCGCTGAGCGAGGCCCAGCAGCGCAGCGTTCGCGACGTGATCGTGACTCACCCTCACATGGATCACATCGCCAGTCTGCCAATCTTCGTCGACGACTTATTCGGTGAGCTGCAAGAGCCGGTGCGAATTCACGCGACCAGCGAAGTAATCGAGCTTTTGAAAGCAGATGTCTTCAACGACACTGTCTATCCGAAATTCGATCTGTTGAAGAACGCGCAGGGTCATGTGATGGAGTACGTGCCGTTCACCACGGGACGGGAATTCAAAGTGGCCCACCTCACCTGCACAGCGGTCCCGGTCAATCACATTGTGCCGACGATCGGACTGCTGCTTTCCGACGGCGCCACGACCGTCGCTTTCAGCTCGGACACCGCTGAGACTGAAGAATTCTGGCACGTCGTCAATCAAGCCAAAAAACTGCACGCGCTTTTTATCGAGGCTTCTTTTCCGGACTCGATGCAAGGCCTGGCAAAAGCGTCAAAGCATCTGACGCCTGCGAGTCTGAGAAGTGAGCTGACCAAGCTCAATCATAACGGCATGGATATTTTGGCCGTCCATCTTAAGCCAGCCTACCGCGACAAAGTCGTCGCCGAACTGAACCAGCTAAAGATCGACAAGCTTCGGGTGATGGAACCCGGGCGGATTTACGAGTGGTGATATTGGATTAGCGCTGCTCGAATTCTTTTCGCGCATGTTCGCCGGCGACGCGATCCAGCAGCACGCGGCCGCTCGGCAATAAGTCGGTCACCTTGTAGGTCCGTTCATCAGCGTCACGCCCGGGCATGAGTTCCGCGCGAAACGTCACGGCCATCCCAGGCCGTGCCCATGTATCCGATGAACTATCACGCCGCCGCGGCTTTGATTTTCGATCTCGGTTCATAATCACAGTTGCAAACGCTCCGGCTGCGGCCGCGGCGACCGTCAATCCACCGAGCAAGAGCTTCGTGCCTTTCTTCATTCGTATTTAGGAACGATACGACAGCAACGCCCATTCCCAAAATGCGCCCCAAATGCCAAGGCGCGTCAGCCGCGTTGTAATTCGCGACTACGCGCCTTGATTTTGGTCAAAACCGAAAGTTACTGGCAGAGAGGATCGAGCCGGACATTGATGGTGGGCAACCCACTCAACGCGCGCTCTGAATTCATTTCCTTAAAATGGCTCCATTCGGCGGGTAAATTATCCTCTGAGAATACTGCTTCTACCGGACACTCAGGAACGCACGCGTCGCAATCAATGCACGTCTCAGGATTGATTACCAGCATATCGTCGTCGAGATGAAACGCTTCCACGGGGCAAGGGATCGCACAATCAGTGTAACGACAGTTCACGCACGGGTCGGCAACTATATAAGTCATCCAGAGAAAACCTCCAACGGTGATGCGATTATTGCGCGGCTAATTTACCGGAGACGCGCAGCGCGTCGCAAGAACAAAATTCGCGTTAACGAAAATCACTGCTGTCATTTCCATTGCGCGACGGCGTTCGTGCCTTCGAATCTGTAGAACTTCAAGTCCGAACCAGTGAGCATTTTCGTCAGCATCAGGACTTGGCCGGTATGCATCGAGAAATCTTTCCAGCACAGTGGGATCCGAAGCTTGGAATTCACGTGACTTGAAGTCGCGG
>JADMIO011565018.1_pt1 | contig 35165 bp, 31 predicted proteins | sample 8958161 | NCBI WGS metagenome assembly JADMIO01 (sample SAMN16585339, study PRJNA669376) | soil metagenome | isolation source: Crop rotation soil | place: USA: Cullars Rotation, Alabama | collected 2011
GCCGCGACTTCAAGTCACGTGAATTCCAAGCTTCGGATCCCACTGTGCTGGAAAGGATATTGCCGTGTTAACTGCTAATACAGTAAAACAGTTTAACATCACACCAAGAATGGCGTTATTATCTTACTCTAACTTTGGTTCTGCAGAAGGTGATGTGCCTAAAAAAGTACAGGAAGCGGCTAAGATATTACATACCAATTACCCTGGTTTAATTGTAGATGGTGATGTGCAAGCTAACTTTGCAATAAACAATCCTTTATTAAAAGAACAATTCCCGTTCAGTACTTTGGTAGATAAAGATGTAAATACATTTATCTTCCCCAATTTAGCAGCTGGAAATATTGCTTATAAAATTTTACAAGAGTTAGGCGGTGCCGAAGCCATTGGTCCTGTATTAATGGGATTAAAAAAACCGGTACACGTTTTACAATTAGGAAGTTCTGTACGAGAGATCGTTAATATGACCACTATTGCTGTGGTTGACGCACAGAATAAAAAATAAATTTTAAATAAAATTAAAAAGTCCCGAAGAAAATTCTTCGGGACTTTTTAGTTATAAATACTTTATAATTTAACTTTAATAATCTCAGTCCTATTGAGCTGTCTCATAAAATTTATCAGGAATCGATAATAATAATTGTTCTATCTCTTCAATATTATCAGTAGTAACCAACTTCATACGGGTATCTTTAAAATGGCTGATGCCTTTAAAGTAATTAGAATAATGAGGTCGCATTTCCAATAAACCTAATTTTGGTCCTTTCCACTCGATCGATTTTTTGAAATGAGCCATGCAAACTTCAACACGATTTTCAATGGTAGGTGCCGGTAAATGAGTACCGGTTTTCATGAAATGTTTGATCTCATTAAAGATCCATGGATAACCGATACTGGCACGGCCAATCATGATACCATCCAAACCATATTTATTTTTGTATTCTAAAGCTTTTTCAGGTGAATCAATATCGCCATTTCCAAAAATAGGAATGTGCATACGAGGATTATTCTTTACTTCAGCAATATATTCCCATCTTGAATGACCTTTATACATTTGCGCTCTGGTTCTACCATGCACGGTTAAAGCTTTGATACCAACATCCTGCAAGCGTTCTGCCACCTCCATAATATTAATCATACTATCATCCCAACCTAAACGGGTTTTAACCGTAACGGGTAAATTAGTTGATTTAACAACCGCTTTAGTTAAGCGCACCATTAGATCCACATCTTTTAAAACCCCTGCTCCTGCTCCTTTGCAAACTACTTTTTTTACCGGGCAGCCAAAATTAATATCTAAAAGATCAGGCTGTGTGGCATCTACGATCTTTGCTGACATTGCCATTGCTTCTTCATCTCCACCAAAGATCTGAATACCAATTGGTTTTTCGTAATCAAAAATATCCAGCTTTTGACGACTTTTAATAGCGTCTCTGATCAAGCCTTCACTACTGATAAATTCAGTGTACATCAAGTCAGCACCATATTTTTTACAAACGTATCTAAATGGTGGATCACTTACATCCTCCATGGGTGCAAGTAATAAAGGAAATTCTCCTAATTCTATGTCAGCAATTTTTACGATTTGGTAAAGGTATGAAATTTCTATTCGTCTTCGGCAGTAATATTACCAGAAGTAGCATTTGGGCCATCAATGGCACTATAAATACGCCAGGTAGCGTACACACTTTTATTTAAGCGATTACTTAAAACGATCACCGTTAAACTATCTTTTAAACGACGGTGAAAAGATGTACGGTAACCATGCCACCATCCATTATGAAACACATCCTTGTTTTCAGTATCAATATCTCTCATTCTCCAGCCTAAACCATAATTACTTTGTTTTTTTTCAGGACTGTTTGGAGAAAAAGCCATTTCCTGAGTTTGATAGGATAATAGTTTATGTTGATACAAAGCTGCGCTTAATAAAAACAGATCATGAGTAGTCGTATAAATTCCTTTATCTCCTACTACTCCATCAAATCTATCGTTAGCCACGCGTTTGTATGAATTAGTATAACCAAAAGTGATATTTTTATTCATGAAATCCAGCTCCGGTAAAATTTCTGTGTGAGTCATTCCTAATGGGGTAAACAATTCTTCTTTTAAGAAAGTGCTATACGTTTTACCTGAAATTTTCTCAATGATCAAAGCTAATAGCGCATAGTTTGTATTACTGTAATTAAACTTTGCTCCTTGCTTAAAATAAGGTTTTGGTTGGTATTTCACCATCAAATCCAATACATCTTTATTACATAATTGCGTATTGTCGTTTTTAAGGTATTCACAACAAAAATAAGTATAGTTAGCTAGGCCAGAACGGTGTGATAGCAAATGCTTTACAGTTACACCTTTGTATGGAAACTCAGGTAATATGTCTGCTACTTCTTGTTCTAATTTTAATTTCCCTTGTTCGTATAACATCAATACGCCAATACCCGTAATTACTTTTGATACAGACGCTAATTGAAACATTGATGAATCGGTTAAAGACTGATTGGTTTCTTTAACAGCTAACCCGAATGATTTTTGATAAATGATCTGATTGTTTTTGGCAATTAATACATTACCATTAAAGGCATTAGCATTATATAATTTTTGGAATAATGTATCAATTCTAAAAATCTCGGCTTTGTATTTAGCAGAATCCACCTCAGAATGCACCGTTGGTTTTTGAGGTGAATTATAAGTTGGTTCTATAGTAAAACCTTCAGTTTGATTACCGTTGATAATCAAAAAAGAAAATAAGATAATTAATACTAAGTACTTCATTGTTAGGTATGTGCAAAATTATGGCTAGTTTTTTGTTTTTTCAGGCTCCTCGTCGTCTTTATACTTGTTGTAGTCTAATTTATTACCCCAAAAGTTCATTTGTTGCATGATCCAGCCTTTTCTTTTATTGACATATGCAGTAGTCGGTTTTGCCTTTAATCGTAATGGATTAGGCAAAATAGCCGCAATAGCTGCTGCCTCATCTTTAGTTAATTTTTTAGCCGATTTTTTAAACCAGTATTGAGAAGCGGCTTCAGCACCGTAAACGCCATTACCCATTTCAATACTATTTAAATAAACTTCCATAATGCGTTCTTTGCTCCAAAAAACTTCAATTAATAAGGTAAACCAAGCTTCAAATGCTTTTCTTAAATAACTCCTACCATGCCATAAGAACACATTTTTAGCAGTTTGTTGCGTAATAGTACTCCCTCCTCTAAAACGTTTTCCTTCTTCATTTTCTTTCATGGCTTTTTCCATCGCTCCCCAATCAAAACCAAAATGTTTTAAATAATTTTGATCTTCGCTGCAAACCACCGCTAATTGTAACTTTGGAGAGATCTCCTCCAGCGGAACCCAATCATGTTTTAAGATCATATCTTTTCCATCAGATTTTTGTTCGATACAGCGAACCAACATCAATGGCGTTATAGGAATAGGAACCCATCTAAAAACAATAACCGAAACAATAGATAAAATAATAAAAGCTACACAGCCTTTCCAAAACAGAGTCCATATCTTACCTAGTACTTTTATCATTTTTTGGTAAAAATATTATTCTATTTCTCATTATGTTTACAGCGATTTAATTTTTAGCAACAACTCTCTTTTAATAACATGAGCAATAACAAAATATACACTGTACTAATCATCACTATTTGTGCCTTAATTGGAATGTATTACTTCAATAAATACAAAGTTGCTCCAAAAATTGATATCGTAAATCTGGAAGTGATTGACGAAAATTCGGCAGCATTTGATATTAAAAGTCTGAAAGGGCAAAAAGTAATTGTCAGTTTTTATGCTTCCTGGTGTGGCGATTGTTTGAAAGAACTGAAAGCAATTAACTCTATAAAGGACAGTAAGTTAAAAGACGTAACAGTATTAGCAATCACAGATGAAACTTTAGAAAAACTAAGCTCATTTAAAACAAAAAAACAATATCCCTTTACGTTTTTAAAACTTAACAAATCATTTAACGATCTTAAAATTTATTCGATACCTACCGTTTATTTATTAAACACAAAAGGCGAAATAGTATATGAACATATTGGTTATGTCAATTGGGAAGATGAATCCACCTTAAACCATTTAACCAGCTTAATGCAATAAATTAAGCCGATTATCGTTGGTATATCAGTAATTTTTAAATATATTTAAAGTCTATTTTTTATAAAGCATATGACAAAAATTAAATTTGGAACAGACGGCTGGAGAGCCATTATAGCAAAAGATTTTACTGTTGAAAATGTAGCGCGCGTTACAGAAGCTACAGCTATTTGGTTAAAAAATAATTTCGAAAAGCCTAGCGTTGTTGTTGGACACGATTGTCGTTTTGCCGGCGAATTATTTGCTGAAACAGTTGCTAAAGTTTTAGTAGCAAATAATATCACCGTTTTTTTAGCTAAAGATTATGTAAGTACACCAATGGTTTCATTAGGAACAGTGAGACATAAAGCGAGTTTAGGTATTATCATCACAGCTTCTCATAATCCTGCATCATATAACGGTTATAAATTAAAAGGAAATTACGGTGGTCCCTTAGGTCCTGAAAAAGTTCAGGAAATTGAAGACATGATTACTGAAAAAAGTACTGTGAATTTAGATTCGATTGATTTAGCAGCTGCAGAACAAAAAGGTATCTTATCAATTACGGCTTTAGAAGACATGTATGTAAAACATGTTGAAGATAATTTTGATTTGGCTACCATTAAAAAATCAGGACTTACTTTTGCATACGATAGTATGTATGGTGCCGGACAACGTGTAATGCGTCGTTTATTTCCGGAGATCCTACATTTACACAGTGATCATAACCCGGGTTTTCATGGACAAGCTCCTGAGCCAATTCATAAAAACTTATTAGAATTCTCTAACCTGATCAAATCACGTGGTGATATTGATTGTGGTTTATGTACAGATGGAGATGCCGATAGAATTGGACTTTATGATTCTAAAGGGAATTTCGTGGATTCACATCATATTATTTTATTATTGATCCATTACCTGAAAAAATACAAAGGAATGGATGGTAAAGTTTGTACGGCTTTTAGCTCTACCGTTAAAATAAAAAACATGTGCGACCATTACAACTTGCCTTTAGATGTTGTAAAAATTGGTTTTAAATACATTTGTAATATCATGATCACTGAAGATGTTTTAGTTGGTGGTGAAGAAAGCGGAGGTATTGCTATTAAAGGTCATATTCCTGAGCGCGATGGTATTTGGATGGGCTTAACCTTATGGGAATTTATGGCAAAAACAGGCAAAAGCTTAAACGAATTAATTGAAGAAGTTTATGCGATTACCGGTACATTCTCTTTTGAACGTAATGATTTAACGATCACAGAAGAACTAAAAAATAAAATTGTAGCTAATTGTAACAATAATGCTTACAAAGAATTTGGTAAGTATAAAGTACAACGCGTTGATGATTTAGACGGGCATAAATTTTTTATTGATGATAATACCTGGACAATGATCCGCGCCTCTGGAACAGAGCCAGTACTAAGAACCTATGCCGAAGCTGCAACTCAGCAAGAAGCATTTGATATCTTAGCTGATGTAAAAAAAGTTTTACTTAACTAATTGAAATGATCAAATCGATTTTCATTTATATTTTCATTATTTGTTTAGGAAATGGTTTGCTATCGCAAACCATTTCTATTGAAAAGAAGATCGGGAAAAGTAAAACGACCTATACCTTTATCAAAAAAAATAATTGTCAAATTTCTTTTGAAGATAAGTGTCCTGATAAAACTGATAAAAACATCATTGCTTGTATTCCGGCAGCTTTTACTGAACTAACGAATTATAAAGTAGATGGAATTTATGCCATTAACGGACGAATAGAAAACAAAACTACCATCAACAAAACTTTAGGAGGTGTTTTTTATATAGAAAATGGCATTTGTAAAGTGTTTCAATCAGGTAGAGGAAAACTATTTAACGACAGTTTATTAAAATTAGCCACAAAAAATAAAGCTTCCTTCTTTCAACAAATTCAATGTATTCAAAATGGAAAAGCTGCCAGTTTTAAAGATCAAAAATTATTTCAGCGACGTGGAATTGCCATTTTAAATGATAATTCCATTGCCATTATTGAAAGCTATGAAAACATTACTTTAAAAGTTTTTTCTGAAGATTTGGCTCTTTTGGGTGTTTCTCAACTCATTTATACTGATATGGGAGCATGGGATGAAGGTTGGTATAAAGACCCTATGACTCATAAAACTATAGTGATGGGCAGAGACCTGTCCCAGACCTCAAAACAAAGCAATTGGATCACATTTAAAGCAAAAAAGTAAGCACTTATCCCTTTTTGGCTACTTTCTTGTAATTTATGCCAATTTTGCTTGTTTTTATCAAAATATCGTTAAGTTTGTAAGCTAACAAAAAATGTCCTTAGAAACCAATATTAAAGCAGCTGTAAGAGATGTACCTGATTTTCCTAAACCAGGAATCATGTTCAAAGACATTACACCAATATTTGAAAATCAAATTTTATGTAATGAAATTGTGGATGGCTTTATTGAACGTTTAGGTGAAAAACCGGACGCTATTGTTGGAATTGAAAGCAGAGGATTTTTATTTGGATTGTTACTGGCAAACAAATTAAAAATCCCTTTTGTGTTGGTGAGAAAAGTAGGGAAATTGCCTTACAAAACAGTAAGTCATGAATACTCATTAGAGTACGGAACAGCTAAAATAGAAATGCATATTGATAGCATTAAAAAAGGTTGGAACGTTATTATTCATGATGATTTACTAGCAACAGGCGGTACTGCAGAAGCAGCTGCAAATTTAGTAAAGCAATTAGGAGGCAATGTCAGCGGATTTAATTTCGTGATTGGCTTGGAATTTTTAAACGGAAAACAAAAATTAAATATACATTCAAATAATATCACATGTCTAGTTCAGTATTAGAAAACAACTTTGTTGGAATGAGTTTCCAACTTAACGAAAATCAAATTGCCATTGCCGATATGATTCGCAAATTTGGTAAAGAAAATATCTATCCTAAAATGATGGAATGGGACGAAGCACAAATTTTCCCAGTGGAAGTTTTCAAAAAATTAGGAGACTTAGGTTTAATGGGAGTTTTAGTTCCTGAAGAGTACGGCGGATCAGGCTTAACCTATACCGAATACGTAACAGCAATTATTGAATTAAGTAAAATTTGTGGTTCTATTGGTTTATCAATGGCTGCTCATAATTCATTATGTACAGGTCACATTTTAGCTTTTGGTAATGAAGAACAAAAGAAAAAATATTTACCAAAATTAGCAACTGCTGAGTGGATTGGTGCTTGGGGATTAACTGAAACAGGTACAGGTTCTGATGCAGGTGGTATGGCTACTACAGCTGTAAAAGATGGTGATTACTACGTATTAAACGGAAGTAAAAACTTTATTACACACGCTATTACAGGTAATGTAGCAGTAGTTATTGTTCGTACAGGTGAAAAAGGTGATAGCCATGGTATGAGCGCTTTCATTATTGAAAAAGGAACTCCTGGTTTTAAATCAGGTAAAAAAGAAAATAAATTAGGAATGCGTGCCAGCGAAACAGCTGAATTAATTTTCGAAAACTGTCGTGTACACAAAGACCAAATGATGGGTAAAGAAGGCGACGGATTTATTCAAGCTATGAAAGTATTGGATGGTGGTCGTATTTCTATTGCTGCTTTAAGTTGTGGTATTGCTCGTGGTGCTTATGAGTGCTCAAGAAAATACGCTAAAGAACGTGAACAATTTGGTAAACCAATTGCTCAGTTTCAAGCTATCAGCTTCAAATTAGCTGATATGGCAACTGAATTAGAAGCAGCTGAATTATTAACTTTCAAAGCAGCTGACTTAAAAAACCGTCACCAAAAAATGACAAAAGAAGGCGCTTTTGCTAAATACTATGCTTCTGAAGTATGTGTTAGAAACAGTACTGAAGCCGTTCAAATTTTTGGTGGTTACGGATTTACAAAAGATTTTCCTGCTGAAAAATATTACCGTGATAGTAAATTATGCACTATTGGTGAAGGAACCAGCGAAATTCAAAAATTAGTGATTAGCAGAGAATTATTAAAAGACTAATAATATCAAAATTATAAATCAAAGGCTTCGAATTTTCGAAGCCTTTTTTATTTATAGAAAATAAATTTTAAATTTAACTATAAACTAAACATTGACCTTTGATCAAAACTCTATATAAAATTACCAATATTGGTATTAACGATAACACCCCTTTTGATCTAAGAAATAAGCTCATGGTATTTAATAATGCCAACCTGGTCATTTTTTTCATCAGCGCATTTTATTGCAGCATAGCCATTGCACAAAGTTATTGTATAGCAATTGCTGTAACTGCTTATTCTATGTTTTCAAATTGCTTTGCATTTTTTTTAGTTTATAAAAACAAGTATGATGTTGCGTTTCATTACATCATGTGGTATGGTTTTATCTTTCTCTGTGCCTTTAGCTTCTTGTTTGGAAGAGCTAATAATTCGTACTATTATTTTTTATTTATGCCGGTGGCCTGTAATATCTTTTTTGATAAGCTAAAAGTTACCGTGATTTACCTGATACTGAGTGCTGTATTGATGACGGCAAATGTATTTTACATTGAACATTTTCCGGCACATTATGTTTTAGCATCATGGATGCCTTATTTTAGTTACCCTAATATTTTATTTGCCTGCTTACTTGTTTATTTAGGTGTACGTTTATTTAAACAAGAAAACATAAAATATGCCCGTCAAATTGAAGAACAACACAAAGCCTTAGAAGAAAAAAATCAGGAAATTACAGATAGCATTACCTATGCTAAACGTTTACAGGATGCCATTCTTCCGCCTATCAATTCAATTAAAGATCAATTTTCGCAAAGTTTTGTTTTATATAAACCCAAGGATATTGTTGCCGGAGATTTTTATTGGATGGAAAAGGTTGATAATACTTTATTTTTAGCTGCAGCTGATAGTACAGGACATGGAGTTCCAGGAGCAATGGTTTCTGTAGTTTGCAGTAATGCGCTTAACAGAACTGTAAATGAATTTGGGATCACAGAGCCAGGTAAAATTTTAGATAAAACCCGTGAGTTGGTTTTAGAGACTTTTTCTAAAAGTGAAAGCGAAGTAAAAGATGGGATGGATATTAGTTTAATCTCAATTATAAAAAGCAATAATGGTACAGTAGCTAGCATTAAATGGTCTGGTGCCAACAATCCATTATGGTATATTCAAAACAACGAGTTAAAACAAATAAAAGCGCATAAACAAGCTATTGGAAAAACGGATAACCCTACTCCATTTCCAACCCATGAAATCGAATTAGAAAAAGGAAGTACTATCTATTTAATTACTGATGGATTTGCCGACCAGTTTGGTGGAGAATTAGGGAAAAAATTCAAGAATAAACACCTACAGAGATTGTTAGTGGACACTCAGCACAAACCGATGATAGAACAACAATACGAGTTAGAAAAAGTATTTGATGCATGGAGAGGTCAATTGGATCAGGTAGATGATATTACAATTATTGGTATAAGGATTTAAGCTGCCCTTTAAGAAGATTTTATTAGTTCTCGACTTCGCTCGAACTGACATAAATAAAAAAGGGCTATCTCAAATTGAGATAGCCTCTTTTAATTATGATCAATTTAATTATTTACTCAATAATTAACTTACGTGTAATTTTTTCGTTCTTATAGATCAGATTTACAAAATAAACACCACTTTGTAAATTGATATCATTTACTACAACATTATTAAATCCGTTTATTACATCTACTTTTCTGTTATATACGTTTCTTCCTGTAATATCAGTAATATCTAAATTAAATTTCTCAGCTACTTTAGCATCAATCATTAAATAAAATTCACCCGATGTAGGATTTGGAGCTAATACATATTCGAATTGAGTAGCTACATTTTCTTTAATACCAACAGCTACATAACAAGGAGAATTTACGCCGGTTGTATATGTAGGAGCAGCAATATAAGTCATATTAGCAAAATCAATATAACAAGCATAACGTACGCTATCAATAAATGGATTACGATTTCCTTGTAAAGAATCTAAAAAGTCATTACGAGAGATTTCATAAGCATCCGGTAAATCCTGAAAATGCCATTTCTTTAAAATGTTTTGATCTTGACCATAATTAATTGATCCACTAATTGGATTTTTTAATTTCCAGTTCATTGGAGTTCCAAAAGCATTATTTTGTCCGTTATAAGCAGTACACATATACATAATAGCACGGGCAAAATCTCCTTTGTGAGAATTACGAGGTTCAAATACCGTTTGACCTAAATTATTTTGACCTCTTTTTGATTGCATATAAGAACTTTGAACCGTAACAACTTCTCCCATTGGAAAATTACTACGTACTGCATTTACATCATCCTGATTCGTTGGAAATAAATGATGCTGATCATTATATTCTTTACGTTCTACATTATTTGGTGAAGATGCAGAACCATCGGCAGGATTAGTTGGCATCCATTGGTGACAGTAACTGTGTTCACGGCTAATATGAGAAAAATCAAATGGCTCAGTGTAAACATAATTTTCGCTACTGTAAACACAAGTCACTACTTTTTGTCCGTTAGTAGTATCACGAGCTGTAAATAATTTGATCATCGTTTCATCATAATTTCCATAGAAAATAGATGAATGAGGATAAGTATGTGCTGACAGATCCGCTAAGAAAGTAGGGCTAGTTACGTTAATTGAGCTATATTCAGAAACAGGTTGCATAGTTGCTAATGCTGTAAAACCACCTGTTAATGGACTAGTTGCTAAGTAGTTTGTAAAAGAACCTGAACCATTGTATGAATAAATAGCTAATTGGTAATCAAGACCTGCATAAATATTACTTAACCCTAAACTAGTTGAACTACCTGAGTAAATCACTTTACTTCCGCCAATAGCGTCGCCAATTTTATACGCTACCCCATCAACCGGAACATCCAATATTGTAGAAGATGTTTGTTTTTTTAAGATCAAATAACCACTAGGAGAACCACTAGCAGCAACAAATGCTGTTGAAGCTCTATATGATTTAATACCTGAAAAACTTAAAGAGGTAGCTTGAGTAGTTGGCTCAGTTGCTAAATTTCCACCAATACCATTTAAGTTAATCACATAAGCACTTTCGTCAGCATCATCACTATTAATAGTTAAAACCGCTGAACGGGTTCCTGCAACCGAAGGATTGAATGATAAAGATAAGGCCACATTTGAAGATGGATTTACAGTTGATGGAGCAGTTGGTGCAGTTACCATATAATCAGCTGCAGCAGATCCGCTTAAAGAAAATGAAATGATCGATAACGGATTAACGCTTCCTAAGTTTTCAATAGTAAAAGGAACAGTTGTTGGAGAACCAACAGCTGAATTAAATAATGCAGAATTACCTCCTGTTAAAATTGTATTACCTGCTTGTTTTACATTGATCTCCTGAGCAGTTACAGGTGCGGCAGTTAAACTGATATTATCTATAGCTAGGTTAAAACCGGATACTTTATCTAAATAATAAAACCTAATATATCTACTCGCATTTAATGGTGTAAATGAATATTGAGTTTGCGAAAGAGTAAGATTGTTTGCATAAGTACTTCCGGCAACAGTTGTCCATGAAGAACCTGTAACAGATTCCTGAATAACAAATGTACCGGTCCAGGTTGAACTTGTTGAAGTTCCGGCAGCGTAAAATGTACTTAAACCAATAGGATCTGCAGTTTGAATTTGGATATATTCAAAATCTGCATCGAATCTGGCAGCAATTGAACCTCCGACACCGCCAGTAGGATATGAAATACCACTTGCTCCAGCAAGGTTCGTTGTCCATCCTGTAGGTAAATTAGCAGTACTAACAAAATTATTAAAATCATAACTCGTTGGAAGTGGAGCCTGGGCATTTGCATTTATTACCTGCATGCCGCATAGTAAAGCAAATAGTTTAATTTTTTTCATGTGTTGATTTTTTAGTTGTTCTTTATTGTTAAAATCATAGTTTTAGGGCAAGTATATTAAAATGTCAATTTGGTTCCGAAAATATAAGTTCTACCCACTCCAAAAAATACCGTAGAAGATGTTGCATCAAAATTCCCACCTATACCATTATTTTGAGCATCGCTGATATACATTTTATTTAAAACATTATTCATTGTACCGTAAATATTCAATTTAAATGGTCCAAATGGAATCTCATAGCCCATATTTAAATCCATCAAACCATAAGAAGGCATTTTCCAACTTTCTTTACCTTTATTATCTCCTTGTAGATCTGTTGCATAAAAAAACGAATAATTTCTGCCGAAATAGGTATATCTAGGTTTAATGTATAAGCCTTTAACAGGTATAATTCTTATAGCTCCCCCTAATTGTGTTTGTGCAGCGTCTCCTACGTGAACATTTTTAGCATCATAATCAATATCTGATACAAATGCTCCATTCGGATCATAAATAGAGATCACACCACCTGAATTATATTTCCAATCACCTATAGATGCAATAGCTTCAAACTCAATTTGTCTAATTGGTTTATACTGGCCTTCAAACTCTAATCCTTTATACAAAACATTAACACCATTAATATTGTATACATTTCCATCTAAATCACTAATTTGTTTTTGTGGCTGGTTATCCCAGGAAGTATAATATCCATTAACTGTTATATTAAACTTATTATATTTTAAGCCATAACCTAATTCATACGATTTTATATAATTAGGTTTAAAATTTTTCACTACTTCATTAGAGAAGGTAAACACGTTAGCAAACTTTTGTGGAATTTGCATCCATCCTATGTTTACAAATATGTTTTGGTGTTCGTCAATATTATAATTTGCTCCTCCTTTAACAGTATAACCAGTTTGCCATTTCCAACCTGTTGTTGCTGTCATAGCTTCCTTGGAATCTTTAGTATAAACTGTACCATTGTGAACAATAGTATCACTAAAACCAACGGTATTGTGGTAAGTCGTATCCGAAAGAACTAGATCCAACTTTTTATAACGATCAACTCTATTATATCCAGAATAAGAACCTGTAACGGTAAAAAATGCACTCCATTTTTCTGTTTTAAATTCACCTTGCAAAAATAACCCAGCCCATTTATTAATAGCATCATAATCATTACCAAAAACATCTCCTTTTCTTTTTACGAAATTTTGATAATTACTTGGGTTAAGGTTTGGATTTTTATTAGTTCCGCTTTCTACATAATAATCTCCACCTAATAAGTCATAAACTGTGTAAGTATGAAACCCTTTATAATATCTCAAATCCAATCCATAAGTAAGAGTGATTAATCTACTTAACTTACTTGTTGCTGTTGATAATAAACCAAACCACTGATGGTTATTGTTCATTGATCTTAAAATAGTTGTTGACTTATGTTCTGTCTCAGAATAATTAGGATCTAAAAAAACAGAATTGGAATTATACTTAGGTTGTACTAAATAATATCCGGTTAATGTATCTCTTCCAGAAAAAGTTGGAGTATAACCCGTTCCACCACCCTTACCAAAAGAGGCATAAACCACCGTTGATAAATTTGTTTTCTCCGTCATTTTCCAAAAATGATTTAAATTAAATAACGGTTTGTGGAAATAATTTACTTTATCGCCAATTATTCCGCCATTCAATATCCCTTGATCCGGATTCCATTTTAAATCTCTATCGCCTTGTGTAGGTGTTGTATATCTTGTAGTTGTTTTAATACTTTTTACAACAGAATCATAATTAATCCCTAAGTCTTTTGCCAGATCCTTACTATATACAGAAATTGGAACTTTTGTAGTTCGTTGGCCATGAGATTGCGGAGCTCCATTTGCACCAATACTAATAATATGTCTTGGATTTGGCATATACTGTACCTTTACAAAATAAGAATAAGCATTTGACCATGTTCCTTCTACCCAACCATCTCCTGTTTTATAAGTACCAGCTAAAGTAAAACCCCATTTATTATTTATAATGCCTGAATTATAAGATAACGACATTAAATTATAACGATTATTACCCCATTCTTTTTTAACCACCATTTGTTGCTTACTCTCAATGCCATTGGTTATAAAATTCATAGTTCCTCCAACGGATACTACAGCCAATTTTGATGCTCCTAACCCACGTTGAATTTGAGCACTTTTAGTAATATCTTTTAAACCATCCCAATTACTCCAATATACTCGACCATTTTCCATATCGTTTACAGGAATTCCATCAACCATAACAGCAATATTTGTTTGATCAAAACCACGAATATTTACACGAGAATCACCAGCCCCACCTCCTTGAGAAGTAGCATAAGCTCCGGGCGTGGTATTGGCAATCATACTGATATCTCTGCTTCCTAATTCTTCCTGAATTTTAGTTGCAGAAATAGAACTAAATGCTACAGGTGTCTCACGAATCTGAGCAACATCTGCAAACACTTCTACTTCATCTAAAACAGTGTTTTCTAATTTTATATCTATTTTCTTATTAGAATAAAGTTTTATTTTTTGAACAAATTTTCTATACCCCAACATTGATATCTCAATAGTATACTCCCCTTTAGATAATTTTAAATTAAAATTACCATCCAAATCAGCTGTAGTACCAATTCCAATTTTAGCCAAAACAGTAGCTCCAATTAAAGCTTCTCCCGTTTCGGAGTCTTTAATAGATCCTGATAAACTAACTTTTGAACTGTCTTGAGCATTGACAAACAAGCTACCAACAAGAAATAATAATAGAAAACCTTTTTTAAACATGAGCATTTATCAAATAAAAGGGCTGAATATTGCATCAGCCCTTTGGATTAAAATAAAAAGAAAATTTTATTGTATAATTAATTTTTCAGTTTTAGTACCTACTTCATTTTTAACAACGGCATAATACAAGCCATCTGTTAAATTTAAATTTTTCAAAACAACAGTTTTATTTTCAGTTGCATATTTATTAGAAAAAACTACCTGACCAATTGCATTAATGATATTAATTTCTTTAATAGCTTTATCACTTACAAAAGCAATTTCAGAACCATTAGCCGGATTTGGGAAAACTTTTAAGAAAACTGATTTTACGTTTTCATTTACACCAACTGGTTTACAATCACAAGTATGGATTCCAACATTTGACCAATTATCTTTTGATAAAGAATCCCATTGTAATTTCACGTTAAATTGAGCAGGATTAGTCATAACACCTTGCTGTACAGTTGCTTTTCTTTGTAAAGAATGGTCTTTAGTCCACCATTTTCCAACAGTTCCATCATAAGGAGCAACATCACTCCAAGCTGTACTAGGTTGCTCACCGATTTTTCCAAAAATATCAATACGTGCATAAGGGTTTTTTCTAACTAATACCATAGCATCATCCCCATTCACAAATGTTGGTGCAGGATATGCTCCATCTAATTGTTGGGCCATTGCTTGTAATGCAGGTGCACAAGCTGGTGATGTAGCAGTCGTTCCTGAAGTTACACCAACTCCATTTGCAATCACAAATGTGCTATATGAATTAACAGAACCTACTAAATCTGTACTATCAGAACCTGTAGATGAACCATTTGAATAACGAACCAAACGGTAGTTATTTAAATTAATCGTATTAGCTGTTGGATTATAAAATTCCATTGCTTTAGAGTTTCCTGATCCTTCAACATATTCAGAAATGAATAATTCTGAACAAACCTGAGCCTTACCCGCAAAAGCAAGAGCAATTAATGACAAACTTAGTAAAGTTTTTTTCATGTTATTTTTTTTAATTGTTTAAAATTTTAAGTCAGCAAGTGGTTTCGGACCTATTTTTAATCGTGGGATTTGATTAAAAATGCCTCTAGGATGTTCACTTACATTTAATATGATACAAATTTACGACAAATTGTATTCCCAACAATGATTTGTGAATAAAATTGACGTTTTAGTAAATAAGATTTAACAATTCCTTAAATATAGACGCAACTTAGCTAATAACTTGATTTTCAATTAGTCATTTTAGGCTTAAATTTTCATTTTTTAACGAATAAAGCATATACACTCGCACAATAAAAAGTACATTTGCTTGTTTAACAAATTTATATGATAAAATCACTTCAAATAGCGTTGCTAGCGGTTTCTTTTCCGGTTATAGCACAAACTTCTTATAATTACTCAATAAATGGTTCTTTAAAAAACCTAAAGGATAATTCATATATCTATTTACACCATAAATGGAATAATAAGGATTTAACAGATAGCGTTAAAGTAAAAGCAGGAAAATTCAGTTTTTCCGGTAAAGGGGTTGAACCAAATATGTTTTGGTTAACAAAATCTTCTAATATTGCGGAACAACCTAATGCTATTTTCTTTGTAGATGGAGGAAAAACAACTATTTCGGGAAATGTAGATAGTTTAAATTACGCTACTATAGTTGGCGGTCAAACTCAAAAGGATTATGTTGACTATAACACAATGATGAATAGCTTTAGTGCTAAACAACAAGCTATTATTAACGCATTTAATGAGGCTAAAGCCAAAAATGACCAGGCAACCATGGGTACTAAATATGCCGAGTACCAAAACATGGATAAAGAAGTAAAAGGTTCTATCGAAAACTTTATTAAAGCCCATCCAAAATCTGCCGTGAGTGGTTATGCTATATATTATAACTACCAAAACTCTACTGCTCCAATGGAAGAGATAGAAAGAATTGTTGGGCTATTAGACAAAAACTCCTTAAATACTAAATATGGCAAATTAGCACAGGAAAAATTAAACCAGTTAAGAGGAACTACAATTGGCTACCCTGCATTAAACTTTGCTCAAGCTAATCCTGATGGGAAAATGGTGAATTTAACTGATTTAAAAGGTAAATACGTGTTAGTTGATTTTTGGGCTAGCTGGTGCGGGCCTTGTCGCGGTGAAAACCCTAATGTTGTGGCGGCTTTTAACAAATATAAAGACAAAGGCTTTACTGTTTTTGGTGTTTCTTTAGACCAAAATAAAGATAAATGGTTACAAGCAATTAAAACCGATAATTTAACATGGCAACATGTAAGTGATTTAAAAGGTTGGGGTAACGAGGCGGCTAAACTATATGGCATCAGCAGTATCCCTCAAAATTTATTATTGGATAAGGAAGGGAAAATTATAGCCAAAAATTTACGTGGAGCAGATTTGGATGCTAAATTAGAAGAACTTATCAAATAGCAAATAGCGATAGTTAATAGAATTAAATAAATATTAAATTTGTCAGCCTTATATTAAAAACAAAAGAATTATGAATAAACGTACTTTAGGATTTTTAAGCTTATCCGCCTTTTCTTTATCTTTTATTGCTCAAACAAGCTCAGCACAAACCAACGAACCGGTTATCATGACTATCAACGGGAAATCCGTTTATAAAAGTGAATTTGAAAATGTTTATAAAAAAAATAGTGGCAAAGAGATTAACAAAGAACAAAAATCAGTAAAAGAATACGTTGATTTGTTTTCGACTTTCAAAATGAAAGTATTTGAAGCAGAAGCTAATGGCTTAGATACTGTTTCTGCTTTTAAAACAGAATTAGGGGGATACCGTAAGCAATTAGCAGCTCCTTACCTTACCGATAAAAATGTGAATGATGCTTTGTTACACGAAGCTTATGAGCGAATGAAAACTGAAGTAAAAGCAGCTCATATTTTAATAAGATTAACAGAAGACGCTTTACCTAAAGATACAATTGAAGCTTATACTCGCATCATGATCATCAGAGATGCTGCGATGGGAAAAAATCCTTCTCCTGCAAAAATTGCTGAGTATGAAGCTATATTGAAAAAAAGTTCAGCAGCTTTAACTAAAACATCTACTAAACAAGATAGTGCTAACTATAAAGCAAAGTTAGATGCAGTTAAGAATATTGCTGCCATTAGTAACACAAATAAATTTGCTGCTGCTGCTAAAAAAACGTCTGAAGATCCTTCAGCTGTTGAAAATGGTGGTGATTTGGGTTATTTTACTTCTTTACAAATGGTTTACCCTTTTGAGAATGTAGCCTATAATACAAATCCCGGCGACATTAGCATGCCTGTTCGTACTCGTTTTGGATACCATATCATTAAAGTAGAAGACAAACGTCCTAGTCAAGGTGAAATTTTAACCGCTCATATCATGGTTAAATTTGCTAAAGACATGGGTGAAAAAGACAAAGCTAATTTGAAAACAAAAATTGATGAGATTTATGCCAAATTAAAAGCAGGTGAGAAATTTGAAGATGTAGCACGTCAGTTTTCAGACGATAAGCCAAGTGCTGAAAAAGGTGGTCAATTACAGTGGTTTGGAAGTAGCCGTATGCCAATTGAATTTGAAAAAGCAGCATTTGCTTTACAAAACAATGGAGATTACAGCGAACCTTTTACTACAAACTATGGTTGGCATATTGCAAAGCGTTTAGATAAAAAAGGATTAGCTTCTTTTGATGATATGAAAGCTGATTTAAAACAACGTATTGGAAAAGATAGCCGTACGCAAGCAGGAAGAACATCATTAATCGCAAAAATCAAAAAAGAAAATAACTTTAAAGAAAATTTAGCTAACAGAAAAGAATTTTTGAAAGTGTTAGACACCACTATTTACCAAGGCAGATGGGAAGCTAAAAAAGCTGAGAAATTAGGTAACAAGGAATTATATACTTTAGGTACTAAAAAATTTACTCAAAACGATTTTGCTAAATATATTGAGTCTCACCAAACCGCCCGCCCTGCAATGGATAATAACATGTTCTTGCAACAATCTTATAATGAATTTGTTGATGAAACAGTTATTAACTTTGAAGACGCAAACCTTGAAGCTAAATATCCTGAATTCAAAAATTTATTAAAAGAATACAGAGACGGTATTTTATTATTTGATTTAACTGATCAAAAAGTATGGAGTAAAGCGGTAAAAGATACTGCAGGCTTAAAAGCATTTTACGAAAAAAACAAAAATAATTACTTATGGGATGAGCGTGCAGAAATCACTACATACAAATGTGCTGATGAAAAAATCGCTAAAGAAGTTCGTGCTTTATTAAAAAAGAAAAAATCAGAAAAAGAGATTGTTGATGCTATTAACAAAACATCTCAGTTAAATGTTTCTGCTGAAAGCATTACCTACTTAAAAGGAGAAAATAAAGATGTTGATGCTAACTGGAAAGAAGGTGTAGCTGCAATGGATATTAAAGATAAAGACAATAAAGTAACTGTTTTAGTAACTAATAAATTATTGGCTAAAACTCCTAAAACAATTGCTGAAGCTAAAGGTATGATTACAGCAGATTACCAAAACTACTTAGAAAAAGAATGGTTAGCTTATTTAAAAAATAAATACACCGTTAAAGTAAACGAAGAGGTTTTAAATACAGTTAAATAATACCCACATTTTTTATAAAAAGGCTGTATAAAAAGATACAGCCTTTTTATTTTATAGCATAACATTGAATTCCATTTTTAAAATAAAACATAACATTTATTTCCTTCTATTTTCAATAGGTTGTTTTTCGTGCAATACCAATAATACAGAAACACATATAGAAGACAAAGGTAAAGCCCTGGCAAAAGTCAATACCAGTACCTTATACTTATCAGATTTAAAACATGCAACACCAGTGGGTGTGTCAAAATCAGACAGTGTAGCTTTCGTTACTAACGTTATTAATAAATGGGCAAGTAATGAAGTATTTTATCAACAAGCAGTAAATTATTTATCTGAAGAAGAACTGAACATTGAAAAGGAAATTGAAGACTATAAGAAAGAACTCATTACTTATAAATTTCAAATTAAACTTATCAATGAAAAATTAGACACTCTCGTATCTGATGCACAAATAGAAGAATACTATAATGCTAACGTTCAAAATTTCTTACTACGAAATAACATTGTAAAAGTATTATACATTAAAACTCCAATTGCTACGCCCAATTTAGAGAAATTAAAAAAATTATGTTTTTCTACAAACCCCAAAGATGCAGAGCAATTAAAAAGTTTATGTATACAATACGCTAATAATTATTTCATGAATGATAATACATGGCTAATGTTTGACGACTTAAAAAAAGAAATGACTCAATTAAAAGAGGTACCTGATTACAGTATCCAAAGTGGAAAGATCTTTGAATTTACTGATGCTACCAGCTATTACTTTTTAAAGATATTGGACGTTAAATCTAAAAACACACTTTCTCCTTTAAACTTTGAAAAAAACAATATCAAAAACATCTTGATCAATCAACGTAAACAAAAGCTGATTTCCAATATTCGTAAAGATTTTTTTGACAAAGCCAAAACCAATAAAGAATTAGAAATTTATAATTAATTTAGTACAATGAACTTTAAAATTGCCATCGCATTTATATTACTTGCTTCTATAACACAAGCCCAACCACAAATATTGGATAAGGTAGTGGCTATTATAGGAAAAAACCCTTTACTATTATCCGAAGTAGAAACTAATTTGATCCAACAAAAAGAAAAAGAAGATTTAGGTACCAATTCAAAATGCAAAGTATTTGAAGATCTTATGTTCCAAAAATTATTGTTATCACAAGCTGATAGAGATAGTATTGTGGTTACAGATAATGAAGTAGATGGAGAATTAACGCGTCGTATTCAATACTATGTAGGTATGTTAGGTAGCGAAGAAAAATTCGAACAGTTTTACGGCAAACGTATCAGTGTTTTTAAAGATGAATTGAGAGATGACGTAAAAGATCAATTACTTGCTCAAAAAATGCAACAAAAAGTAACCGGCGATATTAAGTTAACACCAAGCGAAGTAAGAATATTTTTCAATTCCTTAAATGTAGATAGTTTACCATTAATAAACTCTGAACTAGAGATTGGGCATATTGTTAAAAAGCCACCTATTAGTGATGAAGCAAAAAAAGAAGTAAGAGATCAGTTAGAAACTTATAGATTACGCGTTATCAATGGCGAAAGCATGAGTGTTTTAGCTGCATTATATAGTGAAGATCCGGGTTCTGCAAAAAATGGTGGTCGTTACGAATCAGTTATGCGTGGACAAATGGTTCCTGAATTTGAAGCAGTTGCTTTTCGATTAAAAACCGGTGAAGTTTCTGAGATCTTTGAAACAAGCTATGGTTTTCACTTTATGCAATTAGTAGCCCGCAAAGGAGAATCTGTTGATGTAAGGCATTTGTTAATGGCTCCAAAAACTTCTCAATTAGACATTTTAAAGGCGAAGCAACAATTAGATAGCATAAGGCAACAAATTGTTGATGGAACAATAAAATTTGATGAAGCTGCTTTGAAGTATAGCGATGATAAAGACACTAAACAAAATGGAGGCTTGATCATAAATCCGGCTTCAGCGAGTACCAAATGGGAATTAGAAGAGATCGGGCAAATGGATCAAAACTTAGTATTTATGTTAGAAAACCAAATGAAAGTTGGAGATGTAAGCCCTGTTATTCAACATGTTGTAGATGCTAAACAAGCCTGGAGAATTGTTTATTTAAAATCAAGAACTGAACCTCACAAAGCAAATATGAAAGATGATTATACCAAGCTTTTAAATATGGCAACATTTGATCATCAGAAAAAAACAATTCAGGAATGGATCGGTAAAAAATCAAAATCAACTTATATAAAAATTGATAACGAATTTAATAGCTGCAAATTAGAATATAACTGGACAATTAATCAGTAACTCTCAAATTCAAAAAAATTGAATATATGAATTATAAAAACGATGTAGAAGCTATTGACGCCTTTGTAGTAAAATATAAAGAATTAAATACAGAGATTGCAAAAGTAATTGTTGGCCAAAATGATACTGTAAAAAATGTATTGATCTCTATTTTTTGTAAAGGACATTGTTTATTAGTAGGTGTTCCAGGTTTAGCAAAAACATTATTGGTTAATACCATTGCTGATGTGTTAGGCCTTTCGTTTAACCGTATTCAGTTTACACCTGATTTAATGCCAAGCGATATCATTGGTTCTGAAATTTTAGATGAACACCGTAATTTTAAATTCATCAAAGGACCTTTGTTTGCAAACATAGTATTAGCTGATGAGATCAATCGTACACCTCCTAAAACGCAAGCTGCTTTATTAGAAGCGATGCAGGAACGTTGTGTAACAGCAGCTGGAAAAAAATATGAAATAGGAAACCCATTTTTTGTATTGGCTACACAGAACCCGATTGAACAAGAAGGTACTTATCCCCTACCCGAAGCTCAATTAGACCGTTTTATGTTTAATGTGTGGTTAGACTACCCAAGCTTTGCAGAAGAATTAGATGTTGTAAAAAATACAACTACTGATAGAAATGTAGTTTTAAATAAAATAATTTCGGCAGAAGAGATCTTATATTTTCAGCATTTGATCCGTAAAATTCCGGTAGCTGATAATGTTTTAGAATATGCTGTAAAACTAGTAAACAAAACACGATTAAACTCTGAGTTTAGTTCAGACGTAGCAAAAAAATACCTGGCTTGGGGTGCAGGCCCTCGTGCTTCACAGTTCTTAGTTCTTGGTGCTAAATGTCATGCTGCTATTAATGGTAAATACAGTCCGGATATTGAAGATGTAAAAGCCGTAGCTAATTCTATTTTACGTCACCGTATTATTCGTAACTACAAAGCCGAAGCTGATGGAGTAAGTATTGAAAATATTATTGAACAATTGAAATAAAAGATTATTTAACCCAATAGACAAATAAGTTAAAATACATTTATATAAACTCTGCATTCTTTGCGAAAAAACTCAGCGAACTTTGCGGTTAAAAACACTACACTAATGAGTAAATTAATTTTAGCCAACGATGGCATTGATGCAGTAGGGAAAAGTCTTTTAGAAAAAGCAGGTTATACAGTAATAACTGAAAAAGTAGCACAAGAAAATTTAGCAAAAGAGATTAACGATAAGGGTTATGTAGCCCTTACTGTTCGTAGCGCAACCAAAGTTCGTAAAGCTGTAATTGATGCGTGTCCTAATTTAAAAGTGATTGGCCGTGGTGGTGTTGGGATGGATAATATAGATGTAGATTATGCCCGCTCAAAAGGAATACAGGTAATTAATACACCGGCAGCTTCAAGTAATTCAGTAGCTGAATTAGTATTTGCACATTTGTTTAATGCCGTTCGTTTTGTATATGATAGTAATCGTCAAATGCCAGTAAATGGAAATACAAAATTTGATGATCTTAAAAAAGCATACTCTAAAGGAATTGAATTAAGTGGTAAAACCATCGGTATTATTGGTTTTGGACGTATTGGGCAATACACCGCAAAAATTGCCTTAGGTTGTGGCATGAAAGTATTAGCTTACGATCCGTTTGTAAAAGAAGCAACTTTAACGTTAAATATTCATGGCACTAATGGCGTGAACATTAAAATTCAAACCGTAAGTTTAGAAGAGTTGATAGGACATTCTGATATGATCTCGATGCATGTACCGGGTGGAAAAATGATCACCGCTAAAGAAATTGCCAATATGAAAAATGGCGTTATTTTAGTGAATGCTTCTCGTGGTGGCGTAATTGATGAAGCTGATTTAATTGCAGGATTAGATTCAGGAAAAATTGCACATGCTTGTTTAGATGTATTTGAAAACGAGCCAACCCCAAACGAAGCCTTATTAAAACATCCAAAAATTTCTTTGACTCCACATATTGGCGCAGCTACTAACGAAGCTCAGGAACGCATTGGTGTTGAGTTAGCAGAGAAATTAATTGATGCTTTAAACTAGTAACTTCTTTCATAATTTAAGTTATACACTTAATTTAAATTTAAACTATGAAGTCAATTTTATCAGTAATTATATTATTGGCACTAACACTACATGTTAACGCCCAAAAAGTTATTAAAGTAAAAAAAGAAGATAATCGCTTTTTGTTTTTTCAGACAGGAACCCAAACCGATATACTTGTTAAAGATAAAAGCGATTTATTTTACATTAAATTACCTGATAGTTTAAAACATCATTTACAAATTATCGTTGAAAATGCTCAGTTTAAAAGAACTGCAAATGACACACTTTTTAAATTGATCCCTATTAGAGGCATGAAATATTCTCACACTTTAATTGATACTTCTTTTCAAACATTAGTAGAAGGCACTTGTCTACCATCTCAAACTATTAAGCTTGAGGTAATTAATACTAAAACCAAGAAAGCCTTGCTTCAAAATAAATTTTTAGCGAAGTAGGTATCTTCTCTATAAATCATAAACTTTATATTTGTTCTTTTTGCTTGGCAAAAAAGAACAAAAAACCCAAGGCGAAAAGCCATATCCATTTTTTCTTCGCTACAATTGCCTTCGCAATACCGCCAGAAAAAATGTATATCGCACCTTTTCGCCAAAATCAGCCGCACTATTACCAACATATGAGTAACTCATTATAAAAGTGTTGATATCATTATAACTTTTTTGTTTTCAAGTAAACTTTGAGTAGGTATCTTTTTTTATCTTTAACAAAATTCAATTTTTATATGGGCTTATTATCAAAGTATCCAAAAGGTTTATTCTTTTTAGTGTTTACAGAATTCTGGGAACGATTCGGTTATTATTTAATGATTGGGATCTTTACCCTTTATATGACTGCTGATGTTTCTGAAGGAGGCTTTGGATGGGACAATGCAGAAGCGTCTGATATATACGGAACTTTTATTGCCGTAGCTTACTTAACCCCGTTTATGGGTGGCTTATTGGCCGATCTGAAATTAGGTTACAGGTTATCAGTTACCCTTGGCGGTATTTTAATGGGAATTGGTTATTGCATGTTAGCTATACCCGAAAAATGGGCATTCTACACCTCTTTAGCAATTATGGTTGTTGGTAACGGATTCTTTAAACCAAACATCTCTACCCTACTCGGTAATCTATTTAACGACCCACAATACAAAAGTCAAAAAGATACTGGCTACAATATTTTTTACATGGGCATTAATTTAGGTGCATTTATCTGCAACTTTATTGCCGCTATTATGCGTAATAAAATTGGCTGGCATGGCGCTTTTATTTCGGCCGGTATCGGAATGTTTATTGGCGTAATTACCTTTTGGATAGGTATGAAACATTACAAACATGTTGATATAAGAAAAGAACCTACACCTGAAGACAAACCATTTTTAATGCAATTTGTTAAAGTACTTTTAACCGGAGTTGCTTTTGCTGCTTTGGGTTGGATCTTACCAAATGCCTTGTTTGGAAGTAAAGAAGAAGTGTTTACTGTTATGGGAAGCAAAAGTACAGATGCCTTTTTTATGTTCTGTATTCCAGTTGTTTATTTTTATGCATCCATTTATAAAAAAGCCAATACCGAAGAGAAAAAACCATTGGGAACAATGTTTACGATTTTCATTATTGTGATTTTATTTTGGGCCATTTTCAAACAAAACGGTACTGCATTGACTACTTATGCTAAGCATTATACTGACAGAGAAGTACCACACAGCATTAAACCTGTTACCAATTTTTTAGGTTTTTCTGAAGATTTAAAAGTTGAAAATAAAGAAGTCTTTCAATTAGATGAGCAGTTCCGAAAAATAAAAGATGCTAATGGAGAACCTGTAAAATGTATGGATTATCCTTCTTATTTTAAAAATTTAAATCCTGATCAATATCCGCCAGAAGGTCAATCACTTAACTTAGTAAATACAGAGATCTTCCAGTCAGTTAATCCTTTCTTTGTAGTTATCTTAACACCACTCTTAATTGCATTCTTTGCATTTATGCGTCGCAAATCAAAAGAGCCAACTACGGCTTCAAAAATTGCTTATGGCTTATTAATTAGTGCTCTATCAACCTTAATTATGGTGGCTGCCGTACATTATACAGATAATGGTATGAGTAAAGCCACTGCCTGGTGGCTAGTTGCCAGTTATGGTGTGGTAACGGTTGGCGAATTATGCTTGAGCCCGATGGGATTATCAATGGTATCTAAATTATCTCCAATACGTTTAACGGCATTGATGATGGGTGGCTGGAGTTTAGCAACATCCATCGGAAATAAATTAAGCGGTGTACTAGCCAAAAACTGGGATAAGTTTGATAATAAAGCCAATTACTTTTGGTTAAACTTTGCTCTGTTAATGGTTGCTTTTTTAATTATGCTCTACTTATTAAAACGCTTGAATAAAGTGTTTAATGAGGGTAATTATTAAAAAGTAGAACAGTTCTCGCTGAGTAACGCAGATAAAATAACACAGAGGTGCGCTAATATTCTGATTATTTTTGTTCCGCGATACTCTGCGAATTCATCTGTGTTTATCTGCGAGAAAAAATTACTTCCTCTTAAATCTATTATCAGTTAAGGATAATAAGAATGCTTCAATATCCTGTTTTTCCTGAGCGGTGAGGTTTAAAGGCTTCAATAGCGAAGTATCTCTATTAACCGAGTTTGAAATAACGTTGTCGGGTTCGTTGTAATAATCAATCACTTCTTTTAATGATTTAAACATGCCATTATGCATGTAAGGCTTGGTAACACTTACATTTCTTAAACCCGGAACTTTAAAACTTCCAATTTCTTTTGGATTACGGGTTATTAAAAAACGACCGCTATCATTCAGATCCCTGCCATTAAACAAGCCTATGTTTTTAAACTCATCTCCTGTAAAATCTGGTCCAAAATGGCAATCAAAACATTTCCCTTTTTCGTTAAAGATTTTTTGTCCACGTTTAGCGCTAGCTGTAAATTTTGTCGTGTCCTTTCCGCTCATGTAATTATCAAAAGGAGAATCACTGGTTTCTAAGGTTCTTTCAAAGGCCGAAAGGGCATCTACTACATTTTGTTTATCGGCTGGTTTACCAAATATTTTTATAAAAAAAGCTTTGTACTGTTCGTGTTGGTTCAATTTTCTCACAATTGTAGATAAAGGAATATCCATTTCAATAGGATTTTCCATTGGCCCTGAAGCTTGTTCTTCTAAACTTTCGGCTCTGCCATCATGAAAATAAAAATTTCGGGCACCTTGGTTCATAACGCTTGGTGTATTTCTTCCTCCTTTTGCACTATCTACCCCAAAACTAAAGGCCACATTATCTGCAAAGGCAAACTCAGGTTTATGACACGAAGCACAACTAACTTGATTTTCGCGAGATAGAATCGGGTCATGAAATAACAATTCTCCTAATTCTTCTATAGTGTTTGGGTCTTTTAGTAATTGTTTCTCTTTATTACTATTTGTGCAGGCAACTAAAAGCGCCAAAATCAATACAGATATGGTTTTTATAATTCTTAAAATCATGCCGCAAATATATAGGAATTAAGCAAATACAAATTTCACCTACATCGATTAAAAATGGTAAAATAAGTTAACGTATACTCTAAAAACCGATAAATTACCCTTTGAACCTTTTATGTATAAAGCCACCTAAAACTGTGTAAAAATGATAAATTTGTATAGTATGGATTTACAAGATGATATTCAAATAGCGGCTTACAAAAAAAGCCCTTTTAATAACCGATTTTTAATAAAAGGATTAAGTACAGGAAATAATGATGTCTGGATTTATATATTAGGAATAGTTGCTGCTTTTTTAGGCTATATTACTTTTCAATTCATTATGATGGTGCCATTAATGTCTTCTGCTTTAAGCAATGGCATAGAAATGGAACAGATCATCAATAACCCTAATCTTTTATTTAACCCCGATGCGGTAGGTATGAACCGTTCATTATTACTGGCACTAATGATGGGTATGTTTGTTTTTACTTTATTGTTTTTCTGGTTAGCATTAAAATTCTTTCATAAAAAAACATTAACATCTGTCATCACAGCCTTCGAAAAAATTCGTTGGAGTCGTTATTTCTTTGCCTTTGGGATTTGGGCAGCTCTTTTAATAATTCTAACAGTTGTAGGATATTTTACTTCTCCCGGAGATTTTGAAGTTCATTTTGATTTCGGGAAATTTATGATATTATTATTGGTAACGATCATCTTTATTCCTATTCAAACAGCTACTGAAGAAATTATTTTCAGAGGTTACTTAATGCAAGGTCTTGGATTGGCTTTTAAAAATGCCATTGCTCCTTTGATCATTACGTCTGTTTTATTTGGCTTAATGCATGCTTCTAATCCAGAAGCTAAAGCTCATGGCTTATTAATTATGATGCCCTATTATATTTTCTTTGGTGCTTTTTTGGGAATGCTCACCTTATTGGATGAAGGTGCCGAACTATCAATGGGAATTCATTGTGCTAATAATTTAATCTCAAGTTTATTGATCTGTTCTAAAAACTCAGTTTTACAAACAGATGCTATCTTATACACATCATCCGAAAATCCGGGTGGTGAGTTTGGTATTTGGGTGGTTATGGCCGCTGTCTGCTTTTTTGTTCTCTATAAAAAATATAAATTATCTAACTGGAAATTATTAATTCGTTAAATCTACATTATGATGAAGCAAGCTTTCTTTTTTATATCCGCCTTATTTTCTATTGGTCAATTATTTGCCGACGGAGATTACCGTTACTATGTAGATCTAACATCAGTGAACAATGATAAACTTACCATCAAATTAACTCCTCCTGATATTACGGAAAATGAAACGGTATTTATGTTTCCTGCTATGGTTCCTGGAACCTATGATGTATATGACTTTGGGCGCTTTGTATCTAACTTTAAAGCAGAAGGAAAAGACGGGAAAACCATCACCGTTCAAAAATTGGATAAAAATTCATATAAACTTTCACCGGCTAATGCCATTAAAGAAATTAGCTATGAGGTAGAAGATACCTGGGATACAGACATAAAAGAGAAATTTGTATTTGAGCCTGGTGGAACAAACATTGAAGAAGGAAAAAATTTTTCGCTGAACACACATGGTTTTTTTGGTTACTTTAAAAATAAAATTGAAGCTAATTTTATTTTAGAGATCAGTAAACCAAAAGGATTTTATGCATCAACTAGCTTAACCAATATTAAAAGCGGTGAAACAAAAGATGTGATCTCTGTTTTCAATTATCATGATCTGGTAGATTCTCCTATTATGTATTGTATGCCTGATACGGCAAGTATTCAAATTGGTAAATCACAAATTTTAATTTCAGTCTATTCGCCAAACAAAATATTGACTTCAGATTTTATTGCCCGCAACTTACACGAATTATTATTTGCGCAAGCAGAGTATTTAGGAGGAGAACTACCAATTGATAAATACGCTTTTTTATTTTACTTTACTGATAAAGCTACTTTAAGTGGTGCATCAGGAGCTCTTGAACACTCCTACTCTTCTTTTTATGTATTACCTGAAGCCGACACAGCTGCTTTAGCACAAGAAATTAGAGATGTAGCGGCACACGAATTTTTCCATATTGTTACACCGCTTAATATCCACTCTAAAGAAATTGGTGAATTTGATTTCAATAATCCTGGTATGAGTAAACATTTATGGTTATACGAAGGCTTAACTGAATATGCTGCTCACCACATGCAAGTAAAAACAGGCTTAATAGAATTTGATGATTTTTTCAATGTAATGATTGATAAAATGCAAAACTCACGCGAAAACTATAATGACACTGTGCCCTTTACTGTTATGAGCAAATATGTTTTAGAAAAGTATAAAAAACAGTATAATAATGTTTATGAAAAAGGAGCACTCATTGGTATGTGTTTAGATATTATGTTACGTTACTATAGCAATGGCAATTATGGCACACAGGATATGATGAAGGACCTGGCCAAACAATATGGAAAAAACAAATCGTTTAATGATGACGATCTGTTTAATGATATTGAAAAATTGAGTTATAAAGAAATTCGCTACTTTTTAAATAATTACGTAGCAGGTAACAAACCTTTACCATACAAGGAAACCTTTGCGATGGTTGGTTTAAATTATACAGACAAAAAAGAAGAAGATCAAATTACATTAGGAGGTATCTCTGTAGGATACAATCCTACCTCTCAACACTTAGTTGTAGTTAATACGGATAAACTGGATGCATTTGGCAAAAAATTAAAATTTAAAGAAGGTGATGAGATCATCACTTTTAATAATCGCAAGCTTGGTTTAGATAACATGAAAGATGTATTGGGAAGTTTTATCCAAAACACTAAAGAAGGTGAAAAGCTAGTAATTGAAGTATTACGAAAAGACAAAAAAGGAAACGAATCAACAAAAACTTTAAAAGCAAAAGTAAAAAAAGTAAAAGTAGTAGAAACCGACTTATTAGAAATAAACGAAAAAGCAACTGAACAACAAATAGCAGCAAGAAAAGCCTGGTTGGGAATTAACTAAATACAGACATAAGATAAAAGACACAAGATATAAAACCATTTAAATTTAAAACAATTCTCTTACATCTTAAATCTTTTGTCTTTAATCTCAAATATGAGTAAAAAACAAAATATATACTGGGCTTGTCAAATTAGCGGTTGGACATTTTTTGCTGCGTTGAATCTATTTTTCTTTAAACTAAGTTATAGCACCAATGTTAAAGATATTTTAAACTATTTGATCTGGTTACCGGTTGGTATTTCTATCACCCATTTTTTTCGTTTTTTATTACAAAAATTCAATGTTTTAAAATTCAACATTTTCACACAGATTCCAATTGTTATTGTTTCGGGTTTTATTAATGCCTTTTTGTTTTTCTTTTTAACCGTTGGCATAGCCAAGGTGTTTGGCATCATTACATACAAAATAAATATAGTGGCCGCTTTCTCAAACATATTGAGCTTAACCGTTATTTTTATTTTTTGGTCATTGATTTATTTTGGTTTTCATTTTTTTGATAATTATAAAAAAACAGAAATTCAAAATCTGAAACTAGAAGCAACTACTAAAGAAATTGAATTGAATAAATTAAAATCTCAACTTAATCCTCATTTCATGTTCAATAGCATGAACAGTATCAGAGCATTGGTTGACGAAGATCCTAAAAAAGCAAAAGTGGCCATCACCCAATTATCCAATATTTTAAGGAACACCTTAATGATGCACAAAAACAAATTCATTTCGCTGGAAGATGAATTAGCCTTAGTTAAAGATTATTTAGAGTTAGAACACATTCGTTTTGAAGAACGTTTATGTTATCATTTTGATATTGACGAACAGACTCTTTCTTTAAGCATTCCGCCAATGATGATACAAACTTTGGTTGAAAATGGTATTAAACACGGAATTAGTAAATATCCGGAAGGTGGGGAAATTAAATTAAAAACATTAAAACAAGGAAATGAATTTATGATCGAGATCATAAACACAGGACAATTATTCTCCTCAACAAAAAGCGACTCTGGATTTGGAATTGAGAATACAAAACATCGTTTAGAATTTTTATATGGTAACAAAGCATCTTTTAGCTTAAATAACCTGGACGAAAAACATGTGATCAGTAAAATATTAATTAAAATTTAAAATTATGAAAGCAATAATCATAGATGATGAACGCCTTGCCCGACAAGAGTTAAGAAATTTACTAGCAGCCCATAAAGAAATTGAAGTTATTGCTGAATGCAACAACGCACAATCTGCTAAAGAAAAAATAGCCGAATTAAATCCGGATGTTATTTTCTTAGATATTCAAATGCCCGGAAAATCAGGCTTAGAATTAATTGAAGAAGTATCTGCTTTACCTGATGTGGTTTTTGTAACAGCTTATGACGAATATGCCTTAAAAGCGTTTGAAGTAAATGCTTACGATTACTTATTAAAACCGGTTCAACCGGAACGTTTAGCTGAAACAATCAAAAAATTAACCTTAAAAGAAACTTCTGAAAAGAAAGAAAACACTACTCCTTTAACCGAAAACGATCAGGTATTTATAAAAGATGGTGAAAAGACCTGGTTTGTTCGCCTAAGCAATATTCGTTTATTTGAAAGCGAAGGAAACTATGTACGTGTTTATTTTGACAACTACCGTCCCTTAATTTTAAGAAGCTTAAATAGTTTAGAAGAACGCTTAAATGAAAAAACATTTTTTAGAGCCAGTCGTAAACATATTGTAAACTTAAGCTGGGTAGAAAGCATAGAAACTTGGTTTAACGGAGGCTTAATGGTTAAACTAAAAGGTGGACAGGAAATTGAAATTTCTCGCCGTCAAGCAGTTAAGCTAAAAGATATGATGAGCTTATAGAGATATAAGTTATGAGTTGTAACTTTGTGGTTCAAGATGAAATCAAATAAAAAACTTGAAACATCTAACATAAAATATTAAAAATGATTGACGAAAAAGATTTACCAGAAGAATTAAAAGGCGATATCGTACCTGAAATTGACCCAGCTAAACTATTTGATGAGAAAGAATACTCAACAGTAATTATTGGCGTTGAAGGAATGAATAAAAAAGACACCAATGCTGCTGATTACTTAAGCATTATTGTAAGTCCTCAAAGAACACGTGAAGAAAAAGACGAAGCATTAAGTCAATTAAAAGAAAATAATGCTCAAACTTTTATGTTAAGCGCCATCACTAAAACTAAAAAGCCTGAACAAAAAGCTTTGGTAGTTGCTGCTTGTTGGGAAACGGGTTTAGATTTCAGTAAAGATTTTCCTGTTTTTATTGACCTGATTTGTTCAAACGATTTTGGTGTATCTTTAGAAGCCTTTACCGTTATACAAGAAATGGAATCTGAAATACCCGAAAGTCAATTGAAAAATGGACTTGATTTACTACGTAAAGTAAAATCGCCAAACCCTTCAGTATTAGATGCTATTGAGTTGATTGAGCATAAATTAAACGGTTAATTTTTTGAAAAAAATTCTACATTCACTTTTACTTATTGGCTTTCTATTTATGAGCCATGACTTTTTGTGTCAAGAAGCAGACGAAGTGAAAAGCATTAAAGTAAAAAAAGAAAAATTGTTTGCTAAAGCAGCTTTTGATGAAACAAATTATAAAGTAATTGCATTCGATCGTTACGGTAATCCTCACGAACAAGCTATTAAATCTTTTAGTATTGTATATAGCGAAGGAAAAAATGTTTTTGAAGCTGTTGTAAACGGCAATACTTTCCCTGAAAAAACCATAAAGTTTTTCACTAAAACAAGAACAACTGCTACAAAAATCTGTTTAACAAAACTAAAAGCTCAGGATAGTGATGGACATGTGGAAGACTTACCCGATTTATGTGATATCCTTTTATTTCCTGATTGTAAAAAAGTAAACAAGCACTAATGATCTTAGAAACAGACCGCATACAACTTTGTAAGATCACACCCAATGATGTTGAGTTTATTTTCGAATTACTTAATACACCTACATGGTTAAAATATATTGGCGACAAAGGAATTAAAACGCTAGCCGATGCCCGTGATTATATTATTACAGGACCAATGGCCAGTTACAATAAACATGGCTTTGGCTTATGGTTAATTAAATTGAAACAAGAACAAGTTCCTATTGGCATGTGCGGTTTAATAAAGCGAGATTATTTAGAGAATGTGGATATTGGTTTTGCCTTATTACCTCAGTATACAGGAAAAGGATATGCCTATGAAGCTGCAAAAGCCACATTAGACTACGGTTATACCGATCTAGCATTAAAAAAAATAGTTGCTTTTACGGATACAGACAATGAATACTCTATTTCTTTGTTAAAAAAGCTAGGAATGACATTTGAAAAAATGATCACCATTCCTAATGAAAGCGAGGAATTAATGTTGTTTTCAACAACATCTGATTTTACGATTGATAATTCGTTATAATTATCTTAATTTCATAATGATAAAAAAACCTTTTTGTAAGTAACTATTACATTATTTACACGTACAAAAAGAACCAATTAAAAAACTATTATTATGAAAAATAGAACACTATCTTTTATCATAATTGCCATTTTGAGCTTCTCACTAAGCGGAATGGCACAAACAAAGCCTAAAGCCCAGACAAAACCAGCGGCTAAGAAAACAGCTACCAAAAAAGCTCCTGCTAAAGCCATTAACGTTTACGTTTGTATGGACGGGAAAGATCCTTTTTATCACAAATACCGCAGTTGTAAAAAACTAAACAAATGCTCTAACGAAATCAGAAACATTAAAAGTGCTGCAGAGCTTAAAAAATTCAAGAAAAAATCTTGTATGCATTGCTTTAATTTATAAGATCAATTTTGTTTGAGTATATAACGATAAATTAGGCAGTAAAAGCATTTCTCGCAACCAAAATTTCAAAAAATAGCCTTATTTTTGTGGGGTGAAGCAACATTTAACTCTACCTATTTTTAATATTATTGCCGACTGCGCCAATCAATTAGGTGTAGATGCATATGTGATAGGTGGTTATGTTCGCGACATTTTTTTAAAACGTGATAGTAAAGATATTGATATTGTTACTATTGGAAAAGGCATTGAGTTGGCTGAGCTTGTTTACAAACAATTAGGTGAAGAGGCCCATTTATCTGTCTTCAAAAACTTCGGCACCGCTCAGGTAAAATTTCATGATCTGGAAATTGAATTTGTAGGTGCTCGTAAAGAATCTTACAACCGTCAATCACGTAAACCCATGGTAGAAGATGGCAGTTTAAGTGATGATCAAAACAGACGCGATTTTACTATAAATGCTTTAGCTATTGGTTTAAGTAAAAATAATTTTGGTGAACTATTGGATCCTTTTAAAGGCATTGAAGATGTAGATCAAAAAATTATCCGTACACCTTTAGAACCGGGAATTACATATAGTGATGATCCTTTACGTATGATGCGCGCTATCCGTTTTGCATCGCAACTTAATTTTACGATTGAAGCGGCCTCTTTAAAAGCAATTACAGATCATAAAGCTCGTATCTCTATTGTTTCTAAAGAACGTATTACTGATGAACTCAATAAGATCATCCTCTCTCCTGTTCCATCTGTTGGTTTCAAATTATTATTTGATACTGGCTTATTGAAATTGATATTTCCTGAAATGGTTAAATTATATGGTGTTGAGACGGTTGATGGAAAATCTCATAAAGACAATTTTTACCATACACTCGAAGTGTTAGATAATGTGGCTAAAAAGAGTGATAACCTATGGTTACGTTGGTCAGCCATTTTACATGATATTGCTAAACCAGCCACCAAACGCTTTGAACCCGATCATGGCTGGACATTTCATGGCCACGAGGATAAGGGTGCACGCATGGTTCCGAAAATTTTTGAATCGTTGCGTTTACCATTAAATGATAAAATGAAGTATGTGCAAAAATTAGTGTTATTGCATTTACGCCCCATTGTATTAGCTCTTTCCAGCACATTGGGATCCTAAGCTTAGAATTCCACGTGGACAAGTTGT
>JADMIO012752868.1_pt1 | contig 35165 bp, 30 predicted proteins | sample 8958161 | NCBI WGS metagenome assembly JADMIO01 (sample SAMN16585339, study PRJNA669376) | soil metagenome | isolation source: Crop rotation soil | place: USA: Cullars Rotation, Alabama | collected 2011
CTTTCCCTACGTGATGGTAGCACATGCGAGTCATCCCGAGCATAGCGAGGGATCGGCCCGCTTGGCGCTAGCCAGTGGACTGTTAAGGCCGAAGCGACATTGTATGTTGAAGTCGGCAGACAGCTGAGAGTTGAACGATGAAGATGGTCTACTACTCAGAAACGGATAGTCTCTACGTCGAGCTGGCGAGCCGCCCCAGTACTGAGTCGCGGGAGGTGGCACCGGATGTCATCCTCGACTTCGACGCGAGTGGGATGTTAGTAGGCATCGACATAGATCGCGCCAGCACAACGGTGGACCTCTCGATTCTCGAAACCTTTGGGCTTCCTTCAGTCCTCGAGGGCCTCAAACCCTAGGAAGAGTTGCGAGCTGTCTCGCTGAACGAAAACCGCCGCCAGATTCGCGAGTTCTGGCGGCGGTTTAGCGTCGTGCTCTGCTCAACAGACGAAACGTCCTCATGCTGCCGGCTTCACTTCACCACCGGTCGATGGCGCCGGAGGTGTTGATTTGCCGTTCAGGTGCACCGGGCCGAAGGTGTTGGTCACGCTGATCCACGATGCCAGGGACTCACGGTCTTCCGCGAAACGCGCGCGGTTAAGACCGTCCATGACCCGAACGATGTGAACCACATCGTCCGCCACCTCATCCAGCTCGGCGCTGGCGCCGACGTGGGCGGTGCGTCCGCTGGTGCTCCGCTCCACTGCCTGGTCGAACTGACCAAGCGCCTGGGTGAGACTCTCGAGCACCGACTCGGCGAGACCGTGCTTCACCAGGACGTCTTTCTGGCTCTGCGCCTCGGCCGCCATGCCGCCCGCCGCGGTTCGGAACTGCATGTACGGCAGCACCCGAGGCTCGAGGGCGAACTTCCCCGCGAGTTCCGGTAGCTCCCTTACCGCGTCGGCGACGCTGGTCAGGTGGACCAGATGCGACCGTCTGATGAGCTTCCGCAGCTTCTCCTTTTGCTGCGTCGCGCTCCGGACGTCGCTGATGCCGGTGCGCTGCAGTTCCGACAGCTGATTGGCCCGGTTGAGCCGCTCCTCGAGACGCGCGAGGACGGTAGCGTACCCGGGACTCTGGTCGGGCCGAGCTCGGCTGAAGTTTAGGACGCGAGTCCCCATCTCCAGCTTCCTACGTGTTCCTGCTTTCATACTACACACCTCCTACTAGTGGGCGATCGCCGACTCGAGCGCACCTTGCGTGATAAGAGAGACAGCACCGTACGATCAGTCGGAGTCGCCGGCCTGAGATTGCGGGAACGCGAACGTCGTGCCAGAACAGTTTCTACACTGAATTCTCGTGTTTGTGTTTCTGGAGATCACGAACGGCGATGATTCGCGTGCGAAGTCTCTCGTTGAACGACGGAGTGCGACGCTTTGGTTTTGCGCGTGAGCGGTTTCGACCGGGAGTGCGACGCTTTGGATCGCGAGTGTGATGCTCCCCGGAATGAAGCGACCTATTTCAACGGAGATGCGATCGGTTACGAGCGGGAGCGCGATGCCTTCAGAACGACGTGCGTTGCTTTCGTTCGGAGGTGCGACCGTTGAGTGAGGGAGGCGAGCGGTTCAGCGGGCGGAGTCGAACGTTGAACTTCAGGTGAGAGCGGTTATGAGAATGAGGCCAACCGGTTTGCGCTGGGAGGCGCGGCTTGGGCGCGTTGCGTGAACGCTTGGTTCTATGAACGCAAGCGTTGAGGGAAGGAGTGGGTCACTTGCCCCTGTGAGACGGCCGCTTGCTGATGCTAAGGTCCTCCTGGAGCGGAGCCGCCCGGTGCGTTCAATCGGCGGGGTGATGCTGTCATTAATACCGCCGGCCGTCAGCTCGAGCAATGCGTTCGTTCACCCTGGAGTGGAGTCGTTCGCCGTCCGAGGCGATCGCTTGCGACATTAACGCGGATGCTTCTCCATCACTGCCGCGTGGTTTGGAGCTGGTGGGCTCATCGTCCAAACAACACACGACACCGTCCCCAAAAGAGACAGTCTGAAGTAGTCGTCGTGTCGCCGTGGTAACTCATCCCCCTTCATCCTTGAAATTCTTCACTGCGTTCAGGGAAATCGCTGGGCGAACCGAAGGGGTTGCTGTGCCTCTCAATGAACTCTCCGCGCTTATACGCCATTGAAAGCTTTTTCGCGGAGCGCAGCTTTCTCGGAACACGGTTGTGCTGTGCGCATCGAGGTGGCACGCCCGATGCATTGGGGTGCAGCCGCGAGACTCGCTTCTCTAAATTTGTTGTTCCACACATCACTGGGAGGATCTTATGGCGAAGGAGCCGAGGACCTCACCGCGTGGACGGGATGCGAGGACCGGTCTGTTCACGACGGTGAAGAAGGCGCGGGAGCACCCGAGTACGCATGTAGTGGAGCGGGTGCCGAAGCGAGGGTACGGCGATACGAAGAGGAAGTAACAGCTCCACCAAGCGCTGCATCGCCAAGAGTCGCCCGTGATTTCCTCCGTCCGTCACGGTGGCGGTGTAGCGCCAGCCTCCCTAATCCAAAAGCTCCGTTGGCAGCCCGGCCAATCCTCGGCTTCAACTCCTTGGTCTGGCTCCGCAGCAGACAACTTGGCACATGCGGGACCCTGCTCTAACCAACACTCTGCCGACGCAGTACCTTCTTTGAACCCAGCGCATAGTCGACCGTGCAATTGTTTCGGACAGGAGAATCCTATGGCGGCGGACAATGACGTGCTTCCCATCGTCGAGGATTACGAGAGCTTGCTTCCCACCGTCGAGGATTACAAGCGCGGTCTCCTCAAGCTCGAAAAAAAGATGAACCCGAAGCAGAGGGAAATGCTGGTACAGCACTATGGAGCACTGGGCCATCGTCTCACGGCGAATCAGCTGGCCAAGAAGGTGGGATACAAGAACTACAGTGGTGTGAACGCCCAATATGGCATCTTAGGAAGAAAGCTGGCGGATGCGATGCACTGGACGCCTCCACCCCCGGCACAGGCATCCTTCTCGATCGCTGCATTCTACCGCCCTGATGCGAGACACCCGGAGTGGCGGTGGGAGATGCATGACAACCTGGCAAAGGCTCTGGAGGAACTAAAATGGGTCTCGGGTCCAAGGCGCCAGACAGAGATAACCGTGCCAAGCATGGCACCTACAGAACAGCCCACCTGATAGAGCCCGGTGAGCTGTTTGTTGTAGGTCATAGAAGACGAGAGCAGCGGAACTAGGCTGGTCTCCGCCGACTCATCTTCGCAGCATACGCGGCCTTGAGATCGCGCTCTGCCATCGCCCGTGCTCCGTGATACTTCCGGTCGCTCGCCTCGTAGAGACGTGCATCGAGTCTGTCAGCCTCAGCCTGCAGGTCCTCCCGTACTTCTGACAGCATCGGCACCGTGGGATCGATCTGCGAAGCCATCTCTCGCAGCGTGCCCGCGGCGCCGCCGAAATCACCCTGATCGGCCAATCGAATTGCCTCTTCCCGTGCATTGGCCGACTGGAAACGGAGAAAGGTCTGCTCGACTGTCGGCTCGATCCGATCCTCGCCATCCAGGTTCGCGACCACCGGCATGACGATGGTCCGGTGTTCGATTCCAGCCTCCTCCATAACATCTGCCTCGATCCGAACCTCTCCCAGCTGAACCTTCCCCAACTCGTGAACGTCCTCGACGTGAAAGACGAGGCCGAGTGCGCGAGGTGAGGTGGAGTAAAGATCGTTCAAGGCAACGCGCCAGGAGTTGTCCGAGCCGACCTGGACGGGGTACGACTGGAGGAAGCTCACGCCCGCGGCCTTGGGGTGCGTCAGCCGGACCTCGACTTCGACGTTCTGGGCCGCGAGGGAGACGAGACCCTCGATCTCCCCCTCGAAGATCGCGGCCATCTGGTCGTACGACTCGACATACCAATAGTTCCCTGCCCCCGCGGCTGCCATCGGCTCAAGCAGGGTTTCATTGAAATCGGCTCCAAATCCGATGCAGGTGGTGCTCACGCGCCGAGCTGCGCCACTGGTTGCCAGACCGACCAGCTTGGCGGGGTCGGTGACGCCGACGTTCGCCTGCCCGTCGGTGAGGAGGACGACGCGGTTGGTACCGTCTACCAGTGATTTCTCGACCAGCTTCCGTCCCTTGAGCCACCCACCCGACAGGTTGGTTGAGCCGCCGGCATAGACCTGCGCAATCGCTTCCAAGGCCGAAGGATCCCCGGCGGGCGCAGGGCCAAAGATGGTCCGGACCGCATCATCGAAAATGACGATCGAGAGCCGGTCCTGTTCTGTCAGGAAAGACGCGAAACGGCTGGCGGCCTCCTTGGCGGCATCCAGGGGAGTCCCGGACATGGAACCCGAGCGGTCGAGCACCAAAGCGACATTGATCGGTGCGCGGTCGGCCGGAGCCTCCCCGCTCAGAGACACGAGCATGCCGACCTGATGGGCGTTTTGGGCGGTGAGAAATCTGATGGACAGACAAACGTCGGCTTTCATGGCATCTCCAGGGTCGAGGCACATTGTTTTGTGTGCTGACAATCTGGAGGAGGGGTGTGACAGCGGGTGGACAGGCGGACAGGCGGACGGGCGGACGGTCGGACGGTCGGACGGTCGGACGGTCCGCAGTTTAACGAGGGGGCGGATTCCGACCACTGCCTCAAGTCGCCCGCCGATACCCCGTAGCTGAGTTGATGATCCTCTAAGCCGCTGCTGTCGAGCCCGCCGCCGGACAAGCGCAGTTCTGTACCAGGCGGTACCAAACGGGTGCTATCGCTGGGTAATACAGCCCTAAGCTGCCGCTGTGAAAACCACGACCTACTTCCGCGAGCAAGTCTTGCGAAAGCGGAGCTATCTGCGAAGCGCCTGGATCGAGCAGGTCATCTCACAACCGGAGCAGCGCAGCGTGCAGCAGGACGGCAGGGTACGTTTCTGGGGGTGGGTGCCGCAGCTCGGGCATTGGCTCAGAGTTGTCACGCTAGAAGATGGAGAGACAGTCCACAACGCGTTCCGGATAGAGACTACAGCCCAGGACAGCAACCATGAAGCTGCAATACTACAAGGAGACTGATAGCCTCTACATCGACCTGGCGAACCGTCCAAGCGCCGAATCGCGGCAAGTCGCTCCTGGAGTCGTGCTCGACTTCGATGCAAACGGAGTGTTGGTAGGAATCGATATCGACCACGCCAGCCGGAAGCTGGACCTTTCACGTGTGGAGACGTTCGCTCTTCCAATAGCAGGCTAGGATCGCGCGCGGGTTCCCGCCAACTGGACCAGGTCCCCGTGGCCGCCGATGCCGAGCAGCTGGTTCCGGAGCCGGCGCGCCTCATCCCGGCTGACGATGTCGGAGTGAGCTGCCGGATTTCGATGGCGAGCAAACTCCTGCAACACCCTAGCCCCATTCCCCAAGAGCCATTCACCGGCGATCAGCCGCGGCTTGAGCGCCGCGCGGATCTGCTTGTCCTGGGCGATCACTCGCCCGAGCATACCCAACGCGAGTGGAGTTCCCTTGGTGATATTGATCGGCTTACCCTCGATGATCACGGTTCGTTCTGCCTCTGGGGCACTCGCCAGCGCCTTTCGAACCAGCGTGGTCACCTGAACTTCGAGAGCCTTAGCCAGGTTCACCACCACACCCGAGAAGTCGAACCCGCCGTCGCCCCGGTTGGTGCGGAAGATCAGCTCGGCCGTTGCTATGAACGTGCGCGTCGAGAGATCGAGCCCGTTCCATGCCTCTTCACCCAGGACGTTCTCTCTCAGATCCCGCTCGATGGCGCCGAGTCCGGTGCGGCCGGCGTCGGCTTCGGCCCAATACTGGCCGTCCAGGAGCGAGCGCATCGCGGGATCGAAGAATCTGGCCCCATCGCCCCGGCTCACGATCAGCGGCAGGTTGACCATTCCGCCGTAGAGAGAGACGGCGCGATCGCCGTAGTGAGTATTCCGCAGCTTTTTCAGCTCTGCGACCACGGCAACTGTGTCGTCCACGATCAGGCGTCGGATGTCGCCCAGGCGAAACCAGCAGTCGCAGTGCAAGCGCCTTTCCTTATAGTATGCCGGCACGTGATCGGCCTCGTCCCTGGTCACGTCCTCGGCCGTGATCTCATGGACGTGGCCGACGTACAGCGAGCGATAGTCTGTCAGATACAGGTGTAGCTCTCGTCCGCTTTCGCCCTGGTCGGCGAGCTCGGCATCCATGGCGAGAATCTCGGGGAGTTGCGGCAGGTCATCCAAGCGGTTCTTCGAGCGCACCTTGCCCCACCAGACATGGATATCCTCGTCCTTCAGCTTCCCGGAACGGAATCCGGCGATGTTGTTGAGGAGCACTCGAAGGTGGGCGTCCATCGCATCGGACGCATAGGAGGGATTCCAGACGCCGAGCAGGTGGCGCTCGCTCATCGAACCAACTCTTCCATCGCTTGGAGACGTCGCTGCAGCTCTACCCTGATCTGGTCCGGCTCGAGCACCTCGGCCTCGGGGCCGTACTGCAGCAGGTGGCGAATGGCCCAATCGACGTCCGCGAGCGGATGCTCCGTGATCAGCGATCCATCGTCGGCCACCTGCTTCCCTTCTCTCTCCGCAATCCAGCGGGCGATTCGAGGCGAGTAGCGAACACGGAGCGCACCGGCACCGTCAGTCTGAAACGCCCGCCCATCCCGAACGATCGACTCCACGGAGAACTCGCGGGGTGGGTCGTACCCGGCTTCGAGCTGCTCCACCTGTTCCACGCGGTCGAGCCGGAAGATGCGGACTTCGTCGGCCCCTTCGCAGCGAGCAACTGCGTACCACATCCCGCTGGCGAACACGATCCCGTAGGGACAGATGACCCTGATCGAGGCCTCCTGGTCGGCGGCCTTTCTATAGGTGAGGCGCACCTTTCGCTGCTTCCGGAACGCCTCCCTCAGGCGGCGGAGCTGATCCAGATCACCAGCCGACGAAAGTGTCGCTACCCGAAGATCACTCCCGATCTCCTCGTCCGGCAGTTTGGCAATGACCACTTGCAGCCGCTGACGGGCAGAGTCGATGGCACGATGCTCATCCGGCGGCCGCTCGGCCCGCAGCATCGCGAGACCGAGCTCGAGTGCACAGAGCTCGCCCTTGGTAAGCCTCATCGGCCGGAGAAAGTGGTTGGGGACGATGGAGATGCTCTCGGATTCGATGTAGATCTGGAGGCCTTCGACGAATCCACCCGGCGCCTCGAACCGCTCGGAGATGGACTCGATATCCTTGAGCAAGACCGATCGGTTCACTCCTGCTTTCACCGCGACCTCATCGATCGAGTGAGTCTCACCATCGGAGAGGGTCGGGATGAGGTGCAGGATGCGGCGGAGTTGTTCACTGGCGGTGGTCACGGGGACGGATGGACTGGCGGACGGGAGGACGGGCGGACAGGCGGACGGGGCGACGGGCGGTCAGACGGTCCGCCGGTCGAAGAGTGATGGTCCAATGTCTCGCGGATCAATCCCCGATACTCATCGACCAACTCGCGGGGAGATACCGGGACGATGTCGCCGCCGTACGAGAGCAGCCATCGCGCGAAGGCGTCGGTACGACGAACTCGGAACCGGCGGCTCTCGGGTCGATCTGCGACCTCCTCGCCGAGTCGGATAGCAGCTGCCGCTGCTCCGCTGTTCACCCGGAAGTGCACCACAGCATCCACCGCATCGGCGGCACCGAGCTCCCAGGCCTGACGGGAGCGGGCGTGTTCCCGAAGATTGAAGCTGGCAGGGATGTCGTAGTCGGGAGTGCCAGGCCTGCTCGGGTTGATCGTGAGATCTGTGATCCGGTTCACCCGGTAGTTCTTGACCGGCTCCTCACCCGGGGTTCGTCCTGCGAGGTACCAATGCTGATTGAGAAAGAAGAGTCCCAGCGGCTCCACGGTTCTCCGGCTCTCCTTTCCGTCACCCATACCGTCGTACTAGAACGTCACCTGCTTTCGTTTCTCCAGCGCCTGGCCGAGATTCGCGAGCAGCTCGGCAGAAGACCTGGCCCGAGCGGGCACCAGATGGGTATCCGGCGGGCTGCTGGCGTCGACCGGCAGGTCCGCCGCCAGCTTCCGAAGTGCCGAGTCGGCGTGCTCGGCCAGCAGGGGATCTCCCAGCTGACGTACCCGGGTGGCGGCGTCTACGACGGCGGCCAGCTCCTCCGGCTCGAAGGCGAGCTGCGCGAGCGTGCGATAGCCATAGCGATCGACTTTCTTCGGCTTGGCGGTTGCGCCTTCGGATCGAAGGGTGAGATACGGGAGATAAAAATTCTGGGGCTGGAGACGATACCCCACGGTTTCGCCATCGGACTCGATGGTTTCGATGGGGATGCCGAACGCGCGGAGCTCGTCCTTGTCTCGCTCGAAGGTGCGACGCAGTGCCGTCTTGTTCTGGCCCGTGGCGTAGCCTGGGACCTCCTGAGCGAGCTCCTCGAGGGGTACCGGGTATCGCCGCACAAGGAGGGCCGCGAGGAGGTCAATCCAGCGTTGGATCTTAGAGCTGATCTTCGGGGGCACTTATGCTGTCATCCTGAGCGTAGCGAAGGATCTCTCAGCTCTGTCGTGCCTAGCCACAAAGACGCGCGATGTCTCGGTCGGTGCAAATTGAACTTACCGCCCACCCTAGATAGAGTTTGGGATGCATGTGTTGATTTAACCTGGTGATCGTGTTCACGGATAAAGCGACGTTCAGGCTGTGGCCAAATGCGATGTAATCGGCTGTACTTGGGGACTGCTCGCGGAATGACTGAACCACCATTATGGCGAAGTCCGAGCCGGTGCGCTCGGCTTCAATGAGAGCGGAGGCAGTACGGTGCACGAGCTGATAGCGAGTAGTGGGTGGCAGGTTAGTCTGACATCTCAGAACCTCCTCCAGGTACTTTAGTCGCTCTTCCTTACCCGCCGATTCACTTTTCCAGCTCTCAAGGGTGTCTCCGAATGCCTCATCGGCTTTGGCCTCAACCGCCATCGAGATGAGGCCGCGCGGACCCCGCAGCAGAGCCCAAATATCGGTTTGGGATGCCCGGCTACCACCTGGGAGAGGCACCTTGTGTTCCGGCAGCGCGAACAGCACCTTCGCGCCGCGAAGCTCCTCATCCTGATCCAAGACCTTGGCCACAGCGGGCGGCAAACCCCGCTCAGTTTTGGAGGCAAGTTCCCAGGCGACTGCTGCTTCAAAGGCGGAAGCTCCACGCTTCCAGTGCTTTTCGGGATCGGCCAAACGAGCCTTCCACGAGTCAATCCCACCCGTAGGTACGAGTACTCGGGTCACCAGTTCCTCACTTCTCCAAGTGTTGACCTTGTAAACCGGTCAATCCTTTGCTTCGCTCAGGATGATATCTTTTCCCGGCCGGCGTAGTGGATGACTGGCACAGCAGGTTCACCAGCTTCATCTCCTCGACCGTCTTGCACCGCACCAGCGTGATCTCGGGAGCTACACTAGACTCTCGAACCGTCAGATCGTGACGTTTAGCCGGTTTGGCTCAGGTGCTCTCTGGGCTGTCTCTTCCTACACGGGTCTGATTACAGAGAATCCTACTCAAGTCGGTTAAATATTTTTCACGTATGTATCAGTCCTGGGATAGAACGGTTATGGCCGAGACTCCTTCAACGCACAGTATCTCAATCCAAGGGCGAAATCTGGTCGTTACCCGCTTCCAATCCCTAGGCTTAAAGGTTTCGATCGCGAATGGGAAGGTCCGGTCATCATCTTGAAGTCGGGCGAGAGGGACTCCCCACAAATCGCTCAGTTTGGGTGACGACGAAACTGAAGCCTAAGCCTGCCGGTGGTCACGGGCCTCCCACTCTCAACTGGAAGATCAGACGAGATGTGACCTCTGATCTCGTGGCCCTCGCGGACCTGTCAAGCAGCCGCGTCTGGCTCATAGAAAACCGAGAGGCAGAAGCTACCGCCCAACAGCACAACTCGAGCTACCATCACGTGATCATGGTATTGCAGCCTGGCTGGACCTCGGCCCACATGAGCGGATTCGGGACGACCAATTCGAGCATCTGCTGCTGGAACGGCGAGCGAGTGAGCTTTTTTAGCGGTTGCCCGGCGCCCCACTCGACCTTCGAGCGCCTTATACCCCAGCGATTCTCAGGGTGTCTCGCCACTGAGAATGCCATATAAGGCCCTCAAGTCGAACCTGGGGATCAGCAATCGGCATCAGTGTGCTCAATTGCTGCCATTCTTCCGCCATTCTTACGGCCGAGACCAGAGCATCGAAAGCATCATCGCATGACCCAGCATCAGAAAGCATCCCAGGGTCGAGCTCAAAGCCACGAGAGAGCAAATATTGGTGCAGCTCGTTCCGGGAAGACTTATTGACAGAACCCGTTAGAAGTCGAGGATATATCTCTACAACTTTGGGCCACCCAGGAGGGTCAAAGGGCCAAACTGAAAACCCGGCCTCATGCAAGCGCTTGAGAAAGTGGAGACCCCGCAGTGAGCCGGTGCCAACTGCGCCTGGGCCATTTACCTGAAAAACAGATTTCGGGCGAATCCCCTTGATTGCTGGGGCAGCAAGCTCAGTCCTGCAATACAGTCGATCTAACCTCGTCCTCTTAGTTCCCTTTCTGCCCCAGAACGGGGCCGAGCATTCCTTAAGCCAGCACTCGGATTCTTGTTCAGCGAGGCTCCAGAGATCCAGCGCAGAGCCGAGACCCCGTTCGCGTAGAAACCATTCAGGGAACGAGAAGGCGAAATCCAGGCCGACGACAAATCGGGGGTTCTCCCGCGAAGTAGTGATGAGGTGTTCAATCAGCTCGGCGCGAGTCCTGCCGCATTCCAGGCGCGTAATCGAAACTCCATCTGACTCGGCGAGCCAGATCTTCCTCTTGGCGCCGTCAATGGCACCGGACCAATCCACGGCAATGACTCGCACTTGCTCCTCGGTAAGCTCGGGCTCGATCATAGAGGTGTCAGTTTCGCGGCGATGTCTGTTGAGCATAGTGGATGACACGGCAAAGAAGATTCACCAGCTTCATCTCTTCGACAGTCTTACAGCGCACCCGCGTTAGCTCGGGCGAACCCACGATGATCGCGAGGGCCTTGGCCCGGGAGATTGCCACGTTCAGCCGGTTGGGACTGAGCAGAAACGCAGCCCCGCGCGGCGCCTCCTCGAGAGTGGATGCGCAGAGCGACACGATGACGACCGCCGCCTCCTGGCCCTGAAAGCGATCGACCGATCCAATCCGCGCCGACCTATCGAGTAGATAGGTGAGCCGGCGGACCTGGGCATTAAAAGGGGCGACGTAGAGGATGTCCTCCGCTTTCATCGCCCGCTCTTTGCCGTCGTCCCCTATCACCGACCTGCCGAGCAGTTCCTTCGTCATGCTGCGAATGACCTCGGCCTCTTCGTCGCTGAATTGGGCGCACCCATCGTGACACACGGGGACCCACATGATACCCGTTTCAGCTAGCACCAGCGAGCCGGTTCCGTTTCGAACGATTCGATTCTGCTCTGCGCTCGCGAAACTGGTCAAGCGACTCTCGTACACCGCGTCCGAGATGAACCGGCAGATGCCGCTGTGCATCCGATACGAGGTAGCGAGGAAGACCCCGCGATCCGGGGGCACGGTCGCATGCTTTTCGAGCAGATACTGAAGGCAGGAGAGGCCGGTCTCGCCTGGATGCGAGCCTTGAGTCGGCTGACTGAGCTGCATCTGGTCGCCGACCAGGATCAGGTTCTTGGTGGAAAGACCGACAGCGACGGCATTGGCGAGGCAGACCTGGCCTGCCTCGTCGACGAACAGGTAATCAAACTGACCCTGCAGATCCTCCCGGCTGAAGACCCAGGCGGTGCCGCCGACGAGCACACCAGGAGCCAGGCTGCCCGCAACTTCCTTGGAGTCGATGAGCTCTACGTCGCCGCTCATGACCAGCCGCTCCTCTGACTCTTCGTCCTTCTTTCCCACCTTGTAGATGCCGCCGAGTTTGCCGGCTCTGGTCCGCGCCTCCACCACTGTGCCCAGCAGGTTCATGATCACTTTGTGGCTGGTGGCAGTCACTCCAACGCGCTTCCCCTGCCTCATCAGCTCGGCGATCACGGCGGCTGCGGTAAAGGTCTTGCCCGTTCCAGGCGGTCCCTGGATGCAAAGCGTGGTGCCGTCCAGCCGCTTCACGAGGTCGCAAACCTGAGGCAAGAGCTCCCGATCCCCATGGATCAAGGCACCACCTCCATGTCCCCTTACGCGCGGGAGCCTGCGATTCAGCATGTCCTCCACCGCCTGGGAGAGCACCGTGCCGTTCTCCCAAGCCTCGGCGTATCGGAGGACAGCCTTCTTGATCGGCTCGGCGTTTACAAAATCGTACGGGAGAATGCTGATATGATCCGGCAGACGTTTCCCGGGGCCGACTTTCACTTCTATGAGGCCGTGCTCCAGATCGAGCGCCATTATCTCGCACTTGAGCTCGGTACCGGCCACACAGCAATCGCAGCCGACGTGCAGCTTGGTGTCCTGGTCCGGATCGAATCGGTACTCCAATCCGGTAGAGTTCTTGATCCGGCGGGGCGACGTTTCGGTCCGGCGTAAGTCTCCCAGGCAGTCAGGGTCGTCGCACAGCTCCTCGGCCGTCATTTCCAGGCGTTCGAACATCCGCCACCACATTGGCTTCTCTTCCCGGCGGTGGAACTCGACCAGCCAACTCAGCAGCTCGGGCATGCGTCTGCGTTCCGGATCGACCTCCGCTTGGGCCCGGGCCAGCAGCCGCTCAGCTAGCTCCCCGGCCGCCTTCGCATGCTCACTCTCCTCCCTGGTTTCCCTTTCCGCGCCGGGCTCCGGCAGGAAGACGATTCCAGCCTCCCGTTGCCGCTCGAGCAACCAGTCACGGAGCTGCCAAGTGGACTCGCAGTCGATCTGGTTGTAATCACGGATGCTCTTGAGGATCGGTGACTCGGCACACGTCCGAGACTCGCCGCAGTCCATCCACTTCTGGTATTGAATCACCGACCCGATAGCAGAGACCACATCTCCACCGCGAGACGACAGATAGAGGCGCTCAACCTGCTTCAGCGAATAGCTCGGAGTGCCAATGACCAGGCCCTGTCGCACGATGTTATAGAGATCGACCAAGACGTCGTGGCGGAGGAGGTCGTCTACCTTGTCCTCGCGAGTGGCGTACTTGCCCATGAGGTGCTTCACCTTCGAGGGCTCGTAGGAGGCGTAATGGTAGATGTGCAGAGAGGGATCCTGCTTCCAGCGGGCCCAGGCCCAGTCAATGAACTGCTCTAAAGCCTGCCGCTCTTCTTTGGTGTCGTGCGCCCACCAATCCCGGAAGACGGGGGCTCCGGTATCCACAGTGACAACGCCCCAGAGGTACTCCAGGCCACCCTCTATATAGGGAAAGCCTTCCATGTCGAAAAAGACGTCATTCGGCGATGGGGCCGGGAGGAGCGCCAGTCCGCGCCGCGGCTCGTCGGGGACCGTGGGGCGGAGTTCCCAGCATGGATGAGGCTGGCCGAGCGACGCGACCTGGAGCCGAGCCTGGGTGAGAAGCCGCTGGAGCACCGGGTTGGAGATGCGGGAAACGTGGGTTACCGTGCTTGCAGCCAGCGCACGAAGGCAGGTGATGCCGTGTTCGTTGAGATGTTTGACTTGGCCGCGAGTGATGTTAGCAACCAGGCTCAGGTGATCAGACTGCGCCAGCAGCTTCTCGGCCCAGGAGGTCCAGCGGCCATAGCTCCGGTCGAGCCCCGGGTCGGGGTTGGGGCTCACCACCCAATCGCTCTGGAAGGCGAGGAAGCGTTCCTTGAGTTGGAGGTAGTAGTAGTAGAAGTCGTCGGTCTTGAAGTGGCGTTCTGTCCCGTCCCCTAGAACAAAGACCATCTCTGATGGACGGACGCCCTGGATCTTCTCGAGCAGCTCGCCATAGGCGCAGAGCTGGATGAGGAAGTAGGGCTTGGCCGACTTGGCGAGCTTGGTGTCCCAGGGGACGTAGAGATAGTCGCCGTAGTTGGAGCTGCCGTCTGAGCGGATCAGGAAGTCGGCGTAACCGTGCCAGCCGTCGAGTGAGAGGTGGGCCTGGTAGACCGCGGGAGCGCCGGCACGGAGAGCGGCGAGAGTGTTATCGGCTCCCGCGGGATCGTTGTAGATGATTTCGACCAGCTTAGGATATTGCGCACGAACCTGTTGCAGGTAGCGGGCCTCATGTTCCTGGCCCATCCGGGCCCGGAGAGCGGCTTCTTCATCCTCGTCGGGAGCGACCCACTCCAGCTCCGAGGAGTCGGCGCCACCGTTTTGGCCACGCTCGGCCTGCATGCGCTCGCACCATGCGGCAAAGTCGCCTTCGAGATAGGAGACGAGATCCCGGGGGGAATACAACCGGCTGCCATTTGCCGAGTAGATCATAGGAGAGAAACTATTGTGCCCATATGACACAGCGGTCGAGGGTCCAGCGGAGGTCTGAGAAACGAATTGTCAGCTGAGATTGTCAGCACAAGCCCGCCAAGCGGCAGCAAGTTCGGCCACAAAGGGCGCCCGGGCCTTTCGTTCTGGATGCTTCGCAACAACGACAGGGGTACTACTGCAGTTTTGCCGACGCAGCAGCCCCGCAAGTTCCACGTGGCGGTTTGACGATGGAAGTTCTATCTCATGGAGTGCTGGCAAGAAGGATTTGGCCCAATCCCAGGCAGTCAGTAATACAGTGGGGGCGATAGGGTAGAAGCGGTCAAACTGCTCCTCGCGTGTGTCGGGTCGCATCTCGGGCATCTGTGCTAGGGGAGGCTTGGCGGAATGTCCACGATGCTGCCGGCCTTAGTCAGGGTGTCTATTTCCGCCCAAATCCGCTGCGCTATGTCGCGTGCCTTAGGGTTAGGAGGCAGCACCCGTTTCCCTGCAAGCGCATCAATTACGATACGTTGCAATTCATTCTCATCACGATTTCCGGTTCGTCCATGTGACTCCATTTCCACAACGAGAACTAGCGGGCCTTCGCCAGAAAACGCTGGCACGCCGCTTCGTGATAAATCGTCAAACGCTTCCCGACCGCTTCAGCAATGGGGATGAGTAGGGCTGCAGGGGGCCCAACCATCCGTCCCCCCGTTCACCGCTCGACCCACAAGCAAGGACTTTGGCTCTGAGGAGAGGCCGCTCATGGGCCACAAAAACGTGACACGCTGCTTGCGGATCTTCGTATGGTTTTCGGCAATCGCAGCCACCAGCCGATTGTATAGTTCACGCTTTCGATGCCCTTGCTTGTCGAGGACTCAGATCGAGTCGTAGCTCGGCTGCTTGCCGCTCCGCTTCCTCGGGTGAGAGGTGAGTCAGGAGAAAGTTCAAAAGGTCTTCTTGGCGCGGCTGTCCAAAGACCATCCGATAGAGTGCAACTGAGCGACGCAGGCGAGCGTAGCGCTCAACCTCTCGGCTCAGGGGGAGCATGGGAACATGGCGCTCAATACGGGCACCGTTTTCGATTGGGTAAATCCAGTAGGGCCATAATTCGTTGGCGTCGCTAGCCCGTTGTGTGCTTGCTGACTGGAACATCGCCTCCCAGGGATCCTGGCCCAGTCCTACACGACTGGAAGCAGCTTGCCTCAAGCCGATATTCTTTCTGATCGCATGCCCCTTGTACCGGTGAACACGGCCTTCCCTTTGTTCCAGGTCGACTGGATTTGAGGGAAGATTCCAGTGTGCAACAGCATGACAGTAAAGGTGGAAATCCAGACCCTCCTGTCCTACGGAGGTTGTCGCGAGCACGAAAGGCCAGAATGGACTATTGAAAGCCTGGCGCACCTGGTCCAGCCGGGTGCGCTCTTGAGTGCCTTCGATGATGTCCTCCCCCAGCCTTGCCGCAAAACGGGAACGCATTCGGCGCTGGTGTATAGAGAACGTTTTCCCATCGCCCTCGACCAAAAGCTCGTCGACGGCAGGATTGGCGGTACGCAGGGTAAGCGCCTCATCTATTGCTTGAGTTATTGCACCGGCTGCATCTCGCGGAGATAACCCGCTCACTCCGAGCCACTCTTGGAGCACGTGCGAGTACTCCTCAAGCACCGCTCCCAAACACCCGTCTGTCGCGTAATTCAGAACTTGTCGCCAGTAGGGAAGATCCGTTCTCTCCCCCCGGACCAAGGCCGTCACCTCAAGAAGGTTGAAGTAGCTCCGAAACGAATAGCCGACCTGTCCCGCCCACGCGCGCAGGTCGAAATCAGTTGAGCCTACAGTTCCGCCGCATATGTCGACCAAGGACCGGAGCGCTGCGGTTGCTGGCCCTGCCAATGCCAACTGGGCCAGAACACGGGCCAGATCGGCAGGCCGGCGGCCGAGTGTTTCACCCCGGGTGCGTACAGCAGCAAACAGTGCCGGAACGTGGATTTCCTCGAAGACGCCTGCTCCTTCGTCACTGTCATCGGGATAACCAAGCCAGCAGGCGGGAACTTCTGCATTCTCCAGCCAGCCTATCGTCGCAGCTTCGTCCTCGAGCATGTCGAGCAGAGCTGGAGCAGCCCAATACCAGGCTTCATCGTCTCGGCCTTCTCCTGTTGTAGGCAGCTGGCTCAGTAGCTCATTGATTTTGATTTCGATTTGGCCAAGAACATCATCCACGGGCGGCGGTGACGGGGCAGAGCTCTGGCGTGCCTCCGCACCCAAGCGGGCCAGGCAGAAGGACGGATAGATCAAGGTCAGAAGGGATCCGCCACTGTCCCGTGCAAACCGGAGCAATGGGCTAAAGCGCGCTCTAGCTTCCGAGCTGTTCACTGGACTACCACCGCCACCTAGTATCATTTCTCGTTCGGCAGCATAGCTCACCACGGTCGAAATAGCCTTGGGTACCACGTTCCAGCTAGAGAAGACAAGTGTCTTGCTGAAGTCTCTTAGTTGTTGATCGCCAAAGGGGCCAGCCAGCTGATACCATGGTGAGGAGGGCGGCACCCACAGCAGGCGCCACGATCCCGACCCGATCACTCGATCAATCAACCAGCGCATCCGGCCGTTTCCGGGATCTAACAGCCCATACGCAGCGATCTCGGTCCACGGGAGTGCTAAAGTGGCGTGTGCCTTGAGCAGCGATGCTATATCGCTCCCCTTCTCTGGATCATCCTGTGCCTCCTTCAGCTCGCTTTTGAGCTGATAGTCCTCCATGAAGCTTAGGAGATACGGAGAAGACTTCCAATACTCCACCGGCTCCAGCTGGTCCAACCGAAAGGCAATCTGACTTAGCCCACGATAGGAGATTGCCTCTCCTGTGGTCACTGTAAGTGCTGCGTGATTGGAGGTGCGTAGCATGCCATCTCGATCCGCAGTCACCGCAAGTCGTTCCGTCCTCACCATGACCCTGCGGAGCTGCAGCTCGAGCTCGTCCTTCAGCGAACATAAGGAGCCGTTTGCTTTGGGCTCGAGCCGGAGGAGATGCTCACGGTACTCCTTCAGGATTTCGGCGCAACGACTGGTACGGCCTGCCTCGTTCTGGAGAAAACGAAGTGTCGCGAGAAAGTCTTCATAGTGATCCTCGCCCCCCGCCTCATCCACCGAGGTGAACATCTTGTAGGGTGTCGCGGACAGAAGCAGGACGCGGGCCTTGTATTCATGATCAGAGTAATTGAATAGGTCTCGAGCCAACCGGCTCTCCTCGCTATCCTCATCCAGGAGATGTTTGAAACGTTGAAATTCATCGAGAATGATGAGATCCGGCTCCAACGACTTGAGACATGTTGTGGCGAGCAGGTCACGAAGCTCGCCCACGACCTGGCACTGCAGGTCGATGTCTTCCTCTGATCGGTTGCTTCGTTTGGCGGCGTGAGCAAATCGTCTACACAGCTCATCGTACCTGGTCCGCAGATCAGTGCGTCCGGAAGTCTTGTCTTCTACGATCCTTGCCTCGAGAGCGGCGCCAAAACTCTTGGCAATGCCCTCGTCGATGTCCATGTGCGCGTACTCGTCAACCAGAGCACGAAAGCGCGCTAAGCCGGCGGTCCCCTGAAGGGCATTCTTGTGTCCGGCTCCGCGGATGTTCCAGCACTTGTACAGGAGGGCATGCAGGAGCGCCCGCTCATCCATCATTCCCAGGTTGGAGCGCAGGTCAAACGACGTTCCAGGTGTGAAGGAAATGAAATTGAGCTTACGCTGATTCAGGTTTTTCAACTGAGTGGGCAGAAGTGTTATTCGCGAGGCAAGGCTGAAATCTTCACTCCCCGTAATGTTGAGGCGGTTCACGTTTTGCCGAGCAATAGCGGAATTCGAGCAGATATACACCACATCGATCCGCCGGCTGGTTTCCCAGAGCGCGTCGACAGCGAGGGCAATGATGCCCTTCGCAACAAGGGTCTTGCCGAGACCGACTTCATCAGCAACTAGAAACCGGTTGCTCTGATCGTCGCACCCGTACATTCTCTGGAATGCGTACTCAGCAGTCGTACGTTGGAAATCCTTCAACTGCTGCAAGACCGCCGAGGGATCCGGGCGAACCATATCGCCAATCATGAGCGGGTCATCTCTCGGGCAGCCCAGATTGCGGGCCAAAGTTCTTGCAATCCGGCTGGTATTCTTTGTGAGTCCCCGTCCTCTCCGAGATCGTGTAAGACAGAATTGACCTCATCCAGGCGCGAAGGTTCGTTCGCCAACGCCCTGAGGAGGGATTCCAGCAACACAAATCCCTCTACTGAGTGGTCGTTAGAGCTCCCCTCCATACCAGGGTCATGAGAAGTCGAGTCCAAAGGTTCACTAGCACCGTCATCGAGAAGGAACTGCAGAAAGCGCAGAACTTTCTGAGGGTTATCGAGAATAAGCTTGAGTATCGCCTCACGTCGTCCAGCAGGTGCACCCTCCAATGGCAGACTAAGCACGAAGCGAGCTTCAGCCGTGATGTCGTCCATCGTTGCTTGGGCTTCACAGGCCAGGAAAGTGGTCAGGTATGCCGCCGGAACCTCGGCAAATGAGATTTCTAGTGTCCCGGCTTCCAGCGGACGAGAGCTAGAGTTTTCAGGGAGTGTTACCGGCCAAACCCGAACTCGAACTCCGTCCGGCAGCTGGAGGGGTGGACCTTCAGATCGTAACAAACTCAAGTACCAAGGCCCGGACTCCGGGCCTTGCGCTAACAACCGCCACCCTGCTGCAGCAAGAACCCCTCGCACCGAATCCAGCAGCTTCTCCAAGGCTCGTTCTGATGGATTCTCAATTACAGGTTGAACTGGAGGCTCATACGGAACCAGGAGGCTTCGGAGCGAGGTTTGACCCTGATCCTGCTGAAGGAACTGTCCTATACCGACTTTGCTCCGTTTACCGGTGAGCTCAATCAGAAACTCTACGTTTTCCTTGAACGCCATTGTGGTCGCGTTTGCAGATCCTACGAGCAGATGACAGTCCCAACCGCTCTCAAGGACATAGAGCTTCGCATGTAAGCCCCCAAGAGAATCCCCATCGCTCCCTGTATTGTCAGCTTCCGGTTCCAGCTCCCCCTCTGCCACTGGAGCTATGACGAATACTTCTCCGTACTCCCCCAACGCTTTCGCGGGTAGCTTGTCAAGCTCCTCCGCGCGCGATACCAGCACACTTCCTTTGGTACCCTCAGCCAGGTTTTCGGCTTGCTTCTCATCTATGAATGGAGAAACGATTAAACCCCGATCCCAGTATTTGGGGAGCGGTGAAGCCCGATGTCCGTCGATCCCTATCGGATGAAATCGAATCTCTTCGAAAGGTTCCGGTAAGTTTCCAGCGAAGTCGACCCGGCGTAGCTCGTGGGCGAAACGTTCAACGCGCTGCCGTACTACCTCTGATACCTGGCGCAGCGCCAGACCAGGCAACGCCTCGAAGAATTGAGACAGTGGATGATTGGTTGCGTAGGCGACTTTTCTGTCAACCAATTGACCCTCCAGCACCAGCGACAAATCCCAGCTTCGGTCGTTGGTCAGATTGCGACTGAGACAGAGAAGTCGATAAAGCACCTCACGGGGACTCTCATTCCGGTAGCGGATTGCCCACAGCTTAGGGTGGAAGATGCCAATCGGACCCCTGGTCACCTGGACCACACTGTCCTCCAGATACCCGAAGAGAGCGTTCGGAGGTTTGGGGATTCTTATCCGTCCTGCCTGACAGAAGATCGTTAGACGACTGACGTGCCGGCGTAAAGCTTCCATCAAGAGGACTGGATTGGACGTAAGCTGGCCCTCGGAGTCATCCCACTCGAATTGAGTGAACGCGAGCGGCAAGGAGAGCAGGCTGATCAAATCCAGCGTGAAGGTGGTACCGATCCCCTGGTCGAAGATGTAGCCCTCAGGCGGTGCCAACGCCTCCAACAGTACAGTCCGGTCCTGAGGATCAAGCATGTGCCTTAAGCCCTGTCTGGATGTCAGTGATCACGCTTTGCACCTGAGGATTCCAGCGGTAATCCAACTGGCCCGCACCGGCAGCACCTGACCACCGAAGCAATGCCTCGGCACTAAAGAGGCGGGCCAATCCGCCTTTAATTGCCCGCTCTCGAGCGGTTATCAGGCGCCGAGCGCGGGGCAGCTCGCGCAGAGTTTCGGCACCTGTGGCTTTGGCGAGGTCTAGCCAAGTGTCAACGAACACGCGTGTGGGTAGCGGAATTTTAGGGTTAGTGGAGTGGACCACCTTCCAAAAGTCTTCTCTTTGCCAGTTAGCGAGCACAGGTGCCCTAGCTTTCAGTGCTTCACCCCATTCAAGGAAGAGCCTCCCATATTTGGACGTGCGCTCTTCATTCTTGCTCTTCTCAGCCAGCATGAGGTTGTACAAGAGGGCGGCACCGTGGATGACCTCCGAGAAGTTCTGAGCGTGCATGAGGTCGGTCTGAATACGCTCGGGAAAGCTGGCGCGATCCGGATGATCCCATGCGAAGAACACCGGATCGGCCGGTTTACACGCATCTGCCAGATAGGCCAGCAGGCTGCCCCTGCACTGTGTCAGGAGGCGCTCTCTAAGATACTCTGCCTCCTTACGGGTTAGACCTAATGAGATCGGGCATTTTGGAAACCCTTGTGGGGGGGCTGGTATGCCCGCATGCCAGTTGCGAATACCCCTACCGTCGAGCGGTTGTCCATCATCGTCTCGAGAGCCGGCGTGAATGCGCTGGTAGAGCCGGTCGAGTGAGCGATGGTACTGGTCCTGCGATCCTGGATACAGCCTGATTCCCCATGCCCCCAGACCACTCCAGTAAAGTGCTGATGGTAGGTTCTTCAGCTTGGTTCCCGCGAGCCTACCGATCGTTGCAGCCGAATCGTCGGAATCGAGAAGAGGTTGGATTAGGGCCAGCTCAACCCTTCTGTCTTCTTTTGCGATGGAAGCTGAGTCAACCCGACGATTCTCGAGATACTGGTAAATCCATGGGATAAACAGGAAGTAACGGGCACGGGTGTGCAGGACGGAGGTGCCGGGGAAGAGCACGTCGGATAACGCATCGCGGACGGAGCCGATGCCGATCTCGTCAACTGTGCCTTTGTCCTCAAAGAGCTTGATGACCTCCAGCGCCTGACGGCGGGAGGCAGAGGAATAATCGAGCCAGGATAAGGTCAAAGACATGGGGACTGTGAGAAGCCAATCTAAAGAGGGCGTATGACAGACCAGCGATAATCTAGGGGTCGGCAGGGCGTTAAAGCCGGGACGGAACTAGCCTCCCCTGAGGGGGGTCGGCGTTATGCTAGAATCGATTCTTTTGCTGGGGACGATCAGCTGGTCTGATAAGCAACCGGCGAAAACTTACGTCCTTGGACGCGGCTGCGGAAGGCCTCGATACTGATGTAGCAGGTCATTAATCAGGAACAGCAGAGAATCAGCATTAACTGCGAAATTCTGCGACATGACGCCTGTTGTTCTGTCGTATGTAGCCTGGGAATCGAAAAAATTGCGACATTCCGCATACGCGCTGACACAATCACGAGTACTCATTATTTGTGAACACGGAGCATAGCATGGCACAAAGCGAAGGTGAGAGCAGAGTGCGGCCTTATCAGCTGTTTATCCTGGCTTTAAGCCTGTACGCGTTGGCGGCGCTGTCGGTCGAGGTCCTATCTCCTGACACTGGCGGGACCAAGCAGATTCTCGAAGCTTCGGATCTTGTGGTATGCCTTCTATTCTTGGCCGACTTTCTGTATCAGCTCGCGACAGCCTCCGATAAGTGGGGGTACTTCCGGCGATGGGGCTGGCTTGACCTGATCTCCAGCATTCCAATGATCGACGCGCTCAGGGTTGGACGACTGGCTCGTGTCGTCCGGATCCTTCGAGTGCTCCGGGGAGTTCGCTCCACCAGGATACTTGCATCGTTCATCCTCGAACGAAGGAGCGAGAGTGCATTCTTGCGGCAGCGCTGGTGTCTCTCCTCCTGGTAGTCTTCGCTAGCATCGCCGTGCTGCAGTTTGAGGCCAGCCAGAGCGCCGGGAACATCAAGACCGCGGATGACGCTCTCTGGTGGGCAGTCACGACGATCACTACAGTAGGCTACGGAGACCGGTTTCCTGTTTCTCCCGAAGGTCGTTTGGTCGCTGGAGTCCTGATGATGGCGGGAGTAGGTCTCTTCGGGACACTGTCGGGCTTCATCGCCTCGTGGTTCCTTACGCCGGCCAGCAAGCATTATGAAGCAGAGATTAAATCATTACAGGCAGATATGGAGAAGCTACGGGAACTGAGTTCAGGTCCAAGATAGTTGCCGGGCTTCACACCAAGCCAGCGGCCCTACACCTCAACCGCCTCTGTCACCACTCCGAAGTCGGCGTGGATCGCAGTAAAGTGCTTGCGTGCGCAGTCGATCTTCGCTTTCTCGCTTCCCCGTAACTGAAAAACGTTCCAGACGGATTTGGTTTCCCTCACCAAGTACATCTTCTTGACGCCATTCTGGAGCTTCACGATCCCCCAGTCAGGCCAATAGTTACCGGCAGGCGTAGGAACGGCAAACCAGCGTGGCAGCTTGACGAACAACGTGATGTCCTCGCGTGTGTCCAGCGCGGATGCGAATCGACGTTCCGTTTCCGAATCGAATTCGATGTGGGTGGTAATCGAATTGTTCACCGGCAATAGCCGGTCCTCGTACGCCTCTGACACCCGTGTTACAAATTGATCCAGCGGCACTGTCCGGTCAGAGGGTGCGTAACTTACGCCTTCTACCAGACATTGAGTAAGGGCTGCCTCGATCGCTACAATCGCTTGACTCAAAAACACATCCGTGTTGGCGGCAAAATCAGAAGTGCGCTCGGATTGAGTAAGAATCCGAGCCAAAGTCGCGCGAGACAGGCCGCTTTCCGCCTGCAGTGCGGTCAGTGGGTTCGGCAACCCGCTTTCCGCCTGCTCCATAGCAGCCCTCCGCTCCGCGACTACTTTGCCCTCCACTCCGGTGCGGGTCACTTGCAGTTCCACGCGGCTGGCTACGACATGCGGAGGTGAAATCGCGGGGCTGTTCTTGAGTCCGTCCGCGGCCAAGGTTACGAGCTTTTCCACGTCGATCGTGCTGGTCAGATCCGTGCGCTTCGTAATGGTGTTCCAGAGCTTGAGGAAGTCATCGTTTCTCTTCCAGCCGTTGACCATCGCCAAAGGCCGGCGCTTCCGTCGGTTGCCAATGCGCTTCTCGAATGATGTACCCGTTTCTTCTTCGATTTCCTGTTGAAGTCTGCGCGCGAAATCATCGTAGCTTTCGTTGGCTACGACAGTCAGAAACGCAATGGCGCGCTCTGCAACCCGTATGCCTCGCTCATCAACCGGCAACCGCATACCACGGCCAATCTCCTGTCGCTTCTTCAGCTCGGAACGTGTTTCATTGAGCGTGCAGACTTGGAACACATTTGGGTTGTCCCAGCCCTCCCTGAGGGCGGAATGGCTGAAAATGAAGCGGAGCGGTTCCGTAAGCGACAGCAGGCGCTCCTTCTCGCGCATGATGAGAGCGTACGTGTCGTCGTCCGCTTGGCTGTCACCGCGCGTGTCCTTCGCCATACCTCTAACCTTAGAAAAGTACCCACCATGCACGCGTGCCGCGCCTGGCAGATTCAGCTCGCGGTAGCGCGAAAGCTCCTTATACTTCGCATAAGCCCCCTCGAACCACCTCCGGATCTTGCCCTCCGCAGGCACGTAGTTGGCGACACGGTCGATGAAAAACAGGCTAAGCACCTTGAGGCGGCGGCCCTTCGCAAAGAAGCGGGCAACTGCCAGTTCCTTTTCGAGATGTTCCCGAACCGTTTCGTCGATCTGGGATTTCATTACGGCGTCGTTGCTGAAAGGTTTGTTTTGAAGCGACACAACGGTGCCGTTACTCAGCTCCATTTCACCCCGCGCCGCACTCATGGATTCTATGGTTAGCCCCTTGTACGCGTGCAGGTGTTGCGACTGGCTAAAAAGGTCGACTCCTGTCCGATCGACCTTCACGATGCGGCGCCTAGTCGAATTCCCTACCTTCACGTCAATCTCGATTTTTGCGACAATGCCTTTCTTTTTAGCCTCGATGGATTTCAACACCACATGAGCAACCGACGGGTCGCGGTCGGGAAGAACGGATAGCACCTCGATCCTCTTTACCAAGCCAAGCTCGTAGGCATCGACAGGACTCAATCGATGGACCAGGTGTTCTACGTGTCGGTGAGTAGCGCTGTAGCGCAATGTGCAGAGCGGGCTGAGTGACTGAATGGCTGCCCGCGAGACGTCGGAAACCATGTTCTGCGGCTCATCCAATATGACGATTGGGTTACACCTGCCCAATACCTCGATGGGAGCAAGCCCGTTGAAGGCTGCATCCGGGCGGCGCACAACGTTGCTAGCTTTGTTGAATGAGTCGATGTTTATGACGAGGATTTGCACGGTTGTTGACGCTGCGAACAGTCTAATATCGGACAGGCGTTCTGACGAGAACGTGCGCGTTTCGTAGTATTGGCCTGGATACACGCCGGCGAAATGTCCGCGAGTAATGTCGATGGTCTTTGTGACGCCTTCTCGAATAGCAACAGTGGGGACGACGACGACGAACTTGGTGAACCCATATACCCGGTTCAATTCGAGCGCTGTGCGCAGGTATATGTACGTCTTGCCCGTGCCGGTTTCCATCTCAATCGAGAAGTCCTTGTTGGCTATACTATCGCTCAGCGGAAGCTTTCGTTCCCTCTGGACACCTCTCAGGTTCGCTAGCGTCTGATCGTCTGGGAGGGTCAGAACGTTGCCGCTGCCCCCTAGGCTTCCAAAAAGATCGATGGGCACAGCCAAAGAGGCCAACGCAGCCGCACTACGCCGCTGCCCGGCAAAAATCTTGACCACTGCGGCTATGGCTTGCAGCTGGTAATCTTGGTGAGGATCGAACTGGAGTTTCATGCGGCTAGACGAACTGCAGGATCTTTCCCGCCTTACGGCACTGCTCGATCGCAGCGATACGCAATTGTTCATTGGACCCGAACGTGGAATCCAGAACCACGATTCTCGTCGTCGTAGCGCCGCACAGCCTCTCGACCAAGGCTTGGGCCGCGTTGGCCGTCACCTTATGCCGTAGGCAAATTGTGACATCGGCGCTTTCGACCGTGTAAACCTGCTCCTTGCTATCGGACGCGCGGGGCACATCGGTCAAACGGCACCCTGCCTGCAGCGCAACTTCGGTCAACAGGTCGTCGGCTGAGCGCTTCTTGTTAATTGGGTCAACGGCGAGTTCGAGCGCGGCCTGCACTTGGGCGGCGGACACGTTCGACCGAACGTTCCAGTTCTTAATGCCGGTTCGATCGAGGCGAAATACTCGTAATCCATCCTTACCCTTCTTGGCATTCTTTAGCGCTGCGGTCGAGCGGTAAATGCCAGCTTCCGCAAGACTCTTGTATGTGCTGGAATCCAGCGCTTCAGGGAATTCGATTGAAACGACCCGTGGCCGCTTGTCGGGCGGCGTGTCTGCCGAGGCGGCTATCACTGTGCCCACCCCTGCAAAAGGATCAAGAACCAGGTCACCAGCGGTAACGCCCGCGATTTCGAGAAGGCGCCGAACAAGGCGCGTTGGCTTGGGTGTAAACTTAACATCCGGGAGCACTTGTCGCAGTTCTTTCGCCGCCTCGTCCGAGTGCCCAACCTCCGTGTGGGGCAGCAGAGAACGCGCCATCGCGCCTTGCGCGATCTTATCGAGAAAGCTCTTCTTGGCTGGCACCTCTGCACCCTTCGGCCACCAGACCAGATTGTCCTTCAGGTTGTTTTCGTGTTCTTCGGGCGAGTGTGCCCAAACGCGAGTCTTCTTCGGCCACACCTTTTTCTTAGTGTGCGGATTGACGAGGGGGTAGTAGAGATTCGGCCGCTCCGTAGCCGTGTAACGGCAGGTGTAATCTGCAGGCTTCCACGGTCCGCGTGGATCGTCGTCCCGCTTTTTGTATCGCTTCTTCTGTGCCTCGGTCATTGACAACAGAGCCGCCTCGAACGCGTCGGATTTTCGGTAACACAGCACGTTATCGTGAACGTACCCGACGTTGTTGGGCGAGTCCGGTGCTGGCGAATACCTTTTCTCCCACACAAAATTGGCAACGAAGTTTTCTTCGCCGAATACTTCGTCCATGAGCATGCGGAGTCGATGACTTTCGTGGTCCCCAATGACCACGAACACCACGCCGTCATCACGCAACAGATTTCTGACCATGAACAGCCGGGGTAACATCATGGAAAGCCAACGCGAGTGTGTTCCCGTAACCACACGCTCTTTCTGATCGTTCCCTTTGTCGCCTCCGGCTTGGACTAGTTCTAGATAGCGGCCGAGCGGGTCTTCCATGTCGTCTGGATATATGAAATCGCCAGGCGTGTTGTATGGCGCATCGAGGTACGCCATTTTGAAGCGTCCAAAATACGCACCCTGCAACAGTTTCATGGTTTCGAGGTTGTCGCCAACGCAGAAGATGTGTCTCGCGTTCTGGGACCAAATCGACGATTCTGCATCGGGCAACAATGCGCCTGCGGATGCGATCCGCAACATTGTGATAGCGTCTTGCTTTCCCGGCCACACCATCCCGAAAAATGGAACCGCCGCGCTGCCGCCGCCTACTTCCGCAATTTGATAGAGGCGCGCCACGTCGAAGTCGCCAGAGGCCCAAGATTCCGGGAACCACGTTTCCGCAACGTCGGCGAGACGGGCTTCGAGCGGCGACATAGGCCTAAGACTTTGTGGCATTGCGCCTGACAAGCTCTCACCTTTTCCCATTTGCTATACGACTTCTTCGTAAGCCTGAACCGGGGACAGAGAATCGCGATATCCCTGCAACCGATGACGCATCGAGTCCAACGCTTGGAAGCTGTTCGCGCGCGAGGGATGAATCCTGCCCGTTCGGACGGCGGCGCGTTCGAGCAGCTGATCGAATAGTTCTAACGGCATTCTCTGTGCTGAACGAACGGACCGCACAATGAGGCCGGCACAAGCTTGGGCACTCAATTGCACGCCCTGTTCGTCAAGAAACGCGTCCAAGTTTGACGCGAGCGTGGGCGTCTCGTGCTGCACCATCCAGACAATCCCGTTATCGTAGAACCCGGAGTGATCTACTCGACCAAAACCGGTTAGGACGCCAGCGCTGGGAAGGCAGTCCGCAACGGCATTCATCACGAAACGTCCGACTGGCAACGCCACAGCGTTACCCGCCATTTTGAGCAACGCGGATGCCGGTAAATCAGCGCTCTCCACCGTGTCGAAACCCTGCAAACGCAGGAATTCCGACGTCGACAGCTTACGCACAACGTTCCCCATCAGCACTGCCACCGGGGCACGCCCTTTCTCATCCGTTGCACCCACCTTCAGTGTCGGTACGTAGCCATGCCCGAAACAGATCGAGCGCTTGCCACCAGTCCAATAGAATCCGTACGCCCCGGAGGAAGAAGCGTTTGGGACCGCTTGAGGCAACCGTGCATGTAAGGCCCAGGCGCGCTCGGGGTGACGCGACGCGACGATGAAGAGGCGGCGTCTTTCTTGGGGCAACCCGAATGCGCGGGCGTTCAGAACACGCCATGCCACATACTTGTATTCTGCGTCTGATAAAGCCGCAAGAACGCGATCGAAGTCGGCCCCACCGTTGATGCTGATCAGATTGGGTACGTTCTCACCCACCAACGTGTGAGCGCCGGCTTGGGTTCCTACTCGGAGCATTTCGAAGAACAAACCTGATCTGCTGCCGTTGATACCGGTCCGGCGGCCGGCGATGCTCAGGTCTTGGCACGGCCACCCCCCAGCCACGATTTCAGCAGCCGGCGGCATATTCAGTGCAAAAACGTCGTCGTGTGTGGGGACGGCAGGGTGGCGCTGCTTCAGAATGGCGCGGCAGTTGGGGTCGCGCTCACAGAACAGAAGCGGTTCGACCGAACCCAATTCGAGTCCCCCAATGCCGCTGAAGAGACTCAAGTACCTGATCGTGTTGCTCACCCTTGGTCCTTGAAGAATGCCCCGATTTTGCGTTGAGCGACTGCCGGCCGGCGTAGTTCGCACTGCCACACGGTCAGCACAGCGATGCCGGCCTTCCTGAGCTGGTTGCGATTGCGGGCATCACGCCGCCGATTTGCATTTATCTTCTCGCACCAAAAGTCTGTGTTCACTTTGGGCTGACGATCTTTAGCGCAACTGTGGCCGTGCCACATGCAGCCGTGCACCATTATCGCCCAACCTTGCGTTTTGTTAGCCAGGTCGGGCTTACCCGGAAGCGTGATCACGTTGGTGCGATAGCGTACGCCGATTTTACGGACCAGTTCCTGAACGGCTAGTTCTAGGTTGGTTCCCGACGTACGGACGGCGCGCATCCGCCTAGAAACGTGGGCCTTTGGCCTTGTCTTCATGGCTGCAAAATCTTTAGCTCGAAGCGGCTGCGCAACATGTGCTGGCAGAGTTAACCCTTCTCCGAGGCCGTAGCCTGTCACTCGGGGGGCTCTCCTTTGAGTGGTCTACCGCCCCACGCCCACATCAGCGGTCCAGAGATCGCTCTGTCGATCGCCGAGCGTGAAGTACAGCCGGCTACGGAACGCGCCGAACCCATACCGGTGCCACTCGCTCGCGGCATCGTCGAAACGTACCAGCTCCTTCCGAGCCCCCGTCGCCGGATCGAAGTCCCAGACGCCCGCGCGGTCCAGCGAATCGAGCGTCAGGGCATAGAGCCGGCGACCATCACCCGACCAGCTCAAATACGTCGTCCGGAAGGCACGGTCCCGATAGCTCACCGGAAGCAGCACCCGAGCCGAGTCGCCGCGGAGACCGGTGACCAGTAGCCCCTTGTCGGTCGAGAACGCGAGCCGGCGGCCGTCGGCCGACGCCGCGATCGGCAGAGCATCAGTGCGGAGCAGCGTCTCCGGCTTGTCCCAGCTGGAGGCATTCCGGCCGATGAACCTCACTTCCGCATCCGCCGCATCATAGTTGTAGAGGTAGTAGACTCCGCCCCCGTCCCGCCGCCACTCGGGCGTGCGATTGTCGCCGCTGCCGGCAGGAATCATCCTCTGGTCGCTCCCATCGGCGTCCATCACGAACATGCGACGCCCGCCCTCACCAAAGGCATGGTAGGAGATCTCCCGCCCGTCCGGCGACCACCGGGGCCAGAAGTGGGCGCTCGAGTCGGTGGTGAGCTGCTCCGGCTCGCCGCCCGAGAGTGGGACGCGATAGATCTGGGCGACGCCCGAGCGGTCGGAATCGTAGACCAGCCAGCGGCCGTCGGGCGAGAAGTCGAACGACTCGATGATCTGGTTGCCGGTCGTGACCGGCACCGCGCCGGTCGAACCGGCGGGGGGATGCGACGGCACCGGCATCGACCACACGTTGGACCGCTCGGCGAAGACCGAGTACGCGATCCTTCGTCCGGCCGCGTCCATGCTCATGGCGAAGGCGTTGAGTCCGGTGGTAAGCCGCCGCGGTGCTCCCCCTGCTCCGTTCTGGTCGACCGGAACCTGATACACGTCGAGTCCGCCCTCGGCGTTGGAGAGGAGGAGCAGCGCCCGAGCGTTCGGCAGCCAGACCGGACTTGCATGAAAGGAGCGGTCGTCGGTAACTCGAACCGGATGCCCCTCACCGGCCCGCGCCGGCACCAGCCACACCGCGCTCTGGCCCAGGTTGCCGAAAAACCAACGGACGTCCGCGTCGATCGACTGCCGGTTGCCCCGCACCAGCGCGATCCATCGCCCGTCGGGCGACCAGGCGAAGGAGTGCATGTCCCCTCCGTTCGCGAGCAGCACCGGCGCGCCGCCCTCGGCCGGTATGCGGAAGAGCGAGTCCGACCGGGCGAAAGCGAGCTGCCGTCCATCGGGCGACCACGGTCCCGGCAGCAGGACCTCGGTGCCCCTGAGTGGTACCAGCGTCTTCGCGGCGCCGCCGAGCGCGGGGGCAACCTCGATTCCGCGAGCGGATCGGAAGACCAGGTGCTTGCCGTCGGGTGACCAGTACGGCAACCGCTGGGCACCGGCGAGATCGCCGGCGACGGCGATGGGCCGGCCGCCATCGACTTGCCGCACGAAGATTCGTGACCCGGTGAGCGGACCCGCCGCGTAGGCGACCAGACGCCCGTCGGGCGAAACTGCCGGATCGATCTCGAGCCCCGGCTCGACCGTGAGCGGACTCCGGCCGCCGAAGCTGATCTCCGGTTCCGACCTATGGGCGAGCAGGAGCCCTGCGACGGCCACCGCCGCGACGGCGCCGATGCCGGCGGCCCAGGGAAGCACTCGGCGCGATGACGGAGCGGTCTTCTGCGACGCCATGATTGGCGGTGGAGTCATAGCCTGCGCGTCGGGCACCCGCTCGAGCTGGGCCAGGAGCTCGGCGGCGCTCTGCCAACGGTCGGCGGGCCGGGAGGCGAGGCACTTCATGATCGTCTGCGAGAGCAGCGGCGGGATTCCCGGCCGGAGGACGTCGAGCGCAACCGGCGATTGGGTGACCTGCTGCGCGAACACGGCCTGCGGCGAGCTGCCGCGGAATGGCGGCCCGCCGGTCAGCATCTCATACGCCATCACACCGACGGCATAGATGTCCGCCCGGTGATCCACATGCGGATCGGCCGCGACCTGCTCCGGCGCCATGTAGCTTGGCGTGCCCAGCGCCACGCCCGTGCCGGTCAGTCCCTCGCTCTGGCGCTCCGCCGCGCTCACCGCCTTGGCCACACCGAGGTCGGCGACCAGTGCGTGACGGCCGCTCAGCAGGATGTTGTCGGGCTTGATGTCCCGGTGGACCACACCCTGGCCGTGGGCGTAGGCCAGCGCCTCCACGATCTCGATCAAGAGGCGGACGGTCTCGTCCACCGGCAGCTCCCCTTCGCGGGTGAGCCGCTGCCGGAGCGACTCGCCCTGAACCAACGGCATGACGTACCAGAGGCGGCCGGTGGTCTCGCCGGAATCGTGCACCGGAAGGATGTGGGGATGCTGCAGCTGGGCGGTGAGGTGGATCTCGCGCTGGAACCGCTCGGGGCCGAGCGCAGCGGTCAGCTCGGGGTGGAGAACCTTGAGCGCGACTCGGCGGTCGTGCCGCACGTCGTGCGCCGCATAGACGGTCGCCATGCCGCCGCGCCCGAGCTCGCGCTCCAGGACGTAGCGATCGCGCAGAGCGTCAGCGAGAGGGCCCGATAGTTGGGGAACGTGGCACCGCCGGATGGAGTCGAGACGGGAATTTCGCAGGGGAAGGAATGGGAAGCTAGGGAGGGGTGAAAGGCGGTACGGCGGTAAGGCGGTAAGGCGGTACGTCGGTGACGCGCAGAAGGTGGAACGAAAGTAAGAGAACACCTCATCCCGAGGGAGCCCTTCGACTACGCTCAGGGCAAGCTACGCGAACGAGGGACCTACTCAGAGCCCAAGAGGACTCCAGGCTAGGTTCCTCGCTGCGCTCGGGATGAGGTGTTCTGTGTTTTCGTTCCCGCTGCTACTGCCGCTTTATCTACCGCCTCAGTATCTACCGCCGCTTCATCTTCCGCCCTCCTACACCCACGGCAGCTCGGGGTCCAGCGCTCTCGGCACGATCCGGGTATTGGCATCGATCCGGACCAGGAGCGAGCCGTTGGAATGCACCAGCGCGTTCAGGATGTCGTACGTGCCGGGCTCGGGAACGGTGAGCCCGTCCAGCACCACCTTGCTCGGCAGGGGCTGGCCGTCGCCCTCGCTCAACACCTCTCGGATATGGATCTCTCCCATGGTGCAGAAGAAGATTGCACCGACGTTGGCATTGGGCTCGATGCCCCAGCTGCCGGCCGCGGCGCCCACCCGGATTCCCGTCAGATCCGCTCGCACCTCTTGCCCGTGACGGATGGCGGCTTCATTCATGCGCTCGCGCAGCCGATAGCTCTGGGAATGGGCAAAAACTCGGGGTTCCATGGGATCCTCCTGGGTGGCCGGCAGAGCCGGACGACGGATTATGTGATGACGATCCCAACCTAGGAGGCCGACGGTCGGCTGTCGGTGGGGAACATACGTTGTGCGAGGTGGCGGGGGTCACGGGCGGGTGGACGGATGGACGGGCGGACAGATGGACGGGTCGACGGGTGGACGGGTGGGCGGGTGGACGAAGGCAGTACGGCGGCGGGTGAAAGCGGACGCGCGTGAGCTGCCGCTCATCATCTGACCGTCTGACCGTCTGACCGTCTGACCGACCGCCTTTCCGCCTTACCGCCCGAGTCTCGCGCAGCGAGGCGAGGCTACCGCCCTACGCCAGTACCTACCGCCGCTTCACTTTCCGCCTTACCTTGGTGGCCCTTCTCCCTACGACATGACCGATCTCCTCGAGCGCCTGCAAGACGCCCTCACTGACCGCTACCGGATCGAGCGTGAGCTCGGCCGGGGTGGCATGGCCACGGTGTATCTCGCACGCGACCTTCGGCACCGCCGCAATGTCGCCCTCAAAGTGCTCCACCCAGAGCTCTCAGCTGTGCTCGGCTCCGAGCGCTTCCTCAAGGAAATCGAGCTCACCGCGAACCTGCAGCACCCGCACGTGCTTCCGCTCTTCGATTCCGGTGAAGTCGAGGGGCTCCTGTACTACGTCATGCCATTTGTCGATGGCGAGACGCTCCGGCGCCGGCTCGAGCGAGAGCAGCAGCTGCCGGTGGCCGAAGCGGTCCGCATCACCAGCGAAGTAGCCGACGCCTTACAGTACGCCCACAAGCACGGTGTGGTGCATCGCGATATCAAGCCGGAAAACATCCTGCTCCACGACGGGCGCCCGCTGGTCGCCGATTTCGGGATCGCCCTGGCCGTGCAGCAGGCCGGTGGCAACCGGATGACGCAAACCGGACTCTCGCTGGGAACCCCTCACTACATGGCGCCAGAGCAGGCCACCGGGGAGCGAACCGTCGACCACCGGGCCGACATCTACGCGCTTGGTGCGGTGACCTATGAGATGCTGGCAGGCGAGCCGCCGTTTACTGGCCCCAGCGCGCAAGCCATCATAGCCAAGATGCTTACCGAAGATCCCCCGGGGCTCAGCGCGCATCGGCGGAGCATCCCGGACCAGGTCGAGGCTGCGGTACTCACCGCACTGGAGAAGCTACCGGCAGACCGGTTCGCCAGCGCCGCCGATTTCGCCGCCGCGCTCAAGGGGGACGGCTCCCCTACGCTCAGCAGGTCCCGGGCAAGGACGTCCAGTGCCGCGCCAGGCTGGCGAGCCGTTGCGCTCGCCGCCACTGCCCTGGCAGTTGCAGCCACAGGAGTCACCCTGTGGAACTGGAAGACCCACCCCCGCGCTGCTCTCCCGGTCATCCGGCGGGCCGAGTTCACCATGGCCGGTCAGTTCGAGGTCGGTGGGGCCCAGGTCGCCGTATCGGCGGACGGGCGTACCATCGCCACGACCGATGGCGGACAGGTGGCGATCCGGCGAGTCGACCGGCTGGAGCTCATCACGGTGCCGGGCAGCGCGGGAGCGGTCGAACCGTTTCTGTCGGCGGACGGCACCCACGTCGGCTTTCATCGCCGGGGAGAGCTGGTGCTGCAGCGGCTCGATGGCGGTGACCCAGTGACGATGTCGTTCGTCAGTGGTCGCTTCCCGGCAGATGGCGGTCATGGCAGCGTGGTGGCCATCGATAGCGCCGGGCTGGTGCTCCTGCAGCCCCAATCGTCCCGGCGCGAGCTTCTCGTCCGGGCGCCGCCCGGGGTGGACTTCCTGCAGCCTCAAATGCTGCCTGATGGGCGACACGTCCTCTTCAGCTTCATGCGGGGATCGCCCACGCGCGCACGGATCGTCTCCCTGGACCTGCGGTCCCATCAGGTGGATACGCTGTTGGACGAGAGCGCCATGCGTCCGCAGTTCGCCGATGGCCGGCTTTACTTCACTCGCCCGGATGGAGCCCTGCACGCGATCGATTTCGATCCGGTGAAGGTGCGCACTCGCGGCACCGTCGTGCCGACCGGGGATGTGACCCTCATCGCCCGCACCGGCCGGGTGGCGTTTGCCGCGGGTGCCGGGCTCCTTGTCTCTGCCCAACGACCGGACAACCGAGTCGTGATTCTGTCTTCCGACGGCCGGCGCGAGGTGCTGACCACCGAGATAGGCACCTTTCATAACCCGCGGGTCTCTCCCGACGGCCGACGCATCGTGCTCGATCGGAACGTGGGCGGCCGCGAAGGACGCGACGTGTGGGTCCTCGACCGTACCACCCGTGGATTGAGCCGCATTACGTCCAAGGGCGACGCCCATGACCCGGTCTGGACTCCCGATGGGCATCACGTCACGTACCTGTCCCTGGGAACTTCAGAGGGGCCGGTGTTTACCGCGTCGGCGGATGGTGAGCCCGGGGAGCGTCACATCACAGTCTCCGGCCTGGTCCACCCTGGGGTGTGGCTGCCCGACGGGCGGCGCTACCTGGCCGGTTATGGGGAAATCGAGAATGGACCGAGCGACATTGTCATCCTGAATGCCGACCGGGGCCCGCCCGAACCGGTGATCACGTCGCCTTACGAGGAGCACTCGCCTGCCCTCTCGCCGGATGGCCGCCTGATGGCGTACATGAGCGACGAGACTGGTGTCAGGCAGGTGTACGTGCGCGGCCTCAGCCGTCAGGGAGGCCGCACCCTGGTCTCCGACGGACCGGGAGAGGAGCCGGTATGGAGCCGGGACGGCCGGCGGCTCTACTATATCGAGCATCAGGGCGGCCCGTCGCGGCTCCTCGCCGCGCGCATCGTGCCGGCCACGCCAGGTGCACCGCCGCGGGTGGCCTCGCGGGAGATCGTCATCGACCCGCTCCGCTACGATCCCGTCAGCAATCATGCGAACTGGGACGTGACACCCGACGGCCGTTTCGTCTTCATCGAGCCGCTCTCGGGAGGCCGATTAATGATGGTCTTCGACTGGAGGCCGACAGGGCGGTAGGGCGGTCGCCTCGCCTCGCTACACGAGGCTCGGGCGGTAAGGCGGTAAGGCGGTAAGGCGGTAAGGCGGTAAGGCGGTAAGGCGGTA
>JADMIO011624608.1_pt1 | contig 35156 bp, 36 predicted proteins | sample 8958161 | NCBI WGS metagenome assembly JADMIO01 (sample SAMN16585339, study PRJNA669376) | soil metagenome | isolation source: Crop rotation soil | place: USA: Cullars Rotation, Alabama | collected 2011
CGCTTCCCCGCTTCGCCGCGTCGCCGCTTCCCCCGCTTCGTCGCCCCGCGAAGGGGCGAAAGCGCCATGTTGGTTGAAAAGCGCGGAGCCGCGAAATTTTTAATCATCTCGCTGCGGGCGCTCTGGCAAGACTCCGACCGAGGGCCTCCTCAGTCTTGCGAGAGCGCCCGAAGCGTGAATCCAAAAAATTTCGCGCTCCCGCGTTTTTCAACCAACATGGCGCTTTCGCCCTTTCGCGAGTGGCAACGCGGACCAGCGGAATGCGGCGACGGCAGTCGAGTTGCGGCAGTCGAGTTGCGGCAGTCGAGTTGCGGCACTCGAGTTGTGGGGGCGTGCGTCGAGCGGTGAGTGTGCACGCGACGCGGTGGGGTATCCGGGCTATCCGCGGAGAGCCCAAAGTGATCCCGATTCTCTTCGGCGAATCGACAGAGGCGACGGTGTTCTCCTCCGTCGTTCGCTAAGAGCGATCCACTCAGAACAGCTTCACGACGAGGCTGTTCTTCACCTCGACGTCGTACGTCTTCACGCCGACCGGTGGCTCGCTGTCGAACCAGAGCGAGCCGCTCACGCGCGCCGAGAGGCGCTTCGTGATCGACACGCTCACGAACGACTCGTGGAGGATGCGAAAGTCCGCCGGACGATCGAAGCGCGGTTGGATGTACGTCACCGTGCTCGCTTCGACGATCGGCGCGACCGTCCAGTTCGCGCCGACGTAGTCGCTCGAGCGATGCCAGAGATCGTTGGAGCCCTGGTCGGGGCCGCTCGAGCCGATCACTTCGTGCTCGAGGATGTACGTCGTGCCGAAGAACACCTCCACGTCGTCGTCTTCGTACGGAACGAACCGCAGGCCGGCGCCGTACAGATCGCGCACCGTCAGCCGGCGGAAGCGATCGTGCTGCGCCTGCGCGAGCGCTTCGAGGGCGACCAGAGAGGAGAGGCGATAGTTGTATCTTGCATGCGCCAGCCACCGCGCGACGTTGGTCTCGCCCGACGCAGCGCCGTAGTCCGCCGACGCCTTCGAGAAGAAGAGATGCGGCTCGCGCGTCACGCCGCCGAAGATCGAGCCCGAAAACGTCGTCGTCTGCGTGTTGCCCGCACGGCCGACGAGCGCGCCGTCGAGCCAGAGGAACGTCGGGTTCTTCTTCAGGGTGTTGCGGAGCGCCTCCGCGTTCACCTGCGCGCGCGCGACCGACGTCGTCGCGAGGACGACCAGCAACACTCTCCATCGCATGCGCGCACGCTACTTCGCGCGCGCATGCGGATCGACGCGGCCTACGGCCTCAGAGGCAGGAGCTGCCGCACGTGCCGGTCACGCACGTGTTGTACTCGGACCACTTCTGGAGCGCGCCCGGGTACTGCGCCTTGCACGCGTCCTGGCAGACCTTCGCGCCCTGGCCGGTGCCGCCGCCGTCACCACCACCACCACCACCACCACCTCCACCGCCGCCGCCTCCACCGCCGCCTCCGCCTCCCTCGAGCGCTTGCCAGTTCTGGACGAGCGTCTTCTGCGCCGCTGTGAGCGCCGGGCCCTCGTGCTGGCCCTTCAAGAGGAGCTGCGAGTTCGGCTTGTCGAAGCCGAGGCTCTTGAACGTCGTGTAGCTTCCGTTCGCGTCCGCCGCGAAGAACGACGGCGCGCCGCCGCCCGGACCGTGACACGCCGCGCACGTCGCCTTGAGCGACGGATACACGTTGTTCACGAAGTCCGTCTTGCCTGCGGTCGTTCCGCCACCGCCGCCGTCACCCGTACCGCCGCCGGTGGCGTCCGGCTTCGGGCACTTCACCATGCAGTCCTGCAGCGCGACGCAATCCGGGTTGCCCGTGAAGCACGCGATCGTCTTGTGGCAGCAGTCGTCCGCGTTCATGCACGTCGTGCACGCTGCGTTGTCGAAGCCGAGGCCGGCCTGACCGAGGCACGTGTTGTCGTTCGTCTTCGGCTTCGTCTTGCCGGGCGTCGTACCGCTGCCCTGGTCATCGCCTGATCCGTCGTCGCCTTCGTCCCCCAGATCGTCGACGGCTTGCGTCTTCGAATTGCAGGCGAAGGCCGCGGCAAGGAGAACGGCGCAGGGGAGAACCAGCCATCGAGCAGAGCGCATCGCGGGTGAGCAAAAGCACGACGCATGCCTCCGTGGTCGCCTTTGAAATCACGTACGCCCTGGTCCGATCCGATCCATGCCTACATCGGCGCTGGATCGCGAGCGCGAACACCTACCGATCCAACTCTCTCTTCAAAATGACAGAGCGATGGCGAGGATCGGAAAGCACACGATGAAGAGCACGAGACAGAATCCCATGATGTCTCTTGCCCGCAGTCCCATGAGTCCGAGAAGCGGCAACGACCAGAACGGTTGGTACATGTTGCCGAGCATGTTTCCGTAGGCGACGGCCATCGTGATCTTGCCGAACGGCACACCGAGCTCGCGCGCCGCTTGGAGCATCACCGGACCTTCGACGGCCCACTCGCCCGCGCCGCTCGGCACGAAGCTCTTCGTGAGCACGGACGCGATGAACGTGAAGAACGGCAGCGTGCGCGGAGACGCCGCATGCACGAACACGCCTGCGATCGCCTCGCTGAGGCCCGTGTGCTTCATCACCTCGAGGATGCCGCCGTAGAACGGGAACTGCAGCACGATGCCCGATACGCCGCGGACGCTCTGCGCGATCGCCTTCGCGTACGATACGGGGCTCGGATGCAGCACCATGCCGAGCATCAGGAACGCGCAGTTCACGACGTTGTGATTGAGATCGAATCCCTTCTCCGCGAAGTGCTTCCAGAGGAAGGTGAGACCGAGCGCGCCGGTGATCAGCGTGAGCCAGCGCGTCTTGTCGAGATGATCGGCGGGCGTCGTGATCGTCGTGTCGATCACGACCGTCGTCTCGGCCGGCAGCTCCGCGCCCTCGACGCCGACCGGCTCCTTCGGATGCATCGCGACGACGAGCGGCGGAACGATCAAGAGGAGCGCCGCGCACGCGATCAAGTTGTACGGCGCGAGGATCGTGTCACCGAGCGGGATCTTCGACTGCACGCCCTTGAACGCCGGAAGATCGGAGAGGAAGTTCTTGTCGGTGTTCATGAGCAGCGGCGCGCTCGCAGTGAGGCCCGCATGCCAGAGCAACATCGACGTGTATGCGCCCGTGCCGAGCAGCGCGTAGTGGATCTTCACGCCGCGCGCGGCGAGCGATTTGCCGACCTCGCGCGCGAGGAGCGCGCTCGAGACGAGACCGAAGCCCCAGTGCAGCCATCCGGTGACGAGCGCGAAGATCGTGACCGTGAGGAGCGCCTGCGGTGCGGTCTTCGGCATCGCGGTGAGCCGCGCGAGGAGTCGCTTCGCCGGCGGGCTCGCGGCGATCGCCTCGCCGGTCACGACGATGAGGATGATCTGGAGACCGAACTTCAAGATCTCGGCGTTGCCGAACCCTCCCGTCCACACGCCGACGAGCGTGCGTGCTCCTTCGAGCGATCGATCCGTACGCACGAATCCGAGCACGAGCGCGACGAGCGTCAGGCCGAGCACCAGCACGAACGGATCGGGCATGAACCGCCGGACGAAGCGCTCCGCGCCCGCGCCGGCTCGTGCGAACACGTCGACGATCACGCGGCGACTCTACCGCGTTTCGTGGTAACCCGGGGCCGTGAGACGGGTCGCGTTCGTCCTCGCGTCGATCCTCGTCGCGACGAGCGCGCGCGCGGACGACGAGCGCGCAGAAGCGCCGCAGCTCGCACGGCTGCTCGACGAGATCACGGGGCCGAAGCTCCCGCCGCCGTTCGCGCTGCCGGAGCTCACGCATCCCGGCTCCGACACGCGCATCGACTGGACCGTCGCCGACGGCGAAGGCACGCGAATCGGCATCGTGCGTCCGTCCGTGGAGGCGCGGCTCGGGCCGCTGCGACGTGTGTACGTCGGCGCGGCGTGGACGCTCGCCGATGCCACGTCGAAGCTCGTGTCGGGCAACGTCGAAGGGCATGCGCGCGTCGTGTTCCCGATGCCGTCGTGGCTCGCGTTCGGCGCGGGCGTGGGCGTCGTCTTCCCGACGGCGCGTTGGTCGCACGGAAGCCCTGCGCACGAGGCGGCGATGCAGGCGGCGTCGATCGATCCGACGGAGATCATCGCGCTCACGCCCGACACGCTCGCGTTCCGTCCCGTCCTCGACATGCGGCTCGTGCGCGGCCCGTTCATCGCGCAGCTCCGCGACGGACTCGACTTCGCGCTCGACACGACGACCGACTACCGCCTCCGCACGACGGGGCGCCTGCTCGCGCATCTCGGGATCCTCACGTCCGACGACGTCGAGGTCTCGCTCGAAGCGAGCCAGCTCTATTTCTTCACCAACGGCGACTACTACGGTCCGAACGTGTCGGACGACAAGCGCACGGCCATGACCTTCGGCCCGGGAGTGCGGCTCGCGTACGCGGATGTCGACCTCGGGATCTCCGGCGTCACGAACGTCGCCTCGCCGCTCTCCGATCGATTCGGCCGTTTCTTCGCGGTGCGCCTGTCGATCGTCGGCCATCCGTTTGGTTCGCAGCGCTGACCTCTTCTAGAATCTCGGGAGATGGGGGACGACGACGATCTCGCCGGCGGCGCAGGCAAGATCCGGATGCTCGACGCCGATCCCAACGAGAAGGAGCTCGAGCTCGAGCTCGACGTGAAGACGAAGGACGAGGTCCGCGCTTCGTTGAAGCCCGGACCGGTCGGCGGCAGCATGCGCCCGGATGCGCGCGGCGTCGGGGCGGCGCTCGGCGTCGATCGCGCGATGCTGTCGCGCCCCCCACCGCCGGCGAACGTCGACAACGTCGAGGCGAAGATGCTCGCGAACTTCGGTCCGGTGCCGACCGCGCTCTGGGAATTTCCCGGTTACTCGCGGCGCGTGAAGTCGCGGCTCGCGGAGCTCAATGCGGCGATCGCGACACGCGACGGCCGCGCGCAGAAGGCGAAGAAGGAGCTCGACGACGCGTCGGTCTCGCTCGCACGCCGCGGCATCACCGCGTGCAACATGCTGAGCCGCCAGGCGCGCGCACCGTACATCGCCACGCTCGAGCAGATCGCGAAGCGCGAGTCGCACCTCCGCGACGTCGATCAGGCGCTCGCGGCGCAGATGAAGGAGCACCAGCAGAAGGTCGAGGCGCTCGAGAAGCGGATCCAGGAGCAGCACGTCGAGCTCCAGTCGGCTCGGCGCGAAGAGCGCGCGGCAGGCGGAGACGATCCGAACGCGAAGGCGACGCCCGCGCTGACCGCTGCGCGGAAGAAGGTGCAGGAGAACGAATCGAAGCTCCAGATCCTGCGCCAGGAACGCAGCGCGCTCGAGCAGCAGGCGAAGGAGTGGCGCTCCGTGTCGTCACCTGCGGTCGACGAGGCGCGCAAGGAGTACGCGTCGATCTGCGCCGACCTCGCGCAGTTCATCATCGACGATCGCGCGAACTTCGGCGCGGAGTTCGACGACGCGCGCGCCCGCATCGCGAAGATGCGCGAGACGTTCGCGACGGCCGACAAGGAGCTCACGCTCTACAAGGCGGCCGCTTCCTCGTACGACGCAGCGGCGGCGGCGAAGGGCCGGAGCATCATGCTCGGCGCGATCGTCGCGGCGGTCCTGTTCGTGGTCCTGATCGGCGCGATCCTCGCGCTCAGGTGAAGCAGGACTACTTGCAGAAGCTCTTCGGCGTGCAGAGGCCGCTCGTCGGGGGGTTCGGGCAGTCGGCCGAGGGCTGACCGCCGGGACCACCGCTCGAGCAGGCCTTCGTGCAGACATTGCTCGGCCCCACGGCCTCGCAGAGGTTGTACGTGCCGGTGCACGCCGGATCGGGACCCCCCGGCGTCGTGCACGGCGTGCCGAAGCCACCCGAAGATCCGCCGCCGTCGCCTCCGTCGCTGCCGCTCGTCCCGGACGTCCCCGACGTTCCTGATGTCCCCGAGGTGCCCGACGTGCCCGAGGTACCGGACGTGCCCGACGTGCCCGACGTACCGGAGCTTCCGCCGCTCGAGCCACTCGAGCCCGTGTCGCTGCTGGAGCTGCACGCCGTCGCGAGCACCGCGCCCGACACCACGAACGTGCCGAGCAGCACGAGCATCCCCTTGTTCATCGGAAGTCCTCCAGCATCGAGTCTATCGACGTGCGGCAGGCACGCACGTGACACGTCGTTACACGGTCGTTACATCGATCAATTCGTCGGCGGCAGACCGCCGTCTGGATAGAGGAGCGGGAGCTTCGGGTTCTTCGTCACATGCAGCGCGTTCGTGCATGCGTTGATGATTTCGAAATGGGTCTTGGGGTTCGTGTAGCAGTCCGCAGGCGCACCGTCCGGGAGGAACGCGTCCGGTAGACCGCCGTCGGTGATCTGTGGATTCGGCGGCGGCGCGGGCGCTGCGCCGTCCGGGGAAACGTTCTCCTTCACCGCCGCCGACTCGTCACAGGCGGCGACGACGACGAGCACCGCGAGAACAGCGAGCTTGGTCTTCATCATTTCCTCTCGCAGAAGCCGCGGCGGCACTTCTTGTTCGTGCCGGTGCATTGCGTGTCGTCCGTGCACTTCGTGCACGCGTCGCCGTGCCCCGGAAAGTACGATTCGAAGAAGCAGTCGCACGGCTCGGGGTCGTCGTAGAGCGAGAGCTCACCGCCGTCGAACTGCCGGTTCACCTTCATCGCGCACATCGGGACCTGTCCGTAGCGCGCGACGTCGGCGAAGGCGTTCACGTCGGCGTCGAAGCGCGCGCCGAAGAGCAGATCGACCAGGCGCTTCGTGTCCGCGCTCGCCGATTGCGGGACGATGTACTGCGTCGGCGACCACGGCACGTAATGGCCATCACGCACGTTCTGCTTGTCGAACGTGATGTCCGTCGAATCCGGGTAGTATGCATACAATTGGTGGAACGCTCGGAAGGCGAGCATGCGGACCACCGGGCGGCTCTGGTCGTAGACGTCGACGCCGAGCAGGCCGATCGCGTTCTCCGGTGTCGCCGCCGTCGCGACGGCGTTGCGAAGCGGCGCGGAGCGATCAGGATTGAGCAGCGTGCCTTGCAGCTTCGCCGGATCGAGCCCGATGTTCGCCGCGCACGTGAGCGCCGTGCTCGCCGTCGCGCCGCGGATGAAGCGGAGCGCCTGGTTCGTCCACGGATCGGCCTGACCGTTTCCCTGCGGGAAGCCGAACGCGAAGTATCCTTCCTCGGCCGTGATCGCGTGCTGCGAGCTCGCCGTCGGGACGACGAAGCCATATGCCTGCACGTGGCCGTTGCGAACGTCGATCGTCGCGGGCTTGGCCGGCAGCGTCTTGCAGCTCGTGAGGTACGTCGCCCCGATGCCGAGATCGATCGGCGCGCCGCCCGCCTCGAGCGTGCACGTCGGCGACGGCTTGGTCGGATTCCAGGTCGGGTCTTCCGCCGTCGTCGGGATGTAGCTCACCGGCGTCGTGTCGGGGATGCTCGCGCCGTTGTACAGATCGGCGGCGAGCAGGCACGTGCTCTTGTTCAGGTAGAGCACGCGGATCGGATTCGCGGAGCTCGCGAGCTGCTGGCCGGCGGCCTTGAGCAACGGCTCCTGCGTGTCGCCGTTCTCGATGATCACGCGCGGCGTGGTGAGCAGGAGGCTCGCGCACGGAGCGGCATGTGCTCGTGATGCTCCGACCATCGCGATCGCGCCTGCGGCGCATGCGACGAGTCGACGTGAGAGGAGGCTCATCGTTGGACCATCTCACGCGAAGCGCGACCGCGGTACCCACAGTGTCGCGACATGATCGTTACACGCGGTGTCACGCGTCGCGACGGCGGCTCCGCGCAATGGCGACGGCGCCGGCGAGCACGGCGAGGAGCGTGACGAAACCTACGATCATCCATCGCCGCTTCACGCCGTCGTCGTACGCGACGAGGTCCGTTGCGACGTGCTTCGAAAGATCGACTCCTGCGAGATCGGGCTTCGGCATGCCCGTCGGAAAGACCGCAACGGCGGCCGGAATGTCCTCCGCACGCACCGCAGGCGTCTTCGGGATCGCAGGCTCGTAGAGGCGCACGATCGTCTCGAGCTCCTTGCGATCGCGCTTCGGGAATGCGCGCGCGAGCGTGTCGACGGTCTTCGGCTGTGAAGAATGAATGCTCGCCTCGGCGCGTGCGATTGCACGCACGAGCGCGCTCGCGAGATCGCGCCGCCGATCGAGCAGCGTTCGATTCATGCACAATGCATGCACCTGCCGATAGCCGACGCCTTCGCCCGCCGCCTGCTCGACGAGGACGACCGCGCCGTCCTGCACGATGGCCTTCTCGAGGAACGGAGTGTGCGCGTAGAGCGCGTCGACTTTCTTGTCGGTGAAAGCGGCGTTCTGCTCCTTGCCGTGGAGGATGACGAGCTCGAGATCCTTGTCGGCGTCGAGCCCCTGCGACGCGTAGAGGGCGCGGAGGCGTGCCGGCGGATGCGGCGCGACGCCGAGCTTCACGCCCTTCAAGCCGACGAGGCGATCTCTCAGCGGCATGTCGCGCGAGAGGTGTCGCGCCGCGAGCACGTCGGGTCGCACGACGAGATCGATCGGATCGTTCGCGAGCAGGTTCGCGACGAGCACGATGGGCTCCTTGTCCGCGACGAGCGCGAGGTAGACCGGCGGCGGCAGCACGGCGACGTCGGCCTCTCGCTTCGAGAAGAACGCCTGCGCCTGCTGCGGCCCGGGCGGCGAGACGAGCTCGATGTCGATCCCTTCCTCGCCGAAGAACCCACCGTCCTTCGCGATCCAGAACGACATGTACTGGAGGTTGTCGCGATCGGGCACGAGCACGCGCACCGTCTCGCGCGCGTGCGCCGACGGCGACGCAAGCATCGCGACGACGAACGCGATGAGCCCCCACAGGCGGCGCATGTCGGCCGTCATCGACACGGACAGCAGAAGAGCCCGCCGCCTCCGGTCAAGGCGCCGAGGTCTCGACAGCCCGACGGCGCGGCGTCGCGACAGCTCACGCCGTACTCGTTCGGGCAGCAGAGGTTCTGGCAGTCGGCGGACGTCGCACCGGGGACGCGCGCGCAGATCGTCGAATCGTCACTCACGCACGAGCCGCCCGACCCATCGGCGAACCTACACTCCACGGCAGCTCGTGCCGCGTGGCACGAGCCGGACGGCGAGCCGTCCGCATCGGGCAGGTTCGGGTCATGGCCGCAGGTGCTCGGTGGCGTCGTCGTGGTGCACTGCGGAGGAGCCGGCTTCGTCGACGCGTCGACGGACGCATCGCCATCGACGACCCCCGCATCGATCGGGACGGGTGGATCCGTACGCGCGCTGCTGCACGCAGCCGTCGCAAGCGAGAGCATGAGGACTCGTCGGATCAATTCAGACGACAGTACCCCTTCGCGTTGCAATTGCCATCGAACGGCGCGCTGCACACCGGATCCGGCTTGCCCGGGTTCGCGCACTTCACCGAGCACCACGTCTTTGCGCCGCCGTCCGAGCCGCCGCCACCGCCGCCGCCCTCGCCGCTTCCACCGCCGTCGCCCCCGCCGCCGATGAAGCACGCGACCTCACCGCGTGTCGTCGATGCGCACTCGCTGTCCTGCGTGCAGGACGCACCGAGCGCCTTGCCGGTCGGCTCCGAAGAAGAGGAGGAAGAGCACGCGAACGCGCCACCCGCCGCCACGAATCCGACGATCACGAACGCAACACCGTTCCTCATGCTCGACTCTCCTGCAGCGACGCACGCCTCATCGAGGCGATCGCCGCGAGCTTCTTCACGCGAACGACGAGCTCCGCGACGCTGAACGGCTTCACGACGTAGTCGTCCGCTCCGCTGTCGAAGCCCGTGAGCTTGTCGTCGACCGAGCCGCGCGCCGAGAGCACGAGGATCGCCGCGTCCGCGATCTCGCGGTCGGAGCGGATCTGCTCGCACACGTCGAGGCCGTCCGCCCCGTGAAGCATGCGATCGACGATGACGACGTCGGGTCTGTGCATCGTGCAGAGCGCGAGCCCTTCACCGGCCCCCGCCGCACCGTGCGCGACGAAGCCCTCTTCGCGAAGGTTGAAGAGCACGAGGTTCCGGATGTCCTCTTCGTCCTCGATCACCACCACCGTCGTCATCACGATTCCAGCCTACGAAAGCGACGACGAAGCGCCCGTCACATCTCTTGTCACAATGTGACACTTCACTGCCGCGGCGAGCCTTCCCATTCCCAGCGCAGGCCGACGAGGATCTGGCGATACGCACCGGGGAAAATTCCGTTCGGGCGGCGCGCCTGGACGTACGTCGCGTCGAGGAGGTTCTTCGCCGTGAGGCGCAGCGTGATGTTCGACGGCTTGTGCTTGTAGTGCGCGGTGACGTCGACGATGTCGTACGGATCCATCGGACCGACGGAGCCGGTGACGTCCTCTCGCCGCGAGTTCGCCGCATCGGTGAACTGCGGGCCGACGTGGAGCCACGCGACTTGGCCGCCGAAGCCGCTCTCGTGCTCGAGATCGAGGTTCGTCGAGAGCGAGTGCTCGGGCGCATACGGGAGGAGGTTGCCGGCGTTCGGTCCATGACGGAACGTCGCACGCGCGAACGTGTAGCGCGCGGAGAGCTCGACGATCAGCGGCAGCGTCAGCATCTTGTCGAACGACAGCGCCGCCGCGCTCTCGAGGCCGAAGATGTTCGTCGCGCCCGCGTCGGTGAGGTTCGCGTCGCTGCCCGGCTCCGTGCCGACGATGACCTGGTTCGAGAAGTTCGAGAGGAACCCCGTCGCCTCCGCTCGCAGCCACTTCGTGGGACCGATGCGCGAGCCGAGCTCGTAGTTGAGGCTCTCCTCCGCGTGGACGTCGGGCGGCGGCGTGCCGCTGGGGCTGATCGCGGACGTCACGCGCGGCGGCGCGAAGCCGACGTGGAAGCCGCCGAAGACGTTCGCCGACTTCGTGCCGTAGATCATCCCGACGCCGGGAACGACTCCGTTCACCGAGCTCGTACCTTCGTTGTATGTATCCTGCACGATTCCGTTCACGCTCTGGCGGAGCACGACGCGGCGGAATTCGAAGTGCTCGACGCGAATGCCCGGCGTGACGAGCAGGCGATCGGTGAACCCCATGCGGTCCTGCAGGTACGCGGCGAAGGCGGTGCCGTCGTGCTTCTCCTCGAAGTCGTTCGAGCCGGAGAACGTGTCCGGATACGTGCCGCCGCGCTGCTGGTAGTGCGCGTTCTCGCGCAGCACGCGACCACCGAAGTCGATGGTGTGCTCGACGAACGCCGTCTTCATCCGGTGCTCGGCGCGCGGCTCGAGCCCGATGACCGCGTAGTCGCGATCGAGCGTGACGTTCTGGTTCTTGAAGTAGACGGCGCCGTTCGGCGTGCTCACGTCGCCGACGATGCGCTCGTACTCCTCGCCGGCAACCGGCGATCGCGTCCAGAGCTGCCGCCGCCAGATGCGCGGTTGGTCGTATGCGTAGAGCAGCGTCTTCAGCTTCGTCTCGGGAGAGAAGCGCTGCTCGTGGATGAGCGCGACGTCGTACTTGTCGAAGACGAGATGATCGTGCGGCGCGAGGGTGCCGCGGCGCGGATCGGCCTCATACATCGCGCGCGTGAGGCCGATGTCGTCGGAGTCCGCCTCGTCGCGGCGCCACGAGAGGCGGAGCACCGCCTCGCCGTTCTTGCCCGTGGGGAAGACGATCTTGCCGAGCGTGTCGGTCGATTCGAAAGGCTGGTTGCGGAAGCCGTCGCCGCGGCGCTGCACGACCTGCACGACGTAGCGCACGTCGCCGATCGCATCGCCGTACGACGCGAGGCCGCGCGCGTAGCCGTACGTACCGCCGTCGACGTCGAGCGTGAGCGTCGGCTTGTCGGGCGGCGCGAGCGTGACGAAGTTGATCGTGCCCGCGAGCGTCTGCGGGCCGAAGAGGATGTTGCCGCTCCCCTTCACCACCTCGATCGCGCGATAGCGCTCGATCGCAGGGCCGTAGTTCATGTCCGGCTCGGAGTACGGGTTCAGCGCGAGCGGGATGCCGTCTTCGAGGAGGAGCACGCGACGCGAGCGCCCCGATTCGAGCCCGCGGATCGAGATGTCGATGCGCGATCCGCCGCTGAACTCCTGTCGCACCTGCACGCCGGGCACGCGACGGATCATCTCCGCGGCGTCGGTCGGCTGCGCGCGCTTCAGATCCTTCGAGCCGATCACCGTGCCGGAGCCCGGCACCTTCTGCAGCGAGTCGGCGCGATTGCCGACGACACGCACCTCGATGTCGCGCTCCGGCGCCGACGGCTCCGCGACGCCCGGGTTCGGCGGAGGCTCGAGCGGCGCGGTGGTCGCGTCGGCGGGCGCGACCGTCGGCTGCTCCTGCGCGAGCGCATCGATCGGAAGCGCCATCGCGATCGCGAACGCGACGAGCCGCTTCACGGCGCCCTGCATTGATGTTGAGGATTACAGCCGGGCGACGGAGAAGGACAATCGCTGTCCTTCGCGCACGTCTGCGTGCAGAGATTTCCGCCGCGCTTCTGGAAGAAGCCGCACACGCACGACGCGCACTCGTTCGGGCCCTTGTCGCAGCTCTCGAGGAAACCCTTCGACCCCGCGACGCACTTGATCCCGGGCGTGACGCCGTCGCACACGCAGCCGCTGAACTGGTTCTGATCGGGCACGCACACCGCGTAGCCCGTCGCCGCGCCGTTGTTGCACGTGCACGCGTGGTAGTCGCCCGCGTAGCAGGTCGGCTCTTCCTTGCCGCACGCGATCGCGAGCAGCACGCAGACGACGATCGCGATGCAGGCGGCGCGCGTCTTCATGGGCGCTTGCAGAATCCCTGCTTGTTGCACGTGCCGTCGAGCGGCGGGTGGTTCGCGCAGACCTGCGCTGCGTTGTCAGCAGTGCACGAGGCCGAGCAGAAGCTCTGGGTGCCGCCGTGGAAGCACTTGCCGCTCGCGCACTGCGGGTCGTCCGTGCAGTCTGCACCCAATCCGCCGTCACCCGTGGGCGTGACTCCGCCCTCGCCGGCGTCGGGTGTCAGGTACTTGATCGGATCGGTCGGCTTGCCGTCGTCGGGATTGCACGCGGCGAACACGACGGCGAGAGCGAGCGCGCTCCTCATCCAGATGCCGAGCGTACGCTGATTACGGCTTCCGACAGAAGCCCTGCTTGTTGCACTGGCCGTTGAACGCCGGCGGGACGCACACCGTCGCCGCGTTTGCCGTGGTGCACTTCAGGGAGCAGTAGGAGCCGTTTCCCCCCTGGAAGCAGACGTTGCTCTTGCAGTCCTTGTCGGCGGCGCATGTCTCGCCCAGATCTTTTCCGCTCGCCGCCGGCGTGCCGGAGTCGTGACCCGCGTCGACATCGCCCGCGGGCGGCGGTGGAGGCGGAGGCGCGGGCGAGTGCGTGCCGGGAGGCGGCGTGTCGGTGCCGCCCTGATCGTCGCCGGGATCGGTGTCGTTCTGCTCGTTCTTCGTCGCGGAGCCCTTGGTGCTGCCGGTCGTCGCGTCCGTGCCGCTGCACGCAACGAGGAGAGGAACGACGAAGAGGATGCTCTTGCAACGCATGAACGAGCCTCATCGCACGTTCCGTTCCTGTCCGGCGTTCGTGGAAATTCGCGGACGGAGCGTTGCCTTTGATCCATGCGTGTTACACGCGTGTGAGAGCGACGGATGATCGTTGGATCGCGCGCTCGTCAGATGAGGACGAGAAGACCCGCGTCGAGGGCGGCGAGCATCGCCTCGTTCGTCGCCGCGTGACCGGGCCTGTTCGCCTTCACCCGCCCGCGCGGGGGTCCGCCGTGTACGACCATGTCGCCGACGAGATCGAGCAGCTTGTGACGCGCGGGCTCGTCGGCTTCGAAGGGCGCACCGGCGAAGAGGATCCCGTCGTCGCGCACGACGACGACGCTCTCGCGCGCGACATGGGATGCGAGCCCGCGCTCCATCAGCATCTCGACATCGCGCGCGAAGCCGAAGGTGCGCGCGGTCGCGATGCGCGCGCGGAAGTCGGCGGCGTCGCCGTGCCAGGATGCGTGCTTCGCGAGGCGTGCGTCATCGTAGTCGACGATGACCTCGAGCTCGGTGCGATCGGATCGCGCGAAGTCGTAGACGCTCTCGCGCACGACGATGCGTCCGTCCCTCGCGACCGCGATGCGCGGCGGCGAGGGCGCGATGCCGAGCGTGGTGATCGCGTCGAAGAAGACGGCCGCCCCGCCGTCGGCGAGCGGGACCTCGGGACCGTCGATCTCGATCTCGAGATCGGTCCGGACGCCGAGCGCGCCGAGCGCGGCAAACATGTGCTCCACGGTCCGCACGCGGAGCTCGCCGGACGCGACGGTCGTGGAGAGCGACGTGTCGACCACGCCCATCGCGCCGAGCTCGGCGACTCTCTCTCCTCTTCTGATCGCCAGCGGCCCGTCGCGCCGCGTGAACCGCACGCGCCCCGCGACCCCGCCGTGGAGCCCCACCCCTTCGACGACCTCGGTCAACGAGTTGAGTTGACCGTGCCCTGTCTCGAGAGGTGTCGCGGACATCGCGCTGCTCAACTCAACTCCTTCACGAGTCGTCGTCGCCGGAGGCGTCGCGGGCTTCCGCGACCAGGCGATCGCCCGACGTCGGTTCTTTCTCGCGGACTTGCGGCGACGTCGGCTTGCCACGGAACGCCAGCGCCGAGATCAGCCAGCCCAGCACGAGGCCCGCGGTCGCCCAGCCCACGTACAGCCACGGCGGCGGCGAAGGCACGCGCGTCGCGACGCCCTTCGCCTTTCCGATCGACGCTTCGAAGATCGGCTCCCACTTCGTCGCTTCTTCGGTCGCGAAGTCCGCGGTCACGATCGTCGTGCCCTGATCGTCCGGGAACACGAGCTGGAGCTTCCGGAAATTCACCTCGTTCGGCATCGCGCGCAGCGGGAACGTCGGCTCCGGACGCCGCGAGCAGTCCGCTTCGATGAGCCCGACCCGCGCGCCGTCCGGACGAACGCGCGTCTCGTGACGACGCTCCACCCACTCGAGACCGCTCGTGCGGAACTCCGCCGGCATGCCCGCCGCGATGCGCGCGAGGTCCGGCTCCTCCACGGTCATCGTGTTCGGCGAATGCGTGAGAATGAAACGCGGGATGAACGTGTGCCCCGTCGTATCGGTGAGCCGCCACTTCCGGCCCTCGTCGCTCTTCACCTCTTCGAAGCCGGCGGGCGGCTCGAACACGAACGCTTCGCCCGCGGATTTGTCGTGCGGCGCGGTCAGACGAGGGCCGACCAGGGCGGCGACGGCGGCGACGAACACGGTCGTCACGAGCTTCGAACGCACGCGCGCACCCTAGGCGTACGAAATCCGGCGTCAAGCCGCAGCCTTGGCGGCCCGCTGTAACATCCGTGTAAAGACTTGCTCCCGCCGGCCAATCGGGCGAATCTGCGGCCCCGCTAACCCCGGAGGTTTCCGTGCGTCGCATCGCTCTCGCCCTGCCGCTCTCGCTCCTGCTCGTCGCCTGCCCCGAGAAGCCGAAGGAGGATCCGGTCAAGCCGACGACGTCGACGACCGCGTCCGCGACCGCATCCGCCGCGCCGAGCGCGTCGGCCGCTTCGTCCGCGACGGCATCCGCCGATGCCGGCACGCACAGCGAGCACACGAACTGCCCGAGCGGCGTCGACGGCGCGACGACGGCGATCAAGGACGTCGAGGGCGGCGTCGAGGTCTCCATCACCGGCAAGGACGAAGCGGGCGGCAAGGAGATCCGCACCCGCATGGCGAAGCTCGCGGAATCTGCGAAGACCGCACAGTCCGACGCGGGCGCGTCGAAGCACGATCACTCCGGCGGCGGCCACGGCCGCTTCGGCCACTGCACGATCGTGATGAAGGGAACGAAGCTCGAGACGAGCGAAATCCCGAACGGATCGAAGGCGAAGGTCACCGCGCTCGACAAGACCGAGGTCGACTGGCTCCGCCGCGAGACCCGCGACCGCGACAAGGAGTCCAAGGCTCCCGGCGGCGAAGGCACCGGCTCGAAGAAGATGGCGCACTGCCCGGCCGCGGTCGAGGGCGCGAAGACCGCCGTGAAGGACACGAAAGAAGGCGTCGTCGTCACCGTCACCGGCCCGGCCGACAAGGTCGCGGACATCCGCACGCGCGCGAAGGCGATCGCCGAGGTCGCGAAGAAGCCGGAGCCCACGAAGGTGGAGCACACGGGTACCGGCACCGGCGGTGGCCAGCTCGGGAAGTGCCCGATCGATCCCGAGGGCGACGACACCGTCGACATCAAGGAGATCGAGGGCGGCATCGAGGCGACCATCAAGACGAAGAAGGACGTCGCCGCGCTGCAGAAGGAAGTGCATCTCCGAGCCGGATCTTTCGGGGCGAAGTGACCCCGGGGCGGGGGCTCTTCCCCCACCCGGATCGTGAAGATTCCGGCGCACTTAGGACGGATGTTTCCGGTCCGTGATTGAGGTCCGTTCGTCTCAAGTGACGAGGCCTCGATCCAGCGATTGGATCCCGTGCCTACATTTCGGCTGAGCCCAACGCTGGCCAGGTCTCCGATCCGGGTTACATCGGGGTTACAGGGGGTTTACCGCTGGTCCGCCATCTGAGAACGGCAATTTCTCGCCTGGCGTCATTGTAGGTATCCGCCCGAAACGGCCGGCATACGGAGTGCACTAGCTCTGGCAATCGTGATGGCCAGGCTTCGTGACCAGGTGGTGGTGATGGTGGCGATGGGGACGCTGATGGCGTGCTCCAAGAAAGCCGCCGAGCCGACCAAGGGCGTGGATCCGAAGGCGACCACGCCTGTCGCGACTGCAGCTGCGAAGACGGACGACAACGCGGGCGGCGACGGCAAGCTCGATCCGAACGATCCCAAGCACGGCACGCGCAAGCTGAAGGGCCTCGACACGCCCGTCTACGTCGACGGCGCGCAGGTCGCGGTGCTCCGCGCCGGCGAGCTCCCGCAGATGCCGTCGCACACGCTCGAGGGTGGCGCCATCCGCTACCGCATCTACGACTACCTGAATGCGATCGGCGTCAAGCCGGAGAGCATCCAGTCGATCCACTTCCACGGAAACCAGGATCGCGTCGCGTCGGTCGAGAAGAGCGAGCTCCTCAAGCAGAAGGACCGCTTCGAGTTCCAGTTCCAGGGCGGCAACTCCGGTCTCGCTCTCCAGGAGTGGGACACCGAGGGTCTCAAGAACGAGTTCGTCGCGAACGAGATCCGCCGCGTCACGATCTACGTGACGAAGAAGTCGCCCGCGATTCACCCGCAGAACCGCTGCCACCTCGGCGCGGACGGCGAGTGCTCCGACGCGATTCCGTATGCGACGGGCGAAGTCGCCAAGGGCACGCGCATCTACGTCGACGGCAAGATGATCGGCTTCGTGAAGCGCCGCCAGATCGGCGCGGGCGTCGAGGCCGGTGAGACCGCCAACGGCGAGCACAAGTACTCCGTCGCGAAGCTCGCGGCCCAGATGGGCGTCGAGCCCTCGTCGATCAACTCCATGGAGCTCGTCGCCGGTGACGACGTCATCGGGCGCGGCCAGCTCACCACCGACATTACCTTCACCTTGCCGAAGCACAATCACGGCAAGGTTCGTGTGCACGTGCCCGCTCAGATCCAGATGCATGAGGAAGGCATCTCGGATCGGGACGCGCTCGTGAGCGCGGTGCTTCTCTACAAGAACACCAAGCCGAACAACCGGGATCTGACTGCGATCTCGGACATGACTGATCTCAGCGTGCAGCTCGCCGCCGTGGACGATGCACGTGGCCGTGGGGAGCGATAGCGGGTCTGCACCTGCACCAATTCTCTGTTTTGGAGGATGCGATATGAAGACGTCTCGAATCTCTGCCGCCATCGTCGTCACGCTCGCCATGTTCGCCGCCGGAAGCGCAGGAGCTGATCCGGGTGTTGCGACGGGCGGCGGTACGGCCGTTCTCAGCCCGTTCAACAAGGTCTGGGTCGTCGGCGACAAGCTCGGCCCGGCGCGCCTCGGTCAGAAGACCGGCGCAGGCGTCATGGACTCCGCGTTCACCTGGGACTCGGCGGCGTACGCCACCGACAAGTCGAAGTTGACGATCGGAACGGTCCTGACGCGCTCGAACCAGACCGCGAACAACAACAACAGCTACATGCAGGGCGGCTTCGCCGTCGCGACGCTCGGTGCGTCCGGCGCGCCGGTGCTCGGCCCGATGATCGAGGCGCCGAACCTGAACGGTGACCGTCCGTTCATGCGCCCGCAGATCGCGTTCACCTCGAAGTACGTGCTGCTCATCGCGGCGTCCGAGGACAACGACTCGAACAACGGCAACCCGAAGCCGGTCGCGTTCCTCTACGACAAGGCTGCCGTCCTCGCGAACACTGCGGGCGGCCCCATGACGCCGGCGAAGATTGCGAACAACAATCGCAACATCAACAAGCCGATCGACCTGATCAGCGTCGCCCTCAAGGCGGGCATCAACGTCAACAACCCGAACAACCAGCGCGGCCCGCACTCGATCGTCGAAGTGCCCGGCAAGCCCGGCACGTTCGTGGTCGGCATGCAGTACAACAACCAGGCGCAGGAAGCGTTCTCGGTGACGGTCGACGATGCGACCGGCGCCATCAAGATGAACTGGCTCCAGCGCTACTCGAACAACGCGCGTCACTGCCGCCCGCAGGTCGCGATCAACCCGACGACGGGTGAGGGCTTCATCACGGCGGTCGAGGCGAACAACCAGCCGGCCGAGATCGGCATGCGCCTCACGAAGTTCGACACGGCGACCGGCAAGGCCACCGCCTCGAAGATCGTCGTTCGCTCGCAGCCGAACCAGGCGCTCTACGTCGCGGAGCCGATCCTCGGCCTCGTCGGCGACAAGGTCGGCATCCAGTACTCGATGACGAAGACCAACGGCCGCCAGAACAACAACATCAACGGCCACGGCAACACGGGTGCGCAGCTCTCGACGGTCGCTCTGTTCAACCAGACGGACCTCGCGATGGCGGGCACGCCGCTCCAGAACGCGTCGGCCTTCAGCCGCCACGCGCACCTCTTCGCCACCGTGTACGGTCCCGATGCAACGCCGGCGCTCGCGACGATCGCGGGCTCGTCGGACGGCCAGAAGGGCGCGTTCATCCAGTACCTGCCCCTCACGACCGACGGCAAGCTCGGCGTGAAGGACTACGGCAAGATGTACAACATCGCGCAGTACTCGGACGTCGCGAACGTCCAGGCGCGCGGCAAGCGTAACCCGAACGACCAGGCGAAGGGCTTCATCAACGGCCTCGGCGTGGTTCCGAACCCGGCGTACACGACGGACGCGACCAAGGCCGCGACGGCGTTCATGCCCGAGACCAAGTGCTTCTCGGTCAGCGTCGTGACGGGCTACACCGATCCGGCGGGCGCAGCGCTCGGCCTCAAGAACAGCGCGTGGCTCTCGCTCACGCCGGCCGCGTGGCAGACGGGCCTCTCGACGGCTCCGGGCACCCCGACCGACAAGCCCGGCTCGAACGCCGACGGTACCGGCCCCTCGCCGCGTACGACCGGCCCGGGCACGGATCCGGACGCGAACGCGTCCTCGCAGGGAAGCGTCATCCCCGACGGCGATCACGAGCAGGCTCCCGAGGACGGGTCCGGTTCGCGCGCGCAGCTCGGCGCTGACAACGGTGGCTGCTCCGTCTCGCACGGCGGCTCGAGCTCCGGCGCGGGCGTGATTGCTCTCGCCATCGCGGGCGTGCTCGCGGCTCTCCGTCGCAAGCGTGAGGAGGCCTGATCATGAACGTCAAGTACCTGCTCGGAATCGCCCTCGCCGCCGCTGCAACGGTGGCGGCGTGTGGCGGCGGTGCTGACGCGAGCAAGCTCGGTAACGGCGACGACGGCACGGGCGACGACGGCTCCGATCCCGGAACCAACACGCCCGGACCGAAGCAGAACGGTGGCCCGAGCGGCCCCAGCACGGGAACCGGTGGCTCCACCGACCCGAGCGGCCCGACGCCGACGAACAGCCCCAAGGGCAAGGATTACTACATCGCGAACGTCTATCCGTTCATGCAAGCGGGCTGCGGAGGCTGCCACGTCGGCGGCGTCGGCGGCGCGCCGAAGTGGATGGCGGCGGACGCGGACGGGTCCTACGCGCTGATGTTCACGAACGGTTACGTGAACCCGACCTCGCGCATCATCCAGAAGCCGGCTCACGGCGGCTCGACCTCGAACACGCTCACGGCTTCGCAGAAGGACACGTTCCTGAAGTGGGTCGCGATGGAGAACACGGACGGCGGGACCAAGTCGCAGCCGAACGTGCTCGAGAAGATCGCAGGCTGCCTCGATGCGACGAAGTTCCAGGCCATCGGCCTCCAGAACGTCCGCACCATCCAGCGCACGCAGAACAACAACACGAACAACGTCACGACCTGGAACGAGAACGCAAACCGCTGCACGGGCTGCAACCAGGCGCCCTGCCGTGACTGCCACTCGGGCGACGCCGCGACGGGCTTCGTGATGGCGATTGGTTCGACGCAGCTCTCGCCGGACTTCACGTTCAACGAGACCAAGCTCACGAACCCGGCCTACCTGCAGAAGTACTTCGGCACGGACGCCACCGGCAAGCCGGTCGCATCGCACGCCATCGAGAACAAGATGACGGCGACCTCGAAGGCCCCTGCATACTCGCACCCGTACTTCAAGCTGACCGACGCACAAGTCGCGGCGATCGACACGTTCGTCCAGGACGCGATCACGAAGTACAACGCGGGTACCTGCACGGCGCCGCCTCCTGCGACGCCTTGACCGAACGCCTCGGACGGCATCTCATCGAGACATGAACGTCCGAAGCTTGTTCGTGGCGTGCTGCGCGGTGGCGGTCATGGCCGCCACCGCGTGCAGCAGCAGCAGCAGCAGTGGCAGTGGTGGTGACGGCGATGGCGGGGCGACCTGCCCGCCGGACAACACGCAGTGCAAGGAAGCCGCGACCGAAGAGGCCGGCGGCAAGCTCGTCGAGAGCAAGGGCTGCAAGAACTGCCACACGCCCAACCTGTCCGGGAGCAACAACCCGCTCACGAAGGACAGCAAGGGCAACCCCGTTCCGGACAACGTCAAGCTCTATCCCCCGAACTTGACGAGCGACAAGGAGACGGGCGTCGGCGATTGGACCGACGACCAGCTCGCGCGCGGTATCCGAAACGGCATCGACAACAAAGAGCAGCAGCTGTGTCCGCAGATGCAGCACTTCGTCGACTTCACCGACTTCGAGGTCTATTCGGTCGTGAAGTACCTACGAGCGCAACCGACGGTGAACAACAAAGTACCTTCCTCGGTCTGTCCACCGCTCAAGAATTAGCGCGCGATCCGCATCCTCGCGCGCGACAAGTCTCCGGCCGCCTTCGCCCGTTTCTCTCCCCTCGGCGAAGGCGGCCGGAGTTTTTTTGTGACCAGATGTCACGAGCGTGTAGCGACGCTTTTTCGTCCTTCGCGCTAGGATTTTCGGTTGATGAGCGTCGATCCGCGCTTGCGCGTGCTCTATCTCGGAGCGGTCGCCACCGGCGCGTTCGTGGTGAAGGATTGGCGCGTCGGCGCCGCCTTGCTCGGAGCGCACGCCGTCGCGTGGCTCGCCCTCGGGCTCGGGCCGAAAGCGCTCGCGCGGCAGGTCTTCAAGCTGTGGGGCTTCATGCTCCTCATCATCGGGACCTACGCGCTCACGTCGGAGGACGTGAACGTCGATCGTTGGGTCGCGATCGATCTCGGCTTCTGGACGCCACACCTCAACGCCGGTGCCGCGCTCATCGGCGTGAAGATGGTGATGCGCGTCGTCACCGTCATCCTCGCATCGCAGATCGCACGCGTCGGAGATCCGCGCGCGATCGCGACCGGCATCAAGAAGCTCGGCGCGCCGCCGATTGTCGCCGCTTCGCTCGACGCCGTGCTCGCGTTGCTCGGCGGCGGTGGCGGAGGCGGAGGAGGAGGAGGAGGAGGCGGAAGAGGCCGCAATCGACAGCCCGTCGAAGGCGGCTTCTGGGGAGCCATCAAGAAGCTCGCGCGCGGCGACGTCGGCATCATCTCCGATCGCATCGATCGCCACATTGCGCGCGCCGAGGCGTACGTCGCCGAGGAGCACGGCGATCTCGGACGCGAGCTCGTACGCGACATCGCCGTCATCGCGGGCATCTCGCTCACGATGCTCGGCATCAAGGCGCTGAAGATCCTTCCGTCGATCCCGTTCGCGCCCGGCCACAAGCTGGTGCTGCTCACGCCGCTCTACATCGTCGCGGCGCTCCGCACGCGATCGAAGCTCGGCTCGACCTGGACCGGCATCGTCATGGGCACCGTCGCGTTCCTCATGGGCGACGGCAAGTACGGCATCCTCGAGATCGCGAAGCACATCGCGCCGGGCTTCGCGTGCGATTGCCTCGTGCCGATCCTCTTCCGCGGCCGTCAGCCGGGCGTCATCGTCTGCTCGGTGCTCGGCGGCGTGATGGGCCTCGGCCGTTACGCGACCATCTTTCTCGCGATGCTCGCGGCCGGGCCGCCGAAGCTCGCGTTCGCGTTCATCATACCGGGACTCATCGTCCACACCTCCTTCGGGATAATCTCCGGGCTCGTCAGCGCACCGCTCGTCAAGCGCGTCGCGGCCAGCCCCGTTCCACGCACGGATGATTTAGAGGAAGCAAAGGCCAAGACATGAGCAAGCTCGTCACCGGCGACGGCCGGACGCACATCGAATCGCCGCTGATGCAGGAGTCGCTCGTCGACAAACGCGTCATCGCGAAAACGAGCTCGGACAGCGAGTTCGAGATCATGCCCGACGTCGTCCTCGTCGGCCTCGGCGGTCAGTCGATCTTCGATCGCGGCAAGGCGGCGGTGATGCCCGTCGTCGAAGAGCTCAGCGCGATCCGCCAGTCGAAGAAGCACAAGATGGTGCTCGGCGTCGGCGGCGGCACGCGCGTGCGCCACACCGTCAGCATCGCGCTCGATCTCGGGCTCCCGACGGGCGGCGTCGCGCAGCTCGTCGGCGCGATGGAGGAGTGCAACGCGGTCTTCTTGAACGCGCTCCTCGCGAAGCACGGTTCGATCGTCATGCAGCGCGAGCACTTCTGGGAGCTGCCGCTCTATCTCGAGAGCGGGATGCTGCCGATCGTGATCTCGATCCCGCCCTACCACTTCTGGGAGCCGCCGCCGGAGGACGGCCCGCTGCCCACGCACGGATCCGACTTCGGCCTCTTCATCCACGCCGAGGTCCTCGGCATGCACCGCATCCTCTTCGTGAAGGACGAGGACGGTCTGCACGATCGCGACCCGAAGAAGCACAAGGACGCCAAGCTGATCTCCAAGATCACGCTCGATGACCTGCTCGCGAACATGCCCAACGAGCTCATCCTCGATCGCCAGCTCTTCACCACCTGGAAGCGAGCGCGACACATCAAACAAGTCCAGATCGTGAACGGCTTGAAGCCCGGCATGATCCAGAAGGCCCTCGACGGCGAGCCCGTCGGCACCGTCATCACGAGGAACTGAGCCATGCAGCGCAAAGCACTCCAGAACCGTCTCGGCGAAGCGACGCTCACCTCGAACGAGGGCATGGGCAACTTCACGTACTCCCCCGTCGCGATGATGCCCGACGTGCGCGTCATGAAGATGGGCGGTCAATCGATCATGGACCGCGGCCGCGAGGCGCTCTTTCCAATCCTCGAAGAGGTCGTCGCGCAGAAGGACAAGCAGAAGCTCCTCATCTGCTGCGGCGGCGGCACGCGCGCGCGCCACGTGTACTCCGTCGCGGCCGATCTCGAGCTGCCGACGGGCCTCCTCGCGGCGCTCGGCGGATATGTCCCGCGCCAGAACGCGCGCATGCTGCAGATGCTGCTCGCCAAGCACGGCGGCCTCTTCATCATGCACGACGACTTCGAGAAGCTCCCGCTCTACTTCCGCCTCGGGTGCATCCCGATCATGACCGGCATGCCGCCGTTCGGATACTGGGAGAAGCCGAGCGAAGGCGGCCGCATCCCCGAGCACCGCACCGACGCGGGCGTGTTCCTCACGGCGGAGGTCCTCGGCGCGAAGCGGGCGATCTTCATCAAGGACACCGAGCTCCACGAGGACGATCCGAAGAAGAACAAGACGGCGAAGCACATCGCGCGCATCACCGCGAAGGACCTCATCAAGGCGGACTTCCCGGACATGGTGCTCGAGCGCGTCGTCATCCAGTACCTCGCGCGCTCGCGGTTCTGCACCGAGCTCCAGGTCATCAACGGTCTCGAGCGCGGAATGGTGACGCGCGCACTGGAAGGCGAAGATGTGGGGACGATCATTTCTCGCGATTAGCTTCGTCGTGATCGCCGCCTGCACGCCGAAGGGCGGCACCGGCGATCAGGCGAAGAAGGACGAGCCGCTGCGCGTTGCAGCGGCCTCGGACCTCTCCATCGCGTTCCCCGAGCTCGGCGCCGCATTCGAGAAGCAGCACGGACGCAAGGTCGAGTTCAACTTCGGATCGAGCGGTCTCATCGCGAAGCAGATCCGCGAGGGCGCGCCATTCGATGTCTACGCGGCGGCGAACGTGCAGTACGTCGACGACGTCGTGAAAGCGGGCTCCTGCCTCGGCGACACGAAGAAGATGTACGCGCGCGGACGCATCGTGCTCTGGGCGAAGGATCAGGAGCACCTGCCACAGAAGATCGAGGACCTCGCCGATCCGAAGTACGCCAAGGTCGCGATCGCGAACCCCGACCACGCGCCGTACGGCAAGGCGGCGAAGCAGGCGCTCGAGAAGACGGGCGCGTGGAAGACGACCGAGCCGCGCATCGTGTACGGCGAGAACGTGCAGCAGACGATCATGTTCGCGCGCTCGGGCAACGCGGAGGCCGCGATCGTCGGGCTCTCCGTTGCGATCACGACGCCCGGGAAATACGTCGAGATCGATCCTTCGCTCTACGAGCCGCTCGATCAAGCCATGGTCGTGTGCAAAGGGGGTCCGAGCGGCGGCAAACCGAACGAGGCGCGCGCGTTCGTCGATTTCGTGGGCTCCGAAGCGGGGCGTGCGATCATGCGCAGGTACGGCTTCCTCCTGCCGGGGGAGTCGCTCCCGTCAAAGTAAGTGGAGACAGGACCGCTCTTCCTCTCGTTCGAAGTGGCGACGATCGCGACGGTGCTCGTCGCGATCCTCGGCATCGCGATCGCGGCGGTCCTCGCGAACTTCCGATTTCCGGGGCGTGACGTCGTCGACGTGATCGTCGCGGCGCCGATGGTCATGCCGCCGACGGTGCTGGGCTACTACGTGCTCGTCGCGCTCGGCAACGAGAGCCCGATCGGGAAGGCGTACCACGCGCTCACCGGGTCGACGATCGTCTTCAACAAGTCGGGCGCGATCGTGGCCGCGATGATCGGCGCGCTGCCACTCGTCGTCCGCGCGTCGCGCACCGCGCTCGAGGAGACCGATCGCACGCTCATGCTCGCAGCGCGCACGCTCGGGGCGACGCCGATGCGTGCATTCTTCACGATTCAGCTCCCGCTCGCGACGCGCGGGATCGTCGCCGCCCTCATGCTCGCCTTCGCGCGCGCCATCGGCGACTTCGGCATCACCTACATGGTCGGCGGGAACATCCGCGGCAAGACACGCACGGCGCCCGTCGCGATCTACGACTACGTCACCGCGGAGCGCGACAAGGACGCGCTGCTCATGATCGCGGTGCTCACGGTGCTCGTGCTCGCGCTGCTGTACGTCGTCGGCAAGCTCACCGCGCGGCCCGCGTCATGACGCTGAAGGCGGATCTGCGGATCGACGCAAGGGGCCCCACGTCTTCGTGGGGAGAAAAAGGCGAATTTTCCCTCGAGGTGTCGTTCGAAGTGCCGCCGGGCGTGACCGTGCTCTTCGGACCGAGCGGATCGGGCAAGACCTCGACGCTCGGCTGCCTCGCGGGGATCACGCGGCCGGATTCGGGGAAGATCACGGTCGGCGACGACGTGTGGCTCGACTCGAAGACCAACGTCGAGCGGCCGATCCACGAGCGACGCGTGTCGTACGTGTTCCAATCGCTCGCGCTCTTCCCGCACATGACCGCCGCGGAGAACGTCATGTACGGCCTCGATCGATCGATGCCTCGCGAGGCGCGCCGCGCGCGCGCCGACGAGCTCCTCACGAAGATGCACGTCGCCCATCTCGCCGATCGCAAGCCGCGCACGTTCTCCGGCGGCGAAGCGCAGCGCGTCGCGCTCGCGCGAGCGTTCGCGGTGAAGCCCAAGCTGCTCCTCCTCGACGAACCGTTCTCCGCGCTCGACGCGTCGACGAAGAAGGAGCTGCTCGCGGAGGTCTCCGCGTGGGTCGAGCGCGAGGCGATCCCGACGATCCTCGTCACGCACCATCCCGACGAGGCGCGCGCGCTCGGGCAGCGCGTGCTCTTCATCGAGAAGGGCCGTATCACGAGCGCGGCATCGATCGACGAGGCGTCTCTCTCCGCCCCGAAGCTCCGCGCTGCGCCGAAGGCGTGATCAGATCCCGTCGTCGAAGAGGAGCGCGTTCGACGACTCGCGATGCATCGTGCCGTCGCCGAGCGGCGCGTCGGGCTCGATCGCCGTGACCTTCACCAAGGTCGTCGCGCGCGGGAGGCCCCACTCGGGCCGGAACCCGGCGAGCGCGGAGAGGTCGGGCATCGTCTCGGTCGGCGATGCGACCTCCGCCGTCACGTTCATCACGAATCGACGCACCGATTTCCGCGTGACGGACGCAGCCACCTCGACGACATATGCGCTCGTGCCCGCGCGTGGGACGTACGTGGTGGCGACACGGATGTACGGATCGGTCGCCACCACCTGTGCGGTCGGCGCCGCGATCGGCTCCGGGAGGGTGAGATCGAGATCGAGAGGCTGCTGGAAGGATCCGAGGATCGCGCGTGCGACCCCGTCCTGGCGGTCGCCGTCACGCATGCGTGCGCCCGCGTCGATGCGGTAGCGATCGCCGGCCAGCTGCAGCTCGGACGGAATGGTTGCATACTGCATGCTCGGCGCCGACGTGGTCGTCGGCACGTCCTGCGGGCCGAGCGAGAGGCCCGTGGGGCCGCCCGTCGTGAACCACACGAGCGGTGTGACTTGCTCACCGTCGCCGACGCCGCGAAGAACGAACGAACGAAGGCCCGGCACGAACGACGGCGCGCCGCCGAGGTCGAGATCGAGCGTGACGTCGGCTCGGATCGGACGCGCACGCACGATGGTCGCGCGCGTGAGCGGACCCGCCGGCGTGTCGCGGACCGCGAACGCGATGTCCCACGTGCCGTCGACGACGTTCACGAGCTCGTACGTCGCCGCGGTCCCGTTGACCGGCAGCACGCTGCCGCGCGACTCGAGCGGATAGCCGAATTCGAGCCACGACGTCGCGGTCGGAAGGTTGGAGAGCGTGCCTGCGACGAGGAACGCTGCGGGCGGTTGGATGCGGCACGGATCAGGGAGCGTCACCTCGAGCGACGTGACGCTCGCGGGCCTTCGATGGATCGCGATCGTCGACGTCTCGAAGTCCTGATCGTCACACGCAAACGCGACGGCCCATCGGGCGCCCTTCGCGCCGAGCTCGTACACGCCTTCGGACTTCGGAGCGACGGCCTGCCATGGTCCGTCGTCGATCTGGAACGCGGCCCACGCTGCGCTGAGCTTTCCGCCCGGCGACGACGTCGTGGGCGCCGCGAGCGTCGTGATGGTGACCGCCGCGCCGCCTCCTCCGGCGTCCGGCGCGGCATCCTCCGGCGGAAGCGCGTAGCTCACGCACGCGCTCGCCGCAGCAGCGACGATGACGACGGCGAACGACGCGCGCATCCACTCAGGCTACATCAAGAGGAGGAGAGCCGGAGGCCGATCGGGAGCGCCTCGCCGTAGATCGCGACGCGCTCCTCTTCGCCGATCGCGACGTGCTCGCGGACGGCGCGGATCCATTCCTCCTTCGCGGAGATCGACGTGAGGCGCTTCGCGACCTCTTCGCGGCGGCGCTCGTCGACGTCGCGGGCGCGATCGCCTGTCACGCGCGCGAGCTGCACGGCAGCGTGCGGCGCGGACACCACCTTCTTCCAATCGAGGCGGAGCATGCGATCGATCCATGCCTCGGCGCTCTTCGTCGGCACGACGTGATGCGCGCTCGCATACAGCGGCACGCGCGCGCCGATGCGACCGAGCGCGGACCAGTGGCGCGGGTCGTCGTCGGTCCACGTCTTCTCGACGATCCACTCTCCGAGCTGCACGCGACGCGGAATGGGAACGCGCTCGAGCGCGGCGAGCGTGTTCAAGAGCTCGTCGGGGCCTTCCGGCATGCGCTTCGGTTTCTTGAAGCCCGCGTCGGACGGCGCGATCACGCCGTCCATCGCGTCGCGCATCGCGAGCTGCATCGGCTCCGAGAGACCGCCGGCCATGCGACGCCACGCGATGAAGAACTGCGGCCAGCCGCGCGGCTCGTCGGGGAAGCCGAGCCGACCTTCGAAGAGCGGCCACGCGTTCGCGATGCGCGACGGATCTCCGGGATCGCCGAACCCGGGGCGGAGGCAGTATCCGAGGAGCTGCCAGAACAGTCGCTCGTGCGCGGCGGTTCGTCGTCGCGCGCCCGGATTTGCGAGCAGCTTGTCGGCGAGGTGGCGCGTTGCCTCCATCGTCCAGGTCTGGCGATCGCCGAGGACCTTCTCGAGATCGCGCACGAGATCCTTCACCTCGCGCGGCGACGCCTCGGGACGCTTGCCCATCACGCGATCGAGCACTTTTTCCGCCTCCGCGATGCGTGACGGCGCGGTGGGCATGCGCGAGGAAGGTGCGATGGTCGAAGGAGGCGGCGGGAGCGACGTCGCACGCGCGCCTTCGCGGAGCTGGAACTCGAGGCGGAAGCGACGACCTCCTTCTTTCTCCACGCACGCGAGCTCGAGCTGGCCCGTCGGGAGCAGCTCTCCGCCGAGCACGACGGCGACGCTCTGCTCCTTTCCGCTCGCCGCAAGGCGCGTGACGATCGGCGGGAGGCGCTCGAAGGCGTCCTCGTCGATCGTCACGATCGCGCCGGCGGCGTCGCGCGCGACGTCGGACGCCCAGAGCTCGAAGCGCACGCTCTTGCCGACGACGAGCTCGAAGGTACGCCCGGCGGCCTCGTGGCGCTGCCCTTCCTTCGCGCCGCGCGGAAGGATGCATACTGCATGCTTTTGATCCCCCGCCAGGCCGGCGTAATAGCCGTGCGCTGCGCCCGACTCGACGCGCATGCCGATGCCGCGTCGCGCGAAGCCGTAGAGCACCGCGCCGCGCGCGACGGCGAGATCCGGATCCGCGTTGGGGAGGACCACCGGCGGCGCGCCGCTGCCCCACTGCGCGATCGCATCGACGAGCGACGAGACGATCGGCGCCGCGTGGAACACGCCGCCGTTCAAGAGGAGCGCATCCGGGGCGCCGCGCGGCATCTCGCTCGCATGACGCGCGAGGAACGCACGGATGTGCCGCGTGATGGCGGGATCGCGCTCGTACGGCAAGCCGAAGGCGACGATGCCGGCGCGCTTCTGGACCTCCGTCGCCTCGACGTGCGCGGGGAAGAAGCCGCCGAGGACGACGTTCGTGACCTCGTCCTTCCCGAGCGTCGTCGCGCGCGCGCCGCCGACGAGCTTCGATCCGCGACCGAGGACGACGACGCGCGCCTCCTCCACGTCGCCCGCGAGGATCCGCTCCTTCGCATCGCGACACGACAAGACGAGCTGCGCGAGCTCGCCGGGCTCGAGCCTCGACGACGGCGAGATCCGCGACTCGGCGACGTGCGCGAGCGCGAGGTCCATGTTGTCGCCGCCGAGGAGGATGTGACGACCGACCGCGATGCGGCGGACGACGAAGCCCGGCGCTGCGTCTGCGCGATCGATCGCGACGAGCGACAGATCGGTGGTGCCGCCGCCGACGTCGCACACGAGCACGAGCTTCTGCTCGTCACCGCCGAGGAGCGCCTCGATCGATCCTTCGTCGCGCATGGCGTCGTAGAACGCGGCGGTGGGCTCCTCGAGGAGGGTTGGCTGCAAGCCGGCACGCTTCGCCGCTTCGAGCGTGAGCTCGCGCGCGACCTCGTCGAACGATGCGGGGAGCGTGATGACGACGTCCTGCTGCGCGAGCGGCGCGTCGGGGTGGGCGCGGTCCCACGCATCCTTCGCCTGCGAGAGAACGCGTGCGCTCGCGTCGACGGGCGAGATGCGCGGACCTTCTTCGATGCCCCACGGAAGGATCGCCGCCATGCGATCGACGCCGGCATGCGAGAGCCAGCTCTTCGCGCTCGCGACGAACCGTCCCATCACCTCGGCGCCGCGACGTCGTGCGAGCTCGCCGACGACCCAGTCCGGATCGCCCGCGATTTCCCCCGTGATCGGCGCATAGAGACACGACGGCAGGAGCGGTCGCGGCTCGGTCTCGCGCGCCGCAGTGAGCTGAGGCACTTCGAAGATGGTCGGATCGCTGGCGCGTTTCCCGATCTTCGCGGAGGCGACGACGGTGTGCGTCGTCCCGAGATCGATGCCGACGACGAACTGCGCGCTCATTCACTCTCTGAGGAGCGAACGGACAGCTCCACCTTCCACCGCTCGTCTTTCTTCTTCGGCTTGGTCGGCACGGCTTCGAGGAGGAGCGTGCCGACTTCGGTGATCGACGAGCGGAGATGCACGGGGACGACATCGCCTTGCGGTCGTCCGTCGGCCGGCAGATCCACCTCGATCGGCGCGAGCTCCTCGATCTCCTCCGCCTTCCACTTCTCGAGCGCCGTGCCGACCTTGTCGTTCTTGCGGAGCGTCGAGCCGAAGAAGCGGAACTGCACCTTTTCGCCGACGACGACTCCGAGCTCGCCGCCCGGCACGTTCGCCGACGTTCCTTCTTCCATCCCGATCGGCGCGACGCACAGCGCGGTGATCGGCGGAGGAACGCCCGGGACCGCGGGCACTGCGCCCTCGATTCCGACGTAGTACGAGCGAGCCGTGCCGCCGCGGATGCGGATGCCCTTCCCGCGGCGCGCGAGGCCGTACGCCGCCGCGCCACGCGCGACCGCGAGATCGAGATCCGTGCCCTCGAGCACCTTCGCATTCTTGCCGAACCACGCCTCCACGCACTCGGTGATGCGCGAGCGGAGCGCGCCGCTCTTCATCACGCCGCCGTTGAACAGAATGCGTGTAGGTTGCACGTTGTGCCGCGCGACGAGCGCCGCGAGGTGCTTCGTGACCGCCGGATCCTGCGCATACGGCAGACCGAGCTGCGCGAGCGCGGCACGTGGGCGCTGCGCGGGGCGATCGTCGCGACCGACGACCGGGAAGAAGCCGTCCACGATCGCGCTCGCCACCTCGTCGCGCGAGAGCTCCGCGCGCAAGGTCGAAGCGACGAGCTTCGATCCCTTCCCCGCGATCGCGATCGGCGCGTTCTTCGCCTTCGGGTCACCGAGGAGCTTCTCCTTCGCGACGCGCGATGCGTGCTGCAGCGCGACCTTCTGCCAGCGATCCAGCTCCGTGCCGATCTTCTGCTCGACCATGTGCGCGAGCAGGAGATCCATGTTGTCGCCGCCGAGGAGGATGTGGTCTCCGACGGCCACGCGCTCGAGCTCCAGCGATCCGCCCTTGTCGCTGGCGGAGATGATCGAGAAGTCGGTCGTGCCGCCGCCGACGTCGACGACGAGGATGACGTCACCCACGCCGACGTCCTTACGCCACGCATCGCCGCGCGCGGAGAGCCACGCGTAGAGCGCCGCCTGCGGCTCCTCGAGCAGCGTGAGATCCTCGAGGCCCGCGGCATAGGCAGCCTCGGTCGTGAGCTCGCGCGCCGCCGCATCGAACGACGCGGGCACCGTGAGCACGACGCTCTGCTTCGCGAGCGCGAGCGATTCGTCGCCCTTCGCGACGACGTGATCCCACGCCTCCGCGAGGTGCTCGAGATACCGCCACGAGGCCTCGACGGGCGAGATGCGCTCGACGTCTTCCGGCGCGCCCGGCGGGAGGATGGGTCCGCGTCGATCCACCGACGGATGACAGAGCCAGCTCTTCGCGCTCGCGATCACGCGCGCCGGTGCATCGATGCCGCGCGCACGCGCGTGCTCGCCGACGACGTACTTCCGCTTCTTGTCCCACGGCAGCGCCTGCGGACCTTCGCTCTCGTGCGCGACGTAGAAGAACGACGGCAGGAGCTCGCGCGAATCGATCGTGCCTTGCGCGACGAGCTGCGGGATCGAGAGCATCTCGATGTTCCCTTCGGGCAGCGACGCGTACGCGAGCGCGGTGTGCGTCGTTCCGAGATCGATCCCGACGACGTACTTCGGATCGCTCACAGCTCGACCTCCGCCTGCGCGACGATGCGCGCGTCGTGTCCGGGCGCGGCGGTCGGGAGCTTCAGCTCCTTCACGCGCCATCCTCGATGGCGGAGCGTGCCGCTGTACGGTCCCTTCCCTTCGACGTTGCCCGTCAGCTTCACCTGCGATGCATCGAAGCCCTCCTCGAGCGTGACCTTCGCGCCCTCCTCCTCCGATCGCACCGGCTCGAGCTTCGCGTGCTCGCGGAGCGCCTTCCTGCATCCCTGGTGGACGACGCGCGCCGCCGCGCCGATGTCCGCATCGGCGAACGAGGCAACGTCCTCCTCGAGGAAATCGACGAGACGACCTTCACGCTGGAAGAGCGCGAGGAGCTGCAGCGCGGCGTCGGTGGTCGGCTTGGGCGCCGGAGGAGGAGCGGGCGGGAGCGCTTTCGGTTCCTTCAGCTCGGCCGCGTAATCACCGTCGAAAAGGACCTTGAAGTAGACGACCCAGGCGAACCAAAGGCGCGAGAAAAAGGGCACGGCGCGCACTCTAGCAACGATGTTGCCTGGGAGGCCGCGTTTCGATAAAGCCTTGATTGTCGTACTTCCATGGCACAGAAGCGCATTCAACTGATCGTGCGGGGGCGCGTACAAGGCGTGTATTTCCGGGCCGCGACGCAGCGTGAGGCCAAGCGCCTCGGCTTGACCGGCTGGGTCCGAAACCGTCCGGACGGCAGCGTGGAGATGCTCGCGGAAGGCGACGAGGACTCCGTGAAGGAGCTCGCGAGCTGGGCGAATCACGGCCCGTCTGCGGCGCGTGTGGAGCACGTCGACGTCCGCTGGCGCGGATACACCGGAGAGTTCCCGGAATTCGCGATTGTCGAGTAGCGTTTCCCGAAGGAAATGCGGCTCCGCTCGACTCTTTTCCTGATCGCGGTCCTCGCCTTCGCTTCGCCGGCGTTCGGCGACGACGTCTCCGAGCACGCGAAGAAGCTCGCCGAGGTGAGGAAGACGCCGTCGGCGCAGATCGTCGTCGCGATGAAGGGCGTGAAGATCCCCGACAACGGCGATCTCGCCACCGCGCTCGAGCAGAAGGGCGGCGACAGCGCAGGCGCGAAGGCGGCGCTCACGACGGCGCAGGAGCTCCGCGAGCTCGCGAAGATCGGAACGCTGCCCGCCGTCCGCGAGATCGTGAAGGTCGCCGGCGACGCGAACGGCGCGTATCGACCCGAGGTCGCGCGCATCGTCAAGCAGCTCGGCGATCGCGCGCTGCCTGCGCTCATCGAGACGAAGCGCGATCCGAATGTCGATCTCCGCCACTGGGCATTCCAGCAGCTCGAGTCGCTGGGCAAGCGCCTCCCCGGCGACGCGGTGCAGACGGAGGACAAGCAAGTCCTCGCCGACGTGCTCCATGCATACGGCGCCGTGCACGATCAGGATGCGATCCCCGTCATCCTCTCGTTCGTGAGCTCCGACCGCCCGCAGGTCCGCAACGCCGCGCGCGAGGCGACGCTCGCGTTCGGTCAGGACGCGATCTGGAAGCTCCGCGAGGCGTACCAGAACGTCGCCGGCAAGCCGGCCAACGAAGCGTGGAACGCGGCCGACACCGCCAAGGAGCTCTTCGCCGCGTACGACAAGCTTCGGCTCACCGAGGTGTACGGTCTGCTCGACGACGGTCTCGCGAAGGAGAAGGAAGGCAAGCTCGACGAAGCGGTCGCCGCCTTCGACAAGGTGCTCGCGCGTCAGCCCGAGCTCGATCGACGCGCGGAGATGGTCGGCGGGTACGTCGCGTACGCGCAGAAGATCGAAGACGGCGATCCGCCGCGCGCGCTCGCGACGTTCCGCAAGGCGGTGCGCCTCTCACCCGACGGTCCGCGCGCGAAGATGATCAACGCAGAGATCGCCTACCTCGAAGGCCGCGATCTCGCCGCACACGGCATCACGGATCCCGAGCCGTACCAGCGCGCGCTGTCGCTCGATCCTGCCAACGCGAAGGCGCGTCAGGAGCTCGATCGCATCGAGTCGACGAGCGAAGACCGCAACATCAAGCTCCGCGCCGGCGTCGGCATCGGCATCGCCGTCCTCGTCGGCATCCTCGCGACGATCCTCTTCGCGCGAGGCCGCCGTCCGCGGCCGATCGCCCGCGCTCGCTGACCCCGGCGGCCCGCGATCGAGCTCGCTTCGCCGCAGGCACGCGCGATGCCGCGATACTCAGCGCGAAAGCTCTCGTCTCCACGCTCAGGCGCCCTCGCAAGACTGCTGACGTCAGTCGCTGCCGGCGTCGCGGACGACGCGGGGCGCGCCGTAGATCGTGCGTTGGCGTGTGCCCGCGTCACTTTCTTCCACGACGGGAGGTGCGCCGTAGATGTCGGCACTCTCGCGCTGCGTCTTCCCGCACGCGACGGTGGACGCCGCCGCGATCGCGATCACGACCACCGCGCGGCAGAACGGGCACGTCTTCTCCGTGTCGCGAACGTGCCGCGCGCAATGCGGGCAGAGAACGAGCCTCATCGTTTGATCGGCGGCGCGCCGTAGAGCGGCCTGATCGTGCCACGCGACGGAGGCGTCGTCGGTTCCGGCGCGGGCGTCGTCGACGCTCCGGCCTCCGGCATCATCTCCGGCGGCGGAAGACCATACGCCGGCGCGGGCGGCATCGGCTGCGCGGCGGAGGCGTCGGTCATCTCGACCGGCGTCGCCGGAGGCTCGCTCGTCTTTCCGCATCCGATCGCCGCCGTCGCTGCAGCGATCGCGAGCGCGACGCGTAGCGGCTTCGCCGTCGGGGAAACCTCGAGTGCGACGAGCGGTTCACGACAGAACGGACACGCTGGCTCGTTCTCGCGCACATGCCTCTGACAGCTCGAGCAGACGATCAGCATGGCTCCCTCACTTCTTCTTCTTGGCGCCGGCGTCCGTCCCGGCGTCTTCCGTGGGTAGGACCGCCGGCGCGCCGTATGCCGCCGCGACCGCCGCATCCATCATCTCCGGCGGTGCGCCGTAGAGAGCGACGGGAACGTTCGTCGGCTCCGGCGGCGGTTTGTTGTCGGCCGTGGTCTTTCCGCACGCCAGCGCGGCGGTCGTGGTCGCGACG
>JADMIO011434994.1_pt1 | contig 35155 bp, 42 predicted proteins | sample 8958161 | NCBI WGS metagenome assembly JADMIO01 (sample SAMN16585339, study PRJNA669376) | soil metagenome | isolation source: Crop rotation soil | place: USA: Cullars Rotation, Alabama | collected 2011
GGAGTGCTGCCAGGAGTGCTGCCGAGAGTGCTGCCAGGAGTGCTGCCAGGAGTGCTGCCGAGAGTGCTGCCAGGAGTGCTGCCTGGAGTGCTGCCTGGAGTGCTGCCTGGAGTGCTGCCAGGAGTGCTGCCGAGAGTGCTGCCTACGAAAAATTCGCCGATAAACTTTTAGAACTTCTCAAAAATTGTAGTTAGGGGAACAGATGAAGCTCGCTTCGAATTTCACAGCTGACGCTGTTGAGTACGCTTCTCAAGGAAACGCAATCCTTGGGATAAGAGACTCTGGGAAATCCTACACAGCAACAGCAATCGCTGAAAAGCTTTTGGATGCTGGAATACCATTTGTGGCATTTGATCCTATTGGTGTTTGGAGAAACCTGAAAATTGGCTCTGGGAAAAATCTTGGGTGTCCAGTGGTTGTGGCTGGGGACAATGCTGATCTTGAGTTAACAGTCGAGTCCCCCGAGTGGGACGTCTGGCTTGAAAAACTTCAGGGTAAGAATAGAGATATGCTACGAGTCTTGATAGACGCAAAAAGCCTAACAAGGGCTCAGCTAGCTTTCAGGGCCGGCAAACTTACTTAGGTAAATTGAAGTCTTTAGGACTTACTGAGAAAGATGGCGACCAAATAAGACTAAAAGAGTAGGAATCTATGCAAACAAATGTAGGAAGATTAATTAAAACCGAAAGACTTGCTCAAGGGTTTAGTCAGGGCCAATGCGCTAGAAAGCTTGGCCTCTCTACTCCCCAATATATTTCAAACATTGAGCGTGGGATTTGTTCGATCTCCATCCCAAATGCAAGAAAACTTTGTAGACTTTTGAAGGTCCATTCTGAAACCTTTAAAGAAGCTATGATTCTAGATTTCAAGAATGATCTGAACAAAAAATGGAGACCTAAAAATGAGCTACGTTCCACCTTCGTTTAACACACAAGCTTGTGTTGATTTGGCTGAATCTCTTCTCTGTGCTGATGAAACTCTCATGGCACTTAAAGTGCTAGAAATGGTGCCAAGCTATTATAGGGACAATCCCATCCCAAAACTTGAAGATCTAAAAAAAGAAATTCATGCAAAGATTGCCACAGCTGCGTTCTACGCCACCCACAAAGGTTTTGAACTCACAGTCACTGACGAGCACATAAACAAAGTCGGTGATAGTCTTCGCTCAATGCTCATTGGACAAGATATCAGAGAGTTAAACGCCATCAGCCGAGTTCCACATCTGATCGATATGGGGCCAGGAGAGGGGATTTTGCCGGTGCTTCTCAGACGTCATGGCTTAAAGTTCACCTATCAACAAATCTACGTGAATCACCCAACGTATTTGGCCACCCGTCACAGATTCGAACAAATCGAAAGAGAAGAGCCAATGGCTGAAGACAGCCCAGTGATCTTTGTCGCCACAGAAATTATTGAGCACTTGCATGACGAGCGCGAAATTGCTTATGAAATGCAAAGAACAGCACCAAAGGCTGATGTTATTCACGTTTCCACACCTTTGCACACGTTCAATCCTAACGTGAAAAACTGGCGCGACATTGGATGGCTTGGTCACCTAAGAGCCTACACGCCAAGAGAATTTCAAGACGCAGTTTTAAAGATGTTCAAAGGCTATGAGTTTGCTTACTACGAGTCCACAGTTCAGCATCTTCGTCTTGTGAATCCAAACACCAGGTTTGACGCAATCAAGAAGCATTACCAATTAGAGATGACTCAATAAATTTAGTTTGTTACTCGACTATAAAAAAAATCCTTTTGAAAGGGGAATTACCGATGGGATCAGGTTCATGGAGTTCAAGCGTTTTTGTTAACCACACGAAAGCATCAAGTTACAATACAAAATCAACACACGAGATCTTAAAGGAGAAACGACTCCACGCAGATCTTGACCCAAAGGGAGTTGTCAGAGAATCACGTGACTCTGCTGATAACCCAGAATCGACTCCTGTCATTATCGCTCTCGATGTGACGGGCTCAATGAGCACTGTCATTGATTCAATCGTAAGAAATGGACTCGATACCCTCTGTAAGGAGATTTTTGAGAAGAAACCAATCAAGGATCCACACATTGCAGCCATGGGGATTGGTGATGTGGAAGCAGGAGACGAGGCTCCACTTCAAGTTTCTCAATTTGAGGCTGACATTCGCATTTTAAAAGATATCGAAAAAATCTGGCTTGAAGGTGGCGGTGGTGGAAATCGTCACGAGTCTTATCTTTTTCCTCTCTACTTTGCGGCGACAGCGACAAAAACTGACTCTTTTGAAAAACGTCAAAAGAAAGGCTTCATCTTCACTATTGGTGATGAAGAGCCACAAGAGGAACTCACTGCTGAGCAGATTAATCTCGTCATGGGAGCGAATGTTGAGAACAGATCTTTTTCTGCTGCTCAAGTTCTCTCTATGGCATCAAAACAGTGGAACGTTTACCACGTCATCATTGAAGAGGGATCACATGCCTCGACCTACCCTGATGTGACAAAAGAAAAATGGCGCAAGTTCTTGGGCCAGAGAGTAATTTCTCTTCCTGATCATAAACTTTTGGCTGAAACAATCGTTTCGACCATGATGCACGCAGAAGGTCTTGAAAAAGATAAGATCTTAAAAGCGTGGGATCCATCCAAAGCCAAAGTTATCGGCTCAGCCATGAAGTACTTGCCATGATTTACGCAGTGATTGGAGCAAACTACGGTGACGAGGGAAAAGGTCTAGTCACTGATTATCTGGTAAGTCAGGCAAACCGTCCTCTTGTTGTGCGCCACAATGGTGGATCTCAAGCAGGACACACAGTTAAAGACCCAAAAGGTCTGAGACACGTTTTCCACTCCATCGGCGCTGGTGCTCTTCAAGGAGCGCCAACGTTTTTGAGTCACTTCTTTGTGATGAATCCTTTTCTGTTCGCCAAAGAATACGCAGAACTCAAAATCCTTGGCGTGGATGTTCCACCAATCTATTTGGATCCAAGAATGTTGATCACCACTCCTTTTGACGTGCTTCTAAACCAAGCAGCCGAAAGAAAGCGTGGTAACGGTCGGCATGGCTCTGTAGGAGCTGGTGTTGGGGAAACCATTGCGCGGGCTGAGGCTGGATATAAAATCACGCCACTCACAAAAGAAGATGAATTGGTGCACGCGCTAAAAGTGATTCAATTTGAATACGTCCCAGAGCGAATGAAAAAACTCGGAGTGGACGAGTTAGAAATCACAGAGCCAGAGGAAATTGAACATTTTGTTGATTCCTACGTGAAAGACTTCAAGGCCATGATGAGTGTTTGTAAGGTCCAAAAATGGGAGAACATGAATTGGCTTGGGGACATTATCTTTGAAGGAGCTCAAGGGCTTCTCTTAGACTCAATGGACAAGAAACGTTTTCCTTTCGTCTCGAGATCTCGCACTGGACTTGAGAATATCACTCAGATGCTCTCAATTTTCGAAGACAAGCCAGTGATCAATGCTTACTACACAACAAGAGCATATCTCACCCGGCATGGGGCTGGCCCACTGGAGAATGAAGTAGAAGATCCATATTGCGAGGATTTGACCAACACTCCAAACGAGTGGCAGGGAACACTTAGGTTTGGAATTTTGGAAGCACCATTTGTCGCTCAAAATATTCTAAACGACATGAAAAGCGTTGATTGGGAAGTTATCCCAACGATAGCCATGACTTGTTGTGATCACATCTCAAAGGCTGAGGAATCAGTGAGACAGATCGCTAAACAAGTCGGGGCTCATACTATTCTTGAGTCTTTTGGGCCAACGAGAAAAGACGTTAAGGAATTTGTTCTATGAGCACACTTAAATCGCTTTTGATTACGGCTGCAGAACTCGAGAACGTTCTTGTTGAAAGGGCTGGCGAGATCACTCAAGAAATTGAGGATACCATGATCGTTCTCGAGAAAGCCCTTCCAGATAAAGTGGGCAAGTACATGGGGCTCATGGACAGACTGAAACTCGAATCTGAAAATTTGTACGCCAAAGCTGAAAAATTTAACAGGGCTGCTGAGTCTCTCGAAAATCTTTGGAAGAGACTTGGTGAGCATGTAAAGTTCCAGATGATAGAAAATGGACTCACAGAACTTAAAGGAACAGATGAAACTTTCAAACTTACTCAGGGTAAACCCGCAGTTGAGATCACCGACCTATCGAAGCTACCGCGATCATTCATTGTTGAGACAATTAGCCAACGTCCAGACAAAGAAAAGATCTATGAGGCAGCATCCAAGGGGGAAACCGTCCCAGGCGCCGAACTCAGGGAAACTGTTAGGCTGACAAGAAAGGTGACCAGATGATCAATCGTGAAGGTAAAATCTATTTAGCCATCAATGAGATTATGAAAAAGCTGCCTGCAATCCCGAAGGATAAGGCACTGACCATCAATGGAAAGAAGGTCTATAACTTCCGAGGCATTGACGATATCTACGCAGCCCTTCAACCACTCTTGGTGGAGTTTAAGGTCACATCAGTTCCATGTGCAAAACTGATCCACAGTGAACAAGTTGAAACTAAAAATGGTCACACCAATCGAGTGATCTTAGAAGTCTCCTACGATTTCTATGCTGAAGATGGATCAAGCGTTCATTCTAAAGTGGTCAGTGAGGGAATGGACACTGGTGACAAGGCTTGCAATAAAGCCATGAGTGCCGCTCATAAGTACGCGCTACTCCAAGTCTTTTGCATTCCAACAGAAGAGCCAAAAGATTCTGAAATTGAACACCATGAAATAAAAAAAAACGCACTAGCTCCCAGCAGACCACCTGCACCAATTTCTGGACAGGCGAACAAGTCCCCATCGAATTTGAAAACATCTTCGCCAAACACTGGCGCGAAATCCTTGCCTGAAGCACCAAAAGAATCAGTGGACCAGCAATTGGCTCGTCTCAAGAACACATTTAAAGGACCACCTGGACCAAAAATGCCAGTGCCTTATGCCGATGAAGAGCCATGGCCAGATGCTCCCTAAAAAATAGTTCTTGCAAGATTGTTATCGTATAAATAAAGCTAGTTTTGCCAGGTCGAACGAAAGAACGTTACCATGCTAAGGTCGGTGTCGGGGGTTCGAATCCCTCCATGCTCGAAAGGGCTTGTAGCTCAGTTGGTAGAGCACGAAAACCGTTTTTTCATAAAATTATCTGGCACTTGAGTTTTGAAAGTTTTCTCGGGTCGAATCTGGTGGGTTATTGTCATTATATTTCCCATCATAATTAAATCATCTGAGAATTTAGAGTTTTGGGCTTGGGTCGAATGAGAATTGGTTACCAAACTTTCCATTTGAACTCCGATTTTCGATTAGATCATCCAAGTCCATTTGTTTTTTGCGGGTCGAATGAAGTTGGTTATTTGGTTAATGTGGTTCAAATCCACCGCCGCCTGAAAAACGGTAGTTACCGATTTCTCAAAATTACCTGCAATTTTTGAAAGGGGAACACAATGGATTACACTAATCATTTTTCGACAAAGAAGACTCCACAGTCTCAGCCAATTCCAGGACGAAAGAGAATGATCAAGAACAATGCTGGGGGATTTGTTTTTCAAATTGATTCTTGGGAGCGTTTTGAGAGATTTTTGATCTTAGGATCTGAGGGGAACACCTATTATCAAAACGAGCGAGATATCTCAGTCGAAAATGCTAAGAACGTTGTTTCCTGCATTCAAAAAGATGGTCGTGAAGCGATTCGTAGAATCCTTGACGTTTCCGAAAAAGGACGAGCTCCAAAAAATGATCCAGCCATTTTCGCACTAGCACTCGCCTGCACTTTCGGAGATGAAGCGACGAAAAAACTGGCCTACAGCAATATTTCAGATGTTTGCAGAATTGGAACGCATTTGTTCACCTTTTGCCAGAACATTCAAAACTTACGTGGCTGGTCTCGTGGACTTCGAAAAGGAGTCTCGTCGTACTTCACTAAACCAAACATTGATTATGATGTGATCAAGTACCGTCAGCGTAACGGCTGGACACACAAGGACGTTGTTCGTCTTTGCCATCCAAATTTGAAAGACGAAAAATCACAAGATCTTTTGCGTTGGCTTATTGGTAAAGAATGCAACAAATCTCCAATGATCTCAGGCTATGAAGCTATGGCTGCAGCCAAAACAGAGAAAGAAGTCTTGGCAGTTCTGGAGAACAATCCGAAGCTTCCATGGGAAACTATTCCCACAGAACACCTAAAATCGCAGGCCGTTTGGGAGCGCCTGCTTTTGACTCTGCCAATGCACGCCACTCTTCGAAATCTTGGGAAGATGACGTCAATTGGGATGTTTAAGTCTCCACTGACTGATGACACTAAAGAAGTAGTGAAAAGACTGACAAATGCGGAAGCAATCAAGAGGTCAAAGCTTCATCCTTTGGCCATCTTGACTGCCTACGCTACCTATGCAAACGGTCAAGGCTTAAAGGGCTCCTTAACTTGGACTCCCAATACTGCAATCACTCATGCTTTGAATGAGGCTTTTCATATTGCTTTCGGAAACGTTGAGCCTACCAACAAAAACTGGATGTTGGCTTTGGACGTTTCTGGATCTATGGGCCAAGGCTCGGTCGCAGGATCTCCACTTAAACCTTATGAGGCTACTGCAGCGATGGCGATGGTAGCAGCAAGAACAGAGCCCTTTGTGGAAATCTGTGGATTTAGCGATAGGCTGATTAAGCTTCCAATCACTAAAGGTGATACGCTTGCGACAGCGATGCAGAAAACTCGAATGAGCAATTTTGGTGGAACAGACGCTGCTCTACCAATTCAAGCAGCGACCATCCACAAAATTCCTGTCGATGTGTTCGCAGTCTACACTGACAACGAAACTTGGGCTGGTCACGAGCACGTAACCCAAGCACTCGAGAAATACCGTCAGGCTTTGGGACGAGATGCAAAATTAATTGCGGTGGGGATGACTGCAACAGAGTTTTCTGTTGTGGATCCTGAAGACAAACGCCAAATGAATGTTGTTGGCTTTGATACAGGAGCTGTTCAGGTAATGGCAGATTTTGCACGCGCATGAGAGTAAAAGAACATGGCACCAGTCCTTTTCGTTACTGGATCATTGAAGACCCGATAGACCCTGACTATGCCTATCAGATCTACCAAGAACTCCTCAAAATCGGAAAGGACGATGATCTGCTTTTGCAGTTTTATAACTATGATAACTATTTTGAAAAAAAACTTGCGATGGATCGTTGGCAAATGTTTCCGAAGTTCATCAAGAAATGGCTCCAGTGGTCACTCACAAGTGAATTTGTCGATAATATGGAGAAGATCAGTGGGATCGAGGGACTTTGTGTTGATCCATGGCTCCTCGGCGGGGGTATTCACCTTCATAAGTCTGGAGGACTTTTACGTGTGCACAAAGACTTTACCCGTCATCGAAAGAATGGACTGATCAGACGCCTTAATTTTATCGTCTATTTCAATCGCAATTATGAAAAGTCATGGGGAGGACAGCTTGAACTTTGGGACAAAAACATGCAGAAATGCGAAGTCAAAATCGATCCAGCATTCAATGTTGGCGTCTTATTTGAGACTCCATCTGCTCCTCACGGTTTTAACGTGCCATGGGCGGCACCTGATGGGATTCAGCGTAAGTCGTTGGCGATTTATCTATATACGGCTCCTACGCAAAGAGATTTTGAAACTGAACATTTATCGACACAGTTTCTTAGAGCGCCTGACGAGGAAACCACTCCTGAAATAGAAGAGATGAGAGCTAAGCGCAATCACGGCCGTTTAACCACCAATATTCGATGATTCTTTTGGGGGACGCTCTCAATGTTTTGAAGACGCTTCCAGACGAGTTTGTCCAGACTTGCGTGACGTCTCCACCTTACTGGGGATTAAGGGACTATGGGGTCAGTGGCCAAATTGGGATTGAAAAATCCCCACAAGATTTCGTTGAAAACCTGCGCCTTGTTTTTCGTGAAGTGAACCGAATCCTAAAAGAAGACGGAACTCTCTGGCTCAATCTTGGAGATTCATATTGTGGGAGGGGTAATAACCGAGGGAGCAGACCAGACACTCTTGGATATAAACAGGCCACCAATAGAGGCGCTGTAGGCCAAGCAGCCAAATATGGTGTGCACACGTTTCGATCAGATACTATCAAAGCCAAAGATCTTGTTGGAATACCTTGGCGAGTGGCTTTTGCGCTCCAAGAAGATGGATGGTATTTGAGGCAGGACATTATCTGGCACAAACCCAATCCAATGCCCGAAAGCGTGAAAGATCGATGCACTAAAGCGCACGAATATTTTTTTCTGCTGAGCAAATCAGCCACTTACTATTTTGACTCTGAATCTATTCAGGAGCCGGCAAGAGAAGAATCTGCAAAAAGATACGAGTACCCTTTTGGGGGAGCCAAAACCGATACGCTCAATACTGATCACAAAAATGGAATCGGCCGCACGCGATTTAAAGGAATGCGTAGGCCAAATGGTGACGGTCGTGACGGGAGTGGACCCACAAGGCATGGAGACGATATTCCAACAAGCCAGACACGTAACAAAAGATCGGTTTGGACAGTGGCGACCAATCCTTATCGAGGGGCTCACTTCGCCACTTTTCCACCAGACTTGATTGAACCATGTATCCTTGCAGGCTCACGTCCTGGTGACACTGTTCTTGACCCTTTCGCTGGGGCTGGCACCACATGGCTCGTCAGTGAGAAGTACAATCGAAATTTCATCGGAATCGAACTAAATCCTGAATATGCCGCTCTAGCATCTAATCGAATTGTGGGAACACAGAAGGAATTGAATTTATGACTCCAAAGATTTCTATTTTACTAGCTAGCTATGGTCCTCAATCACAAAAATACTTGGATTTGTGCTTCAAATCTCTCGAGGCACAGTCTTTTCAAGATTTCGAAGTGATTCACGTTTCGAGTGGAGATTACGAGCCACAAATGAAGTGGGGAACAGACGATAAACATTATCACTCATGGCCACGACTTCACTTCCCAGCTGCTGTTGCCAAAGCCCATGAACTTTCAAACCCGAAAAGTGAATTTATCATGCTTCTCAATGATGACGTGATTCTCACCAAACATTGTGTCAGTCAGCTCTATACTGCTGCGAGATCTGGCCCATTCCTCGTGAATCCTGCATCAAATTGCGATGACAATGGACGTTTTTATTGGAGATATTTCGACAAGTTTTCAAAGCTTCAATATCGAATCGAAGAGATGGAGCAAATCTACCATGCAGTGGTTGATTTCGTTCCTGACCAGAATTTTCTCCTCGTAAAACAGCCCCAAGTTCACTTCTACTGCACGATGATGCAAAGACGAATCTGGGACGTGGTGGGGGGAATAGACGCTAACCTAAAGACTGGTTTTGATGACGCTGATTTTTGTTTAAGAGCCCAAGAGTTCGGAGTGGTCCCAGTCATAGCCATGCACGCTTACGCTCTCCATGGATCTGGAGTGAGTGCTGATCTGCACCTTAGCCAAGAAGATCGTGCTTTCAATCAGAAATATTTCATTGAAAAGCATAAAATGACGGTGGATGGAACAGGACAAGGACAAGATAATAAAGGCTCTTCAAGCAGTCCTTGAAGATCCAAAACTCGTCACTTTGACCAAAGAGGAAATAGCGGTAATCTTGTGTCAAGATGTGGTTGAGCCGTTGTTTAAGGAATTGGAAGACCATTTTGCTCGTATTGCTTATATCTGGGGCAATTACGACAGCCGCAGCTCCCACTAACAAAATAAGAAAAGACGAGGCTCTCCAGCAAGATGTTGGAGACGGTAAATATCTAACTTGGGGTGATTACAATTCCATGGCTTGGAAACTCAACACGGTCATGGGGACGTTCATCGTTTTTGTCGTTTGGGAAATCATTTCTGGTTTCCGAAAAAGTCACGATGGCACCAAAACAGATATCAAAGCCATTCGAGATGCCATCATAAGAATCGAAGGGGAGCTCAAACTCCGGCCGACATGGAAAGACATTCACAATGGAAAAGATGCCAGAGGAAAGCAATAAATTCTTCTATCGAGTGCTTGGCCTACTCATGGCCATTGCTGTTTTGATGTATCGATGTGCAGGTGTTGATTTGGAGAAAAACTGCAGGGATCTTTCAGCCATTCACGGTCAAAAATACGTGCGTTACGAGAGACTTTATTTCTTGGGCATCCCCTATGGCGTTCAATGTTTTGCTGAAGGGACACAGAAAAACCCATCAATCCAGAAGTGGCCATAGTGCGTTGACACTTGATGTAAATAAGTTATGATGACCTTATGAGCGAGTGGAACAACAACAAACCGCTCACGCGGGGGCATTTACGTCTAATCAATTGCTCTTCGAGTGCACAATCGAAGTCGATAAACACTCGTCCCTCAAAAATCGAAAGAGGATTTCCAGAGGACGTCTATTCACCGACTCCAAAGTTAAAACTCGTCAAAACTATCTGGTGCTGGCACTGCAAGAAAGAGCCAGACGAGTTCTTTTTGATAAACCCATCGGTAGGGCTGTGTGGGCAATGTGGGCTCTGGAATTTGATTCCTATTGGACCAAATCTAAACCGAGAAGAATCAATCGAAAAGCCGGCGACTTAAGTAATTCCATCCAGTCTTGCGAAGATGCTTTGGTTAAAGCTGGAATTTTGGAAGACGATTCTTTAATAGTTGGGATGACTGCTGTTAAGCGGCCAAGCCATGATGGAAAAAACAGAATTTCCATTCAGCTGTTTCCCACTAACGAGTGAAAACAAAAGCGCCCCAATCAAAACTCCACCCAACGTCCAAACCACAAAATTGCAGTCACATTTCTCGACACGTTTTGAAATCATCTCGTTTTCTAATTCTATGGTCTTGAAATAGCGGAATTGGTCCTCTGGCATGAAGACGCCAGAGTAGGGAGCTGGTTTTCCAATAACAAGAGTCATCACCTTGTCAGGGCCTGGGATTTCCTCAATGAGATCTATGTCTTTTTTCGCGATCTTCGTTTGTGTCGCGCACGAGCTCATCAAGAGACTGATTGCCAATATCGTGCTCAGCATTCTTGTAGACTTCATCAAGAAATTCCTTGTTCTCAAGTCTCTTAAGTTTCTTCAGCTTATAGAGTACCCAAGTGAAAGCAAGGAGTCCAATGCCTATGGCGGCAGTTCTAAAATCCACATTAGCCTTTTACCGCTCTTTGTCCGATGTAAGCAGCTCCCAGAGCAATGGAAGCCAAAGTAATGTTAGGATCAATACCCATTGACTTGAACAGAACAGGTACGAAAATCCCAAAAGACCCGATAACCACGAGCCTGCGACTAAGAAACTTTTTAAAGATTTCCATCGTTACCCCCGAAAGAAATATCGGGAGCCCCCCTTGGGAACTGTAGCCCAATCGACATGGACTCTCTGCTGCCCATCAGGGCGTTCCATTCTCCATCCACTGGTCTCGAGGCGGGGCTCCAGTACTGCGTGGATTTCATCGATGGTCATCGTATAAATTGAGAAATCAATGGCTTTCCCCATCACGTGCTGAGAAATTGGGGATCCTTTAATCAGCTCATTATATTTTGTAGGTCTGAGCCAAGAATGAATCTGAATAGGCTTTCCAAAAAGAGACCTGATCGGATCAGCGACATATTTGGCCGTATGGATGATGTTTTTAAACTGTTCTGTTGTGGGGAAAACGTGCACCCCCCATTGGGGACAGTGAAGAGCCTCTCTCCACCTAAAGTAGGCACTCCCTGGGATGAGAGCGTCTAAATCGATCATTTTTCATCGTCCTCGATTGTAATCAGCCCTTTTGTTCCAGACCGAATCAGCCCTTGAGGATTTGCTTTTGCGGCCGGCTTTAAAAGTGGTCTGAGAGGGGAAAGTGCTTTTGATCCACTTCGATAACCGCGGCCAAGTAATCCTGGGCCATATTTCCTAGCTCCAGCATAACCAGCGCCAGCAAGTCCTCCAAAAAGAATCTTAGCCACCATGTCCTCAGACCAGTTTTCAGGATCAGACGCAATCGTTGAGCCAGTGGCCACTCCTCCAGCAGCTACAGGAGCAGCGAGAGCAGTTAAATGGCTCATCATCCCACCAGGAAGATTCACTTCATTTCTGAGGACTTTGTCCTGGGCAGTGTCCCTGATATCGATCAGGTTACGAATACGTTTGTTTTCTTTCTGAAGAGTTTTAGATGCACTTTTATCGAGCACCTTGTCTGCCACTTTTGCCTGACCATCAAGTTTTTCTCGGATAAAATCAGCCACTTCTTTATAAGCCCTTTGAAGTGCTGGGCGTTTGCCAGTGGATTTTGCATAATTGAACTGTTTATCAGCCATGGATTTGATTTCACGGGCAGCACTTGGGAGCATTCCCTTTTTGTTGTCTGCTGCAATCGTTTTGAGCCAGTCCATGACTTCACCGATGGCTTTTTCGGCTTTTGGCTCATTTTTGAGTCTATCCCTGAGACGCTCTTCGATTTCTCCCATTTGTTTTTTAGGATGAAATCCTCGAAGATCACGAGGCTTAACACCATTGACCTTCAAATCGCCTGATTTTATGCCCTCTTTGGCCGCATCCACAGCTTCATAGGCTTTATCGAGTTTTTGCTTGGACTCTTCCACCTTACGAGACGCATTTTGAGCAATCTCTTCAGTGGCTCCACCGATCGGAAGTAAATTGTCCTCATAGATTTGGTCAGCAATCTCACCAGCCCTATTTCCAATTCTTCGCCGGTCCCTAAGCATGTAACCAGCTGCTCGACGGGCCAAGTTGTCGCTCGTTTTCTTCATGGCTGCAGGAATTTTGGAAGTGGCATCGATACCTTTTTGGAGACCTTTGGTTCCACCAGCCACCAATAGACCTGTTTTTGCTGCATCGACAGCGTTATGTGCTCTCTCGTCCCACTGAAGCCCACCCATCTCTCCTGGTTTATCGCCAGGATTGTAGAGTGCTCCTTGTTCTGTGGCGCTCAAGACCCCTCTTCCAACAGGACCTGCTGCGTATTTTCCAATGAGTGGAATTTTACCCAATGCTTTTGCAGCAGTTTTGCCACCCATGAGACTCAAAGTCGCTGGTGCTTCCAAAATTGATTCTGTCACCGCTCCAGATCCATAGGCATAAGGGTTAGATTCTTGAAGTTTCTTTCCCTCTTCGATATTTCGATCTCTGGCTGAAATGTATTCTTGAGTGCCTGGTAAAGACTGAGAAAGAGGCGCTGGCTCTACACCTGCACCTGTCACCAAGTTTCCAAGTCTGTCAGTGAGTGGCTCTGTCATTGCCTGTAAATGAGGCAAATAACCAAACGTTCCAGCCTGTCCCCAGCCCTGGAGAAAAGCTTCTTTTGGCTTATCAGGAAGAGTAGCTTCAGAAGCAGCGTCTCCCTCTTGGACGGTTTCCCACCCATCACCCGATCCAGCTTCTACAGTTTCCCACCCACTATCAGAGTCAGGCTCTCGAGGCTGTTCTTTTGGTGGAAGTTCGTCTGGACCACCCAAAAATCCTGGATAGGATTTATCACCGAGTTTTTTTGATCGTAATGTCACAGTGCCAGTGTCCAAATCTGTTTCGAATTTTTGCTCTGGATCCATTTTATCAAGATTGTAGAGATGCTTCCCATCACTCTGATAATAAGTGCCACCATTCCACTTTGTAGTCTTAGGTGGCGGCATTCGCTTTGCGATTTGTTCGGCTTGCCTCGCCATCTCAGCGCGGTTGCGTTTGGATGCCATCGACTTCCTCTACATGCCCGTCAGGATAAACGAATCTGGTCTTGTTCAATTTCCTATTGATTTGGACTGTTGGCTTAGCCGCTGGAGCGGCTCCTTTTTTGGACGGTGGTGGAGTTCCAGGAGCTGAAACCTTATGCCCATAGTTCTGATATGGGAATCCAAGGTCACTTCCTTGATGCTGGTCTAGGTAATCAGCCAAAGAATCAGCAAGTTGAAGCTTCATTCTCATTTTTTCAGCCAAACGCTGAGCCCGCTTTAAATTCTCTTTTTGAGGCAGTCGCTTGTCGAAATTCAAAGCCTTGATTGATGATCCCTCAGCAGCCGTGAACTGAGCACCGAGAGTTGGTCTCAATGTCTCCACAGTGGCTGAATCGATCGCATCCTTGGCCATTCGAGCGTTAGGATTGAGAATTGGATCAGCAAAACTTGGAAGATAGCCCTTCATTCCACCAGTAACACCCTCTTCGTTTGCAAGAATGTTGATTGCGTCTTCTAGTTTTGAAAGGTTATCAGCCAATTGCGCTCTGTCTTTCGTTCTCCACTCAGCGACTTGGGAGCCAAAATCACGTCCCTTTTTCTTTTCATATTCGCTTGGTGGTGGCGGTTTTCCTGCCTTGATGGATTTTCCAGCAGCTGCTTTTGGTGCCGGCCGTAGTTTTGCCACGCCAAGAGCACCTTCGTTTCGAAGTTTTTGAACGTCAATAAGCCCTTGATTTTTGAGCTCCTGCAAAGTCGCTTTGTCTTCTGGCGTTTTGACCTGTTTTCCTTGCTGTTTTAGTTTCTCAAGTTCAATGAGACCCTGATTTCTTTTTTCCTGAGTATCTGCCGGATCAAAATATGGTCTATCTGGTCGAACAGGTTTTGCACCCTCTCTCTCGATAAGACCTCTGTTTTTAAGTTCTTGAAGTTCTTTTTGCTGTTCGAAAGAGAGTGGAATTTTTTCTTGTGAGCCTGGACGCACTGGTTTTGCACCTTCACGCTCAACCAGACCACGATTTTTGAGCTCCTGAAGTTTGAACTGTTCGTCAAATGAGAGAGGAGTTTTCTGTCCATGAGGGGGACGTTGTTGTCTCATCTCTTCGAGAGTAAGAGCACCTTGATTTTTTAATTCTTGAACTTTAAGCCTAGCGTCCTCGCCGCCATAAGGCTGACTCACTTTGGCTCGGTCAATTAAGCCTCTGTTTTTGAGTTCCTGAAGCTTGTACTGCTCATCGAAGTTTAATCTTCCACCACCAGCCCCCGCGCCACGAGTAGCACGCATTTTCTGGAGTTCAAACTGTTGCTCAGGAGTGAGTCCACGCATGAGACCCTGATTTTTTAGCTCCTGCATTTCTTTTTGTTGATCAAAAGAGAGTCTACCGCTGGCAGCGTTTGTTCCTGGATGACGAGCACTCGCAAGTTCAAGACGTTGCTCAAATGTCAGAGGTCTTTTTGGATCATTTGGATCACGGTCATAACCAACGACTTCACCAGAATCATCAAGTTTAGGAATAAAACCAGAAATTCTGGCTTTTAAAATCTCAGCTCTTTTGTTGTCTTTGATCTTTGCTTGTCGATCACGCTCTTTAATGTAGGAATCAAATCCTTGGTTTAGAGCGTTACCTATTCCCTCGATCAGTCCATAATCAAAATCAGGCATATCTCTCCATGTCCCCGATGCCTCTTAGGTCCTCTCGGTAATTTTGAGATTTTTCGGCTCCAGGGGCATCGTTCATCATGTCCCTTGGACCCATGTTTGGTTTTTCAGTGGCCTTACTCACACCAACACTTGGTTTTTTCTTTTTCTGATCATCAGGAGCCAAGTTATAGCCAACGACTGCGCCACCAAATCCAAGAATTGAATTGATTGCGCCAGATCTTGCCTCTTCCCTCATGCGATGTGCTTCGAGCATCTTCGAATAGATATCACTTTGGACTTGTGATTGAGCAATTAGCGCTGTGGATGCGTTTTTCATCGAGTCGATTTGTTTGTCTCGAATATTTAAACGTTCCTTAGCCTTTATTTGCTCAATTCGAGGAGAAAGTTTGGCTGCGTATTTTTGCTTGATCGCTTCTCCAACAGGAGCCTCGTTGAGAAAACCAAAACCTGGCTGGTCATCAAAAACACCTTGGTCTTTTGCTATGTCAGCATCAATTTTCCCATATTTTTGTCCAACAGGTGTGAGCGCATCGTTCACCTGATCCTGAATGAGTTTTTTCGTCAAAGGATCAAGTTCAGCATATTGTCTTTCTGGTGATTCCCCAGAAAAAATCTCTCCAATACCCATTAACCCATCACCTCACCACCAGCATAGGAGCCTGCCGCTCCACCAGCTGGCCCACCAAGATAAGTTCCAAGAATTGTTCCACCAGCTTGTCCGATTGCCTTAAATGCTCGTCTCTTTTGCAAGTAAGAATCAAGTGCAGACTGATAAATAGAATCAAGCATTTGCTGCCTTGTCTGTTGGATTCGGAAACCTTGATTCATCAAATTATTTCTAATTTCTTGTGCTTTGGCGTCAGCTTCGTCTCTGATTTTCAGGCGACCACTGGCTAAGTCTTCTTTTGCGAGATTTTTTTGCTTTTCTGAGGCTCCACGCGCAATTCCACCAGATCCAAGACCTCTTCGATTGAGACTTGCTCCTAAACTTTTTTGGCTACTCGCAAGATCTCTCATCACTTGGTTTCTGAAGAGAGAAAAGGAGTCGTTAATCGATCCCTCTGATTGCAAATCGTCAGCAAAATCACCTTGGGCTTTTCGAAGATCTGCCTGCTGTTTTGCAGCCTCTTGTTCATTGTGTTGATTGATTGCAGATTCTTTGGTCTGCCCAGGAGTTCCAGCCTGTCCAGGATTGAATATTCTCCCTAGCTCTCCATTTACGTTTTGATAGGCTTGCCAATCTGGTGGCGCAAAATTCCCAGTGTCAGGGTTGTAGCCAGTTAAAACTCCACCAAGCTTAGCAAGGTTCCCAGACTTATCAGAGCCACCCAGCCCAGTATCAATTTCAGTGCCTGGAATTTTCCAGCCCATAATCCCCCTAAAACACCATTATTCTAGCACTGCAGGCCGCTGACGCTTCAAGGTAAAGATTAGTGGCGTCAGCCGAATCACCCTCAAAAACCACTGCGTTTGCTGTCACATTACCAGAAGTCCACATAATTGGAACTCGGCCTAGCCCATGAGGAATGCTCGACACAATGTTTGCACCCCTGAAAGTCACATCGATGAATTTACAATTGATATTGTCGGTGAAATTCACGTTGCCATTGAGAGTTTGAGAGATGGCTTTGAAGTTAACAGACGCATAGCGTTTTAACTCTTCCCAGCTTCCAATATTCCCCACGTCAAAAATATTCACCTTCATCAGAATGGCCTCAAGAATCGATAGAAGTTGTCAAAGCCATTGAGGACAAAGTTGTAAGTGGATCCCATCACAAATTCCACAGCCAAACTTTTGGCTGGAATGCCGTACTCGATGCGGTTTTGGAATGGGTCTTGGAAATAGGTGGCTGAGAAAACCACTGAGGCTCCATAATCCTGATAGAAATTCACTTTTACAGCCGAGGACGCCCCGAAAGGTACACTATCGACAAAAAGCCTACGATAGAGCTTAGAGACAGAGTAGCCCAGGTCAGCCATGAAGCCTGACTTTGCCACGCATGTATAGCCAGCGCCGTTGTCAGACAAAAAGCTAGATCCAAAATAGCTAACAAGACCGGAATAACCACCGATAAAAATCTGTCGCTGCGAAAGTTGCCCCTGAGCCACGCTAGAAACCGCTGCATTGTACCCCTTGTACGTTGACCATGCCTCTCCCACAATGTCGTAAACTACAGTGAGGTTGTTCATCGTAGCGCCATCGACAGGAATGTCACACAAGATCTGATTTCTCTGCTTGTCGTAAGTCATCACTGCACCATTTGCTGCAGAAACGTTCATTCTCTGGAAAATTGGGTCAATCTTAGTCGAAATAATTTGGATGTTTGCGCCATTGAATTTGATGATTCCTTTTCTGTCGAGAAAGACCATCAAATCTGAATAAGTCGCCACGGCTCGGTTTCCAAGACAGCCATACTCTTGAGAAACTTGGCTCAAATTCCAGTCTGCTGGATCATCAGCATTGGTGTTCAGTGAGTGAAAGCTTGTTGGCTTAAATATCGTGAGATTTCCATTGTAGGATTTAAGAGCAGAAACACCTTCACCATTATTGGTCACCACGTTGAAGTTTCCATCCGGCTGAAAGTTTTCAGGCTCTCCACTTTCTGAGAACATCACTTGTGAGAGTGCATAGCTCATGCCGGCCGCAAAAACTCTGTTGTCATGGGTCTCGATAAACCGCGGAATATACGTAAGCCCCAAACCAATTGGCCCAGTTAGCCCCACAAGGACTCGACTTTGAGGATACCAGTTCCATGGCATGATGGAATTGTCTAGGAAAGTAGCTCCACCATAATAATTGTTGTCGATAAATGTTGCAGCAATGGATCCAGCACTCACACCCACTGTTCCAATGAGCGTGAAAGGAAGGCTGTCCACATCGACAAAGAGAAAATTGTTGAACTGAGTCTCATTGAAAACACTCGTCATTTTTTGGGTCAACGTGGAGCCAGCATTAGGGAGCGATGACGTTCTGAAAACTCCGATTGCAGATATGTCAGTGTTTGGTGGCACGATACAGTAGCCAGCTGTCGTTCCCATAGAAATCGAGATCTGTGTTGCGCCTTGAGAGATGACTGGAAGTCCATTTTGCAGAGTTGTGACTTGGGTCGGTGCACCTTGCTGACCATAAGAGTTGATCCACGCTAACTTGTAGTAGAAATATCCAGTAAATCCTCCAGCGACGCCTGAACTGCCAAGAGCAGTCGCAAACCCTTGTGGTGTTTGAAATCTGGGAAGACCAAAAAACACAAAAGATGATCCACCAGTGGATTTGAAAAACTGTTTTCCGTTTGCAAGAAAAGCGTTGTTCTGAAGAGTATCAAAATCAAGATCTAGAGAGGCTAAACTAAGGCCATCGACACCAGAAGAGCCAATAGCACCGAAATAGGATGAGCCAGCAGTCGAGCCAGAAAAGATTGCAGAGAATCCCCCGTTAAGAGCAATGCCAAGAGTGCCGCCGGCAGCAGCGTATAGATAGCTAGCTCCAGACGTCTGATTAAACTCATAGAGTCCATTCACCTTTCCACTTAAAGAAGCACCAAAGTACTGAGTCGAGCCCCAACGTTTTGATAAAGAGCCTGGGATCTGAAAGTCAATATTTTCAAGATTCAAAAACTCAAGCTGTGAGTTCAGATAAGGAGAAATCTTGGAGTTTATTCCACCAAAATTTTTGTAGTGTCCCGTCCCCTGTTTTTCGTAAGGCATTAAAAACCAATCCAGGAGTCGCCATCATCGAGACACCTGATCATTCGTGGTCTGTCCATAGATCGATCCATAGCCATTTGTTTCATCAGCTCCTGATACCTAGTCTGCTTTTCTTTGATGTTGGTGAGCGAAGTTTCGTCTTTGATGTTCGCATCAATCACAGCCAAAACGACAATGTACTCGTGATAGATTTCTGGAGCGTCTGGAGTGTCCGAATCAGACGTCATCTGTGCTACTTGATAAGTGTAGTAAAGACGCAAGATCTGATTTGCAGTCGTTGGACAAGGATAGAGAGTAATTTTGTTTTTTGTAAGGACGTAAGCCTCTGGAAGCCCCATCAGATTTCCATACCGAACAGCCTCAGCTGGAGTGATCGGCAAGATCGGTGAAAAGTTTGGAATCGGTGTGGATGTGTCAGTGTCAATCGTGAGCCGATTAAGCTTCAAGCAATCTGATGGCAAAACGTAGTCAGTCTGATTTTGGACTGTGACTGCTGTCGCCGGAGGGGATTTTGTGTAGTAGAGATCACCCGACATGACGAGCTGTTTTTGGAGTTCCATCAACGCTCGGTTTAGAGCTGGCTGAACAAAGTTTGCTGGGCTGTAAAATGATCCATTGGGGTCATTCACCCACTGCAAGAACAGCTGTTGCATTTCAAGACGAGTCATCCCTAACCCCCTTTAGCATGGACCGTAAAAGCCTGTTGCTCCTGTCCATGATGTGGTCGTGACTCCTGCACTTTGAGTCCACGTGGTCGTTGTTATCCCTGGAGTAACGATAAATGGGCTGAAACATGACCAAACAAAACCATAAGTCATTAGCCCTATGCCATCAACGATAACGTCATCTGCTGCTAATCCATGGAGCAAAAGCCCCTGGCCATTTATCCTTGCATCCACAAGCCAAGTATCGACTTAAAAAACGAGTTTTTAAAGCCCAATTTCTGGTGCTCTACGTGTTGGCATTCGAGTGAAGTCCTCGAGTTCCGACTCCTTTGGTGGGCTTGGCCATAAGTCGAACATTTTGCACCATTCACCAGCCACTGTTTCCCAAGAGAAACCATCTGGATTGATTGCGATATTCTCCCAAGCCTTAGTCTCAATGGCTCTAATGCACTCGTCAGCCCAGATTTTGTGCTGCTCAGGCGTTATCGAGTCCACATCGAGAAGACGAGCCATATTTGCTTTCTCTGCAAACGCTAGCGTGTCCCGAACAGCTCCCCAGCGTCTCGTGATGGGATAAACACCATTCATCAACATCTCAAGACCAGTGATCTGGAACGTCTCAATAAAATCATTTGGATGACACCATACAGCAGCGTCCTGGCATTCTTGATACATTTGCTTTTGCTCAGTGAAGCCGTGATAAGTAACCCATGGCCGATCGCTCATCATCTTTTTTAGCTTGTCTCCAAGATCAGCTAGTCCAAATTTGTAGAGATTTTCGAGACCGTAATAAACGTGAAGTTGAACGTCATACCCACGAGCCCGAACTAAATCTAGAATCAACATGCAGCGATCAAGACCTCGATCTGGTGATGAAGCATATACAAACTTATGCGGATTCTTTGCTACCTTCGGGAAACCATCCCACTTTTCAGGAGAGATTCCATTCCGAGTTAAGAGAATACGGTCACGTGGCACTCCTTGTGAGCTGGCAAGAAAGTCGCGGTGAAATGGTGACAGAGATAATACCTTATCGTGATTTAATCCGAGTTCCACACCAGGAATCATCAAGTCATGGCACCACAAATATGATGGAGCGTTAGTCACCTTCAAATTGTGTCTCCAAGCAATGTGAACTTTTGGCTCGTATTTCGCCATGTACTCATGCAGGTGATTGGTTGAAATGTACTCAACGCCACTTTCAGAAATTAATGGAGCATTTCTCATGTTGAAAACTTTTACTGGTCTTCCAGTGAGTTTTTTCACCCATTTTGCCATCTCAATCAGCGCAGTTTCTGATCCACCCATCCCCTTTGTTTTATAAATTGCTTCATCAAATTCGTAAGCAGTCTGTGGTGGGCAAGTGAAGACGATATCTTCTGTTTTTATCTTCGGAGAAGTGAGATTGGTGAGTGCTTGGATTTTGTTCAGCTCTTCAAGCATCAATTTTCCCTCTCCCGAATCGTATTTAGCGATTGATTCGTCAAGCAAACGACGAGCCTCAACCATGTCACCAGCAGTGGCATAAATGGACGCCATTTTATTTCGAGGATAATCCCTGTAGAGAGGAGCAAACGTTTGAATTGGCGCGGTGAAAGGATCCCCAGCCATTGCAACGCCAGTGCAATTTGCAGCAGCTGAATAATAAGGCAATGCCTCGAGGAATTTTCCAAGTTTCAAATAGCAGTCAGCAATGATCGTCCAAAACTCAGCACGTCTTGGCTCAAGCAAAATCCCCTTCATTGCAAGGTTTATGACTCGGGTCATTCCCTCGCCTTGAAACTCAGGCTTAAATTTTTCAATCTCTGCAAGAGTCGCATAACAGCCATACTGAATTGCTAAAACTCTATCGTGTGGCGCAATGTCCATTCTCTCGATTGATTCCATCAAAACAGGAACTGCTTCAGCCGTTTTCCCATTTTCAAAAAGTTCTTTTCCGTAATAAAACGTGAGCCTACCGTCCAGATTTCCCTTTGCTTTCTCCTCTTGGCAGATCAGGAGATTTCTAGACTTGTCTTTTGCGTGATCTTCATCTGTCCTAAGATGAGTCACTGACCAATTTGTGCAGTGATGAGCCCTTGCTCCAGGCCATGGAGGGCATCCCTCGTGAATCCTATAATTAAATCTTGGCTTGCATGATGTTCGGAAAATTCTCTCACGCGTGAATGAGATGATTGGCTTTCCAGTCGTGCGATCAATTGCATAGTGATAATTCGCAAGCACGTAATCGAAATATTTGAGAGCGTTGTTTCTGAAATCGATAAGTGCTTCTTTATTAGTGAGCACATCATCGAGATCCACCCACATCACATAGTCAGTTTTTACCTGATCGAGTGCAAAGTTCCGAGCAGCAGAGAAGTCGTTAATCCACTTGAAATGATAAACGCTTGCACCGAGAGATTGAGCAATATCCTGAGTGCCATCAGTGCTTCCAGTATCAACAAAAACGATTTCATCAAAAACCCCCTCGCATGAGTCAAAGAGGCGTTTTACATTTTCTTTTTCATCTTTGGCAATAACGGCAAGCGACAAAGTAGGTCTATCCATAGTTCCCCCTTATGGTTAGAAAAATGCTGGCAATATTTTAGAGTTTTGTCACGCCTGTTGCGCTGTTGGTCAGCGTCTTAATCGCAAAAAGGGTCGAACTACCCCGCGAGAAGATTTGCCACTGACCAGAGGATTTCAAGAAAGTCTGATTTCCCTCGTTGAACTCTTGAGCCCGCTTCAAGAAGCCAAAAACATCGGCAGGGTCAGTAGAAGTAGAGCCAAAAGAACTAGCGGTATAACCAAGGCTAATATCCAAGGAGTCAATCGGGTCAAGTACTCCTCTGATATATCGTACAGATGAATTAAGAGTGGCACCGCCATCGACCAAGAAATAAACAGAAGTAGAATAACCAGAAGAATAATTAAATTGGTAAGCCCCACTTCCTGCAAATATTTCTGTAATCCCTGGTGCGGCAAGCGTCTGTCCTAACTGGTTAAAAAACTGAATGAAAATTACTGAAGATCCAAGACCAGTGTACGTCCTAGGATCACTATTTCCAAATGTTAACCAGTAAGTCTTCATAGCTCCCTCACCATTAAGCCTACGCTGTTAAAGCTGATCTGAGTAGATGGCCCATCAGTCTGGCCCTGCAGGACATAAGTAGCTGCTCCTGAGAGTGGAGCAAGATCAAAAAATCTCACTGATCCTGGAAAGTTTCGAAATAAGAAAAACGTTGGTCCAGCTGTTCCTGATTGGGTCGTAATAAACGACACGATTCCACCATCGATGAAGGTAGAAAGTCCTCTCAAGATTCTCAAATATCCAACGTTTGAAGTGTTGTCTGTCCCATCGAGCTGAATATATCCACCGGCAGCATTCGCTTTCAGCGTGATCTCAACGATTCGAGCAGAACTCGTGGTCAAACTGACGATTCCATTTGTAAAAGTCTGATAACTTGATCCCCTTTTTATGGATGCACTCATGTCCCCACCAATTATGTAATTAGGGAGTACTGGAGTAAAAAACGTAGACGTGGTTTGGCCCGTCACTTGATCAAAAAGTGTGGCTCTCGTAGTAATGCCTGCCGTTTGGGTCGTGAGCCCAAGATTACCGAAAAGCACCGAGTTGTTGTTCCTAAAATCTACGCCCATGTCTTCCTTAAGGCGAGGATAAGGGGGAGTGGAAACGTGCTGTTTTAATAGCACACCAGGACCTTACGGTTGTTCTGGCTCCCCCTAACCCTCTAAAGGGTTAAATTAGACTTAGTAGTAAGTTGCGCCGAAAAATTGGCGAACATCTTGGCTTGCTTTCAAAACCAAGCTTACTGCAAGTCCAGTCACAGCAGCGTTCGAGCCCCCAGTGGTCGCCATGATCACATCCCCTTGTTGCAAGTTCAAAGCTGTTGAGCCTTGAGCTGCAGTCACGACTGACTGAACGCCAGAAGTACCTGCTGCTTGCAAAGTGAGAGTGGTCATACCACCGAGATAGCTTGTCACCCCTGATCCAGTGATAAATCGCTGAATCGAGAGCACAAGTGTTGGAGTTCCCGAAATACCAAATGCTGCGGCCTTAGCTTGCGACAATGTGCAAGGATAAGGAACGACAAGCACTGGGCTCGTAACACCAGTACCGAGCGGCCCATAGGCAGCCCCAAAAGAAACGGCTTGCTGAGACGGGTCTAGCCCGCGATTAACAATAGCCATATTTCATCCTTTCAAAGTTTAATTTTTCGCTCATCCCTGTATCGGCGATCAGCTTTTTTATTCAAAGTCGATGTGTTCACATCTCCCCAAGCTTTCGCCATTGCAGATCGAGCGTCCTTTAGATAAGCCTCAGTCTCGTTATGAAAATTACGCTTCTGAGACTCATCTACTTTCTCATTCTGGACATTGATTTCGGCACCAATGTCCCTGTGCCATAAATCTGATTTTTTAAGCTTCTGTAAGATCGGCTCAATTCCCCAATCAACAGGTCTGCCGTAAGCATTCCAAGTATCAGTGAGACAAAACACACGATATGGCTCTTCAACCACCTTGTAGATGATTAATCCATCATCCAATTCGAACGGCTGAAGTACAAAAGTCTTTCGAAAGATATCAATGCGTCCTGCATAACCTTCTCGAGCATATAGCTCTCGGTCATATCTTCGAATCGCTCTCGTAATTTGGTGTGCTCGCCAGCTCATGCGCTTTGCCTCAACCAAGTTACGGTGAAATGTACGATTTCAACACAGACGATGCGGCCGGCTGGTTGTTGAAAAACTGAGTGAAGTAACGAATACGCACTTCAAACGAGTCAACATCCTGCTGTGGAATCATAATTGATCCCCACTCGTCACTTGTCTCGAGTTCGCAAAGAACAGCATTTTTCAATGGTCCTTTTGGAACGAAAGCCAAGCGTGTTGGGAAGTCCTTATCCACTTTCAATGGGCATCCATTGAACTCAAGATAAGTCTTGCCATCTTTTGATCCAAATCCACCGTCAGCCTCTTTAGTGTTGACGTAGCGTTTATCTGGAGTCAGAAGCTTTTGGTAATACTGTTGAGTCGTGTAGTCGCAAAGGATTGCGCTATACGATCCAACGTTACCGCGTCTCAAACCTTGGTTCCATGCCCCTTGCATAGCGTTCAGTGTTAGCTGATTGCTAGCCATGTCAGTCACGTTACCTTGGAATGCCATGTACGTTGATCGGTCGATCCCGTAAATGGAAGTTGTTGCGCCATCTTCTGCGAAGAAAAATCCTTTAACCTCTTGGTTATAAGATCCACTTCTCACGATGACGTCTGTTGCTGAGCAAGTCACAGTCTGGTCAAGCACCAAAGTCGCTGTCGCGCTGTTTGGGTTACCAGAGGAAATGCTAGAAACAGTGATTCCTGAAGCAACAAGTGCTCCAGCCGATGTGTAAATGTCGAAAGTCAAATCAACATCTACGAATTGAAGTGCTGGCTGCGTGGACTCACGTCCTGCAATTACCATCACGTTGGAAGCAACAACAGCAGAGTTCACTGTTGCAAGCGTTCCTGTTCCGTCCCAGCCGAGTTGTCGGTTGAGATCGTTTTTCAAGTCTGCATAACCCATTTCCAATTCGTAAGATGCAGATCGAACGAATGATCCAACGTCACTCATTGACGCTTTAATCATTGGTCCAGTCACACCGAATCGAAGATAATTGTAGGCAGATTGAAATGATGCCTGAACGGTCACTTGTCGTCCGACTTTAGGAAGAACTCCCCCGTCAGATGTGGCACCAATACCTTGGTTTCTGCGAACGCGCACTGGCTGGATAAATTGATATCCATTCCACGCATCTTTCACAGACTCACAGAATTGGTACATGACAATTGTTTCGTTGAGGTCATCAACCATCGGGCCTTGGTAGAAGTTTTTTAACTCCGCAAGACCCGAGCTAATGCTCTGAAACTGATTTGGCATAAATACCTCTAAATGTTAGAGGCTAACCCTGCCGTGACATTACACTATTGAGAAAAGCGTCCCGAGCGTCCTTAAGTTTTATTCTTTGAGGCGCAGTTCCAGGCGTAGCTCCACCAATCGCAATATCCCGGCCTTTTTTGTTAGCCTTGGATTGTTCTTGCAATTTTTCTTTGTGGTACGCCTCTTTACTTGCGCGATCGGCATCGTGAATTTCTTTGAAAACCCTCTCGATCTCCTCATTGGTTACTTTGTAACCCTCTTGGGCTGTCAAAGCTTGGAGCTCTGATAAAACCCACTTCTCATTCACACCAGGATATTTGGTCTTGAGTGAATCAAAAGTAGAGTCGAGACTTTTTTGAATGCCCAGAATTTCTTGCTGGTCAAACTTTTCAATTATTGGTTTCAAACGATTTTCAATTATTTTTTCAACGCCTTGCAGGTCAAGACTTGTACCGTATTCCTGCGCCACTTCTCGCTTCTCTTGTGGAGTCAGCTGCAAGTACTGTCTGGCAAGATTAACGTACTCTGCCGGATAGTGCTGCGCCATAACGTTCAGTAGTGCAGGATTTGACAAGACCTTTGGAAGATCTGCCCTGAAATGTTGATCCAGTTCGCGCTGTTGCTCAAACTGCTTTCTTTCATTGGCAAATTCTTGGGTCTTGCGCGTGTAATCAGCATGGAGCATGCGCTCTTTCTTTAATTGATCGAGCGTGTACTCTTTTCCCTCCCACAAAACCTTTTGCGCTTTGGATAAATCGAAAATGGCCGCGGCATCATTCTCTTTTTGAGTTGATGATGGGGCTCTGTCCTCGATTGGCGCTTGGGCTTCCTGTTCGGTTTCTTGTGCTGACTCTTGTGTATTTTCGGCTTGATCTGGAGTGCTGGCTGCCTCGCTGTTTTCAGCAAAGTGCTTATCAGCTTGTTCCCTGATTGCGTTGAAATCCACTTTTCGATTCCTTTCGTTAAATGGTCCAGTTCCCTTATGGGATTATTGAACTGCTTTAACTTCACTCTTTAAAATCAAAACTTTCAAACTTTTTTCTTCAATTCACCAAGACGATCACCCATCTTTTTGCGTGCTCTGTCATTAAGAGTCATGGGCGTTCCCTTACCCATGCTCTCTGGAGTGGCATTGAGCAGACTCTCGACCTGCTCAGCACCAAACCGTCCCCCCATGTTTCCCTTGTCTACCCCTGGCTCCTCGCTGTCTAAAACCTTTGGCGCAAGATCGGAATTTTTCTCTTTTTCCTTCTCTTGATCGCGATCGGTTTTAATCGAAACCTCAATTTGAACTTTATGTGCCATTTGATTTTTTAAGGCTTTTGCAAACTTACTCAAACGATGCCCCCTCTTGAGTCATTGGCGGCATATGGGCATTACTCATTTGATCTTGTTGGAGAGCCTCTTCTGGAGTCATTTCACTTGCCTTTTGTGCCATCAATTCGGTCATTTCCACGTTCTGTTCCAGTCCAGGATTTTGGAGTCTCATGTAGAACTGCAAATGCTCTTCTATGTTCGATTCAAGCACAGCTCTTGCCATTTCATCAAGGGCCAGAAACTTATCGGACTTTCGATACCTGTTCTTTTCCTGCACGTGGAGTGGATGATTATCGAGCTCTTTCACTTCAGGGATGCCACCTTTTTTAATTGTGTCCAAATCCCTGTTGATTTGATTCATGTCGATACTAAAGTCCTGCCACACTTCTGCTAGATCACCGAACTCGAGTTGTGACATGATTTTTTCTTGGATTTTCGGGTCTTGGGGATTACCGAGCAGTCCTCGGTCGTATAATCCAAGGATCTCCTGGCGCTTAGCAACCTTTGAAGTGGGGACAATGCTCCCTCTGACCACGTAAACATCGTGATTGTTGCGAAGATCAGCCCCTTTGAAACTCTTAACTGTGTAATCAAGCCCTGTCCCTGCGACTTTCATTATTCTTTCGGTTTTGTAGTACTCAGAAACGTATTTTAGGATGTGACGTCCAACATCTGCCCACGATTCCTCGTGATTTTCGGTGATAACACCAATTCTTGTCGCGTCTTGCTCAAGAAGGATCTGCATGCCGGCCGCTGGAATGCCACCTTCAGGAAGTTGTCCGTTAGAAATCTCATTCAGACCAAAAATATCGTCAAGATTGCTCTCGAGACGCTCTTCCTCGATGTAGGCATATTGTGGAATCACTGGAAGCATGACTGGAGTTGGTCTTCCACCATCTGCAGCGTTTGGAACTACGTTGTACTCAATGACCTCGCCACTCTGATCATTAAATCCCTCTGGCATAATGCCATGACCACGCGGGGCCATGTACTTTCCTGCAAGAAGTCTATTCGTCCACTCTGCACGTTTAGTAAGAAGTCTTGTCAGTTGATCCTGCAAAGGTCTTGCGTGAGTAATCACTGCCTCTGACATGAACTTTCCACCCACGACAACGTCATCAAACTTAGCAAAAGGAATTTCACCGATCGGCAAATCCTTGTCTTCAAGTAAAATGCCATTGGCACATGTGATCTGACGTCCTGATGGATAGTTTTTCGAAGGTCTTTCGTAATAAACCATCTCAACAGCTGAGTTCTTAAGCTGAAGACTAGCGCCAGAAGCGGTAGGACCAGCCTTACTCATGGTGTTAATTCGCTCTTCGTACTGAAGATCAATAATCCAAGCCGATTCTTCCTTAACGAGCTCTCCTTTTTCTGGGTAGTGCTCACGGAAATAATCAAGCTTTCTCACTTTACAATGAACAAGCCATCCAGCCTCTTTGAGTGTTCTCGCAGTAGGATCTACAAAGATCTCTAGTGGTGAGACAACATCGATTCTGACGTCACCTTCCCATTCACCGAGTTCTGGAAGCCATCTTCCAAGTGTAGGATCCCAACAAGTTTTGATGAATGAATAGCCCGCTTGTTGAAGCCACATCACTAATTGGATTCTCTTTTGGTTTACTTTTTGGATATCCCAAACACAGCCAATGATTTCTATTCCAAGACGAGCAGCGTCCTTATCCTCAGTCTGTGAACTCTCGGGTTTAACGTCATATTTCGGTGGATTTTTGCAAAGACGTGCAGCTCTGTTCTGAGCCCTGGGCAAAATCTTATTGGCGTGAAGTCTTCCACGCTTCAAAAAGCCTGAGCCGTTATCGTAGAGCGGAAGATACTGACGTCTTGACGTATCGTAGAAGCACGAATCAAAGCCCAAGATATAGGCGATGTTTGTCATCGTCGTTCCGAGCCACGCAATGCGTGTCCCACTCTGACGGGTCTCTTCTACTTTCTTCTTGATATGAGCACAAAGAGCATTCTCATCAATGGATTGCTTAGACGTTCCCTCGCCACTCTTGAACATGTTGCCGAATAAATCCATCTATCCCCTACAAAGGATTAATTTCGTTTAATCTCCTGAAATCCTCTGGAATGCCCATCATTGGGTTTTGCTCTTGTTTCTTTTCCACCTTATTGGCCACTTGATACTCATGGTAGTTCCGGCTCATCAGCTTATCAACAAGGCGTTGGACCATATAGCCCCAAAAAATAAGCTGAAAGACGTTTAGAGCCAGCAATGCTGATTGCATGTCGATCATAACTCTTTGATTTCTTTCTTAAGCTTCTCTCTGTGATCTTCCTTCTCGGAAGCCAAACGCCGGGCTTTGTTGGCCCTGAGTTCGTTGATATCATCCACAGTCAAAAGTTCGATCTGCTTTGTTCGCTCCATTGTACCTTGTGGGTAAACCCTTACAGCAGGTGTGCCTGTAATAAGATATGGTGATGGAGGAGACCCCACTGGGAGAAGCTGCTTAAAGAACTCTGCCGCCACTTCAAAACCCTCAATGCCTCGGGTCTGACAGCGACCCATCATAAAACGATAATCTTCGTGGTTATCGATTACATAATCCTCAACCACTTTTCCAGTATCAGGGTCAGTCACCACGATCTTGTTGTCGTGACCGATAGACGCTTCGTACTCTTTAATATTGCTCTTTGCGTCCTTGAGCCTTGTTTTTGAGGTTTTGGATGAACCATTTTTCGTAGTCTGGGTCTGCTGGGGAGTTTGGTCGTCTGACATTTTCTGTCTCCTTTTCTGGATAAATAACTAAGCCATCCAAATTGGCTAGCCCGTCGAGAATATCATCATGTGAACCACGCGGGAATTGCAAGAGTTCAGTTTCAAGGTCATAGAGCCCCTGAGCATGCGATATCCTGCCCCATTCATAGCGAGGAACTAGACCTCTGATTCTTGCTTCTTTGGTTCGATCAGTTGGTGGTCTGAACTCCTTGATTGGAAGCACAGCTTTTCTGCGCTGCATTTCTTCAGCCAACATATAGAGAAGTGCTTCTTGGTAAGCTACCGCTTCGATTCCAATTCCATGCGTGTTGAACTCTTTTTGAATTTCGAAACAGATGTTGACGATTTGAGATGGCGTAAGTCTTTCTCTACGCGCAACGCGCACGTACCAACCTCCATCAGAATCTGTACTAATAACGACAATTCCAGTGTAGTCAGACGTTTTCTTCTGCCCAATTGCTGGGTCAATGAACGCAAACTGAAAAGTGTTCTTTGGAAGTTCGCCGTAATATCGAAACCAATGTTTCTTAAAAGTCTGTAATTCGTCGGGGATAATTTCGTTTTGGTACTGGTTAGCAAACTGATAAGAGCCAAGATTTCTCTTTTGTGACTCGAGGAACTCTTGAGAGAGTTTTTGAGGGAATAGGAGCGTGCCATCGTCAGCGATCGCTTTCTTATAAACTAATGACCACACAAAAAAGCCCCTCAGTCATGGATGATCAAGGGGCTTAGAAAGTGAAACAAAGTTGAAAGCGTAATAGACCCCACGATAGACCAGATGACAAGTTCGATAATTGAAAAACGCGCTGTGCTTGCTGCGTCTTGATACCATGTGAGTTTCTGCATGAACTGAACACGCATTTCCTCACGCTTCTTGCGCTTTTCTTCCTCTTCTTTTTTCTTTTGGAGAAAGAACTCACGCTCAGGGTCATAAGTCACAGTTTTTGTGGACGCATCATACTTGATGTTGTGCACAGTCCATTCGTCTTTGGCGAGACAGAGAGCTGCTGGTGGTTCAAACCCACTTGTGGTGATGATCCCTAACTCGTCGCCTTGTTGAATTACCCACCTTTTCATCTGTGCACCATGAGTAGGATGTTGAGAATCAAAAGAGCAATGATGATGATGATCAAGTAATGCCGTTGTTCTACGTGGAACGGTTTTCCATTCACGAGATATCGATAACGAATATGTGGCTCAAGACCAGAAAACGTACCTTTTAGCACGTGCTCCTTGAACCATTTTTCAAGTACAGCTTTGTCTTTGTTGGCCGCTTGATACCTGACAAGAGGTTTTCCCCTTTGATCTTTTCCAACAGCTTGTGCGATGTACTCTTTTTCTATCTTCACTGAGTAATACCCCCGACAAAGTTAATACTAACGTAGTTTTTAGCTGAAGTTGTATCGAGAGCGATGTTTCCACCGGAGTTTTGGAATATTCTAATGTCGATATAGTCCCCTGCTACTACGTCCACTTCGTCCTCAACCGATAGATTTACTACGATAGTCGCTGTAACCGGAGAATCAAACGGGCCTCTTCCGTACTCAGCACCGTTTTTAAAGACAGCTAAGTAAGCGGTCTCACCAACACCCCAGCCAGCGTTACTAACGAGAGTAGCCTTAGCATTGACTCTCACTTTTCCTGCTCTTGGAGCGGTAGCTTTCCATGTTGCCCCGGTCGTTACAATTCCATGATCATCGTAGGTCTTATCCTCGTAATCCATAACGGTGGCTGAGTTGTTATTGATCGTAGCACCTGCATTTGTAGAATACCGAGCTGTTATCACTTCAGGAGCTTGAACTTGAGCGGGGCCAGAAACCCTTTGAATGTTTACATAGTTTCCGTAGGTAGTTCCAAACACCAAAGTAATTCCGACACCACTATAGAGACTTACATAGTCCCCAGCATTTAAATAAACGGAATCTTGGCCTGGCGTGTTCGTCCCAGCAAAAGCGGATATGCTACCGACTCGATTGTAGAACGCTCCGTTTTTGTATATGTCCCATAATTCGGCGGTCATTCCCGTTGTGATGCACGCATTGAAGTTGTAAACTCCTGCCACAGGGGCTGTGAATTTCCAAGAAGCTCCAGTTGTAACAGCCCCAGCAGTGTCGAAATTGACTGTTGAGAAATTAATTAGCCCTTGAGGCGTAACAATTAAAGTCGCTCCCCCAAGTTGGCATCGAGATGCAATCACTCTCGTATCAGCATCCTGCCCAAGAGTTCCGTTGGCTCCCCAGCCCAGGATTGGAACTCTCCACTCAGCATAAACGTAATCACCGTTTGCAAAAGTGATTGGATCTGTAGCCGACATATCGGTTTGAGCTGATACGTAGAGATTTCCGTTAATTGTTCTAAATGCTCTGCAAGCTACCGAGGTTGTCGTATTGTAAGAAACTACACCTTGATAAGGAGTGTCTGGAGTGTCTGATACGTCTGTGATTTCAACTCTACCGACTGGAAGCATACCAGCCACCGGAGTTGTTGGAAAAGCTGGAGAAGATGTATCAATGACATGACCTGGTGGTAATTGTATCACAAGAGAAGAACCAATGGGAGCCCCGGCAAGAGCAATATTAACCTTGTAGTTTCCAAAACCACCGTCTCTATACCATGACCCAGTGTAAGTGGTATTCGTTGAACCCCAAGATGAGGTCGCGCCGAATGTTACTGGGTTTGTGTAGACGTTTCCTTGCACTCTCGGCTCTCGACCAAACGAGATGTTATTAAATCTCGCAGTGAAAGGAACAGATACAGCATTCCCCTGATAGAAGATCACTCTTGCGAATGTCGCTCCAGAGGGACACTGCCAAGAGCCTTGATAAGAATATTGGTTATTGGAATTGACTGCTCCATCGACTTGCCAATTTGAGAACTGATCTATAAAGGTCGCGCTGCCAGCCGAATAACACCACATCGTAAAATCTGAGAATGTTGATCCCGACACTGGGAACTGAGCAGGATAGTAAGTTCCAGATGTTATTTGGTAATCGAATTTCAGAGTGAATGGCTTGGTCCAATCGCTCGGCTGAATCGGTACGTCAAAACGCCAGCCTTGTCCTTGAGCATTTGTTGCTCCAGTGTAGAGATATGAAGCAATACCATCCAGAGGAGAGGACTCGGTACGTGCTAAGGCGACTGTTGCTGTTGTTGTTCCTGCGCCAGATGCTGGTGAAGTGGCTTTTGCATCAACAAAAACGGTCGCTCCTCCAAGACCAAACGGAGCATTTGGATTGAAGAATCTATTGAGAGTCAAAAAGCGGTTATCTTGACTCATCCATGCACCTGCCGATACGCCTCGACAATATGCCAAGCACTAAGAGGCATTGGATCCCATTTTAAGTTTTTCATTGCGTAAAGAGCTGAGCAAGATGGTCTGTCTTCTGGACATGGGACATGCTTCACACCATTTTGTTGATAGTAGCTCGCCATCTCTCCACGTGATGTGTGTTGATTCGGAGTGAAGTGATAAAACTCTCTCTTTTTCAGCGTTTTAATGTCCTTACAGAGATCAATCAAAGCATCAGCAAAGTTCGGAGCCCAGACTGGTGATCCAATCTGTCCCCAAACCTCTGGCATCGAGAGCCAATCAACCTTCTTGTAAGGTGAAAGAAGCCAAGAAATACGCACACAGACCCAATTTTCGAAATCACAGATTTTTAAGTACTCTTCAGCGATCCATTTGGTGGTCGCATAAGCATTTCTCTCAACAGGAAATGGCATTTCATTCTCGGTAGCCATCTGACAGTCAAAAACGTAGTCTGTTGAGATGTGAATTAGTGTGGCACCTTTGTCTTTGCAGTCCTGGACAAGAGTTCTGACCAATTGGACGTTGGACTCCCACGCAATATCTGGATTTTCATTGCAGAAATTGTGGTTTGTCTTCGCTGCACAGTTGATTACCACATCACCAGCCTCGAGATCGGCTTGGCCTGCGATGATGCACTTATCAGTCGCAAGAAGTGAGCGTCCTAATTGTCCAAGATGGCCTGTGACATGAATCATTCTTTATCGTCTTTGTGGTATTCATCCAAGTAAGCCTGAGCATGACTTGAAAGCTGACCCGTCATTTCTTTTTTAGCGTAAATTCGCATGATCTCTTTTGCTTTCTCGACTTGTTCCTCGAGATCTTTCAATTCTTTTTTGTGTTTTGGTTTTTCAGCGGCCATCGATCCCCCTTGTTTAAGTGAAAACTCTCCATCCAATACCATTACATATTAGCTGATGCGCTTCCCATTGAGATGCAAAAGTGAAGTTACTCACTCCATTGATCAAATCTGGAGACTGCATCGTCACACTTCCAAGTCCACTATCAATCTTCATCACATGCAAGACTAGACCAGTATTTCCACTAGCAGCAAAACCGATATTCAAGGTCTGATTTGTCGATCCTGTTGTGACTTCCACCACTCGATCTTGAATATTAAGCGTTGCTCCAGCATTTGAAACTGTTCGGTAACCGTTAAGCGTTCCGTTATATCGAAAGCGCAAATTGCCAAGGCCATCGTTTTCCTGATAGCTGTAAGTTCCACCTTGATTCCCCACATAGACTAATGTGTAGCCTGTAGTTACTTGAGTTGAGCCAAAGGAAATAAGTGACGAGCCCCACATCTGAAACCAAGAAGCCCCAAGACTGCCCAGCGTGCGCTTATCTCCAGACCAGACTTGATGTGTGGGTCCAACAAGCCCAGGGTTTGAAGTATCACCCCAACACAAGGAAAGAACTTGAGCTGCTGAGATCGTGGCTCCAGACGCTGATGCAAGATATAGGAAAGCACCAAGGGTCACATCCCCAAAGTTAGAATTGGAAATACCTAGAAGAGACTTCGCTACTGTGGTCGTGATTGTTGTCACGCCTTGAGTTGTGCCTGCTGGATTGCCTAGGAATGTCGATGGATCAATGAGTGGAAAGTTCCCAAGAGTTAATCCTCGAGACTGCATGACTGCAACGATTGCTCCTGAATCGCCGGCCGAATTGGATGCGATTAAAGGCCCAGTAAGTCCAGACAGCTTTTTACCAAAAATAGTCCAGTCTGCGCTAGAAAGATAACCACCTGTAGTCCCATTTGCAGCAGGAATAGAGAGAGTAATGCCCCCACTACTAGGGATATTAGTCCCACCAAGAATTGGAAACACCGTCTGAATAATCGCACTGATTCCTACCTTGTTATTGAATGTTGTCCAATCTGCAGCAGAGAGATATCCTGGCGTGCTGCCAGTTGCTTGATTGATTGATAAAAGAAGTGTTCCCCCAAGCATTGGAAACGTCTGTCCTGAAAACTGCAAAATGGAGCTCGTGGTCTCTCCAACAGGAAAGCCCCTTACAAAAGCCACAAGTCCTGGGCTTGCTCCGGCAAAGATCTGAAGTGTTATCCCACTATGCTGAGTGGGAATGCCTGTTATCCCTGGTGGGATTCGAAGATTAGAAGATATGTCATTAGCCGTGAACGTTGTATCGATTGAGTCCGTATCACTGACTGTGACTGCGACTCCTGGACCACCAATGATGACCCATGC
>JADMIO011606012.1_pt1 | contig 35144 bp, 25 predicted proteins | sample 8958161 | NCBI WGS metagenome assembly JADMIO01 (sample SAMN16585339, study PRJNA669376) | soil metagenome | isolation source: Crop rotation soil | place: USA: Cullars Rotation, Alabama | collected 2011
GCGACAACTTGTCCACGTGGAATTCTAAGCTTAGGATCCCAATGTGCTGGAAAGATCTGAGCAAGCCGGGCGACAAATTTCATATTATCGTAGAGGCGAAGGGGCCGGAGATAAAGCATTCCATACAAGTCAAAAGCAATCCCAAAGCGACTCAGCCCCAACCCTTCAGCCTTATGTCCGACACAGCGCTTTCCAATGGTCGAATAGGATTCGGCGCAATAGAAGGCGAGGAATTCACTGTGCAATTTGTGATGGTAGCCCCGGCGAAATAAACGATGAAATAATTCCTGAGAGTTCTCATATCATCTGGGGAGCGAGTTTCGGGAGAAATGCAGTTGACAGCGCTCACGACAATTGTGATATTTTCAGCCCGCGGGCAACCATCACTCGGAAGCAATTCGCAAACCGATTGAACCCTATTTTCAAGGGCTTCCGTATCATCTTTCGCGTCGAACAGAAAACTAATCGAATTGCTCCGCGAATATTTTTCGTCTTCAAATAGTGAGTGGAGACCGCTAGACGCTCTAAAATGAACATTAGAGCCCTATTCAACGATAAAACATTGGGTTAAAGGTAAATCCCAGGAGAAAACCATGTCGAAAATAGCTAAAAAGTTTTTTTCCTTGCTTGTATTGCTTTCCGTCATTTCGATCTCTCTGCCACAGTCTTTCGCGCAAACTCAAAACACGGGCGCCATTCAAGGCCGCGTTTTTGAATCCGGCGCAGCCTATACGCCGCTTCCGGGCGCGACCGTGACAGTGACGCATGAGGAAATAGGGATTGAGCGCACGACCGTCACCAATACAGACGGATTTTATTATGTCGGGATTTTGCCCGCCGGGCGATATAAAATCACCGCCGCGCGGCAGGGCTATCAAGAGGATCCGAATCCAGAGAACTCTATCATTCGCAATTTCCTGATTCATATTACGAACACAGAAAAAGCCGATCAACCGCCCCCTATAGTTCTGCAAAAAATCGTCGCCGTAAACGTTCCGCCTACAAATCAGCCCCCGACAACTCCGCCTCCGACGACTCCGCCTTCAACTACGGCGTCAAATCAGACTTCGCCTGCGAGAGAATCGGAAGCCGAGATTCTGGTCAACACGACGAACGCGAGCAGAGGCGGAAACTTCGGCGAGTTGATGCTGCTTGCGCTGCCGTTGGGCGGTGTGCGCTCCTTCGACGATCTGGCTTTCCTGCTGCCCGGAGTCGCGCCTCCGCCTCAAGCGATTGGCAAAGGCGTGGGGCCGGGCATAGGGCCGGGCGTTGGCACTTCGGGCCAATTCTCTATTAACGGGCTGCGCAGCCGCTCGAACAACTACACTATTGACGGGTCGGACAACAACGATGAAGAGATAGGCGTGCGCCGGCAAGGTTTCACCTCGCTTGTGCCGCAGTCAATCGAAAGCGTGCAGGAGTTTCAAATCACGACGCTGTTGCCTGAGCCGCAGTTTGGAAGAACCCTCGGCGCGCAGGTCAATGCGGTCTCTCGTTCGGGCGGGGCAGGTTATCACGGAACGGTGTATGGCTTTTTCACCGATAAGCATTTGAAAGCCCGCGACCCATTCGATTTCACAGGAGGCCCGCCCAACTTTACGCTCGTCGCTGATGGGCAGAGGGTTCAAAAGGATGGAAAGGATTTTATAGTTGACAATCCGGTGGATGGCGAAAACCCATACAGGCGCGGCCAGTTCGGGTTTGTCTTGGGCGGGCCGGTCGTTAAACAGAAAACTCACTTCTTCGTATCCGCCGAGCATCAGGAGATTAACGCGAGGCGGGAATCGCATTTTGCTGTGCCGACGGTTGAACAACGCGGCTTGTTCAACACGGGCGGGTCTGGGTTGCTGGTTTCGGTTGATGGAAGGAATAAGGGACTGTTTCCTACGAACCCTGTTGGGGACGCTTTCTTCAACCTCTTCCCGTTCCCGAATAACCCCATCGGCCCTTTCGGCCCGAATACTTTTACAGAAGAGCTTTCGGCATCAGCCAAAGGGACGATCTTTTCGGGCAAGCTCGACCATAACATCGGGAAGAATCACACGCTGTCGGGCAGGTACAATTTTACGGACGACAACACGATTCTTCCTTACACGGGCGAAGCGATTTTCTCTTCGCTTCGCGCGCTCATACGGACGCAGGATTTCGCCGTTTCATTCAACAGCGCTTTGTCAAACAACGTCGCCAATCAGGCGCGTTTTTCCTACGGCAGGACGAGCTTGAATTTCCGGGAAGTCAGAGACTCGATGCTGATTCCATCCACGCTGTTCCCGGATGTGCCTTTCCTGTTGAATGCGCCGCTGCTCCAGAATTTTTCTTTGCCCGACGCCGGGTTTGAAAACGAAGGAAGCACCGGACCGAGATTTTTTTCCTTCGCCGGGTTTGATACGGAACAGTTCACAGGCCCGCTCGGACAGGTCAGGGTCTCAGGCTTCAGCCCCATCGGCGTAGATGTTTTCTACTTTCCGCAGGCGAGAGCCAACAACACGTTCCAGTACGCAGACACGCTCATCTACAACAGGCAGCGGCACAGGTTCACGGTAGGTTTCGACATACGACAGAGTCAATTGAATAACCGGCTGGAGAGAAACTCCCGCCCGCTTGCTGTTTTCAGCGGGGCGGCAGACCTCTCCCTTCTGGTAGACCCCTTCGACCTCAATTCTCAGAAAGGCAGCATTACTGACCTGTTTAAGAATAGCGGCGCTATCGAGGGCTTCCTTTTAGGCAGAGACTTTGTCGCGGCGGGCGCTCCGACCGGCTTCTTCCAGACTCAAACAACATTCGACGACCCGACCATAAGGCTGCGATACTGGCAAAATAATTTCTTCTTCTCCGACCAGATGCGACTCGCCTCCAACTTCACGTTGACGCTAGGGCTGAGGTACGAGCTTAACACCGTCCCGACCGAGGTTGACCGGCGCATAGAATCAAACTTCGATTCCCAGCCGGTCAAAGACTTCATCGCGTTTGAGCGCCAGTTCATGCAAAATTCTACCGGCCAAGCGGTGTCCGGCCTTGAGCAATTCCTCGGCGGGCGCACGAAGATATTCGAGCAGGATAATAACAATCTGGCGCCTCACATAGCGTTCGCGTGGGACCCGTTCGGCAAAGGCCGGACTTCGATTCGCGCAGGCTATGGCATCTACTACGATCAGATTCCCGGCTTTGTCGTCAGCCAGTCGAGCACCGTTTTCCCGAGCTTCCTGAATCTCAACTTCGCTGGCGGGAAGCATATAACCGGCGAAGGCGTGCCTTTCCTCCAAAATCTTGAACTGATTAATCCTGCAAGCCTTGCTCTCCCCGGCACTCTGAACACCTTCAACAGTCAAGCTAACCCTGACCCGTTCCTGTTCATCTTAGAGCAGGAACGCGACACCGTATTCGCAAGCGCGCCGAGTTTCGTTTTGCCTGCGGCTGATCTTGTGACTCCTTACGCGCAGCACTGGGGGCTTACGGTAGAACAAGCGTTCGGGACAGACTTCCTTGCCTCGGTCGCTTACGTGGGAACAAAAGGAACGCATCTGCTCAGGACGACCACGCCCAATCTGGGGCCGAATTCTATTCCGATTGTTGATAGCATACAGGTCACCACCGACTGCACCAGAGAGGCTAACAACTGCTTCCCGATCTTCCGTGGCGTAGTCGTGCCGCCGAAATTCGCTGGCAGGCCGTTTCCATTGCTAGGCTCAATCACCATATTCGACTCAGACGCCAGCTCGATTTATCATTCCCTGCAACTTCAACTCTCCAAGAGGTTCTCAAGCGGGATTCAATTCACCACCGCTTACACATGGTCGCACGCCATAGACGAGGCGTCCGACCTGTTCGACCTCTCAGGGACGCGGGCGCTGCCGCAAGACAGCTTTGACCGTCGGGCCGAGCGCGCGGACGCCAGCTTCGACGTGCGTCACAGGTTCGTCTATAGCTTCATCTGGGATCTTCCGATCTTCGGAGGAAACAATATTCTCGGCGGGTGGCAGCTTGCCAGCATAGGCCAGTTCCAGACCGGACAACCCTATACGGTGCTGAATTGCTGCGATGCAAACTTGGACGGCAATCTGACGGATCGGATCGGAACTCGCAACGAATTCCGGGCGCCGGGGATTGAAACAGTTGATATGGCTTTGAACAAGCATTTCCGATTCGGCGACCGTCACAGGATTGAATTCCGCACCGAAGTCTTCAACCTGTTCAACAGGACGCATTTCGGAATTCCCATACATCAATTCTTCTTTGCGAACCTCACAAATAAGATATTGGAGGAACCGCCGAGTTTCGTTGATACGCGAATTCCTAAGCGCACTATTCAATTCGCGCTCAAGTATTCCTTCTGAGCGATTGTCAAAAGGGCTGCGGGTTGAATCAACCCGCAGCCCTTTCGCTTCTGCGCCGCCGCCCTTCATTCGCGCCCGGTCTTTCTAAGGCGCAAGCCCCGTTCGGCCAAGCAAATCCTGAAATCGCGCGTCCGAGCGCAACCCGTCAAAGACCCTGTCAATATTCAAAAACACCACGTAATAAGAGCGTTCGTCATAAACTTTTTCCAGATACTCAAACGCCCGGTCTTTTTCTCCGAGCGCTGCGTACAGGCTCGCAAGCGGGTAAGGCGGCACGCGCTTTTGTTTCGCCTGCTCGGCCAACTCTGCAAGTATGCGCTCGGCATCGTTGCGTTTTCCGCTCAAGGCGTAAACGCGCCCGACCCATGCGATCATAGTCGAGTCTTGATAAAGCTCAGTCGCTTTTTGAAACTCGGCAATCGCTTCCCCGTACATTCGCTTCTGCTCGTAGACCATCGCGATCTGAAAATGCGCTTCGGCGAAATTGGGCTCCATGTCAATCGTCTTTCGCAGTTGTTCAACGGCCTGATCGTATTGCCTCGCTCCGTAGTAAGCCCTTCCCAAAGACGTGTTGATTATCAGCGAGAGCGGGTCAAGCTCCTGCGCGAGTTTCATCTCTTTTATCGCTTCATCAGAGCGCAAACGGCTGATCAAATACGCCGCGTACCAGTGATGCGCCGTCGCATAATTCGGGTTTATCTCGATAGCTCGCCTGTATTGTTTTTCAGCCTCGCGCCAGTTCCATTCATATTCGTAAGCGGCGGCAAGCGATGTATGAGCCTCGGCAAGCGAATCGTCTATCTCCAGAGCTTTCTCGGCCATCGCCTTCACTTTCGGATAAAGCTCTTTGGGCGATTCGGATTCCAACTCGACAAGTATCGCGTAGCAGTCGGCCAGCCCGACATAAGCCCGCGCATAGGACGGGTCTTTTTCAATCGCCTGTTTGAAATAATCTATGCCTTTCTTCAGCCCTTCTTCGGTTCGCTTGTTCCAGTAGAAACGGCCTTTCAAATAAAGCTGGTAAGCCTCGGCGTCATCCGTGAAGTGCTTTGTCACGCGCTTCTGGTCTTCGCCCGTAATTCGCGGTTGCAGATGTTCGGCCACCTGCCGGGCTATCTCTTCCTGAACGGCCAGCAGGTCTGTCATATTTCTGTTGTAAGCCGCCGCCCAGATGTTGCTGTTGTCGCGAGCGTCTACAAGCTCGATGCGGATTTGAAAATTATCGCCGCGCTGTGTGATGCGCCCCATCAGCGCAGAGCGAACGCCCATTTCGCGCCCGATGGTTTTCGCGTCCAACTCCTGACCTTTGTACCTGAAGACGGAATTTCGCGACATCACTTTCAGATCGCGCGACCCCGAAAGATTGTTTATCAGGCTTTCAGTGATGCCGTCGGAAAGATAATCCATGTTCGGGTCGGCGCTTTCGTTTGCGAACGGCAGGATGGCGATAGAGTTTATCGGCTCAGGCTGGCCGCTTCGCGAAAAATAAAAAACGATAAGCAGGGCGGCTGCGGCAAGCGTCAAAAGCGAAACCAAAGCGGCGCGTTTGTGTTGTTTGATTTCGGTGATTATGTATTCCGCGCTCGATGTCGGGCGCGGGGCGTCGAGTTGATCGCCGCGCATAACCAGCGCTTTAACCGTAGCTCGATTATCCTCCGCTGTTATGGCGGCGGTCGTTTCCGAGCTATAATCGGGCGCCATGGATTCATCCATCCCGGCTTCAAAATCTATGCGCTGCTTTTGCCGCTTCAATGCTTTGAGAAAATCGTTGATCGTTTGAAAACGGGCGTCTCTATCTTTGGCGAGCGCTTTGTTGATTATGGCTTCGAGTCGCGGCGACACATCGGGCGCAATCTGGGAAAGCGGCTGGGGTTGCCGGTCAAGCAGCGCAACGATCACGTCAGAGATCGTCTCTCCGTCAAAAGGGCGATTGCCGGCGATCATTTCATACAGCATCACGCCCAGACTGAATATGTCCGTCCGCCCGTCAACAGCAAGGCCGCGCGCCTGCTCCGGCGACATATAGCTAGGGCTTCCCATCACTATGTTCGATTCGGTCTTAACCGGCTGCAACTGCGCCGAGTTGTTTGATTCGGTTCCGCCCGCGCGGTTCTCTACAAATCGCTCGGTCAGTTTCACTATTCCGAAGTCCAGAACTTTGACATAGCCGTCGGGCCGAAGCATCACGTTTTCAGGCTTGATGTCGCGATGAATTATTCCTATTCGATGAGCGGCGGAAAGCGCGCTGGCCACCTGCGCGGCGACATCGAGAGCTTCGCCAAGCGACAGCGGGCCCCGTCGCAAACGCTGGCGCAAGGTCTCGCCTTCGACGTATTCGGTTGCGATAAAGCGCGTGCCGTTTTCCACGCCGACTTCATGAATGGTGATGATGTTGGGATGATTCAGAGCCGAGGCGGCGAGCGCTTCCTGCTCGAAGCGCCTCAAGCGGTCTTCGTCTCCCGTAAAATCAGGCGGCAGCAGTTTGAGCGCGACCGGGCGAGAAAGCCGCGTGTCTTCGGCCAAGTAGACCTCGCCCATCCCGCCTGTCCCAAGTCGCGAGACTATGCGATAGCGCGAAATCGTTGTGTTAACCGGCAGCGACTCTTCCATTGATAAATCAGTTTATCAGATTACTGCGGGAGACCTATGCGGCGCAGCAGGTCTGTGAAACGGGGGTCAGAGCGCAGAGACGCAAGTCTTGGGTCTGTCTTTAAGTAAATCAGAAATTCGGCTCGCTCTTCGTAAGCTTTTTCGAGCCATTCAAAAGCCTTGTCTTTTTCGCCCATCCCGGCATAGATAACCGCCGTCAGATAAGCAGACACGTAACCGCGCTTTGACCGCTCTTCAAGCTCGTTAAGCGATTGCTGCGCTCTTATCTTGTCGCCGCTCGCGGCGTAAGCATAGCCCAGATGCGCGGTCATCAACACGGAGCCTCCCGAAAGCGCGAGCGCTTGCTGGTATTCGGCGATGGCTTCCGCATACATGCCCTTCTGTTCATAAGCCAGCCCAAGATACCTGCGCGCGACAAAAAAATTCGGATCAAGCTCAAGCGTCTTCTTGCAGATGGCGATAGCCTGATCGTACTGGCCCGCAAAGTAGAGAGCCCATGCCTTGTGCGAGCTTATGACAAGCGAAAATGGGTCGAGGTCTTGCGTGCGCCGCGCCTCTTCGATGGCCTGACTCATGCGCCCCATAGCAATCAGATAATTCGCGCGCCACTGATGCGCGGGGGCGTAATTGGCGTTCAACTCGATTGCCCGGTTGAATCCTTTGCCAGCTTCGGCCCAGTCCCAATCATAACGGAAGTTCACGAACGCGAGCGCGGCGTGAGCTTCCGCGAGCGAATCGTCGAGTTCAAGGGCGCGCATAGCGGCTGCTTTCGCTTTTGGGAAACCTTCCTTCGGCGGCAACGCGCTGTAGAGCGCGAGCATATTGTAACAATCGGCCAAGCCCGCATGAGCCGCCGCAAAGTTCGGGTTGAGGTCAATCGCCTGCTGAAAATAATCGGACGCGCTCTTTAAAGCGTCGGTCGTTCTCTTGTTCCAGTAGGAACGGCCCTTGAGATAAAGCTGGTATGATTCAAATCTTTTTTTCTCTTCGCCGCTCAAGCTCAAATCGAGCTTTTCGGAAATGTCTTTCGATATTTCTTCCTGCAACAAAAGCGCTTCTGAAAATTTATGACTGTATTGCTTGCCCCAAAGATGGCTGTTGTCCAAAGCGTCCACAAGCTCGACGTTCACAGTGAGCGTGTCATTGCGCTGCGACACTCGTCCTGTAAGCACAGCGTGAACGCGCAAGTCGTTTCCAACCGACTGCGGATTCAACGACTGCCCTTTGAAACGATAGACAGAGCTGAACGACATCACTCGAAGACTCGGCACGCGCGACAGGCTGCTGATAAGACCTTCGGTAAATCCGTCCGTAAGCGACTCGGCGCCGGGGTCGCCGCCGTAGTTGAGAAAGGGCAAAACGGCCAGCGAATCAATCGCGTGTTTTCGGCTCGCTGCGGTGAAATAGAGAACCGAGGCGATGGCGACGGCAAGCATGGCTGCGATAAAGGCCGCGCTTTTCTTATGCCTTTTGATTTCCGTGACGATGTATTCGGCGCTCGACGTAGAGCGGACGCCCGCTGGCTCCGCGCCCGATTCCATTATCGTTGTGACCCGGTCGCGCGAAGGCAGGACGGTTTTTTGATCTCCGCTTGTCGTTTTTGTGAGCGCGTCTTTGAAACTGCCCGAAGGCCGAGAGCGCTCAAGCTCGGCCTCAACGTCAAGATGCTGGCGCAATCGCCGCAAATCTATGGCGAGGTCTTTTGCGGTTTGATACCGCTCTTCTCTGTCTTTCGCCAGCGCCTTATGAGCTATGCGTTCAAGCTCCGTGGGAACTTCGGGCGAATAGCGAGCCAGCGGCGGCGGGTCTTTATAAAGTATCAGCGCGATGACATCGCTGATGGTCGCTCCCTCGAAAGGCTTTCTCCCGGCTATCATCTCATAGAGCAATGTGCCGAGGCTGAATATGTCTGTTCGCGCGTCCACTTTAGCGCCGCGCGCCTGCTCCGGCGACATATAGCTCACCGTTCCCATCACGATTCCGGGGTCGGTCTTAACAAGCGATTTAGTTATTGCGTCAGGATCGCTTGACGATACATAAAGCTCGCCGCTTTTTTCGGTCAGTTTTGCAAGCCCGAAATCGAGCGTCTTGACGTAGCCGTCTTCGCGAATCATCACGTTTTCAGGCTTGATGTCGCGGTGAATGATTCCATTATCGTGAGCCGTCGCAAGCGCTCTGGCCACCTGTATGGCTATGTTGATCGCCTCGCGCAGTCTGAGCGGATCAGCGTTCATGCGGTCGCGCAGAGTTTGTCCATCAATATACTCTGTGGCGATGAAGTGCCTGCCCTGCGATTGCCCTATCTCGAATATGGTGATGATGTTGGGATGATTCAGAGCCGAGGCGGCGCGGGCCTCTTGTTGAAATCGCCGGACGCGAGTCTCGTCCTGAGTGAACTCCGCCGACAATAGCTTGAGCGCAATCTTGCGAGGCAATCGCGCGTCCTCAGCCAAATAGACCTCGCCCATCCCGCCCGCGCCCAGAGGAGACAGGATTATGTAATGTTCGATCTTTGTGCCGGGTTCAAGCGTCACAGAAAAAATATAAGGCAGCGCATCGGGTCAGCCGCAAGCCGCAAAATGATTCTTTGCCAATCCCGCGCAGGTTAGCGCTGTCGGCGGCATAACTCAATATGAAACTCGATATAAATATGAAACTCAATATAAATGCGCGCGCCCGAATCATCCTTGCGCGAGCGCGCGTTCACGTCGGCTGCGCGCCTTCCTGCTCAAGCCATTTTTGTAGAGCTTCGTTTTCGCGCGCAAGCTCGTCGGCGTTAATCAGCCCGCGCTGCAACGCGATTGAGATGGCGCGCGAGCGCGGGCTGTAGGTGCTTCCCCATCTATCGTCCACTATCTGCTCGATGTCTACGGAAAGCTTTGCGTAAAGCTCTCGCAAACGATTCTGCGCCCCGCGTTCGCTCAAGTACCTGCGCCGCGCGATTGCTTTATCCGTCAAGCCCAGCGCGATGTCAATCAACGCTTCGTGTTCAATATCGGTAAGCCCCGAAACGCGATTTATGGCGCGCGATTGAATAGTGCGAATCTCCGGGTCAATCCAGCATTGCTCATCCACAAGCACAGCGCGCAACGCCGCAATCAATTTCTCGTCCGGGGACGTTTTGAGCGCGTAACCATAAACGGTTTCAGCCGGAACAATGCGCGAAATCTCGCGAACATAGATTTCGTCTTTGTATTGAGACCAGAAAAGTATGCGCGCAAGATTCATCTCCGCCCATATCTGACGCGCCGCGCGCACTCCCGACAGCTCAGGCATTTTTATGTCCAGCGCGATGAGCGCGGGCCTATGCTTGAGCGCAAGCTCGACCGCCGTCTTTCCATCAGCAGCCTCTATGATTGGCCCGGCGTCGGCAAAATTGTCTGCGAGAATCGAGCGAAGGTACTCGCGCTGAAATGCGACATCTTCTGCTATCAGTATGCTCATAATTTAATTGAAAGCGTTCGCTTGACTATCGCCTTCCGCAGCTTGAAGAGGCACGCGCAATTCGACGACTGTGCCGCGCTCCCCGGTCGCGCGAAGCCACGTCAGTCGCGCGCCAATCAGCCGGGCGCGGTACCGCATGTTATAAAGTCCGCGCGTGCGGCGCAGCTCGCTTGATTCGACCATGCCGCGCCCGTCGTCGGTCACGCGAATCAGCAGGTCGCCGCCGTAGAGCATAATTATAAGCTCGACCGACCGCGCCCACGAATGCTTCAAGATGTTGTTGATCGCCTCTTGCGCGATTCGATAAACGAGCAATTGCTCAGGCTCGGAAAGCGTGATCTCGTCTTCTTTAACCAGACATGCGAACCGCGTCGCAAAGGGCCGCTCGCAGGCCGAGGCGGCGCGAGTCAGGCAGCTTTCTATAGCGGGCGCAAGCCCCATGGTTTCCAGCGCCGAAGGGCTTAGATTTTCCATCGCGCGGCGCACTTCGTCCATAGCCGTTTCAAGTCCGAACATTATTTTGGCAAGCCCGTTGCGAACCTCTTGCGTCATCGCGCCTTCAGGTTTTTCAAATAATCGCCGCGCAAGCCGCGCAAGCTCGCGCAGATCAGATAATGTTTGATCGTGAAGGTCTGCGGCCAAAAGCTTGCGCTCGCTTTCGACAAGCGTCACAAATTCGAGCAAGCCCTCTATCAATTCTCGCTGAGTGTCCAAAGCCGATTCTCCTTTCGAGGGAATACGACCAAAACAACTCGAACGGACTGTGGAATCCCACAGTTTTGACCTGTCAGGCGCAGGCCGAAGTTTTGCGGGATGCGACCTACAGCCGCCTTTCGATCAATTGTACACTGTGCGCGTCTTACGAAGATGTCAACCGCAAGGGGCGAGCCCTCAGCCTTCAAAGGCTCGCCCCTCTATCAAAGCGGTGAAAGCAGAGATCGAAATTCGCGGCCCGCATCGCCGCATTAAAAGGAGCGTTCATTATGACTAGGAATATCATAGGCCGCGCAACAGTGCTTGCCTTAACACTTGCATTTGCAATGTCCACTTTCGCCTATGCCGCGCCAAAACATGAGCGCAACAGCAAGCGAATCGAAGTATTTGGCCGCGCGCTTAAAATAGACAAGCAGGCGCGCACGATTCTGGTTGATGACTACTGGACGAAAAAGCTTTATCTGGTCAACGTGCCGGAAAACGCGACTTTCAAAATCACCTTCGGCCAAAACATGCGCTTCAGCCAGCCGGGACTTGGCGACGTATTCAAGCGAGATCAGGTTCGCATACGCTGCCGGTATGACGACAAAGAGCATCTTGCCATAACGGATGATGGCCGTCAGGCAATCGTTTTGACCGCTGCCAATTAACGCCAATTAACAAGGCCCCGCGCAACTCACCCCACGGGCGGCTTGATCTATAGCCGCCCATCCGCCCGCACCTTTGCCCTCGCCCACAAAGACGGGCCGCGCTGCCCTTCCCTGAGATTTCAGGGAAACGCGGCCCGCGCCTTCCCGCCCGATTCAATGTCAGAAATCTGAAATCCGCAATCGCGAGTGGTAAAATCTTCGGGATGCTTTTTTCAAATAGAGAAAGCTTATGGCTCGTTTTGATATTGGCGGTCGCATCGCTATTGGCTTTCGGATGTCGCCGCCGCGCAGAACCGCGAAACCTTGATGCGGAAGCCGCCACCGACATTGAGCCTGAAAGCTACTCGGCCAGAATTGTTCGCACGATTGACGACGGCGTGTCGCGCCTCGAAATCATAACTCGCATAGCCCGGTCGGGAGCGCTGAGGCGTGAAGAGTGGAGCGATCAAGGCCGGGCTCGCGCGCTGATTTCGCGGCCCGATCTGGGCAAAGCGTTTTTGCTTGATCTCGACAGCCAAGCCTATGTTGAAACTGTCATCGCTCCAGCCGGCGCTGCGGAGCCTGAAACTAATTCATCAAACGCCAACAAATCGCGATCAAATAGCAGGCCGCCATCAAATAACAGTTCCATAACAAATGCGCGAGAGGGCGAACCGGACTCCCCGCCTGCGATTAATCCGAGCGATATTGAACGAATTGTTAGCGATGCGCCTTTGCCTTCAAGCGTAGAGACGATTGCGCTCGCAGATCAAACAATCGAGAATCATTTGTGCAAAGTCTTCGAGCGGCGCGCAAGTTTTCCCGGCGGTCACATAGAAATCACCAGAGTATTTCGCGCGCTCGATCTTCAGGGCTTCGCCATCAGAATAGAGAGCGAGTCGGAAGGCGGCGTGAAGATAATAACCGAAAGGCGGGACGCGCAAACTGTTGTTTCGCCCGACGAGTTCATCATCCCCTCGAACTTCAAAAAAGTCGGCAGGCTCGACAATGAGCAATCAAAGCGAAGGCGTTAATCGCGCTTATCTCATCGGCGGCAAACTCCTTTATTGCTTTGCGGACTGATTTAAGCTAATGTCAATTCTGCCCCGACGAAGGACACGCGGAGAATTGGTTATCTGAGGCAGGACACAGGAAGATTGCCAGACTGGTTCGATGTTCGTTTTTGAACAACGACATTCATCATAGAGCGATCTCAATAAGAGCCTGCCAACGACTAAGGCGACGCCGGATTTATAGATTGAGCGTAAGCGGGCGAGCGGCCAGCGCTTTTAAAAGGCCGCGTATGAACAGGCAGGAGATTGCATCTATGGACGATATCAAGCCTCATATTTTGATTGTGGAAGATGATGAAGACACGCGGTTCGTCTACGGCGTGCTTCTGAGAATGGAAGGCTATTGCGTTACTACGGTAAGCGCGATGAAGGAGGGACTCGCGCGCTGCCTCTCCACCAGCTATGACCTCATAGTTATGGATGTGCGTCTGCCCGATGGCGACGGCGTAGAGTTATGCAAACAGATTCGCGAATTCAATAGAATCACTCCTATCATGTTTGTTTCAGCCGCCGCTTATCAAAAGGACGTGGAGCGCGGAATGAAAGCAGGTGCGCAGGCTTATCTGACAAAACCAGCCGACGCTGAAAAGCTGCTTGATAGAGTCACCTACCTGCTTGGGCAAAAAGCGATGGCGCCGATTGAAAAAGACGTTTCCGCGCTGCCTGTTATGGTGTCGGGGGCGCCCGTCGCAGCGGCTTTGATTGACAAGAATCGGAACTACAAAGCGGTGAGCCCGGCTTACGCCGCAGCGGGCGGGTACAGCGCGCCGGACTTGATCGGCAAACAGGCGACCGATATTTTCCCTGATGTATCGGGCGAAGCCGCAGAAGCTCTCAACATGGTCTGGAGGACAAAGCAGCCCTATTTCATATCGCGCTACCCATACGCTGTTCCAACTCAGCCCGAACGCGGAATCACTTACTGGGATGCTGCGATGTGGCCTATCGAAAGCAGCGGGTCGGATACGGATGTCTTGATCGTAGTTCGCCAAAAAGAACAAAGCGGCGACATCGCTGCGGTCTAACGCAAGAAAGCGAGAAATTCAAAAAGGGATGAAGGCAACTGCGCAGTCGCCTTCATCCCTTTTTGAATTTCTCGGTCTGTATTTCTGCTGAATCGAGCTATTGAGTCGGAATAGTTCGGCTTCCTTGCGGAACGCGCCGGGGGCCGGAGCGGCCTGCGCCTCCGGCTGGCATTCCCGGAACTTGAGGCTCGACGCCCGGCTGCGAAGCGGCGGCTTCCATAGCCGTATCAATCCTGTCCTGATATATCTTGATTTTGCCTTCGTCTTTCAACTGCTTTTGAAGCTGAGACATGTAGGTGGAGTAATAGCTGTTGCGCTTTTCGTCAAGCAAGCGCTGCTCGATTGATTTTTTCTCTTTCTGGAATGCTTCGCCCATATCGGCGTCTGTGCGCGATATTATGCCGACGACCACATAGTTATCGCTGCCTTCGGCTTTCAAAGGCGAGCTTGTCACCTGTCCGTTGCCGAGTTTGTAGACAGGCTCGCGGCTCTCTTCAGTTGTGAGCGAGGCTATCGAATCGGTTGCGGAGATGCCCGCCCTTTCTTCGACCTTGACTCCGAGCGACTCGGCCAACTTTTGCATCTCGTCGGGCGTTTTGGCCTGAGCGATCTGCCGCGCGCGTTCAGCGGCGAGGTCTTTCGCTTTGTCAATGCGATAGCGCTGTTCGATTTTGGCTTTCGCCTCTTCAAAGGTCGGGTCATGCGGGTCGCGCTTTTCGATGAACTGAGGGATGGCGAATCCGCCGCTGACGTTCGCGTAGTCGCCCACGTCGTTAGGGTTTTCCAACTCGAAAATAGCGTCTCCCACTTCAGCAGCTTCTTTCAATTCGGGGATGTCTTCGCCTCTGGAAAAGAACGGAACTTCTTTCAAAGTCGCGACTCCCTGCCCATGTTTGGCATTGATTTCCGCCACGACCACATAAGCGTCTTTGGTCTCTTTCAGACGCGGCGCGGCTTCATTTGTCGCGATGTTCTGAGCTTCCGTATAGCCTTTGCGCGCGCGGGCGCTTTTCAAAAGCTGAGGCTTCGATTCTTCAAACGTGGCCAGCCGCCGATCATCAACTTTCAGTATGTAATATTTATCGCCTTTTCTGATTGGCTGGCTCACTTCGCCCGGTTTCATGCTGAATGCGTTGTTGAGCGGGTCGTCGCCCTCGCGTTTGTCGTCTTTTTTAATCCATCCGATGTCGCCGCCATTAGCTTTCGACGCAGGGTCTTCGCTCGTCTCGCGCGCGAGCTTGGCAAAATCTTCAGCCGGTTTGCCCTCGGTTCCTTTGGCGCGATCAGCTATCTCCTGCGCTCTTTTTCTAACCTCTTCTTCCTTGTTTTCCGGTTGCCCCGAAGCCGCATTCTTGTTTGCGCCGGCGTTCGATGTTGCCCGAATATTTTTTGAATCCGCCTTTGGAGAGTTGAGAACTATCTGGCTCACTCGCACCTGCTGTATGTTGCGCTCAGGATCGAAAGCCTGTCTCAACTCATCGTCGGATGCCTGCATTGTCTCTCCGGCTTTGGCCTGATCTATAAAGATGTAGCGACCGCGACGTTGCTCGGTTGCGACCCTGAAATCGTCTTTATGCGAATCGAAGTATGCGCGCAGGTCTTGATCATTAACCTGCACTTTGTCTTTGAGCGAATCGGGCGTCACCTCGACCCAGCGGACAGAGTACTTGGTGTTGGCGCGGCGATAGCTGTCTTCGATGTCCTGAGCCGACACCTGAACGGCGGCGGTTATATAGCTGCGGAGGTGTTCGGCTGCTATGCTTGTGCGCAGAGATTCTTCAAACTGGATAGGGGTGAGGCCCGCCTGCTGAAGCCGCGCGCGGTACTGTTCAGGCCCTTGCCACGGGTTGAACATCTGTTTAATGCGCGATTCAAGCTCTGCGTCTGTGGCTCCGAGGTTGAGCCGGTTTGCTTCGTACACGACCAGCTTCTGGTTAATCAGGCCATCAAGCACCTGAGAGCCGTACAGCGCGTATGTGGCGCCCATGCTCTGCCCAGCCGTCCGGCCCTGCCCCTGCGCTATCTGCTGGCCGAAGCTTGAAAGCGAGTCTTTGTACTCTTTGAGAGTCACGGCGTAATCGCCCACTTTAGCGATTGTAGTGTCGTTGCCGCCCGCGCCGCCAAACAGCCCGGCGGCGCCTCCCGACACCACGACGGAAAACAGTCCGACGAGACTGAGCGTCAGGACTCCGACGAAAAATAACAACAGCACATTGCGCGACCGCTTGCGCCCTCTCAAGAATTTCAACATAACTTTTAACAGCCTCCGAAAGTATTGCTCAAATTATCCCCATCGCAACGCGAGAAGCTTCCGTCCATACAGACGAGAAATTCCGGCTCAAGGGGAAACACGAATTCTAGTGGAATTATGAGCGAATTGACAACCTTGCGGCAGGCTCCTCTATTTGGCTCGGCGGTCGGCGGCCTGTGATCGGCGCCGGTTCAGTCCGGCATGGCTTCGCCTTCAACCCATACTGCGCCGTCCTCGAAATACTCTTTCTTCCAGATAGGCGCGATCTTCTTCAAGCGATCAATCGCGTAGCGGCAAGCATCGAACGCCGCGCGACGATGAGCCGAAGCGACCGCGATGACAACGCTCGATTCGCTGATTTCTATGCGGCCCAGGCGATGAATTATTCCTATGCGGTTGATGGGCCATTGCTCGCGCGTCTCGACGCAGATTTGCGAAAACGTCTTTAACGCCATCTCTGTGTAGCCTTCGTATTCGAGGTAAAGCGTGCGGCGACCCTTCGTGTTATTGCGCGCGACTCCGTCGAATATGACCACCGCTCCCGATTCGCCCGAAAGCGCGCGCGCGCGAAGGCCGCCGATGTCTATAGGCTCGCGCGTAATCTCGACTATGTCGCCGCTTTCATCATTGCCGCCTTCATCTTCGCCGCCGCTCACGGGCGGAAGAATTGCGAGGCGGTCGCCTTCGGCCAGAGCCTGAGAGCGCGCGCTGTACTCTTCGTTGACCGCAAACAGCAGGCTGCGTTCCATCTGGGCGAGTTTCGGATGATTCGATTTCAAAATCGCGAATGCGCTTTCCACGGTCGCAGGCTCGGCGACTTCGACGTTCAGGCTGGACGCGCCGACGAACTCGCGAGCCTGCCCGAATAACAGCGCGGTGATTGTTATCTTGTTTGCGACTGGCATAAAGGCTCTGACATAAAAGAATGCTCTGGCGTAAAAGCCTTGACCGACGAAAGCTCAACGCCGGAAGCGGCGCGCATTCATCCGGCGCCCGGCCCGGTGCCGCCGTCTCCTACAACTGACACTTCAACATTTTCAATCCGAGAGCTTTCTATCTTGAAGGCGCGCAGATCAATCTGCGGCTCAAGCGATATGATGAAATACACGGCCTCTGGATAGAAAGCCATCTCCACATCCGACGCGGACGGGTAAGCGGGCGCGCGCGGATGAGAGTGATAGATTCCGAGCAGCGCTTGATTCGCTTCGCGTATGCGACGCATCGCCGCAAATAGATCTTCCGGCCTTGCGAAATAACGAGTCTCTGGCCTGTCGGCTCCGTTCGGCAACGGGTAAAGATTGGTAATCAAGCTGCCGGCGCCGCTCAACAGCCCGCAGCACTCCGAAGGCCGAGCCCGAACGGCGTGATCCTCGATTGCCATCCTCACCTGATCTGTAATGCGGATAAATCTGCCGCTCACTCGAATAAAACTCCGTAGCGATAATTATTTCCCGACCGCAGCGCAAATTGTACCATGAGCCCGATGCAGGCAAGCCATCTTACAGCGAAAGACAAAGAAAAATGGGGCGAGCAATCAATCAGAGATATACATATCAATTTCACAGCGATTTGGGCTTCGGTTTTGTTGACAATCAAAGGCGGCCAGTGTAAAAAGGCTACCTCAGTTGTTGGAAAGGAATCGGCATGAGAAGAGGGGGGCCTTCTCCGGCGCAGCCGCAGCTTTGTCAGCAGCAGCTTGACGCCATCAAACTCATCGCTTCTGGATGCACGGTTCGCTTTGCCGCGCTCGCCCTTAAAATAAAGCTTTCGACAATTAATAAATGGATGAGCAAAGACGAGCTATTCAAAACCGCGCTCGCCGAGCGGTTAGAGGATCAGGAGAGCGTCGAAGAAATTAAGACGGTCGAAACCAAATTAAAAGGCTCGCGCGCAGCTAGCCCCGTGAAACGCCATTTGAAGTGACTTCGCGATGCCGGAGGGACGCTCCGGCAATTCGCATCTTAAGAACCGCTCGATGCGGCAGCAGCGCGGCATTTGGCGTTGCTGGCGGCTGAGAAATTAAGATCGAGCTTGACGGATTTTTCTTCGCCGGATTTTGCCATACGCCTCCTTGCCAACGCCATCTCGGCCTTAACCTCTGCCAGCCGGTTGCCCAGCGCCGTGTTGAGATAAATGAATTCATCAACGTTCAAGGTCAGGCTTTTTATCAGATCATCGAATATGCAGCGATAATGGCTCACCAGCGAATCCGATATTCCCATAGTCCGGGCTATCGTAGTTTGAGACGGCGATGCGGGATTGAAGTAACAGTGCCACGCCACTTCAACCAGTTTGGAATATCTATTGGGCTTGTGCCGGACGGATTCCCGCATCCGGCTTAAAAGAGATTCTACAAGATTGACTACCTGTTGGTTCATTTCTTTATCCAAAAGAGCGTCAAGCGGCGTGGGTCGCTTGTCGGGGAGGTCTACTCTCTGCGGCTCCGAAGCGCGGTCTGATGCGCTTGTGAACTCGGCATCCAGCGAGACAAACCAGCAGTCTTCGATCATCAGCTTCGACATTACAAGCCTTCTTATCATTCGCACAGTCAACGGCGTATCCACAGCAGTGAATATGTCAATGATTAGCTGCGTCAAATCTTCATTGGAAGCGATTATCTGCGAGCCGCTCCCGCGCCCTGTGCGCCGGTTGTCGCGATTGCGGTGCGCTACGTCTTTCACTCGATTTTCCAGATTGGCGTCCTGTCTTATCTCTTTTCTGGCGGGCCAGTCAGCCAGTCCGTAAACTTTCAACACCATTTTGTTGCTTGAGCGGCGCAGGCCCGAAGCTTTCGAGTCGTCGGCAGACCAGCATGGATTGGGATAATATTGGAACTCTGGCCGCGTCTTAATCAGATCGCTTATGCGGCGGGCCAGCCGGTATGATTCAGGATGCCGCTCGCGCTGAAGCTCAGAGATGAAATTTGGCACCTCGATTCGGAACAATTCCTGCTCAACCCTGTCGTCCGAATAATTGAGATTGAGGTAATGTTGCCAGCGATCCTTTTCCAGCAGTCTCAGGTAAAGCCCTTGAGTCAGGTCGCTATAGATGTCCCATTTGCTGTCGCCTGAGAGGTCTTTCGCCGAATAAATTAATTTAATAGACGAATGTCTGGAAATTAATTTAAACAACTTGTTCCATAACGTTTCAGTGTCATTGCTTAGAAGCGTGTCAATCCAACCATTTTCTTTTATTAACAATGTCCTATCTCCCACTAGGCCGAACTCGTTCACAATGAGACAACTCCTCAGCTTGGCCGTGTCTTTTCTATTCAAATCGCGCTTTATTCAGCGCGTGATTATTTTGCTGGTAACACGGTTCACTCTTCATTGCAGATTAAATGACATCTTCATATTATGAAGATCAAGCAGCCCACAAACACACATGCAAATGGGTTACCTCAAGCCTGATTTTTAAAATTTGTTTTTGCTTAAGAAAAGGATTTCAGACAAGTTTCTGAGGCGCATCGCATAAATCGCAGAATAACAGGATTAATCGGGCTGGTTTTTTGTTCGCCATCGCTCGCGTTAACGCGGCGGCGCAGTGTCAATCGCCAAGGGGAAGAAATCCGCCCCGGCTGGGCAGTGAAAAACTCTTTTTATGATTACATAACCAACCCATGAGCAGGTCAGTTTTGCGAGCCATCCAAGACCGTATGGTGAACGGGCGCTCCCCAGACATTGAATTCCGCCGGGTCGCTCGTCGTGGTTTCATTCGGCGTGATGTCGAGCGCGGCGATTACCTCCTCTATGACATCGCGAGTGATGGTTTGATACCCTTCGGCATAACCTATCAGCAAAGCATTGTCGCAGACATTGTTGATGACGCGAGGTATTCCGAGCGATATTCGTCCAATCAGCTCAAGCGCGTTTGCATCAAAAATGTCCATCCGGTCGGCTCCCGCAGTCTTCAAGCGGAACCGTATATACTTTATCACCTCAATCATCGTCAGCGGCTTTATAGAGCAGCGCAGCGAAATTCTTTGTTTCAGTTGCCTGAGCGTAGGATGGTTCAAGGTCTCTCGAAGCTCAGGCTGGCCGCACAAAATTACCTGCAAAAGTTTCTCGGTGTTGGTTTCCAGATTTGCCAGCAGGCGAATCTCTTCAAGCAAAACCGGCGAAAGGCCATGCGCTTCGTCTGCAATCAGGACAGTTCGCAGCCCCCTTGAATGACGGTGCGAAAGAAAACTGCCCAGCGTGTTTAGTATTTGCGTCTTGGACGCGCTCGGCGAAAGCCCAAGCTTTAACCCGTGAATCAATAATTCATAAAATTCGGATATGGATAAAAAAGGATTCACCATATAAACGGCCAGAATCTCATGCCCTAGATGCTGCATCATCGAACGCAGCGTAGTGGTCTTTCCTGTTCCCACTTCCCCCGTCACCACCACGAGGCCCTTGTAATGACTTATGCAATATCTCAAATTTGCCGTCACCTCAAGGTAGCTTTCTGTCTTGAAAATGTATTTGGGATTCGGCGTCAATCCAAAAGGTATTTCATTGAATCCATAAAATTCTCTGTACATTCAATTTCTCCATTCTGAAGCTGTAATCCTTCTCAAAGCCTTTCGGCCCGCCTACCCGCCTCATATGAGCCTGCCGAAGCGACCCGCGCGAGTAGTCATTTCTAATGAGCCCGCCGGTTCCATTTTGATATGCGCGGCGCGCTATAACGCTTGATCTGGGGCCGGGCTTTGCGAACCGCCCGCCTTTGCTTGAAAGCGCGAGCCGCGTCGCCCTCGGCAGAACTTTTAACCAGACCCGAAGATTGCGTTTTGGAATAACTCGTTGGAGCATTCCCGGCTGAAGGCTCGCTCTCAACAAGCGACGGCTTTTCAACGCCGTCTGAAAGCGCGTTTGCTGGTTGAGTTGATTCTTCTGTTGTTGTCGCTTCGGCGGGCGGGCTGGCTGGAACCTGATTTCTAGATGACGTTTTGGCCGGGTCAGTTAGTATTAACGCCAGAGCTGCGACAATTATCAACGCCAGCAAAAGAAACAACTTTGGCATCATCCCCGTGGACGTAGATTCCTGTTTCGTTTCGCGAGGATGATCTTCCTGAATCGCGCCAACGCGCGCCGAATTATCAGCTACTAGCCCGATTCCAGCCGCGCTGTATTCGGGCGGGTCAATGACGGTTATCGTAGGCGGCTCGAATGGCGCGCGTTTAGAATCTGCTGTTGACTGTGTCCCGGCTGAAAACTCTCTGCGCGCATCCAGCCTTTGAACTGACTCGCTTTCAACGCTCGCAAAATCGTCCCATCCAACCTCAAGCGCATCCTCTTGCAAACTGGAAAAAGCGGATTCAAGCGGGAACTCATCTCCGACGATTGGTTCCGCAGTCTTCTCCTCCGCGCGGGAAGCTGGTAATGGCGTTTCATCATCAAGGAGAGCGTCCCATACGGAATTATTCAAGCTGGCCGCGTCGGTTTTCGCCGCTCCCTGATCTTCGATGACCCTGCTCAATACATCCCGCAATTGAGCATGAGATTGAGGCCGCGCCGCAGGATTTTTATCAAGCAGGCTCATCACCGCCGCTATTGCCGCAGGCGGCAAATCCGGGCGGAATACATTTGGAGACTCAGGCGCTTGAGTCCTGTGTTTGCGCATGACAACATTCGGGTCTTGATGATCGAACGGAACGCGATCCGTGAGCATTTCATGCAGAAGAACGCCCAGAGAGTAAAGATCGCTGCGCGAATCAACATCTTTTTCGCTTGCCTGTTCCGGGCTGCAATAAATCGCGGGCAGACTTTGCGCCCGCTCGTCGCGCGCCCATCTCAGTTCTTCTTTATCTTCAATGCCGAAATCCGCAACCAGCGCCGCGCCATTGGGATCAACCAGAATGCTTTCAGGCCGGAGTTTCAGGTGCATCACGCCCTGCGATTGAGCATATTCGAGAGCTTCCGAGATTTGAAGCGCAACTCCTGCCGCCAGCCTTGCGTCCAGCCATGCTCTGAGATTGAGCAGATCGCGCAGGCTCTCGCATTCGGGCCTGTGTTCAATCGCGCAGAAATGCAGGTTTTCAATCTGCTCCGGCTCCCACGTTCTTATTATGTTCTTGTGAGACAGTTTCGCCGCTGCGCGAGTTTCCAGATAAAACAACTCAATTCGCTTTCGATCAAGCGGAGTCTGTTCGCAGATGACCTTTAGCTTAACCAGACAGTCGCGGCCCGTTGATTCATTTTCTCTTTCGTCGCGCGCCAGAAAGACCGCCACATCGCCTGACTCTTCGAGCAATTCTAGTATGACAAATCTGGGAGATAAGAGAGCGGCGATTTCCTGCCGGCTTGGCCGGGTCGGGTTCTGCATTGCAATAGCTGCTGAAGCCGCGCCCGTCGCTTTAGAGTCAGTCACGATTCTGTTGTCCATTGCAAAACCTGCTCACAGCCGTCCAGCCCGCCGCCCTCTGGCCGCAACATCATCCGGGGATCGCTAACTCTTTGCCAGCGGCGAAAGAATCAAAACGCTTTGCATTATTCGTAGGCTTTCGCAATTTGGGTATGTTGACCTCATAATCTCACAGGCAAACAAAAGTCGGCTGCGCTCCTCTTTATTTCCGATACTCGGAAGTCATTCAATATTTCAACAATTTTATCTGCCCGCCATATTTTGTTGGCTGATTTCGGATTATTGCTCTGGAAGGTTTCTCAAAGCGGCATTGCGGCTTTCGATCAAGCCAGTTCCTGTATCAAACTCAAAAAGCGCGCAACGAAGCGCTCCCGGCTGAAAAACGCCGCGCGGGCGCGGGCCGCCTCCGCCATTTGCAAACGCAATTTCTCGTCTCGCAATGCCATCTCCGTATACTTTTTCAATTCTTCGAGGTCGTTCCAAACAAATCCATTGACCTCGTGTTGAACGATTTCCGGCTGCCCGCCTTTATTGATAACTATGGGAACGCAACCGGCGGACATAGCCTCTACGGTCACTATGCCGAAATGCTCTGAAAGCTCTGGCCGCGCGTCGCTTTCTTTGTAGCCTGCGGCGTGCCAGAAAATCTTTGATTGCTCATAAAGTTGTTTCAGCCGCGCGCGGTCAACATTGGCGATTGCCTGCGCTCGACAATCGAGCGAGCGGCGGCTGACGCTTTGAAAATACTGTTGATCCGCTGGGGCGTCGCTGACTCCTCCAACGGAAAAATATTCGCAATCGCGCAAACCGGAATCCTGCAACTCGCAAAAGGCATCCATCATCTCCAACTGTTTTTTGGAATGGCCCGTCGCCGCAAATCGCCCGACGCTCAGGATTGAATTCCGCTTGTCGCCCGGCTGGTAGCGAGTGTCAACCGGAGGATAAACAATTTCGCAATCAATCCCCCATCGCCGCTTCGTCCACAGGCTCGCAAACCGCGAGATCGTTTGCTTGATTTGATATGAGCCTAATCGCTGTCGCCATTCCCAGTCATGGTAAAAACTCTTGATGTAGCGACTGAGCGGGGCGGCATTGCCTGTCAGGTTTTGCATTGAAAAAGGCCGTTCGTGAAACGGAAACATGACAACGAGGACTCCGGCGCGCGCATGGCAAAAAGGCGGGAACCCATGCGTGAAGTTGATGAACAGATCATAAGGCTCGCTCAAGCGGGCCTGCCAGTCCCGCGCTTCTTTGTAGCGCCGCCACGGCGCATGCGACGCGCCAAACGAGTAAGGCTCGGCCTCGACATAACGCATGCGCGCCGCGCTCAAATCGGTGTCGGAAATATCTGCAAGCCGCTCGCGCGTCATTTCCGTCTTATGATGGATAATGTCCACCTCGCGCTCGCCCGCCAAGGCTTCGGCCAAAACGGCGACTGTGATTTCCGATCCGCCTATGCCGCCGCCTTGCGGTTCGTTGTATATGCCAACTTTCACGCCCTATCGCCCCGCTCGACTCAAGTTTTTTTCCGCGCCCATATATCTTTTGAGCGAAAGGTCAATCTTATCGGCCATAGTTTCAAGCCGGAAATTCTCTTCAACCGTTCGCCGCCCTTCTCGCCTGACTCTTTCAAAAAGCTCCCGGTCTTCGATCAGCCGCATTGCCTGACCGGCGCAAGCTTCGGCGTCTTCTTTCGGAAAGACCAGCGCGTTGATCTCGTCTTTCAGGATTTCAGCGCTGCCTCCTGTGCTGGTTGCGGCTACGGCTAAACCGCTCGACATGGCTTCGAGCAGCGTGATGCTGAACGGCTCGTCCCAGACGGATGGAAATAAAAGTATGTCATGCTCTCGGTAGATAGCCGGGAGCCGGTCGCGCTCAATAAGCCCGGTAAACTCTGCGTTGTCTTCAAGGCCAAGCGAAGACACGAGCCGGTGAATGCGATCATCGTAATCAGGGCCGCCGACGATTGTGAGCCTTGTTGACTGGAAACCCGGTTTCTCGGTTATCAACTTGAGAGCCTCGACAGCCGTATGGACGCCTTTGAGCGAGGTTATCTGTCCGACGTACAGCAGCCGCCTCGGATTATGCGCCGTCTCATTGAACGGGAAACGATTGACATCAACTCCCCAATGAATCACCTCTGCGTTTTTCGCAGGCTTGTCAGCCTTCAATGCGGCTTGCTTCAAAAAATCGCTCGCGAATTGAACGCGGCTCAAATCCAGATCGCCGCGCGGCGCAAGCCCCGAAGCGTTCAGCAATGAGATAATTGGTTTCCAGATCAGCCTGCGACCTCGGCGGCGCGGAGCGCGACGCTTGAGCCGGTACAGCGCATCGCTTTCCCACCCGGCCAGCCAGTGGTCGGATATGAAATAACAAACCGCAATGCCCATCTGTTGAGCTTTGATGGCGATTGATATGGAAATCTGCGTTGCGTTCCAGACATAAACCAGATCGGGCCGAAATTGTCGAGCGACGCGCGCGAAAGCTCGCTGGTTGATTGATTCTTTCCTGATGACTTTTATTAAATCTTTGGCGCCGCCGTTGATGCCAAGCGCGCCATCTGTAGCCAGCCATCGGTAGACATCATCGGATTGCTCCGGGCGAGCGACGCCGTAAGAACTGGTTAGAACGCTGACTTGATGCCCGCGAGATTTGAGAGCTTCAACAATATCCCGGCAGCCTATCTCGTAGCCGCCGATGATGTGAGGCGGGTAAAAATTTGAAACAACGAGTATTCGCATCTGAGCGTATTTTCGCGCTCGCGCTCGCTCAATCGCAAAGCCATTCGCGAAGCATACGGGCGAATGATTCTCCGTCCATATCATTCACCTGCGCGCGAGGCAATTGAAAGCGATTTGAATTGCGTTCGACAACGCCGACCGATGTCGAGCAGGCGCAATCAAACCCGGCGTCGCGAACCAGCTTGATCGTTTCGCCTGTGTAATCGCGCCTCTGGCCGTATGGGTAAGCGAAGCTGGTTACGCTTTGACCGAGCGTCTGTTCGAGTTCGGCTTTGCTGCGCCAGATTTCCTCCCGCTGCGACTCCGCGTCGAGCGCGGAAAGTTGCGGATGAGTCGCCGTGTGGCAACCGACTTCGATCAACCCGCCTCGCGCCAGTTCAATCACTTCTTCGCGAAGCATAGCCCGGCGCTCAGGTCTCGCAGATTCGGCGGCGCCTGCCCACGACAACAACTCATCTCTAAGCGGTTGCCGGTCGCTATCTGCCATCGGATGCATCAACGCCCAAAGCGAGCGATAAACCGAATGGCGCGCAGTTGGATCATCCTCCTGCCACGCTCTCCACCCGCGATTGCGATTATAGAGCGTCTCATCATAATCAGCCGTTTCGCCCAACTCCCAATGATAGCGGTTTTCATTAACTGTGAAACTGAGAGCGGCAGGCAATCGGCCCGGTTGCAGAAACACTCTATCAAGCTCATCCCACCAGAACTCGCGATTGATTCCCGTATAGCCTGTCGTTATGAACACGGTCGCCGGAATGCCGTGTTTTTCCAGCAGCGGTTTTGCGTTGATAAGATTATCGGCATACCCATCATCGAACGTCACAATTACTGAGCGGCGCGGCAGCATATCGTTTTGCAGAGCTTCGGATAATTTCCTGAGCCGCATCTGATGGCCATACTCGCTCAAGACCTGTAGGTGTTCGTCAAAATGCTGCGGCGACACAGCCAGTTGCCACGGGTCTGAGTCCGGCTCCCCTATGCGATGGTAAAGCAGTATGAGCGCGCGTCGCGACAGGCGCGACTTTATTTTATCGCCCGCGCGTCTTAGTTTTTCCGCGAACCCCGCTTTCAACTCGCGGCCTCCTTAACGGCTCTCACAGCGATTGTGACCTGATAATCCGGGTCGTTGTAATCAAGCTCTTCGGCGCGCAATTCTTCAAAAGCGAGCCCATGCAGAAATGAGATTGCCGCAAGCACATTCCCGTAAGTTTCAACTTTGAAATTCCCGGCCTGAAACGCTTCGCCGAACATCCTTTCGGCTGAAAGCGCCGTAAACGACCAGTGCCACGCGCTGCCCCAATCGTAATGGTCAATCTGAGAGATGCCCGGAACCGTAGCCAGCAAAACCCCGCCCGGTTTAAGTATGCGATGCGCCGTAGCGATTGCCGCCCGCGCATCATAGATGAGATGAAGCGTCTGCGTCAGTATCAGGCAATCGAACGAATCGGACGGAATGTGATCTGCGCTCGCCAGATCGGCCACTATCGTCGCTTGAGGATGGCCCTCTGAAATGTGCAGCACATCTCTGCGCTCAACGCGGTCGCCGCCGAATCTTCGTGTGTAAGAATCATCGCCGACCTCCATCACCCGGCCCCTGATGTCGCTTGAATTGCGAGCGAGAAAATTCTCGATGTAGTAACGATCAACGGGCTTGCCTCTATCAAATCCAAAGACGCGGCTGATGGGAGTCAGCCGTCGCAGGTCGCCAAGTCTCACCTGCCCGACTGCCAAACGGTCTTCCGGTTTGCGACGACGCTGACGAAGCCAGCGATAAACAGGCGGCGGCATCGCGCGGCGCGCAATTGATTTCAATCCTTCTCTCATAATCGTCATGCGATATTTCGCGTGAGCAGGCAAACGAGACAACGCTGGGTGGCGAGATTTCCATCGCTCTTTCTCGATGGCTTTCTTCAGCTCGGCGTCTTCGATGCCTTGTTCTTCCGAGTAGGCTTCCAGCCAGTTCAAATATGCGAGCCTCTCAGCATGAATTTTGCCGGAGACCTCTGCCGCAGCGCAGCACGAATCAGGATGCTTGCGGTATTTGTACCAGCGCTGGCTCGATACGAATACCGGAGCTTTCAAACAGACTTTTGAATGAAAGACCTGATCTTCAAACAGCCCGCGAAAGCTTCTTTCGTAACCTCCAAGCTCCTCTATGATCTCGCGCCGCGCAAGGCCGCCGGTAGCTGCGGCAACCTGATTGTGCAACAAAGCGCTGACAAGCGTCGGCGGCTCGGCAATCGCGTCAGGCGTTGCGCCAAGATGCGCCACGTAATCGAGCCGGGCGTCTTCCGCATTGCCTGTCCAACTGTACCAGTACTCGGTCGCCCCATAGACCATCGCAGCTTCGGGATGAGATTTCAATATCTCCACCTGCTGCGCGAGCTTTTCAGGCAACCACACATCGTCGGCGTCAAGAAATGCGATTAATTCGCCGCGCGCCTCGCTTATGCCGAGATTGCGCGACGCGCTCATTCCGCAATTCTCGCGGCCCGGATGATGAATGTAACGCGCTTTGTTCGGATGCCGCTCGGCAATCCGCTGCGCGATCTGAGAGCTTGCGTCCGTCGAGCCGTCGTCCACCAACAGCAATTCCCATGCGCCGTAGCTTTGATTGAAGACGCTTTCTATCGCTTCTTCGATGAACCTTTCCGCGTTCAGAAAGATCATTATCACAGTCACAAGCGGCCTGTCGTCGCCGGGGCTTGCGGCGCTGATTTCATGTTTAGCGATTGTGGCAAGCATATTGAATCTTCAGTTTTGCGCGTTGGGCGCAACGGGTTGCAATTTTCGATAAGCGCGTTTTGCGAACCCTTGCGGGTAATATCTCAGAAGCGTCAGAAAACCCGGTATCGCCTTGCTCCATTTGCGCTCGCGCAAATGATTGCGCGCCTGTCTGAAAAGCTTTTCGCCGTAATCTTCCTGCGCGGCTCGCATTCCTGTTTGCAGAGCCTCTTCGTATCGCCTGTTGCCTTCAACATATTTCCGCTGCAAGCGTCGCGCGGTCACAGCCGATTTCAACATCTTCCGAAAGTCGCGGCTCATGCCATCGTCATGTCTGCGGTATTCAACCACGTCGGTTTCGCAGCAGCAGATCGGAAACAGCCGGGCGATCCGCGCGTTGAGTTCAAAATCTGCGGAGCCATTTACTGAAGCATTGAACCCGTCAACGAAATCAAACACGCCCTGACGATAGATCACCGCCCCGGCAGTCCATATATAATTATGAAGCAGCAACTGCAAATAATGATCGGATTCCGGGCCGACCTGTCGCGGGGTTGGCAGAGGGGAGCCTGCCGCCGAAATCAGCTTTACGTGGCCGTATGAAAACGCGCATTCAGGGTTAGCGTTTAAAGACTTCACTCCATCTTCCAAAGCGTTCGGAAGCAGCCTGTCATCGGCGTCCAGAAACACCGCATAGCTTCCTTTGCTCGCTCGCAATCCGGCGTTGCGAGCGGCGGCCAATCCCTGATTTTTCTGGCTTACAAGGCGCGCTTGCTCGAAGCTTGTCGCCACGCTCGCGGTTTCATCCGTTGAGCCGTCGTCCACGATGATGATTTCGTAGTGAGCATAAGTCTGCCTGAGGACGCTCTCAATCGCTTCGCCCAGAAAATGAGACTGGTTGTAACAGGGAATGATAACGGATACGAGATCGGGATTTAACATAATGAGTATGGCTCCCTGTTCAGCGCGACTGCTCGGCTCTTTGTCTATCGCTTGCTGCGCGCAACAGGCGATAGACAAAAGCAGGCAGCGTTTGCCGCGCAATTGATTTCAGAAACTGCCCCGCGATCAATGCGCGATATTTTGCGTCTTCCTTCAATCGAAATAATTTCGGATGAAGGCATTTGCGCCGCGCGTAGTTGATAGCGCGGCGAACTTCTCTGTTTTCGATTTCCTGCTTATTCAGATAACTCGCAAGCCAGTCGAGATAACCCAGCCGCGCCGCTTGCAATTGCCCGCTCTTTTTCGCGGCCTCAACGGCAGAGCCCGTGTGTTTGCGGTATCTGAACCAGTGTTGACCGGCTGCGAAGACGGGCCATCTGAGGCACACCTTTGCGTAAAACGCCTGGTCGGTATATATGCGGCGAAAGCTCTCTTCAAATCCGCCCGCTTCAATCGCTTTGTCCCGGCGAATCATGATGTCAGAAGGACACGGGACAGGAATTTCCTGCCGCAGAAATCCAACGAGCAACGCTGGCGGGCTAATAAGAGAGTCAAGTTGCGCGCCCGGCTCTATCATTAAATCGCGCCCGGCATCTTCAGGCTTTCCTGTCCAGCTATGCCAGTACTGCGTGCGCCCGTAGACCATCGCGGCTTCCGTGTGAGCGTCGAGAATCGCTATCTGCTGCGCGAGCTTTTCAGGCAACCACACATCGTCAGCGTCAAGAAAAGCTATGTATTGGCCGCGAGCTTCGGCTATGCCGAGATTCTGAGACGCGCTTATGCCGCGATTTTCGCGACCGGGGTGATGAAGGCAGCGCACCTTGCGCGGATGCTGCTGGGCAATCCGCTGCGCGATCTGAGAGCTTGCGTCCGTCGAGCCGTCGTCCACCAACAGCAATTCCCATGCGTCGTAGCTTTGATTGAAGACGCTTTCTATCGCTTCTTCGATGAACCTTTCCGCATTCAGGAAAACTGTTATCACGGTTACTGTCGGCTTGGCTCTCATCTCTCCCTTTCGGCGGTTACTTTTCGCATAACAGCAGCGCGCCTGCGTCCTCGTTTGAATCGAGCGCGCGAACGCCGCTGAATCTTTTGCGAAGCGATTTTGTAAAATCATCGAGCGAGCTTGAAGATGAAGCGCCGCCATCGAATTCCACAACAAGCCATCGCTTTGAAAATGAAGACAGACCTTCAACAATCAGGTCGGAATCAAAATGATTCTGAGTTGCGACTTTACTGGCCAGCCCCAAAGCTATAACCATGTCGCATTTCAACCGCTCGGTCGCCGCGATTGAGTAATGGCTTGAGTAGCCGACCGATGGCGTAGGCTTGACGAAATCAACTATCAACGGAAGAAGCGGCAAGTTATTTTTCCGCGCCGTCTCGTAAAGGGCGTCAACGCGCGCGGGGTCTGCGTCAATGGAAACCACGTCGCTGCCGAGCGAGGCTGGCAATGTGGAAGTCCACGTCGCGCCCCGGCTGATGTCCAGCGCCGAACCGGGTTTCAGATCATCAATCGCCTCCGCGAGCGCGCGTTGCCGGGGCGTCCATTGCGACTGAGAAGAAAGCGAGAGCATAGGATCATCGCCTCGCTCGCGAAGCGTCTTTTTATACGAAGGCAATTGAATACTCTCTACGTCTCGCCTTGCCTGCTTCAAAAAAGAGAGCGCAGACTGGCGCGCGCCCGGCTGTTTGCTGAACACGGATTTGATCGCTTTCGACCCTCGCCTTATAAGCCGCGATAAAATGAAACGCGACGGGCCGGAGCCGCGCATCACCGTCAAAAGGTTCGATCTCAGAACGCCTTCGTATTCGGGCAAAAGCGCCCGCGCGATGCGCTCTTGTCCATGCGACATCAAAATCAGCGGGTAATAACAGAACCTGCAAAACTCATCATACGCTGGCCAGCTTGACTCATCTTTTTGAGGCTCAATCGAAGTCACATCCACATAAACAGGTTTGCAGGCGTCGAACAACACATTCCACGGATGAGCGTCTTTCAATGCGAGATTGCGCTCGGCAAGCTCTATCGCGAGATCAAGGATAGCGAGCGCGGCGTCCTTCAACATTGCGGCGCTCCATTCCTGCGGATAAGAAACAAACGGCGCTCTTCGATGACGCATAACCATCGAAAACCCATCCGCAATCTGATTGGTCAACTCTGTCTCTACGATCAGCCCGCGCTTGGCGAGGTTTTCTATAACGCCCTCGCGAAACAAGCGCGCAAAAAACGGCGCCTTGTTCGGGTAAATGCCTCGACACAACTGCCCGTTTTTCCAGAAGAGCCTTCCCGCGTCATCAGCGAATGAATGCGGATGAAATACCGCTTCATCCGAAAAGACCGCGCCGGGCCGCCGATCTATTTTCTTCTGCGCTAGCATCAATTCTTCAACCAACTTTCTTTGCCGCCTCGCGATAGAATTTCTTTGAAGCTATCGAGCGAACGAACGCCGTGAGTTCACGCAATGCGCCGTGTTGCGCGCTCGAAAGATAATCCTGTCGCCGCTTGCGAAAAAAACCTGAAAAAAAGCGGACGCCGGTTTCATGCTTGAATGCGCGCGCGCGCCTCCCGGTTAGAAAAAATCTCAACCATAGCGCCGCGTCTCGCATGGCTTGTCCATAGAGGTGCGCCGGAACATCAAACAACCGGGCCGAAGATCGTTCCATATCTTCCGCCCGCATGATCGCGAAGAAATATCCATGCCCTGCGTGCCATCTGCGATGGTAATTTTTAGTCGCGCGCTCGCCCGGCACATCCGCCGCCACCGTCAATTCAGGAACATAAAGGCATTGCCGCCCGGCTCGCCAAAAACGTTCCATCAGTTCTGCGTCTTCCATCGAGCCGATGCTGTTTTTGACTCGTTGAAGCTCAGGCTCGAACATCCCTGTTTGGGCAAACACCTCGCGGCGAACCGCCAGATTCGCGCTCACCAGACACAGCCGGTTGTCTTTGTTTATCGAAACCGGCGCATCGCCATAATCCTGAAGCGCAAGCGGCGCCCAGTGATCGCGCGTGAGCCAGCCGGGCGGCTCGCTCTCCCATCGCGGCAGGACTTTTCCGCCGATGCAATCAACATTGGGATGTTGATCGAAGGCTTGCTTGATCCGCCTCACCCAATCCCTGCTCACCTGCACATCATCGTCGGCAAACGCTATGATCCGCCCTCGCGCATTCGCTATCCCCGCGTTTCGCGCATACGACACTCCCTGCCTTCCCTCAAACACGTAGCGCAGATTCTCACCTCGCGCCTGCTCGATTCGCTCCTTCACCTCTTCGCTCGTTTTGTCCGTCGAGTTGTTGTCCACCACGATCACTTCATAGCTCGCGCCCGGCTGCTCTTGCTCTAGCGCGCTTCTTATAGCTTTGCCTACCATACCGCTTCGGTTGTAGGTCGTTATCACTACTGTTATTTCTATCTCTTCAGTTATTTCGCGCGGCTCGGTCATTGCGTATCTTTCCCGGCGCGGCTCATATTTTTCGCCGCCATCTCAACGCGGTCAGGATCGGTTTGCTGCTGATCGTTTCGATTGAGTTTCTTGCGCCACAGCGCTTGAACGAACGCTTTGATTTCTGAAAGGCTCGAATGATTGCGCTGCGCGGCATTCTGCTCGTATCGCTTGCTTATATAGCCGACCAAATACCAAACGGAATTCTTATTGCGCAGCGAGACGGCTTTGCGGCCAAGCAGCGTCGCTTTCGCCCAGCCGAGGCTTTTGACAAGCAGGTCGCGATAAATGAAGCTGGGCGACCCAAACAGAGTTACCGCATCGGGATGCTCTCCGACAATGCGGCCATCCGGCCCCATGATTTCATTCAGGCGCATCAAGGAATTGAATTTGCCGGTCGTATTGTTCCATCTGAGGTGATAGCCTTTTTTCATTCGCTCAGGCTGCACTTCCGCATTGACGACTATCAGGGGCGCATACATTCCGCGAATGCCCGCGCGCCACAACCTGAGCAGGAATTCGTGATCTTCTCTTCCCGAAAAATCTGGAGAGAAGAGGCCGAAGCGGTTGAACACTTCGCGGCGAAACGAAGCGTTGGCCGTGGGCAGGCACACAGGGTTATCGGCGTTCACATAAAAATGATCATCGCCATAATCCAACAACGCGAGCGCCCACCAGTGATCGCGCGTGAGCCAGCCGGGCGGCTCGCTCTCCCATCGCGGCAATATCTTGCCGCCTAAAAAATCAACATCGGGATGTTGATCGAAGGCTTGCTTGATCCGCCTCACCCAATCCCTGCTCACTTGCACATCATCATCGGCAAACGCTATGATCCGCCCTCGCGCATTGGCTATCCCTGCGTTTCGCGCATACGACACTCCCTGCCTTCCCTCGAACACGTAGCGCAGATTCTCACCTCTCCCCTGCTCGATTCGCCCCCTCACCTCTTCGCTCGTTTTGTCCGTCGAGTTGTTGTCCACCACGATCACTTCATAGCTCGCGCCCGGCTGCTCTTGCTCTAGCGCGCTTCTTATAGCTTTGCCTACCATACCGCTTCGGTTGTAGGTCGTTATCACTACTGTTATTTCTATTTCTCCGTCCATATCGAGGACTTCCTTTCGGACAATCACATCATCGTATCAAGGCGCATTCGCGGACATAGAAATTTCTCCTATCTCCCACATTAACGAGACAGCCTTGCTTTAAAAAACTCTGGAGCGCGCGTCGCTATTTTTATTGTTTTCATGAGGGCGATGTTTGCGACGCCGCGCGGGTAATATCTGATCAAAGTGATTGCGGCTTTCAATGCGCGTTTCCACTCGCGGGCTTCAATCCGCGAGCGCGCCGCTTTCACGAGCCTCTTGCCATAATATTGTCTCCAGTTTTTAATTCCTTCTCTGAAAGCTTCCTCGGCCTGCTTGTTCCCTCTGACATATTTCCATTGCGAGCCAAGAGCGCGCAGCGAAGTTTTCAACATCAGCCCGGCTTCATCGCTCATGTTTGCGCTGTGCTGGCGATACTCCGCGACAAGTTCGCCGTGGCAATGGATCGGATGGTTTCTGGTGATGCGGAGGTACAGGTCATAGTCTTCGCAAGCGGCGAACGAAGTATCGAACCCGTTAACCGCGTCAAGCGCCGAGCGGCGATAGATCACCGTCGCGTGCATTCCAATATAATTGGAGCGCAGCATCTCCTGAAACGCATTTTCCCGAAAAGCTCTCCCTTGCGAATCCGACATTGGAACGCCGTCTCCGTTGATCAATCTGTAATGACCATACGCGAAGGCGCATTCGGCGCGGGCATCCAAACAGGCCGCGCCAGCCGCCGCCGCACCGGGAAGCAATCTGTCATCCGCATCCAGAAATATCAGATAATCTCCCGCGCTCGCGCGAAGCCCTGCGTTGCGGGCTGATGACAATCCTGCATTCGCCTGCCTTATCAGTTTTACGGTCGAGCGCCCCTGCGCGACCTGCGCGCTGTCGTCGGTCGAGCCGTCATCCACCACGATGATCTCAAGCGGCCTGTAACTTTGCGCAAGCGCGCTCTCTATCGCATCGCCAAGATACCGGCTATGGTTGTAGCAAGGTATTATCACCGTAATTAAAGGCAGTTTCGTCATAGCCGCATATCCAGCCAACCGGGCAATCTCGAAGGCCAACGTTTTCAATTCGCGCAAACGATTTTCAAATCGAGCAAACCGTAGCGGACGATTGCTGCAATCTACTTTTCGCAACCCCGATTCAAATTCATAAAACCCGAAAGCGAGGCCGAGCCTATCTCATGACCGGGCTGCGCGATTCGCCATTCGTGTGGCGCATAAAAGCTGCCGAGCGCGCGTTTGCCCGCTTCGACGCGAAGCAGCGCGCAGCGATGTTGCCAGTCGAGTTCTTCGCCGTCCGCGCGTCGTTTGACGGTGGCGTCGGCGTAATAAAGACCGGGTTGCAATCCAAGCTCCGCGCACGAAAATTCGACCGCGCCCGGCCCTTGGGCCAGATCAATCTGATCGCCGCTCAAAGCAGTTGAATACTGGCAGTGAAATTTTCCATCCTGAGAGTAAAAGAAGATTTCAAAAACCGCATCGGCTACGGGCTCGTTTCCCGCAAATTCGATGCGCGCCAGAAGCGGGCCGCCCGTGTTGGCCTGATACGATTCGCGCCCCTCGAAATCGTGAAACGTGAGCGCGGTGATTTCTGCGGCCTTCGGGCAGTCGCTCGATTTCGCCTGCGACGCATCCGGCAGCGAGGCTCCAAGCGAAGTTCGTTCGTATTGAGCGATCACGTCGCGCGGCCAGCCGTCTGCCGCGACTTTCCAGCACAGTGGGATCCGAAGCTTGGAATTCACGTGACTTGAAGTCGCGGC
>JADMIO011285628.1_pt1 | contig 35140 bp, 32 predicted proteins | sample 8958161 | NCBI WGS metagenome assembly JADMIO01 (sample SAMN16585339, study PRJNA669376) | soil metagenome | isolation source: Crop rotation soil | place: USA: Cullars Rotation, Alabama | collected 2011
CGGTTCTTCGCCCAGTTCGTCGGCACCGCCGAGCCGCCGGTCGAGGAGTTACTGCCGGCCGGCGAGCGACCCGGCACGGCGGCCTACGTCGATAGGTACGTCGCCCTGGCGAAACTGAGGCTGCCGCAGTTCGCGGAGAAGGCGACTGCCTGGTGGCTGGCGGAGGTGCCGTTCTTCGGCGGGCTGGTGCGGCAGCGGGTCTGGGTGTTCTGGCGGCGGGTGCTGCACACCTGCCACCACCGGACGCAGGTGCAGTCCTGGCTGCGGCTGGCGGGCTGTCACGTCCCGGCGGTCTACGGCCCGTCCGGCGACGTGACCTGGACCGAGGCCGACCCGACGTACTCGGTCGAGGCGGCAAAGCGGGGCGGGTGATCGCCCGGCCCGTGTCCCGAGGGGCCACGCCCGGGGTGTCGTCAGCGGCGGGGCCGCTGCGGACCGGGCTGGCGTCCCTTCCCATCCGGCCGCCCGGTGCCGGGCGGCCGGCGGCCGCGTCCCGTGGCCCTTCCGCCCCCGGACGACTCCGGCGGCCCCTCGGCCGCCGGCGGGCGACCCGTCCCCGTCGGCCTGGCCGGCCGCCGACCCGTGCCGGTACCGGCCGCGGGACCCCCCGGGGGCGGCTGGCGGTAGTCGAAGTCGGGGAGGGTGACCCGCGGCAGCCGGTGACCGACCTGCCGCTCGATCCGGGCCAGGGACGGCTCCTCCTCCGGGGACACGAGGACGAACGCGTCCCCCTCGGCCCCGGCCCGGCCGGTCCGGCCGATCCGGTGGACGTAGTCCTCCGGCACGTCCGGCACGTCGGTGCTGACGACGTGGGTGATGTGGTCCACGTCCAGCCCCCGGGCCGCGACGTTCGTCGCCACCAGCACCTGGAACTCCCCCCGGCGGAACCCGTCCATCGCCCGGGTCCGCTGGGCCGGGCTGCGGTTGCTGTGGAGTTCCGCCACCGAGAACCCGTCGGCGGCCACCACCCGGGCCAACTTCCTGGCCCCGTGCTTGGTCCGGGTGAACACCAGCACCGACGGCATCTCGGTCTCCCGCAGGAGGTGCCGCAGTAACGCCGTCTTGAGGTGCTGGGGGACCGGGTAGGCGGCCTGGGTGATCCCGACCGCGGCGGTGCTCCGCCGGCCGATCTGGACGGCCGCCGGGTTCTTGAGGATCTCCCCGGCCAGCCGGGCGATGACCGGCGGCAGGGTGGCCGAGAACAGCAGCGTCTGCCCGCGGGCCGGGAGCCGGGCCACGATCCGCTTGACGTCCGGGAGGAACCCCATGTCGAGCATCCGGTCGGCCTCGTCCAGCACCAGGGCGGTCACCCGGTCGAGGCGGGCGGTGCCCCGCCGGAGGAGGTCGAGCAGCCGGCCGGGGGTGGCGACGACCACGTCCGGTCCGGCACGCAGGGCCTTCTCCTGGGGGGCGATGGGGTGGCCGCCGACCACCAGGGCCGACCGCACGTCGGTGTGCCGGGCGAGGTCCCGGCAGGCGGCCTCGGTCTGCTCGGCCAGTTCCCGGGTCGGGGACAGGACGAGGGCCCGGGTGGAGCCCCGGGGGAGGTCGATCAGCCGGTGGAGGAGGGGGAGCAGGAAGGCGGCGGTCTTGCCGGTCCCGGTCTGGGCGGTGGCCAGCACGTCCCGGCCGGCCAGGGCCGGGGGGACGGCCCCGGCCTGGACCGGGGTCGGCTCGGCGTACCCCAGTTCCTTGACCGCCCGCACGAGTGGCGGGTGGAGGCCGAGGGTCTTGAACGGCATCGCGGCTCCGGGTAGGTCGAAAGGGGTATTGTACCGGCGGGTCACCGGGCTGCCGACCGGGGCTGACGGGGATGCGTTCTACCGCGGTCTGGCCGAACGACTCGCCGCGGGGGTGTAACCGGCTGGCGAGGGATGGGGCACACGGGCATGACGCGGTTCGCCGAGCGGACGGCGGCCCTGACCGCCGGGCAGCGGCTGCACTTCTACGAGGTGCCGGCCCACAACCTGACGGTGGCCATCCGCGGGGTCTGGTCGGACGACTCGATCGGCGACGCGGAGAAGGTCGAGCGGATCAGGTGGGTCAACGAGATCCTCCACCGGGCGACGGCCAAGGTCTGGGTGCTGCGACTGAACACCCACGAGTGGACCGAGGAGGACTTCGGGTCGCTCGTGGCCGGCTGCGTCGCCCATTGCCCGGGGATCGCGGCCGAGGTCCGGGCCGCCCTGGACCGGAGCTACCGGGCGGTCGCCGGCCAGGACATGACCTGACCCCCGGAGACCGTACGCGGAGGCCGTCATGAGGCCCGTGTGGTTGATCGAGGCCGGCGTCTACGGGGCCGAGGCCGACCCGCTGGCGGCCGAGGTCCGCCGCCAGGGGATGGCCGCCGAGGTGGTGCCGCACCGGGCCCTGCGGGACCCCGCGTTGGCGGCCGACGGGCGGGTGCTGGCCGACGGCGACCGGGTGATCGGGTACGGCACGTTCCCGTTCGCCCGGCAGATCCAACTGCACCGGCGGTGGGTCCCGGGGGCGTGGTGCGACCCGGCCAACCTCGACTGCACCACCTACTTCGCGTACCTCGGCGAGTTCCTCCTCAACCGGAACTACGCCGTCATGCCGGGGGTGGAGGCGATCCGCCAGCGGGACTGGCTGTTCGGGGTGTTCGGCCGGGACGGCAAGGTGTTCGCCCGCCCGACCGGCTGCCAGAAGCTGTTCACCGGACGGTGCACGGACCTCGACGCCTTCGCGGCGGGGCTGTCCCCCACCCGTTACGACCCGGCCACCCTGGTGGTGGTCGCCGGCCCGCGGGTCATCGGCCGGGAGTGGCGGCTGGTCGTGACTGGGGACAGCGTGGTGGCCGGCAGCCAGTACGCGGCGGACGGGCAGAAGGTGGTCGCCCCTGGCTGCCCCGCTGAGGTGACAGGTTTCGTGGAGGGGATGCTGGCGGAGGTCCGGTGGCGACCCGGCCCGATCTTCATGGCCGACGTGTGCGAGGCCGACGGCCGGCTGTGGCTGGTGGAACTCAACGGGTTCAGCTGCTCGTGGCTGTACGGGTGCGACCTCGCGGCCGTGGTTGGGGCGGCGAGCGATCTGGCCCTGGGGGCGGTCCCGCCGCCCGGGTAAGCTCGGTTCGCGGCCGCGGCGGGCGACTGGGGGGCGAGAATGGACGAGGACCGGGCGTTCCTGGCCGCCATCGCCCGCGACCCGGCGGACGACACCGCCCGGCTGGTCTACGCCGACTGGCTGGACGACCGCGACGACCCCCGCGGCCCGTTCGTGCGTCTGCACGCCGCCCTCCGCTCGGCTGGCCCGGACCACATCGACCGGGTGCCGGCCGAGGACGAACTCGGCCGCCTGCGGGTCGGACTCGACCCGGCGTGGCTGGCGGCGGTGGAGCCGGAACTGGCCCGCCCGGCGGACGCGACGCCCCGGGCGTCGTGCCGGTGCTTCGACGCCGGGTACGACAACCGCCGGTGGCCGGCGATGGCGTTCCACGCCGAGGCCCAGGACACCGGGTGCGACGCCTGGAAGCGGCTGCTGGACCTCGTGGAGCGGGCCGCGGCCGACGGCCGGGAGGACTTCGACCCGGCAGCCGAAATCGGGTACGACCAGTGGTCCCGCATCGTCGCCCTGCCCCCGAGCATCGGCAGGCTCGGGTCCGTCCGGCGGCTGCACCTGTACGGCAGCCACCTGGTCCGCGTCCCGCCCGAGATCGGTCTGATGACGGCCCTGGAGGAGTTCGACCCGTACACCTCGTACCGGCTCCACTGGTTCCCCTACGAGATCACCCGCTGCCCGAACCTGCGGCGGAGCCGGGTGAGCACCCGGGCCCTGTACGGGAACTACAAGCTCCGCCCGCCGTTCCCGCGGCTGGACTTGGGAGTCGGGCCGTCCCCCGGCCGGGTCGAGCCCCTGCGGCTGCCGCTCCCCGACGCCCCGCCCGCGACCCGGCCGTGTAGCGTCTGCGGCCGGCCGTTCGAGGACCGGCGGTCGCACCGGGTGTGGGTCTCGCTGCGGGTGGCGACCGACGTGCTCCCACTCCTGGTGAACGCCTGCTCGGAGGAGTGCGTCGGGCGGCTCCCGGCCCCGCCGGACGGGTACATCTCGGGGCCCCACCGGGGCGGGCCGGGCATCCCGCAGCCTCCCCCGAGGTGGTAGCCGTCGCGGGACCGACCGGGAGACGCGATGACCGACCTCGTGTTGGGGAGGGAGTAGCGAGCGTGAGCGTGTCGGGTTAGGATCGCGAGTACTCCGGTCCTCCGGTCGGTGGTGCGGTGATGGCCCAGACTCCTCCGCCGGTCCCCGCCCCAGTGGCCGACGCCGCTCGCCCACCCTGGCGTGTGCGGCCTCGCACCGTGGTGGGCCACCGCCGGAATCGTACAGGTCGCGATCGCCCTGCCGTTCTGGCAGCACTCGTCGCCCCCCTGTACCACGACGCCCACGGCGACCTGTACCGCGGGTGGCCGCTCCTCTACGGGCTGGATCAGGGCGGCGTCCGCGGCGACGAGTGGGGCCGTTGACCACCTACTTCCACCCGTCACGGCTCGCCCTCGATTCGGCTCTGGCGGTCGTCTGCGGTCTGCCGGTCACCGGGCTCGTCCCCCTGGCCGGTCGGCGGCTCCGATCCCGCACCTGACCCGGCTCAGGCCCGGAGGGCGGACGGATGGGGACCGTGTCCGGCGAAGTCGCCCTCCGGGCGTGGGGGTTGGCGAAGCACCCCGGCGTGGTGCTCGAGGACTTCCCCGGGTACGCCCCGGACCTGAACCCGGACGAGGGCGTCTGGGGGTGGGCCGAGTACGGGCGGCTGGCCAACCTGGCGGCGACCGACACGGACGAGTTGTGGGATCACGTGGTCGGTGAGTTGGTCGAGGTGAAGTTCCGGCCCGACACGCTCCGGGGGTTCCTCCGGCGGACCGGGCTCCCAGGGGTATCGCTGGCGGCATGAGCGGGGCGGCCCCGCAGTTGCCTGGGGAGGGGTGCGACGTGGGGCGGGGCTTCATCGAGTACCGCCGAGAGGCAGCGGAGCAGAGCGAGTTCGTAGCATACTCCGCCTTCCTCGACTACCGCCTGCCCGACGGGTCCACGTTGGGGGTGGACCAGCAGCCGGCGTGGTGCCGGGGGTGCGGACAGTTCGTACTCGCCGAGCGGTTGCCGGAGGTGGCCGAGTTGGACGAATTGCTGGCTGCGGTGAAGGCCCGGGAACCGGAGACGGTGCGGCGGCTCACAGTTTTCGGCCGTTCGGCCGAGGACGAAGTCGCCGAGTTGACCCGTCGCATCGCATGGCGGCGTGGGCGGCAGAGCCCGGCACGGTGCCTGCATTGTGGTTCCGGCCAGATCGTTGCTCTCCCCTCCGGGGGTGAGTTCGCACACCCCGCCACGGGCGAGCGAGTGACGGTCGTGGGTAGCGGGTTCGCCTCAATGGCGAGATGGGTCGCAGAGTTCTCGTCCGAAGGTATCAAGCTCGGATCGCAGGACGATAGGCATTACAGGGTTCGTTCTCCAAGCCGGACCCAGACACGCACTCTCCGCCTGGGAATCCCGGCTCATCGACCGGCCCGCCCGACCCGCGGCACGAGCATGCCCACCCGCCGCCGGTACCCCTCCATACCTCCCGCCAAATGCGGAAGTGATGCCACGAGCGGCAGGTTGGTCATAATCTCCTGTTCAGACGGGTCGTTCTGTCTGCCAACGTGATAGGTGCGGTGCAGGCGACCCTGTCGTGTGGACCGTTGACCGGGAGTTCGAGCAGCCCATCAGGCACATGGACCTCAACCGGTCCGGGGGCAGCTTCGTCGCCAACCTCACCCTCCGCCTTGCCCCCGACCTGGATGAGTTGGGCGTGAGCTTCTCCTCTACGGTTACCGACCCCGAGGCCGTCTTCTTCATCCCATTCGTCGAGGAAGGCGTCCGGGCCTTCGTCACTCGCCGGTTGGTGGAGGGCCGTGGCGTCGGGCATCTGCGGGTCACCCTGACGGCGATTACCATCCATCCAGTAGACGCCAAGAAGCACCGATTCACTCAGGCAGCCGAGATGGCTATGACACAGGCGTTCGAGGCTGCCGGAATGGAGTTGTAGCGAGCGGAGATCATTTCTCCATTTGGCGGGAGCTATTTGGGGGGGGGGGACTGCCGGGTCACCCCAACACGCAAGGAGAACGGTCCCGCCCGGACACGCCAGCTGCAAGCTTGGGCGACCCCCGCCCCCTACCACTCGTCGTCCTCCCACGCCTCCCGCCGGGGCTTCTTCCGGGCGGACCGGGCGATCCGCCGGAGCACGACCCCGACGGCGATCACCACAGCCCCCTTCAGTGCCATGGACGGGTCCCTCATGCGGACCCCGAGGAGCAGGAGGGCGGCCCCGAACACGATCAGCGGCAGGCTCACGATCCTGACCAGACTGCCCATCACCCGACTCCGCCCGAGACGCACCCCGGTCGGGGTACCGTCTCACTCCTCGACCAGGGGGGGGATAAGGACGTTGATCGTGAGGTGGACCTTCTCCCGTCTGGCGGCGGTCTGGAGCTTGGCCAACGTCTGTCTGACCACCGCCGCCGTGGTCTCTGACGGGTCGAAGACCAGGAGAACGAGTTCTCCCTGCTCGGCCCCTGCGACGCAGTAGACCCCGAGGTCCGTGACGAATCGGCCTTCCACGTTCACCAGTCTGCCGTCCTTCAACAGGGCGAGTTGAACCTCTCCCCCACATCCTCTCGCGTTCACGCGGACCGTCAGGGGGTAGTCCCCCGTCCCGGCACCCACCGGCCGCGGGGCGGGTGCCTGCGGCGGGTCGTCGCGGGCGGGAGACGGGGAGGCGGTGAGCAGCCCGGCAATCGCCGCGGCGAGGAGTCGCGACAGGGGAGGCATGTCGAATCTCCTGCGGGGTCACGACACCCGAGTATACACCCCGGGTACGGCTGACGGGATCGGGAACCCTCCCCTCCGCCGGGGCCCTCAGGACGACGCCGGTTGCTGGAGCTTGATCGCCCTCGCGATCTTCTGGATGACGGTGTCGGCGACTGGGTCGCCCGACCGGCCGGTATCGACGCCCGCCGTCGAACCGGCGGTGCCTGGGTCCTCGTCCCCGGGCCGTCTAAGCTAACGGGATGAGGTTGTTCCTGACCAACGACGACGGGGTCGAGGCGGCCGGGCTGGCGGCCCTGCTCACCGCCGCCCGCGGGCTCGGCGACCCGGTGGTCGTCGCCCCGGCCGGGCCGCAGTCCGGGGTCAGCCACGCCGTCACCACCGGCACCCCCGTCCGGGTCGAGCCCCGCGGGGACGGCCGGTTCGCGGTCCACGGCACCCCGGCCGATTGCGTCCGGGTCGGGCTGCACCGGCTGTGCCCGGACGCCGGCTGGGTCCTGTCGGGCATCAACCACGGCGGTAACCTCGGGGCCGACGTGTACTACTCCGGCACCGTCGCCGCGGTCCGGGAGGCCGTCCTGCACGGGTGGCCGGGGGTCGCACTGTCCCACTACCGCGGGAGGGGGGTGGAGTTCGACTGGCCGCGGGCGGCGATGTGGGCCGCCCGGGTGCTGGCCGACCTCGTCGCCCGGCCGCCGGTGCCGGGGGCGTTCTACAACGTCAACCTGCCGCACCTCGGCCCGGAAGACCCGGACCCGGGGGTGGTGTCCTGCCCGCTGGACCCGCACCCGCTGCCCCTGAGCTACCGGCACGAGGACGACGGCGGGATGCACTACGACGGCGACTACCACGCCCGGGACAGGACACCCGGGCACGACGTCGAGGTCTGCTTCGGCGGGCGGGTCGCCGTCACCCTGATCAAACTGCTCTGACCCGCGGCCCGCGGGCGTACAACGACCGGAAGGCCGCCCCCTCGTGGTCCGGGACGTGGACGTGTGAGGGGGGGACAGGGGTGGCCCCGATAGTGGGAATGAGGCTACTCCGGTCGGACACCGTGTCCGGGAGACCGGTCGATCACTTCGCGGCGGCCCGGGGTACCGCCGGGGTGCCGTCGGGTGGCCTGGAGACGGGCCACCGCCCCGGGTGTGAGCCATGCCGGTGCCGCCCGGCGGCCGGGAGGCCGACTCCGGCCCCGACTGACTCCGACCGGGTGCCGGATACCGAACGCCCGTGTCGGGTTCGGCACCACCCCATCCCAGTTCTCGGCGGGGAGGCACATGCCGGGTCACGTGTTCGTCGTCCGTGGCGACCTGCGGAGGCTGGCGTGCGACGCCTGGCTGATTCCGACCAGCCGCAAGGCCCGGTCCGGCGGCGAGTGGTTCCTGCCCGGGTACGACGGCCCCCGCCAGGGTACGCCGTTCGCCGACGCCGGGCCGCGGGCCCAGCCGCTGTCCGACCCCGCACCCGGCCGACCCCGCCCGTGGCTGGGCCTCATCGGGAGGTGGGGCGAGCCGGTCTCGTGGTATGCTGACGGGGCGGCCGAGTTCCTCGACGCCGCGGCCGCCGCCATCGCCGCCTCCGGGCACCCTCCGCTGTTCGGCCGGGCCCGGCCGCTGCTGGCCCTGCCGGTCGTCGGGACCGGCCGCGGGGGTGCCGCCGAGCGGGCCGGGGAGGTCGTCCAGGAGTTGCTCCCCCGGCTGAAGGCGTTCGCTGGCCGGACGTTCGCCGGCGGTCGCGAGTTCGACGTCGCCCTGGTCTGCCTCGACGCCGCCAGTCACGCGGCCGCCCAGGCCGAGCGGGCCCGCCGGGCGGACTGGCCGACCGACCTGACCGACCCCCTCCGGGCCGAGGCCGACCGGCTGGCGGCCCACGCCCTGCGGGGGGAGCTGGCCCTGTTCCTCGGGGCCGGGGTGAGCATGGCCGCCGGACTGCCCGGCTGGGGCGGGCTGCTCGACGAACTGGCCGTGCGGGCCGGCATGTCGGCCGGCGAGCGGGCGGCCCTGGGGGACCTGCGGAACGCCCTGGACCAGGCGACGGTGGTCGAGCGGCGGCTGAAGGACCATGGGGAGACGATCGGGGCGGCGGTGGCGGCGGTCCTGGGCACCCGCCGGCACTACGCCCTGGCCCACGCCCTCCTGGCCGCCCTCCCGGTGCGGGAGGCGATCACCACCAACTACGACCGGCTGTTCGAGGACGCCTGGTCGCTGTCCGACCCCGAGGGCCTGTCCGTCCTGCCCGGTGCGGCCCGGCCGGACGCCCGGCGGTGGCTGTTGAAGATGCACGGGTGCGTGTCCGACCCCGAGCGGGTGGTACTCACCCGGTCGAGCTACACCCGGTACGACGAGCGGCTGCCGGCCCTGGGCGGGATGGTGCAGGCGTTCCTGGTCACCCGGCACGTCCTTTTCGCCGGGTTCTCCCTGTCCGACGACAACTTCCACCGGATCGTCGACGCCGTCCGCCGGCTCCGGGGCGAGTCCGGCACCCGGGAGCACTTCGGGACGGCCATGTCGCTGGGGGCCGGGGGCCTGGCCGAGGTGCTGTGGGAGAAGGACGTGAGGCGGGTGCGGATGTCCGAGGCGAAGGAGTCGGCCGCGGGGTTCCCGTTCGCCGAGGCGGCGAGGCGTCTGGAGGTGTACCTGGACTACCTGGTGTCCCGGACCCGGGACGCGGCCCACCTTCTGGTCGGGGCCCGGTTCGACCCGCTCCTGACGGAAGGGGAGCGGCGGCTGCGGGACGCCCTGGCCCGGTTCGCGGCCGACGTGTGCGGGCCGGAGGCGGCCGCGGTGTGGCAGACCGTGGCCTGGCCGCAGGTCGAGCGGCTGCTCCGCGGCCTGGGGTTCGAGCCGCCTGCCACGACGCCCCCCGCGGCGGGCGACGGCTAACCACGGGGCGGTGTCGTCGGCCCGGATCTCCGCCGGGTCACGGCTTGAGCCTACCCACCAGCCCCGCCTTCAGCCCCTCGTTGAGAGGGTTCGGCCCGAGGTATACCTCCCACAAGGCCCGGGCGAAGGCCGGGCTCTTGACCGTCACGTCCGCCTTCCGGGCCAGCCGGATGCGGACCCCCTCCCCGGGCACGGACAGCAGGGTCACGTGGTCGCCCTTCTCGGCGGCGTTGTCCCCGACCGCCCCGACCACCCGGGCGAACTCCGCCGCGAACTCGTCCGCCGGGTAGGTCCGGGCGACCGCCGCCCTGAGTGCCCCGACGAACTCGGCCGGCTCGACCGTCCGGAGCATGACCAGGTGGAGCATCCGGACGGCGTCGGCCCCGACCACGTCCTCGGCCGTGCGGACGGCCGTCCCCTCCTGGACGTATCTGGCCACGGCGTACACGTCGAACCCGACCCTGGTGCGGACCCCGACCCCGGTCAGGTCGAGGCGGACGGCCTTGTCCTTGACGGCGACGTCGATGGTCGGGGCGTACGCGACCGAGGTCCCCTTGACCGGGACGGGGTCGGCGGCCACTCCAGCGGTGGCGGTGATCGCCCCGACGACCAGGGCGGCGACGGCACGGCGGGACATGGTTTCTCCTCGCGGGGGCGGGTCAGGCCGGCGGCCCGGTCCGTCGGCGGGCGGTGTCACGCCAGGGTCCGTCCTCCGGGACAACCCCGACCCCCGCCGACCCCGGCAACACCCGGCACGCGAGGAGGCCCGGTCCATGCAACCGGGCGGCCCGGAGGGTGAGAGGATGCCTTCCCTCCACCGACATTTTTGCCGGTCCGGCGGGTAAGGGTTACACGGCCCCGGACGGTCCGGCCGAGTCCGAGAAGTGAAAACCTTCAGGGCAGGACGCGATTGCGAACATCCCCCCCGGTCGGTCGCCCGGTCCGGCACGCCGGGTGCATGACCCCGTCCCGTCGGACACCACCCCTCGGGTCCCGGTCGAGCGGCCCGCCGGCACACCACCCCGCACCTTCCCCCGACACGTTCCCCGGGCCGGCGGCAGTCGCCGCCGGCCTCTCGTTTCCAACCGCCGGCTCACAGCCGGCCGCCTCGCCCGAGGCTCATCGCGGACCCGGACTGCCGTGTCTCTAAAACCGAGAACCGGGACCCGAGCGTCGGGGCGGACACCGTGTCCGGACGGCCGGTCGTCGGTCCCCGACCCCGACCCGTTCCGGAGGCCGCAGGTGCTGCCGCCCGTCCGGCCCGTGCGGCTCGTCGCCGCACGGCACGAGATCGGCAACCCGGCCTCCCATCCGGTCCGAACGGACAGCAGTACGAGAACACCTCGGGGCCGAGGTGTGGGTCGTCCGACGGGCCGGGGCACTCGGCCGGCCGAATCGCTTGGCACCTCCCGCCTTGATCCGCAGAATAGCAACACCTCACCCCCGCCACGGACCGGCCCACCCTCTCCTCCGGAGCCGATCCGTACCCGCCCCATCCGCCTACACCCTGGCCCGCGAGATCCTGACCGCCGACCCCGACCTGGGCACCGACGCCGCCGTCCTACGGATCAAGGCCGCCGGCGTCACCCGTCCTGACATCCGCAAGATTGTGAACCGGACCCGCAGCGACCTCCGCGGGCGGAAGGGGAAGCCCCGGCCGGCGGCTGCCGCGGCCCGGACCACGACACAACCGAGGCCCGGGCCCAACTCGGAGCCGAAGCCGGCCGACGCGGACGCCGAGGCCGTGTTCGCCAGCGTCGCCCTGGCCAACCGGACGGCCAAGCTGTGCGGCGGGGTGGCCAAGGCCCGGGAGGTGGCCGAGGCGATCCGGGCGTGCGGCGGGGTCGACGCCTTCCTCAAGCGTCTGGAACTGGTCGCCGAGATCCTCGGGTCGGAGACGAACTCCTGAAATGCGAACCGGCACCTGGCTACAATTCGCGTCACTCCTCGCGCGGTCGGCAACGGGTGCGGTCAGCCAAGAACCTTCCCGTCGCACAACTCGCCCACCACCGTCGCGATCAGCCTCGACCGGGCCTTGAGGAACCTCTCGTACCCGCCCTTGCCGTAGTCGTAGGTCGGCGGGGGCGGTAGCACGTTCGAGGCGAAGACAGCGTCCGCCTCGACGCCGAGGCGGGCGACGCACGCCGGGAGGTAGACGGCCGGGTCTTTGTCCGCGATCTGCTTGTTCTCCGAAGCCGCGAGCATGCAGATGTTGGCGACGGCGTTGGACTCCCCGGGGGAACCGACCCTCTTCAGGTGGGCCTTCGGGAAGATGTGGTGGAACTGCTTCTGGTTGTACGCCGAGAGGGCGGCGGTCACGTCGATGGTCGCCCCGTTCGTGACGTTCCTCGGCTTCCGGGACGCCAGGGCCAGGATGAACGCCCGGGAGCGGGAGTTGTTACTACGGAACGCCTCCTCCCCCCACACCTCGACGGCGGGGGGATGCCGAACTGCTCCGGCTTACCGCCCGTTCTGGTCACGAAGTCGTGGAGCTTCGAGATGTCCTCCGAGATGGCCGTTTCCGACGCCCCGCGGTACCGCTCGCTGAACGCCGACCGCCAGAACCACTGCCGGAGGCGAACGACCTGCTCGGGCGTCGGCTGCGGCACCTTGCCGTGGACCGTCGACAGGAGGATGACCAGTGCCTCGTAGGGCAGGAAGTCCCAGCTGTGGACGTGGAACTGGGTGGTGAGGAAGTCGACGGTTGCCAGAAGCGACGCCGCCGCCGACTCCACCAGCCTCGCCATCTCGGTGTCCGATCGCTCCTTCAGCCTGAAGATGTCCTTCCGCCGGATGCTCCCCTCGTTGATCGCGGCGAGGCACTTCAGAACCGTCCCGCCCTCGATGTCCTGGAAGTCCTTCGGGCGGAGTGCCTCCTGGATCTGCTCGGTCTGCTCGTTCAGGTCGAAGGACTTGGTCCAGGTGGAGGCGACCATCAGGTCGTAGGTGGACAGCTTCGTCCCCGAACTGTTGATCCGCTCGAAGATCGGGCAGACCTCCTCCACGGTCAGGTCCTTCAGGGTGACGACCGGGATCTTGTAGCTGGTGAGTGCCCGGAACACCCCGTCGAAGCGGGCCGCCATCTCCGCCGTCTGGGGGTGGGCGTTGAGGGCCGTGCGGAAGTTGAGCACCTTGGTCATGTCGTAGGTCCACCGGAGGGGGAAGACGTGGATGCGCCCCTCCCTCGGCAGGCGGACGAACTCCTCCCTCTCCAGGTCGTACCCGGCCGCGAACCCGCCGTCGGCCTCCGGTGCCCCCAGGCACGAGTAGATGACGGTCAACCGCTGCTGGCCGTCGAGGACGTAGTCGGTCGGGTCGATGTCGTCCGTCTCGGGCAGGTTGAAGTCGCCGATGTTCCGCTCCGCGCGGAGGATCTTGGTGGGGGCCTTCCAGAGCAGGAGGCTGCCGACCGGATAGTTGTTGGCGATGCTGTCCAGGAGGGAGAGGGCCTGGTCCTCCTTCCAGACGTACTTCCGCTGGAACTGGGGGATCTTCACCTCCCCGCGTCGGATGTCCTCGATCAGCGTCCGCAGGTCCTTGGTGTCCGTCGAGAGACGGCTGTGGACGTTCTTTCGCATCGGGGGACTCCTCGGGATTCTGATGGTGGCTGTAAAGCTTAATCCCCCGGTCCCGAGAAGGAATAGCTCGGTTACCCCGCCGCCCGGACCCACCTCGCCATGACCACCCAGACGATCGGCGGCAACTCGGTCACGTTCGTCACGAACAGCCACACGTCGTCCTTGCCCGGCATCCGCACCGGCACCCGCTGGCCGGGTGACAGTCCGAGCTTCTGCCAGTCGTCCAGGGCCAGCCGCATCCGCAGGCCGTCGTCCAGCTCGACCACGTAGGCCCACACCTCGAACCCGTTCAGTCCGATCGATACGCTGGTGCCCATGACCGGCCCTCTTACTTGTACTGTACAAGTGTGCGCAACGGCGGGCCAGGAAGCAAATCGGGTGTCGGGATTTTTCGGACGGGGTGACGCCCGCCGGGAGGAAGTGTGGTGCGCGGGGGGTGCGAAGTGAGCCGCCAGAAAACGAAAACGGCGGGATGCGCCGCCGCCGAGCGTCGCCCATTCACTCGGCTACGGTCATCCCGCCGGAAGAAGACGTTGCAGGTCGCGTGCCGAACGGGGCCGGTTTCCGGTGGCGGGTCCTCCGGGCCGTGGCGACCGCCCTTCGCTGCCGTCGGCCGCACCGCTCCCGGCGGCACCGGGGGCCGTGAGCCGGGCCAGAGCCGCGAGCACAGCGGTCGGGCTACCCGAAGGGCCACGGCGTACAGTGCTGTCTACACGCCGGGCTGACCCGAAACCGGGACGGTCCGACGGGGTATTCGGAGTAGATTGACGACACCACCAACCCACGGGACAGTGATGCGAGCCCGAATCCTCCTCCTCGCCGCCCTCGTCGGGCCGTACGCCCTGCCCGCGGACGACCGGCCCTACAACCCGCTCACCCTCCCCGGCGACCGGCTAGCGGAGCCGGTCGACCTCGCCGTCACGGACAAGGCCCGGGACCGCGAGATCCCGATCCGCGTCTACCTCCCGGCCGGGAACAAGCCGGCCCCCGTCGTCCTCTTCAGCCACGGGCTGGGCGGCTCCCGCGACGGGTGTGCCTACCTCGGCCGGCACTGGTCGGCCCGCGGGTACGCCGCCGTGTTCCTCCAGCACCCCGGCAGCGACACCTCGGTGTGGAAGGGCAAGCCGGTCGGCGAGCGGATGGGGGCACTGAGCAAGGCCGCGTCCGTCGAGAACTTCCTGCTCCGGGTCGGGGACGTGTCCGCCGTCCTCGATCAACTGGAGGCGTGGAACAACGCCGACGACCACGCCCTGGCCGGGCGGCTGGACCCCGGCCGGGTCGGCATGAGCGGCCACTCGTTCGGGGCCGTCACCACCCAGGCGGTGGGCGGGCAGTCGTTCCCCAAAATGAAGGCGGCGTTCGCCGACCCGCGGGTCAAGGCCGCGGTCCTGTTCAGCCCGAGCGGGCCGCGGCAGGGCGGCGACCCGAAGCAGGCGTTCGGGGGGGTGAAGATCCCGTGGCTGCTGATGACGGGGACGAAGGACGTGGCCCCGGTCGGGGACGCCGACGTGAAGTCCCGGCTGTCGGTGTTCCCGTCCCTGCCGGCGGGCGGCAAGTACGAGCTGGTCCTCGACGGGGCCGAGCACTCGGCGTTCTCGGACACCGCCCTGCCGGGCGATCGGGGGGAACGGAACCCGAACCACCACCGGGCCGTCCTGGCGATCTCCACGGCGTTCTGGGACGCCTACCTCCGTGACGACGCGGCGGCCAGGAAGTGGCTGGACGGGGACGGGCCGCGGTCGGTGCTGGAGAAGGGCGACCGGTGGCAGGCGAAGTAGCCGGCGACGGGGCGGTCGTGGTGTCCCCGGTCGGGCGGTACTGGCTGAGGTTGAACCCGCCGGGGATGGCGTCGATCCGCAAAAGGGTGTTGACCCGGTAGACGCCCGGTCCTGCGGCGGACTCCTGCCGACCCGGTTCATCACCCTCGGGACTCTGTCGTCGGTGGCCTCGACGTTGACTTCCCCTCCTCTGCGGCTCCCGTCCTGGGCCCGGTCGAGTCCCGGACACCTCGCTGCCTCGGCGGTCAGCCGGCGACCGTGATCCGCTCCGGGGCGGCCGCGTACCCGGCCGCCTCGCGGACGGCACAGATCTCCGCGGCCAGGGCCGCCAGGTACGGCCCGACCCAGGCCGGGTCGTTCCCAGGTAACAGCCGCACCTGCCACTGCCAAAACCGCTCCCCCCGGGCCCCGATCTCGACCGCGGCCACCGCCGCACACCGGTAGAACAGGTTCAGCGTCCGCCGCACGAACATCTCCCACCACTCCGGGTCCCCGGCGTGCTCCCCGTCCGGCGTCCGCAGGGCCGGGAGCCGCGGCGGGGCGGCAGTCAGGGTCGTCTGGTGGTTCCGGAAGCTGACCCGCTCGATCCCCTTGGCCGTGTTGCACGCCCGGCACAGGGTCTGGAGGTTGTCGAAGTGGTTGCTCCCCCCGTGGTAGCTCGGGGAGATGTGGTCCACCGCCAGCACCGACCGCCGCCTGGCGTACCCGCAGCACAGGCACCGATGCCCGTCCCGCGACTTCACCCCCTCCTTCAGGTCCTCCGGCGGCTCGGCCACCGGGACCGCCTCCGGGGTCCGGAACACCGGCCGGTGACCGGCCGGGTCGGCCCGGTGCTGGTGGGCGTCCAGGAGCCGGTTCAGGCACCCGTCGAAGTGCGACTTGAACTGCCGGTAGGTGTGGTAGATCACCCGCCAGTAGCGGTCCCGCCGGGTGTACTCCGCCTGGAGGGCCTCGTCCGCCCGCCGCGGGCCCAGGTCGTCGGCGTACACCCGGGCCGCCACCGCGTCCAGGTCGTGGTCGTCCCGCACCCCGAACGGGAAGAACCGGGGCGGGTCCCCGTCGTTCTGGGCCAGGTGTCGGGCGACCGCGAACAGGTCAGCCGTCAGACCCCCTCCTACCCGCTCCTCGGCGTCCGCGAAGTACTCCGCCTCCCACCCGGCGACCACACCCCGCACGTCGTCCAGCCGGGCCGCCGGGTCCTCGAACGCCGCCAGGTCGGCCGTGCGGAGGCCGGCGATCAGCCGGTCGAAGCACGCCCGCTCGGCCTCAAACGCCATGACAAGCTGACCGACCGACTCGTCGTCGTCCGTCCCCTCCACCCGGGCCGCGTACTCGACCCGGTACCATCCGACCGGAAGGAACGCCCGGTACGGGGCCGGGTTCACGTTCTCCCCGGCGTCCATCTGGCGGGCGATCCGGCGGACGAGGTCGATCGAGATCAGCTGGATCGGCGGCCGGGCCCCGTACTCGGGGACGGTGTCGTCCGCCAGCCCGGGGGCCAGCCGGTCGTAGGCCGCCCAGTTGATCCGGTGCCGCCAGTCGTCGATGAACGACACGATGTGGGCGGTCTCGGTCCCGCCGAACTTCGGCCCCCGGAGGGCCCGGCCGACCATCTGCGTGAGCAGGATCTGGCTGGTCGTCTGGCGGGTCAGGAACACCGTCCGCACGTCGGGTACGTCGGTCCCCTCGGTGGCCATCCGGATGTTCACCAGCACGTCCAGGTCGCCGGCCCGGAAGGCCCGCAGGACGGCCGCGTTCTCCGACGCCGTCCGCCGGGCCCGGCCCTCGGCGGTGCCCGGGTTCGCATCGACGTGGGAGTAGATGGCGTCGGCCCGGACGCCCCGCCGCCGCGACGCCTCCCGCAGGTACTCGCACTGGGGCCAGCGGTCGGCGAAGATGATGGTCTTGCCGTAGCGGTCCCGGTGCCCGACGTAGTGGCCGACGATCCGGTCGTTCCGCTCCCGGCTGTCCGCCAGGGCGTCGATCACGTCCTCCGGCAGGTCGCGGTTGGTGCCGACCCACCGCTCGTACTCCCGCTCGTCGAACGCCGGCTCGAACTCGGTCCGGGCCTCCTCCAGGACCGGCCTGGCCAGCACCCCCTCGGCCATCAGCCGGGCGGCCGCCACCTCGTAGACGATCCCCTGCGGGAAGAGTTTGGTGAGCCACCCCCGCTTCTTCAGTTCGGTGTGGGTCGGCGTGGCGGTCAGCCCGAGCAGGTGCATCCCGGGGCAGCGGGTCCGCAGCCCCTGGACGAGCCGGCGGTAGCTCGGAGCCGGGGCGTGGTGGGCCTCGTCGAACACGACGAACAACTGCCGGCCGGCGGCGTCGAGGAAGCCGGCCAGCGACGCGTGATCGTTCGCCAGGGCGTTGCCGACCGTCTGGACGGACCCGACCACCACGTCGTCGGTCGGCCGGACGGCATGGACCCGGAAGTGGCCCTCCGTGCCGGAGACGACCCGGACGGCCAGCCGAGGTCGGGGCTCGGCGACCAGCCCGACGAGCCGCTCGAACCCGGCGAACGCCTGTTCCAGGAGGTGGTGGGTGTGGGCCAGCCAGAGGACCTTGAACCCGTCGGAGAGCGGGTTGCGGCAGAGGAAGTGGCCGGCGGTGAACGTCTTCCCGCCGCCGGTGGGCAGGACCAGGATGCCGCCGCGGTGGTCGTCCGTGGCGGTCCTGTACCAGCGGTCGAGGGCCTGGAGGGCCTGCTGCTGGTGCGGGGCCGGGGCCTGGCCGACGGTCCGGCGGCGGGCGTCGGCGAGGTCGTACTCGCGGTAGAAGTCGCTCCCCTGGGTCGCCATGCGGGTGGTCCGGGGGGGATCGGGCCGGCCGGGGCCTCGGCCCCGTCACGGCCTCAGCATGACCGATCCGCGGTCGGTTGCAATGCCGGTGGCGGTCGCCAGGGGCCGGACCGCGTTCACCCTCGGTACCGGGCCGAGGCCCGCCGCCGGGCGACCATCCCGGGGGCGGATTCCACGAGAGGAGAGGTACGAGCCCGGCACACGGAGCGGGGCTGGGCGTACGGGTCGCTCCGGATCTGCCGTACGGGTCTCGCCCACCCGCCCGGCTCCCCCGACCCGGTTCAAGCCGGGTGCCGCCCCGGACCGATGTCGCGACCGTCCCCGGCACTCACCCGACACGATCATGACGACCGCGACGAACACGAGTCAACAGCCGCCCCTGTCCGTCCGGAAGGTCCGGGGGATGGGCCGGGGCGTCTTCGCCGGGCGGGCGTTCCGCAAGGGCGAGGTGGTCGAGGTCTGCCCGGTCGTCCGGTTGGCCGGCGGGGCCGAGGCGTCGTCCCTGGCCGGCCTGGACCGGTACGTGTTCGAGTGGGGTGACGGTCTGGCCGTGGCCCTGGGGTACGGGTCCCTGTACAACCACTCGCCCGACCCGAACGCCGCCTTCACCCCCCGCCTGTCCCGGGACGACATCGTCTTCCGGGCACTCCGGGACATCGCGGAAGGCGAGCAGATCCTGATCGACTACCGGTGGAACGAGGCCGACTACGCCGCCTTCCGCCGACCGGCTTCCATCCCGCAGGCGGGGTGACCGACGGGAGGGAAAGGCGAATAACAAGGCCGGGCGGCGTACCCAGCAGCAGCCCACCGAATCCGAGCCGGTGGCGGCTTCCTCCGGCCCCCTCGGTCAGGCATGTCCCCAAAACCGGTAACGGGGACGCGAGAGTCAGGTCGGACACCGTGTCCGGCTGACCCGTGCACCCCACGCGGACCTGCAGAGGCGGTTGTGATCTCACCCGCACTGGCGGGGACCTGCCGTCCGGCGAAGAGTCCAGGAAGAGCATGGGACCGACCGGGAGCCCCGGCCGCGGGCCGCCCGCCGGCCGGCCTCGTATGGGGTCCATACCGCGTTGACTCCCCCCACCCGCACGCGGAAAATCCGAGTCGGCCCTCGACACGACGGCGGCCGGAGAAGCCGGGTCGCGGCGGGGCCAAACCCGGGGAGGTGCCATGCGGATCGCGTTCATCCTGGCGGGCACGCTGGCGGTCGCGACCGGGACCGCGGGGGCGGGTGACGAGCCGGCCGGCGGCCCGGTCCGGCTGGAGATCAGCCTCGACCAGGCGGAGTACCCGTTCCGCGGGGCGATCGCCCTGACCCTGACGTACACGAACACCTCGGACGAGGCGGTCGTGCTCCTGGCCAACGGCACCTCAGCGGGGGAGGGGTTCCCCGGGGAGACGTTCGAGGTCACCTCCGGGGCCGGGCGGACGGCGTACACCGTCGTCGCCGTCGAGCCGGAGGCCGAGGAGGTCACCATCGGGCCGGGGAAGAGCTGGGAGCGGACGGTCAAGGACCTGGCCGTCGTCCTGAGCAACACCGGGGTGGCGATCGACGGCAAGGCCCCGCGGGGCACCGACCCGCTGCCGGACCCGTTCGGCCGGCTGGACGACTACACCCTCCGGGTGTCGTTCCGGTCCGCGGTGAGGGACCAGCCGAAGCCTGCCTTCAACGGGCGGGTCGTGAGCAACACGGCGAAGTTCAAGGTGGCCCTGCGGTGAGCGGAGCCGCCGCGGGGACGCGACGGATCGGTCCCGGCCGGCTCCTGTTTCGTGCGGGGTGGTTGCGTCAGCCTCGGTCCGGAGCTACCCTGAGCCCGTTCCCGTGGCCCGTCCAGCTCGCCGCCCTGCGGCGGGGTGACGTCGCGTCACCCGGGCGTTCCGCCTACCACCCGTCCCGGGGAGGGCTGTTCCAGCGCCGCTTTCGGCCAACAACCTGAAGGGGATGGCCGGGTCTGGAACAACCTCCCCAATCGCGGTTCCCGGCCATCCCCTTCAGGTTGTTGGCCGGCGGTGCCGTGAGCCCTCCGCGGCCACAGGTCTTGAAGTGGACACCTCAGGAACAGGAGCGGGCCGGGATCGACCCGGCCCGCTGGCTTTCATCGACGTGATCCGTCCGCGGTCCGTCCGCCGGGTGGGGTTCGGGGAAGCCGAACGGAGCCGGCGGTGGATACCGCCGGGGTCGGACCGAGCGAACGCGATCTACCGGATGCGAGCGGACGGGCGGCCCGGCCGGCAAACGCCGGTGCCCCGCGAGGTCTCTCGCGGGGCCCTGTTCGGGTGACACGTCCGGTCACTTGGTCGAGATGACGAGGACGTTGTTGGCCTCGCTCGGCTCGGCCAGTTGCTCCAACTTGTCCACGTTGGCCGCGACCAGGATAACCCCCGCCCCGTCCACCTCGTCCCGGGCGTCGGGCATCAGGAACCGGTTCGTCTGGAACACCCGCTGCTCGCCCGCGGCCATCACCGGCACGTCGAGCAGTTGGGCGTCCGCCGGGTTCTGCAGGTTGCCCGTCCCGGACGTGGCGACCATCATCTTGACCACCCTCGTCGTCGCCGACCGGCCGACGTTCCGGACCGTCACCCGGACCACGTCGTCGGCCCCGACCTGGATGCCCGTCACCGCCAGGTCGGCGGCGTTGAGCCGGTCCTTCACCCCGGCGGGGATCTGAAGGACACCGGGGCTCGTCAGGGCGGGGTTGAGTTGGGCCTGGGGCTTCGGCAGGCGGACGGCGTTCGCCGGGAGCTTGACCGCCTGGGGTCGGGTCTGGGCGTCGGCGGGACCGGCAGCCAGGGTCAGGGCGAACACGGCGGCGGTCAGGGTGCGGGTCGGGGTCATGGACTGTGCTCCGATCTTCCGGTGTGTGTCCGGCGGCTCGCTCGTCCGCCGTCGCACAGGGAAACGGAGCACCAACCCACTTCTCCGAGAAAAAAGTCGCAAACACGCGACCCAGGTGCCAAGTGATCCACTTGCAGAGGGCGAACACGGCCGCGGCCAGGGCCCGCATGATGGCTCACGGCGGCCACGCGATCGGCGGCATCCCCCTCTAACCACCCGAACCGCGGACAGCCGGCAGACTTCCCCGACCCGGCACCCGGTGTAGGCCAGTACCGCAAGAAGCGCCCGGTCCCGGACCCCCTCGGGGGTGTCGGCCGGTGGGGCGTCGAGCAGCCGGCGGCACTCGTCCGGTTCGAGTCCGACCGTCTTGCCGTCCCGCGGCACCGGCGGGGCCGCGACATACCTCGTGTCGGCCGGATTCGGTCCGGCGTACCCGTACGCCCGGAGGTAGCCGAACAGGGACCGCACGACGGAGAGCTTTCGCCCGACCGCGGTGTTCGTCAGCCCGGCCGTGAGAAGTTGGTCCCGCCACCCCGAAACGTGGGCGGGACGGATGCGAGTCAGGTGCTCCCACGCCCCGTCTGGGGTGCCGGTGACCCCGTCCCTTCGGCGCACCTGGCCCGCTCGGTCTTGACCCACCTCGGGTTCGCCGAGGTCGCGCGACAGCTCTGCCCGAACCGGCAGCAACTCGTCGACAGGCTGGTGCTGGTGCTGCGCCGGGACGACCGATTCCGGATCGGGGCGGTCGACCTCCGGGAGCGGGGTGGGCGGGACGAGTGGCTCGACGCCTTCCGGGACGCGCCGGCAGACGTGATGGCCGCCAGGAGTCTCGTCGCCAGGGTGGATGAAGTCGATCCTGAGTTGTGCGTCGCCCGGTTGCTCCCCCCATTGCGAGACGGGGTCATCCCGGCCGACCGGGTGAAGCGGATACTGGCGTTCCTGCGCGACCGCCACGAGCGGGGAGTCGGCCCCCGCCCCGCGGTCCTCCGGGTGCACAACGACTACCTGCGGCTGGCCGCGACCGACCGCGCCACGATCGGCCCGCTCCTGCCCCAACTCCGGCTGCTCAACCAGTCCGACCCGCGGGCCTGGGTCGCCCCCGCCACGCTGTGCGCGGGGGCGACGGGGCTTGAACCGGTCAACCTCCTCGACGAGGACCAGGAGCGGGCCCTCGAGGGCGCGATCACCCGGCTGGCGGCGCAGAAGGCGGCCGCGGTTCTGACGGGAGGCGGCGGCGCAGACCTCCGGCGGGCCTACGAGCGACAGTGGCGTGAGTCCGTGGAGTCACTCGGGACGTACTTCGCAGCTTGGCGGCGGAAGGATGTCCTCTCCGCCTGGGCGGGGGCGTTCCTGAGCCGGCTGGGCGACTTCGAGCTGCTTCGCGCACTCGCGCAATCGTTCCTGTCGCCCGGACAGACCCCGGAGACGCCGTGGCGGCAGCCGGTTGCGTCTCTTCCAGTGGTAGAATCGCGCTTCCTCGTTCCGCCGCAGCCACCGCTCCATCGTCCGCCGCACTCGGGCCGGGCGGTCGCATCCCACCACGCGGCGCAGCATCTGGCCGATGGCCCGCCGATAGAACTCGAAGAGCGGCTCGGCGGTCGCCTCGCCCTCGAGGACGGTGACCGCCTGAGCAACCGCCTCGAACGTGGACGTGCGGTGCCCGGGGTGGTAGCGGCGCACGGCCACGCCCGTGAAGGTCCGGGACGGGAGCGCGACCTTGCCCGCACCGGCCATGAGCGGCAGGCGCTTCATCATCCCGTCCGGGTCGTTGGCCGCCCCCGACGGGTCCGAGCGGCCGGGGACGTCCAGCCAGGCCTTGGAGACGTCGATCCCCACGAAGCACCCGCGAGACATGACCGCCCCCGAGTGTGTGCGCTCGCGCGGTCCCAGCCTTGTGATGCGGTCGCGGGGGTTGGGTGGCTGTTCGGGCTCGTGCCCGGACGGCGGCGCGGCGGGGTTTCAGCGCTTTTTTGCGGCCTCGTGGGCCCAGGGGGCGTCGACCTCCCGCCGCGTCTGGTCACCTTGTGATCGCCGGGACTGATCGGCCATCAGCAACATACAAGGTGCGGGGTCGTTCTGAACGGCGTGGGATCGATACCGACCCCTGGTAAACCGGACGGTGTGAGCGAACCATGCCAGTCGCACCGGACGAACCCGTTGTAGCCCGGGAATCGTTACGGGTTTTCCCCGCACCCACCGGCCCGACGAGGCGATGCTAGGCGGCGGGGCGCCCGACGGAGCCGGCGCGACCCGCACGATCGGGGATCGCGGGAGGGGGTCATGACTGTCGCGGGGCTCTGCCGGGTCGGACTCGTGCTCTTCGCGTGTGCCGGCGCGGGTTGTGCCGGCCGGGCCCAGTCACTGTCTCCAGTCCGGGACCTGCCCCCCGGCGCCATCCCCAACGACCCCGTCCCCGGCGAGCGGTACTATATGCTCGTGTTCGGCTCCGAGAGGACACTCCGGGTGCCGCGGTACACGCACACCTGGGCCACAGTCGTCAGGACCGTGGAGGCCCCGGGCTGCGCCCCAGAGGTGGCCGAGGTCCACACCATCAGCTGGATGCCGGCCACCCTGGTCATCCACCCGTGGCAATTCAAGCCGGAGCCGGGCCGCAACTTGGGGCTTCACGAGACGGTCCGCATGGCGCTGGGCCACCGCGAGCACGTCGCGCTGTGGGGGCCGTACGAGATCCACCCCCGCGGCTACCGCCGGTTCCTCATGCAGAAGGCGTTCATGGAGAGCGGCCGGGTCGGCTACCAGTGCGTCGACACGGTCGGCGAGGGGGCCGACGGTACCGGGTGCGACTGCATCCACGCCGTGACCGACATGGACCCGCAGTTCGAGCGGAACTACTACCGGCTGACTCGGTTCGGCCAGGCCGGCAGCGAGTTCATCGTCCGCCAACTGTTCGAGCGGGACCTGCTCGTCACCGAGGAGACGCACTCCCGGCTCCTCGGCCCGCTCGGCCTGTGCTGCTATCCGATCGACCACCGCGTCTACCGCGACCGGCCGCACCTGCTCGGAGGCCGGCAACGGGGCGCGGGAGCCATTCACCCGTGTGACGAGAGGTGCCTCACCCCCCGCGCCCACGAGCCCCAGCCCGCCTCACCGTCCGTGAGGGCCGACGGTGACCGCCTTTCGGGATCAGGGGCGCGCTCCCACTTTCGCCCGGCGACCTTCGTTCCACGTGGCTTCAAAAGGGTAACTGCCCGCCGCCCCGTGCCGGGTCCCCAACCCGCCGGCCAGGCCGGTCGCGGCCCCGGGGGCCGGCATCAGGTGGGACCCGGCGGTGAGGACCACCCCGTCGCCGCGGACGACGAACGCGCCGCCGAGGGCGGAGAACTCCTTGACGGTCTCCTCGAGGGCCGGGCCCAGCACGTTGCGCCCGGACTCGGGGGCCCTGGAACGGGTTGAGCACCAAGCCGCGGGACTGCCCGAGCACCCGCGCGCTGTCCCCGAGCACGAACACCGCGCCGACCGATCGACGCTCCCGGCCCTCGACCGCGAGCTGGGTCGCGAGGTTCAGCACCCGCTCGAACACCGCGGGGCCAGGTTGCCGCCGAACGACTTCGGGTCGAAGAGCGAGAGCAAACCGAGTTCCCCTCCCAGGTCGAGGACGGACAGCGTGTCCACGGCACGCAGACCGTCCACGCCGCTCAGGCAGACGACCCGGTCGCCCTGGCGGAGCCTGCCACGGGCCAGGCTGACCAGCAGGGCGGTCTTGACTTGCCCCGCCCGGCTCATCTGGACGTCGGGCACGCGGACCCAGACGGCAGACGCGTGTCCGGTCGGCGGGGGTTCTTCCCGTGATCGCGTCACCAGGATGGTCGGGAAGTCCACCGCGATCAGAAGGCTCCGGAGGTCGTCGCCGGCCAGGGCGCCGGCGTAGACCACGACGGCGCGGGCACCGACCTCCCGGGCGAGCTGCTCGGCGTGCCGGACGATCTGGCGAGAAACCGTATTCATCCATCGGATCTGTTCGGCCCACCGAATGGTACGCCCGAGGGGGAGGCTGTTCACCCCGTGCCGGTGCCGTGAAAATGGCGTGCCAGCGGGGTCGTCTTCCGACCCGTCACCCGCCGCCGACGAGTCGTCAGGCCAACGGGCCAGCGCCTGCACCGCCCGGGCCCCGAGGACGAGCCCCAGCGCCAGCCCGCCGACCACGAGCCCCCTTGCAGGGCGTTCCCGAGCGTGCCCGCCACGGCACCCGGGTCCGCCAGTTCCCCCAGACGGGCGAGGTGCCGTGCACCGATGAGGGCGCGGTACAGGTGCAACCCCGGGATCATGGTGACGGCGCCGGCGAACGAGACCGCCGCGACGGGCATCCGCTCCGACCGCGCCGTCCAGGCCGAGACGGCCCCTACCGTCAGTCCGCCCGCGAACGTCGCCGCCTCGAGCCGAAACCCCGCATCCAGGGCGAGGAAGCGGAGGCCGTGGCCCGCCATTCCACCCTCGGCCGCCATCCACAGCAGCCGCCGGGGCGTGTTGTAGACGACCGCGTACCCGCACGTCACGAGCCCCGCCAGCACCACGTCGGAGGCGAGGCCGAGGCGGCCGGGGGTGCCGGCCTGCTCCGCCGACGCGGCGTCCGGCAGGGTGAGTTCGACCCCGACGACGACCCCCAGCGAACTGGCCAGCAAAATGCCCACCGCCAGCCCCAACCGGGCCAGGCACATCGGCAGGCAGTTGTCGATCAGGTCCAGGAGCGCGTTGATCAGGTGCGGCCCGGGCACGAGCATCAGGGCCGGCACGATCAGGACGAGCCCGGGTGACCGGGTCCACCCCAGCCGCACGGCCAGCCCCCCGAGGACGGCGCCGATGAAGGCCGCCGTCAGCGGCAGGACGAGGAGGCCGACATGCCGCCGGGCGAGTTCCTGCCGGGCGAACAGGCCCAGGCCGGCGGCGAGGCCGGCGACGGCCACGGCACCCCCGTCCGCCCCGGAGAGGGCTGCCAGACCGGCGGCGGCGAGGGCCACGACCGCCAGCCACCGCGGGTGCCGCGGGGTGTCGGCTTCGACCCGCCGCAGGAGGGTCAGGGCCGACTCCGGGCTCAGGTCGCCCCGGCGCAACCGCCCCAGGATCTGGTGGACCCGGGCCTGCACGGCCGTGTTGTACCGCAACTCGCGGACCGGCCCCAGGACCGGACTGTCGCCCCCCAGGGAGACGACCACCCCGTGGTAGGAGACCGCGACGTGACAGGGCTCGTGGGTCAGCGCCGCGGCCGCCGCCGTGAGGGTGCTGTGAATCACACCGCTCGATTCGTCGTACTCCAGCAACAGCCGGCCGGCCTGGAGGAGCACCTCGGTGTGCAGCCGGCGGTCGCTCATACGCCCCTCGCCCTCACCGGGCCGACCGGCCAATCCTTGGCGGAGCTGCCGAACTCCGTCCCCGGCGGTCACAAGGCGGGGGAGAGGCACCCGGGCGTCCTCGCTGGCCCCGTGTTGCTTCATCTTTGCTGCCAGCAGCCCGGCGTACTTGCTCGGGTGACCGACGCGCGCGACTGGAGGTGCGGGCGGGCGGTTACAGCCGCGGCCGAACTCCCTGCTGGTCTCAGTGCGGTATGGACGTTCCCCAGTGTCACGTACGTCGGAAACAGACCGGACCGTGTCACCCGCCAGCCTCCAGGCTCGGGTCAAGCCCGAGGGTCCCGCGGAGATCGTGCAGGTAGGTCGGTGTCGTCACCCGCCCCAGCTCGGCGGCGGCGTACCGCCGGCGGCGATGAACCTCGGCCACCATGCCCTCCTCCACACCTGTCGCGTCCGCCAGCCAGCCGTCGAGGGCGGCGACGTGCCGCCGCCACAGCCGCTCGTCGGCCCGCTGCCGGGCGGCCAGCCGCCGGCGGTACCAGTCGCTCGCCCCCACCGCCTCCCGGGTGAACAGCCCGCGGACGGCGGGGTCCTGGGCGTCCTTCCCCTCGAAGCTGCCGTGGGCCATGATCGACAGTAGGGCCCGCAGCGGCGGACATGCGTCCTCGACCGACCCGTCCTCGAACGCCTGGAGGGCGACCCGCTGCTGGGCCTCGGCGATGTTGTGGACCCCGTCCACGAACGCCTCCAGGTCCTGACTCTCCGGCCGGAGGTACGACTCGTCGAACACCCGGTCGGGGTGGTCGAACACCCGCCCGAAGAACGTCCGGACGAACGCGGCCGTGACCCGGTACCCCAGCCGGCTCGCCAGCACCCGGCGGCCGGCGTGCTCGAAGTCCGCCACGGGCTCCAGGTACCCGCCGGCGATCAGGAACGCCGGGTCCCGCTCCCGGGCGGTCATCCGGCACCACACCTCCGGGATGAGCAGGCTGATGTCGTGATCGACCCGGTGCCCCGGGCCGACGTACCCGGCCGCGGTGCTAAACCCGGCCAGCCCGGTCAGCACCGCCGACACCAGGGCGGCGTTCAGGTCGGCCACCGTCCGCAGGGCGTTGAACGGCCCCTTGGTCAGCGCCCCCTCCGACCCGGCCCCGGTGGTCGATGGGCTCTTGCCGGTCAGCGAGCAGATCACGTCCATGAACAGCTCGGGCAGGTCCTGGTAGTGGATCGGCCCGTAGACCGCGAGCGGGCGGATCCCGGCCGCCCGGTCGGGCGGGTTGTTCCGCCGGCCGATCAGCACCGCCCCGACCGGGACGGGGAGCGGCTCGGCGGCCGGCACCCCGCGGGCCAGCCGCAGGCCCCGCTCGGCGACGTACCGGGCCGCCGGGCCCAGCAGGTCGGGCCGGGTCTGCAGGTACCGCGGGTTCTTGCTCGGCCGGCCGCCGACGAGCCGCGGGTTGGCCGAGCAGACGACCCGGCCGGTGCCGGCGGCAGCCGCCCGGAGCAGGTCCTGCATCGGGGCCGTGAACTCGGCGAACTCGGCGAACCGGTCGACGATCCCTGCCGCCTGTGCGGCCGTCAGCGGCTCGAAGTTGGACAGGAAGTTGTCCGGCCGGGCGAGGTCCGACTCGGTCTGCCGGTCCAGCCCCCGGTGGACCGCGTCGTCGGGCCGCTGGAAGAGCCGGTACTCGCAGTTGGCCGCGAACTTGTACGCGGCGGCCCCTTCGCCCGGCCCGAGGTTCCGCAGACGCCCGGCCGGGACGACCACCGAGGCCGTGATGTCGTCCTCCGTCTGGATCTTCGCGGCCGGGACGAAGTCCTGGCGGAGCTTGAACGTCCGCCACCCCTGGGAGGTGTCCAGCCCGACCCGCAAGTAGCTGCCGACGATCCGCCGCCCGAAGGCCTTGAGCTCGTGCCCCGGCCGCCCGTCGATCGAATCGACGTTGAACGCCGCCCGCCAGTCGCCGTGGGTGCCCGGCGGGAGGTACCGCTTGACCAGGAACACCAGGGGGTGGACGTGGTCGGGGAACGACCGCAGCCAGGCGTTGAACTCGTCCGTGTAGTCGTCCGACGGGGTCAGGAGCTTGATCACGCTGCCGAGCGACCGGGCGGGGCTGAGGAGGGGCCGGCTGGGGGCGGCCGAGTAGTTCGGCCCGCGGCCGGGCTTCCACCGCCGGGAGTAGTCGTGGTCGATCAACTCCTGAACCAGGTCGAAGTCCCGCTCCACGTCCGCCACGAAGATCGGCGCGTACACGATGTAGTCGCCGAGCCGCTTGGAGATCTCGCTCTTGCCGCCGCCGGAGACGGTGCACGATTTGTGGCAGAACAGCCCCTCGGCGGCGGTGCCGATCAGGCGCCAGGTGCCACTCGCCGGGTGCTTCTCGACCTGCAGCTTGTAACCCGACGGGGTCATGTAGGTGGTGCCGGGCCGGAGCGGGAGGGCCGCCTCCCGCCCGTCCCGGGGCCACCACACCTGCGCCCGGGTGAGGTCGGCCCGGGCGTCGTGGGGGACGTAGACCAGGTCCGGGCAGTGGCGGTCGACGGCGTACCCATCGGGGCGCAACTCGACCGTCTCGGGGTCCCGTCGGGCCAGGTCGGCGACGGTGGAGTCGTCGGTCCGGTAGTCCCGGCCGTCGAAGGCGAACCCGAGGTTGTACCGCGCGAACGCCAGGGCCCCGCCGGCGTGCTCCTCCTCCACGTCGCCGTACAGGTTCGCGGCGTACGAGATCTGGGTCTTGACCTCCTTCTTGCAGTACCCGTAGTAGTTGTCCGCGATCAGGGTGACGATCACCCCGGCGGCGTCCCGGCAGGTGACCTTGAACGCCCGGCCGTCGTTGTACCGCTCCCCGGGCTCCCGCCAGCACATCCCGTCCCGCCGCTGCCGGGGGGTCGCGGCGTCCCACGACGGGAGCCCGAGCTCCTGCTTCGTCAGCCCGGTCAGGTGGGGGGCGAGGACGACGCACCCGGTGTGCCCGGTCCAGTGCTCGGGGTCGAGCCCGGCGTCGTTCTCCGGCAGGCGCGGGTCGCCGGCGTTCCCGAAGATGGACTCGACGAAGTCGAGGTTGCTGACCAGCCCGCCCGGGGCGAAGAACCGCACCTCCATCGTCCGCTCGGGCCCGACCCCGGGTACCGCCGGGCAGACGAGAGGGCGGAGTAGGAGGGAGAAGAACGCCCGGGCCCGGTCGGGCTCGGGCCGGCCGGCGGTGAACGGGACGGCGAGCAGGTCGGCCGGGGGCGCCGCGGCGTGTCGGAACAGGGCGACGAACGTGCCGCGCGGGACGGCCTTCTTGTCGCCCGGGATCGGGAGCCCGCCCTCGCAGACGTGGAACGTGCCGCCGGTGGTGCGGCGGTCGCTCCGCGGGTTGTGCAGGACCCCGTTGCGGACGCGGTACGACGTGAGGTACTCGTTGTCGCTGTGGTCGCCGTCCGCCGGGAGGGAGAGTTCGCGGGCGACCCCGTGCCGGGGCAGCACGAGGGCGGGGGGTAAGCACAGGCGGTCCGAGCCGGTCAGGTCCCCGAACCGGGCCTGCAGGAACGCCTCGATTCGCCTGTCGACCGGGCAGTTGGCCGCGGCCCCGACGGCGGTTCGGGGCCGGCGGATCAATTCCGCCGCCAGTTCACGCAACCCACGGTCGACCGCCCCGTCGGCCCCCGCGCGCAGCCCGATCGCCGTGTCCAGGTTCATCCGACGCCCCCTGTCGCCACGAGCGGTGCTCAAACGCTACTTTAACTCGCGCGTGCCGGCCTGCAATCATGCCCGCCGGGTATTGTGGCGACTGGTCCGGTAGGGTAGGCCGTGCAGCCCCACCCTTGCGTGCGCCGAGGGGCCACCGACCTTGCCCCACCTCAGGGTGGTCAGAGAGGGTGACCGACGCGCGCAACGCCCTGGCTCTTGGCTCCACGCCGGAACCCGCTACGCGCTCGAATCAAGGTCCTGGTGCCCTCGCTCAAGGACACCTGTCTCGCGTCTTCGCGACCTCGACGGCGGGGGTTACATCCGCCGCCGAGGCGTGAACGGCCCAGACGGGCTTCTGGTCCGTGGCGCGCGGGCGGCGACGGCAGAGCAGTGCGCCGGAGGCACTGACGTATTCGGTCTCCAGGAACAGCTTGGCGAACGCCGGGTGGGCCTGATCCGCGCGGCGGTGGTTGAGGCACACCTCGGCGTAGCTGGTGACGTCGAGGTTGCGGGGCCGCTCGCCGTGGTTGACGACCGTGACCACCCGGACTTCCGCGTCGTGGTCCGGTGACACGCAAACGGCCAGTTTCATCTGGAGATCGCCGACCTGGCGACGGAAATCGGCCCGCCAGGGGTGGAACACGGCTTCGTGGTCGTCGCCCGTCCGGCAAAGCGGCTGATGCCCGACGGACCAGCCGTTTCGTTCGCCGAGGTCGCGGACGTAGAAGAACTGGCCCCAGCAGTCGCGCGTGCCGTCCTCGCGCCAGCGGGTGACGTCCAGATCCCGCCACGTGCTATACCCGCCGCCGGCGGCGGTGATCATCACGCCGTATCGGCCGTTGGAGAGCAGCGCGACCGCGGGGTGCCGTGTGTCGGCAGTGGCGATTCGCCCCCCCGTCGAGCAGGGCCGTGGTCGGAGTTGGCACCCCGGTCGAGGTACTCATCATTTCGGAGCCCGCCCTGGGCGACTTGGCCTCAAGCACTTTCCGCCACTTCTCCGCTTCTTGTTTTGCCCCGGGCTCGTGGGCCGCGTCATCTGCAGGGTGAGCGCTACGCTCCACGGCGCGGGCGCAGCCGTCGCACGGTCGAAGTGAGCCGCTGGACAACTGTCGCGTCCGGCGTCAGTCGCGGCCTCCCAGTTTACAGCGGATCGAGGACGTGTTGAAGGATTACGTGTGGAAGCGAACACCCGACCTGTGCCCTTGGGGTAGGCCACGCGATCGGTTATTGAGTCTGCAACTGGGGAGGTCCCCGGGAGAAGCTGGCGCGTCTGTCCGACATCCATGAGGGGCCCCCTGCCAAGACCGGGGCGGGCCGATCGCGGGACCTCCCAGGCGTCCACATTCACCCGCTGCCGCGGGGCGCCACGGGAGGTACTCCGGCCGCCCCGGGAAACATGAGCGCCGGTTCGTGTGCCGTCTCCGGGGCCGATCCCGGCTCCCGCTACCACCGTTGAAACCGCTCAAGTCCCCCCGCCCGACGGCCGATGTTAGACCCGACCCTGTCCGCAACCGCGGGCGCACGACGGGCGGTGGTATGCGGGGGGTGAGCACACTCCTGTTCCTGGCGGCCGCGTGGTCGGCCGGCTGCGCGTTCGGGCCCCGCACCCTGGAGCGGACGCACCGGCGGTACAACGAGGCGTACCTCCGGGTCGACTCCGAGGAGCTGCTGCTGAACATCGTCCGGATGCGGTACGGCGACCCGCCGGCCGAGGTCGAGGTGTCCGGGATCGCCGCCCAGTACGAGCTGACCGCGACCGCCGAGGCCCGCCCGTTCTTCGAGGCCCCGAACCCGGCCGGCAGCACCTTCCGCACGTTCCCGAACGTCCTCCCGTTCGCGGGGGCCGGCGGGGCCAGCCGCCCGACCATCACCCTCACCCCGGTCCACTCCGGCGAGACCGTCTCCCGCTACCTCCGGCCGATCACCCCGGACGGGGTTGTCTTCCTGGCCGAAACCGGGTGGCCGATCTCGGCCGTCTTCCGGCTGTGGCTGGACGGGCTCAATGGGCTGCCCAACGCCCCGTCGGCCGCCGGCCCGACACGGGTGTTCGCGCCGGAGTACGCCGACTTCCGCCGGGCCGCCGAGTTGCTCCAGGCGATGCAGGACCGCGGCGAGCTGACCTTCCGAAAGGTCGACGAGGAGGTGCCCGGCGACCCGATCGCCGCGGACCGGGTCACCGGCGAAGCGTTGATCGAGGCCCGAAAGGCGGGGTTCGAGTACCGGCGGACCCCTGACGGGGCCGCGTGGCGGCTCGTGTCCAGGGCGAGCCGGCTGTACCTCGACCTGAGCCCCCGGGCGCAGGGCAGCGCCGAGTACCTGGAACTGGTCGGCCTGCTGAACCTCCGGCCGGGGCTCGTGCGGTACGAGGTGATCCCGAGTACCCAGGGGTGCATCGAGCGGCGGCCGGACGCCCCGCCGTCGGACAGGTTGGTGCTGTCCACCCGGTCGCTCATCCAGGTGTTGTTCTACCTGTCGCACGGGGTCGAGGTCCCGCCCGAGCACCTCGCCACCGGGGTCGCCCGGGCGACGCTCGAACCCGACGGCCGGGTGTTCGACTGGGGCCAAGTGACGGGCGGCCTGTTCACGGTGCGGGCGTGTTGCGGCAAGGCCGCCCCGCCGGACGCGGCCGTGGCGGTACCCTACCGCGGGTACTGGTTCTACATCGCCGACACCGACCACGCGACCAAGGGCACGTTCGCCCTGATGCGGCCGTCCCGCGAGTTCGACATCGGCTCGGTGGCGGGCCGGAAGGGTGGACCGGTACTGACCCTGCCCCTCGGCCGCTGACCCCGGCGGCCGGTCGGCCGGACCGGCCGCCGTGCCTCTAGGTTGACGATGACCGCGTCGTCGCCCGCCGGGAGGAGGCCGCCCTGGCCGCCCTGGTCCGGCGGCACGCCCCGATGGTCTGGGGGGTCTGCCGCCGCACCCTCCGCCGGTCGCACGACGCCGAGGACGCCTTCCAGGCGACCTTCCTCGTCCTCGTCCGCCGGGCCGCGGCGGTCGTGCCGCCGGAGCGGGTCGGGAACTGGCTCTACGGCGTGGCCCACCGGACCGCCCGGAAGGCGAGGGCGACGGCCGCAAAGCGGGCGAGCTGGGAGAAGCAGGTGACCCTCTTGCCGGAACCGGCGGCGGAACAGGCCGAGCCGGCCGGTGACGCGAAGCAGATCGCCGGGAGGTGGAAGCTGTCGGCGTTTGGGATCGACGGGGCCCGCCTGACGGGTAAGGAGTTGGCCGACTACCTGGCAGGTCAGGACACCTTCCCGGCGGAGTGGGCTTTCACCGACGAGCACTTGGAGTGGCCGGCCCCCAAGCCGGACCTGCCGAAGGTCCGCATCCCGTACCGGCTGGATGAGAAGGCGAACCCGAAGCAGATCGACGTCGGGACATTCGGGCTGGGCAAGGACGTGAGGTACCCGTTCACGACCCGGGGGTGTACAAGCTCGCGGGCGCCTCGCTGGCGATCTGCTGGGCACCGAACGGTCAGCCGCGGCCGGAGGACTTCAAGACGAAGCCGAAGGACCGCCGAGTCCTGCTGGAATTCGATCGGGTGCAGGAGAAGAAGTAGAGGCCTCGGTCCGGCCGCTGGAGGCGCCGCAGCCTGCCCTGCCGATGGCCCGGCCCGAGTGGGCTACCCTCGACCGTACCCTCCTCGTCACTTCCGCCTTGCCAGACGGCGTCGGGTCTCAAAGCTCTATGCCGGCTTGGGTTCGTAGTGCGGTAGCCCTACCGGGGGTGGTGACCTGGACCCCGCCGACGCCCCGACCGTGGTTGACCCGGCCGCCGGTCGTGCCCCTCACCCCGGCCCCGGCGTAGTCGATCGTCGTGCCGCGCTGGGTCGTGTACGAGCCGCTCACCGAGCCTGAGGTCCTGGTACCGCCGCCCGACCCGATCACGGTGCGGCCGCCGCTCGGGAACGTGGACGCCGACGGCGGCCCCGCGCTATACCCGCCGACCGCGCCGCCCTCGCCGCGGTAACCGCCGCCACTGATGCCACCCGCACCACCCGCGCGGGGCACCTCCCCCATCTCCGCCGACTCGGCCGCCCCCCGCCTCGCCCCGCTGGGCCTGTGAGTCGTGCGCCGCGAACAGAACCGCCGCCCCCATCGCAAATGTCGGTTGTTGTGGGGTGGTTACTTCTTGCCCGTCACTCGCACCATCTTGATGGCTGCCTGGGCGGGTTGCGGTTCGCCGTCCACGGTCCGCTCGACCGATTGCCAGGTGAACGAATCGGCGTTGATCGGCGTCATGATGTCGGTCGCGGTGACGACCTGTCCGTCGGCGGTCGAGCCGCGGGTCGCGAACATCCACTTCTTCCCGTCGCGGGTGATGTCCGAATCGCCGATGCCGCCGGCGTCCTCGATTGTCCACATGTGTCGTACGCTTGGGGACGGCATCTTCCCGATCATCTGCGTGCCGGCCGGCGTCTTCCCCTCCTGCGAGATGAAAAAGTTTCATCGGATGAACGTCTTATAATTCGCCCACACGCATGTCGTGGCCGGGTTTTGATTAGCGCCACAGTCGGTCAAACCCTACTTGTCAACAGGGTTCTCGTCCGGGTTCGCGGATCGTTCCCCAGCACGCCGGTGAAGGGCATGAGGATCGACGCGAGGCCGAATACATCAGGCAACGGCTGAGGGCCGGCCTGAGGCTCGGCGAAATGGCCACCTAAGGCGAGACGGGTTGGACGCCGTTGCGGTTACACTACTGTAACGGCGACTGAACCAATGTCAGCGAAAGGACAGGGTAAATGTCCCCCCGGATCGAAGACTACGCCCTAATCGGCGACTGCCAGACGGCGGCACTCGTCGGCCGGGACGGCTCCGTCGACTGGCTGTGCGCCCCGCGGTTCGACTCCGCCGCCCTCTTCGCCGCCCTCCTCGGGTCGCCGGAGAACGGCCGCTGGCTCCTCGCACCTGCGGGCGACGTCAAGACCGTTCGCCGGCAGTACCGCGGCGACACCCTCATCCTCGAGACGGAGTACGACACGGCCGACGGCACCGTCGCCGTCATCGACTTCATGCCGGTCCGCGACCGGGACCCGAACGTCGTACGCATCGTCGAAGGCCGTGCCGGGCGGGTGGCGATGCGGACGGAACTCATCCTGCGGTTCGACTACGGGTCGATCGTGCCGTGGGTGCGGCATACCGACTGCGGCATCACGGCCGTCGCCGGGCCGGACGCGGTCACGGTCGTCACCCCGGTGCCGCTCCGCGGCGAGAACTTCACCACCGCCGCCGAGTTCACCGTCGGGGCCGGGCAGCGGGTGCCGTTCACCCTCACCTACCACCCGTCGCACCTGAGCGGCAGCCACATCCTCGACTCCGCCTCCGCCCTGGCCGACACCGCGGCGTGGTGGCACGACTGGGCCAAGCGGTGTACCTACCACGGCCCGTACCGCCCCCAGGTCGTCCGGTCTTTCCAGCACATTGGGATCCTAAGCTTAGAATTCCACGTGGACAAGTTGTCG
>JADMIO011047624.1_pt1 | contig 35139 bp, 58 predicted proteins | sample 8958161 | NCBI WGS metagenome assembly JADMIO01 (sample SAMN16585339, study PRJNA669376) | soil metagenome | isolation source: Crop rotation soil | place: USA: Cullars Rotation, Alabama | collected 2011
GAGGATGTTGGCGGCGCGCTTCTCCTGTACGACTCGCGCGGAGAACGCCAGCCACATCGCTGACTTCTCGAGCTGATCGTACTGGTCGTCTTCGAGCGCCGTCTGGGTCGCCTCGAACCCCATCCCGAACTCGGTGTGGGTGAAGTCCTTGGTGCCCGCCTGCTTGATGATGTCCGTGGCGTAGGCTTCGCCTTCGCCCTTCTCCGGCACATCCCCCATCCCGGCCATCACCGTGATGCGCTCGAACTTGCGATCCGAGCTTTTCACGTTGAAGTACTGTCGCCAGATCGGCTTCAGTTCCTGCATCTGCTTGCCCAGCACCGACATGACAACCTTATCGACATTGTCATAAAGGGCTGGGGTGAGTCCGCGTGTTTGGGCCATGGTTCCAGTCCCCCTTAGTCAGTCAGCACGAGCGCCGTGCTGAGGAACCGAAAGACATAGGCACCGTTGGTGCTGTTCGGATCAGGCACCTGGGTGATGCGGACGCGCACATCGCCAGCCGTGGACGCGGTGGTGGAGACGTACCAGATGTTCAGCGTGGAATCGCGCTTGATGACCCCGAGGTTGCCGACGGCGGTCGCGGGATCGAGCGCGGAATCCTTCGAGAACGCGATGAACTCGGTATCCCGTTCCGCCAGCCACACCGGAATGCGGAGACTGGTGGGAGAGCCGAGCCCGGCCGGGCCGGTCGATCCGTCCTGCGGATCGTTGGCGGACGCCACGCCCCAGATCGCGGTGGAGGGAATGTGATTCGCCATCCGGACCGCGCGGAAGCTATTCGAGGCGGTGTTGGTGTCCTGCTGGACGACATCACCGATGCGAATGCCACCGCCTGCCGCGTAGGTCGAGCCCTGGATGTTGCGAATCGCGGGCGAACCTTTCGCGGAGCGATAGGGGCGCACGAAGCTGTTGGAAGACAGCGTGTACTGCGCCATAAGTAGTAACCCCTTGGCGTGGAGCAGTCGCCCACACGCGCACAAATTGAGTGGTTAGGGGTTCGGAGAGGTGCGATCTAGCGCGCCGAACCGGATCAGCGCCAGACGCAGCGCGCGAGACTCGCCGCGATCGAGCCGACTCCCTACTGTGAGCCGGAACAGCATCATGCCGCTGACGGGGGCACGGACCCGGCTGATCACGCGGCGACCAGCAACCGAGGGTGGTGTACGACTACCGTAGCAGAGCTAGCGCCACAGTCAAGGCGCTAGCTCTACATCTAGTTACATTTCTTCCAGCACACGCGAATCTTTCACCTCGCCGAAGGCATTGCGGCTGATGTAACTCGCCGCTTCGTCCCCGAACTGCTTCTCTGCCGCCGAGACCAGTTCCGCTTTCGTGCGCTGACTGGAGCCGATCGCTTTGTTGTTCGCCGCCGTCTTGTGCGCGGCGAGCCGCTGGTAATCCGCGGTCGGCATCTTGAACACCACTTCCTGCCCTTTCGGTCCCCGGCAGAGGGTGCCATCACTCGTCACCGTGAAGCCGAAATCCGCCGCCTTACAGGCGAGATCGGAGGTCTTCACCGGAATCCAGCCCTTGACGTGCACCATTTCCCACAGGCGGGTATCGGTGCGCAGACCGTTGGCGACGTAGCACGTCCACCCGGGTTCGCGGAGCGGAATCTGGACGCTTTCGGTGCCGAAGGGTGACCCGCCGGAGAGCCGTTTCTCGAGGACCGAGATGTCCGGCTTGGTGCGGACGGTCACATCCTGCGGGAGTGGCGGCGCGACCTTCTTCGGACGGCCCGGCTTCTTCGGCGCGTCGAGGCCCTCGTCAGCAGCCACGTTTGCCTCCAGCCCACTTGCCCGACTTGCCGCCGCTCTTGCCTTTGCCCTTACTCATGATCGGTCACTCCTTCCGCAGTTGCGGAACAGCTCGTCGCAATTGCGCCTATTCCAGAACGAACGGTTGCCCCGGTTTGTAGCCCTTGATCCGCTTCGTGTAGTCCTCCGCCTTGATCCCGGAGCGCTGCACAAAGCCCAATTCGAAGTCGCTGAGACTGTGCGTCGTGTCCGCCCGTCCCCCAGCGCGTTCGGTCACCACCGGGAGCTGTTCCGGCGCCGCGGGCATCTTCTTGCCGTGCAGCCGTTCGTAGCCCGCCGCCGCATAGGTCAGAATCGCGGGCACCTGGGGATTGGCGCCGATCAGTTCCGGCGGGACCACGTCCCACATCTTCTTCAAGAGCACCGGATCGACCCCCCGCCCATCGGCATCCTTCACCTGTTCGGCGCGTTGGCGATACTGCTGCGCCCGTTCGGCCGCGGAGAGGGCCACAATCGGCGCGACGGCTTCGGTGGCCTGCTGTTTCGCCATCGCGGCCATGATCCCCGCGGCGCGACGCGCGGCTTCCCGGTCCGGCACGCCTTGCGCATCGAACAACTGCAAGGTTTTGGCGAGCGCATCCGCCTGGTCATCAGCCAGGAGGGGCGCGACTGGCACCGGGTCCGCTTTGGGCTGCGGAATCCGCTGCGACAGCGCTTCGATCTGCTGTTTCAGCGTCTCGACTTCGCTGGCTTTCGCGCGGAGCTGCTCGAGTTCGGCCTTCAGCGCCTTTTTCTCGGTGCGTTCCTCGTGCAAGGCCGCGAGGGGCACATACCGCGGTTCCTCCGTCGGGGTTTCCGCCGGTTCAGGCGCGGCGGCGACCGCGGGTTCGGCCGGATGCAGTGTCGGGACGGGCGCGGTAACGGTTTCGGGGGCGGGCTGATGGTCCGCGGGGTCGAGTAGCGTGCTCATAAGTTACAATCCCTTGCTCTCTGCGGCGTGGATGGACACGCTATGACAAGCTAGCTGGCTACCTACAATCGTCGGGCACCAGGCAGCAGGCCCGTTCCTGTGGAACCGGCCCCGGCGAGGCGGTCGAAATGTCAGCAAGTCGGTATCAAGCCCGACCGGAGAGCCGCTCATGCCGTCTGCTCCTGCGGATAGACCGCCAGAATCTCGGATTCCTTCACCAACGTGTACGTGACGCCGTCCACGGTGAGTTCATGGACGGGCGTATTCGGTCCCAGAATCACCGTATCGCCTTCCGACAGGATCAGGGCTTTGCCTTTGCCGCAATGCGGGCATTTCGCACCCGGGCCGACGGCCACGACGGTGCCGGTCAGCGAGGCTTCGGGCAGGGAGAGCAGTAACCCGGAGGCGGTTTCCGTTTTCGCGTCATCCATCTGGATCACGATGCGGTCGCCGGTTGGTCGAATCATGATTTCTCCAACTTTGCCTTCTCAAGGAAGTCACGCAACAGCGCGAGCTGTTCCTCATTAGTCGGCGTGTTCGTACCAGCACGCGGCGAAGGAGGGAGCGGCCAGCCCCACTGATTCGGCGGCGGCCAGACTGGCGTACCGCCGCGCCCACAGTGCGGACAATAGCCACAGTTCGGACAACTCATAGCGGCCCTCGCCGGCCCGGGCTCAGGATCTGCGCCTTCACCGCCCGATCACTGCGCGCAATCATCTCTCCGGGCAACTTGATCATGAACTCGACGCCGTTCTCGAACGAGAGCACCTGACGCAGCTTATTGAGCGCCGCCGCGTCGGCGGTTTCACCCACGGCGGTTTTGATGCCCGAATCCTTCTCTTCGCGCACGATGCGCCGGGCCGCCTCCACGATCAGCGTCCAGCCGCGGGAGCCGAGCAGCGCCTCGAGGTCGTCGCGGTCGGTGTCGGTCATAGCCCTTCGACGCGCCTCAGCCAGTCCGGATCGGTTTCCATGAAATGTCGATCGAGATGATGCATCATCGCGGTGCACGCCAGAATCGTCATCGTGGCTGAGGCCACGAACCCGCACCCGCCTCGATACGTGCATTTCATTTTGTGCGGCTGTAAATCAGCGAGTTCTGCGGCATCTCGCTCGGCCATGCGCCGGACATCCTCGGCCACATCGTAATCGCCGCGCATCACTGCGGCCCTGCCGGTCCCGGTGCCAGCGGTTGCCCATTCAACCCCACCGACGGCCCATTCATCGGTCCCTGCTGCCCCATCTGCCCCGGCAGCATCATCGGCTGCGGCGGCGGTTGGAACATCTGCAGGTTCGCCATTTCCCCACCGAGGAACGCTTGGCGATCTTGGAACCCAAACACGCGGATGAACTGCTCGAACAACGCCCGTACCGCTTCCGGCCGCTGCATCATCATCGTGAACTGCGGGAACTGCTGCCCCAAGTTCGCGAGCGCTTGCATGGCCTGCGTGAAGTCCTGCCGTTGCCGCCCCAGATCCGCGGTCGCCACGCTGCCCCGCGGCTTGAAGCGATACTCGCCTTCGAGCAACGACGCGGTGTAGGTGCCGTCAAACTCTCCCACCGCGGGCGATTTCGTCTCGAGCCCAATCAACGCGGATTTCGGCGCGGCCATCCCCTGCGGCTGTTCCGCCAAGGCCCGCTTCCAGATGGCATGACGAATCTGGTAGAGCTGCTCGATGGCTTCCTGGACCCGTTTGACCACCAGATCCATGCGCACTTCGGAGTAGTTCGCGACCATCTGCCGCTCGCCCAAGGTGCGATCCGCGCCCGGATCCGCACCGAGCGAGACGTCATTCATCCCGATCAGCCGTTCCGCCGCCGCTTCGACCATCTGAATGTGGTTCATCGCCGGGCCGGTCAGATCCGGCACCTGCATCGGCTGCACTTCCTGCGGATTCCGGACATCGATCACGGCTTTGGGACCAAACGGCTGTTCGGTCGGATCCCACAAGGCCCCCTGGACGCGCATGATCGGCGCGTTGGTGATCATCGCGGCGCGGTCGGCGGCCATGTTCCGCCAGGCGGTGTGTTCCTCGACCGTCGTGATCAGTTTGTGACCGATGAGCGAGTAGCCATCCACGGAATTACTGCGAGGGAATGGCACGAACCGAACGAATCGGGACGCACCGAGATCGTCATACTGGACCCGAAGCAGGACGCGCTTACTGACGTGGAGGGTTGCCACGTACCAGCGCTCACCCTTCCCGTCCACGTCCCGCAGGAAACAGATTTCCCAGAGTTCCTTTTCAGCGGTCGGGCCATCTTGGGGCGCGACCGGACTCGTGAGGTTGCCTTGGTAGCTGTCCTGCTGCCGTTCGCCTTCGGTACCGAGGCTTTCGACCGCTTCTGCATCATACACGCCTCGTTTCGCCATCGCGGTGAGTTCCGGCACCCGCCGCCAGAACCGCTTGGCATACCCGAACACGTCGTCTTGACACCGCGCATGCCCCGGCAACGTCAGGAAATCGCAATAGGGAATCACGTAACAGGCCGGACCGATCCGCACGGGCTCGGTGCTGTCCACGACCACTTGGACCGCGGGCTGGTTCTCGTCCTGCACTTCGACAAACTTGCCGTCCGGGCCGGTCTGAAGGGCCGGGTTGCCCTTCTCGTCGTAGATCAGCCCGCCTTCGGGGGTCATCTGCACCGCGGCATGGATCGTCTTGCGCGTGGTGCGGGTTTCGGTGGCTTCGACCACTTCGATGATGCCCGCCGGTTCAATCCAGGCCCGCTGGAGCGCCTTGTCAATCACTAGTTGGAGGCGTTCCTCTTCCTGTTTCCATTCGTGGAACGCCTCGACAAAGGGGGCGCGGTCCGCGGACGGTCCCCAGCCTTCCACGATACAGACCGGCTCGGTGAAGACGGTTTTCATCGTGCGCGCATGGAGCGCATCGACGTACATGGTGCCGAGCGGCGAGGTCAGATCGGCGGCATCGGGCCAGGGCGCGTTACTTGCCAGTCGGGTCCGCCCTTGTTCGTAGAGCGTCCACCAGTAATCGACGGCCGGGAGGATCGGCATACGGGATTCGTCGGCCCGCTGGATTTCCTCACTCAGCCAACTGGTGAGCTCGACGCGCTCGTCTTCCGTGAGCTTGACATCGAACGCGGAGCGCTTCGCTTTCGCCATCAGCCTGCTTTCTGCAACACGAGCGACACCACATAGAACTCGGCATCCGGCGCCGGTCGCCGAGGCCGTTCGAAGAACTCCATCGGCTTCGCCATCGCGCTATACCCGCGCCACCGTTCCACGAGGCCCGGCACCAGAATCCGGGACGCGATCGCCTCGTCGTCGTAAATCCGGTGCGACGTGCCCACGACTCGGTAGCCGTCGGGCTGATACGGCACATCGAGATAGATCCGGCCGCCCTGTTTGAGCCACGTCACACAGCGCCGCATCGTCTCGGTATCGCCATCCAGGGCTACGGGATCGAGTTCCCGCGTCTTGTCCCGGGCGTAATGGCCCAGGCCGATGTGCTCGAGCGCCGACACCATCACGATGCCGTCGTACTGAAAGCCGGGTTCAAACGTCAGCACGTCCCCCATGAGGACGATGCCCGCGGGACGCACGCACGGCCGCCAATCAAGCCCGGTCAGTTGCAGATCGAGGCGGCGCGCTTTGGCGAGGACCATCCAATCCGCTTCCGCACAGCCAATCTCGAGGATGGAGGCGTAGGGCGGCCAGTCGCCGGTCGGTTGCGCGGCCCATGCCGCTTCGGCCAGGTCGAGGCAGGCATCGCCGGTGCGCCGCATATCGACCAGATGAGCCATCAGGCAGCCTGCTCCTGACTGCGCTGCTGCCAGCGGCGGCCCATCGCGGTCTGCGGCTTCGCCAGCCCCACATTGAGCGCCGACGGCGCGAGCAACCCCGCCGCCTGTCGCCGAATCTCGGACCAGTCGGTGGCGATCAGCCGCTGCTTCTGGAGCAGATACGGCGTGTAGGCGAAGGCGTCGAGCATCGCCACCACCGCGTCACACGTCCAGCCACTGCGTTCCAGCCCATGCGGCCAGAGTTCGATCATCCAGGCGGCATCCGAGCCGAGCAGTTGAGAGGCGTGGCTGAGAATGTCGCCTTCGGCCCCCTGACAGTCCACTTTCACCAGATCGAACGTCGGCGGCAGTTCCCCGGTCGCCATCAGCGCATCCAGGGTGCGCACGGCCACCGTCATCTCGACCCCGGACGCCGGCTGCGGCAGGAGCTGACGCCAGAAGCTGTGCTGCTTGCTGTCGTTGTGCGCGTGCCAGAACGGCCACGGGCCATTCACGGCACCCGCCGCCACTTGGAGAATCCGGATCCCCCGCCCGGCCGCGCGGAGCGTCTGACACGACGCTTCGGACGGTTCAATCGCCCATACCTCCGCGCCGGCCCGCGCGAACCGCTCGGCATACAGGCCCTCGTTGGCCCCAATGTCGAGCACGCGCATGCCGGGTGTCACGATCTGGGTCGCCAGGAACGTGATCCAGTCCTGATCGTTCATCGATTCAGAGCCTTCAGCTCCACCAAGCTCGTCACAATCGGTTCGACCGTGATGTCCTTCCGCAGCAGATCCGCGGCGGCCGTCAGTTCCGCGATGCGGGTATCGATCCGGGCCAGTTCCGCGGCGTTGCTGGCGACTTGCCGCTGTCGCAGGGCGGCGAGGTCATCGAGTTGCGCGCGAATGATCGCGCCTAAGCCTTGCGCCATCAGTAGCCTCCCCGCCGCTGGTTCGCCCACGCATACCGTCCCGATCGCTGGCTGATGTCATGCGGCCGATCGTCCCAGCCCGGCTCGTAATCTCGACTCGCTTTCGGTTTCTTCTCTTTGGGCACGCTGTGCCGCAAGGCGAAGTACCGGAAGGCATCCGCCCCGTGAGAGGCCCAGTCGTGGACCGGCACGGGTTTGAACTCGTTGATCCGCGTGTTGTAGTCCCAGCGGTAATGCTGGAGCGCTTCGAGCCCCTGGGAACAGCGCTCCGCGTCGAAGTAGCACTTCGGCAGAATCATCCGCGCGGCATGGATGCCGTCTTCGAGGCTGAACTGTGGCAGCGGCCGGAAGTGGACCCCGAGCCCGGCGGCGAGACTGATGCGGGACCGGCCGGAGCCGAACTCGCGCACTTCGATGTCATGCGGCGCCCCGTGAATGCCGTAGGTGTAGCCCTTTTTGTGCAGAACATCGACGTAATGGCTCAGCCCTTGGCCGCTGTTTTCGTAGTAGTCAATGACGCGAACTTCGCCCGACCACGCGGCTTGGGTGAACCAAATCGCCGTACTGTCACCAACTCCCAAGTCCCAGTCTGTATCGACGGGCATGGCGGGGTCGTACGGCACCCGGCAAACATGGCCGGACTCGCGAAGGGCTTGAATTTCCCGGGCGAACACGGCGCCCTTGACGGAGGCTTCGAAGCTGCACTCGAACTCTTGGGCATACTCATCCGCCGTCATCACACTGCGCGCCGCCGCGAGTTCGCTCTCCGGTAACAGCTTCGTCTCGGACGCTTTGAACTCCCCGAACCACCAGCCCTCGGTGCGCTTGGCCGTCTGCACCGCGTCATAGAACTGGTTCTTGCCACTCGGCGTGCCGAGGAACAGCGCCCACCCCTGCCGATCCGCCAGTGCCGGCCGCAGCACCTCACTGAACACGTTCGGCGGGTGCATCCCGTACTCGTCCAGCACCACCCCATCGAGGTAGATGCCGCGCAAACTGTCGGGGTTGTCCGCGCCGTAGATGCGCACTTGGCCGCCGTTGCCGTAGTCAATCCGGAGCTCGGATTCATGCGGCACGGCGCCCGGGACCGCTTGCGCGTAGTGCTTCATGTAATCCCAGGCCGTGGCCTTGCCTTGCCGGTAGGTGGGGGCGACGTACGCGTAGCGCGGGCGATCCTTCGGGCACGTCAGCGCTTGCTTCTGGAGGTGATTGACGGCGAGGACCGTCTTGCCGAACCGCCGATGACAGACCGCGACGGCCCAGCGGTGGGACTCGAGGCCCCGATGCACGTCCCACTGCAAGGGGCGCGGGGCGTAGGGGATCACGACTTCGGTGACTCGCCCGCCCATCGGTAGACCACTTCTCCGTCATGCTGGACGCGCTCGGTCAGCAAGGCGAAATGCTTTGCCAGGTCATTGAGCGCGCGGGTTTTGTCCCACAGTTTCAGCTTGTGAATCGTGTCGGTGTGCTTGTCGCCGGCGGCGACGTTCTTGACGATGGTTTCCACATCAGAGGCGGCCGCGCCCATCGCGTCGGTCCACTCGGTGATGGGTTTCAGATTGCCGTGCGCGTCGTAGAAGTCTTTGCGGTTGATGAAGGCGAGGCGGCGGTATTCCTCGAGCACCCGATTGGCGGTCAAGTCGTTGCTTTCGAGCTGGGCCGCCCGTCCACGCGCCACGAGTTCCGCGATCTTAGGATTCGCTAGCAGGCGCGAGCCGGTGACGCTGGCTCCATTGGCGCTATACCCGCACCGAATGGCGGCTTGGGTCGCGTTCAAGTCGATGAGGTATTCGCTGACGAAGCGCTCCTGTTTGGGAGTTAGCGACATAGCTGCCGCCAGGCCGCAATCTTGAGGTAGAGGGCATGCCGACGCCGAGCGGACCACAACCGCCAGCGCAACCGCCAGAGCAACCAGACTTTGTGTCGAATAGGACCAGAATACGCGGCTGAGTTGCAATGTAAAGCGCTCAGCCGTGAAAAGTGGCTAGATGTGGTGTCTTACATCATGACGTTACTGGAGGGTTTCTCCGGGAGGCGCATCACCACGACTTCATGCGTGTAGAACATCTGTTTGCACTGGAGACACCGACGCCGCCGGAAGATCAGCGGCTTGAAGCCGTGCCCACGCGTCTCCAGCACTTGGGATTTGGTACTGCGGCAGTGCGGACAGCGGAGGAGGGCCGGGGGTCTCATGCGGCCACCCGGCGAAAATAGCGACGGAGCAACGCCTGCTGCGCGTCGGTCAAGCGTTGCAAAATCGCCTGCGCCTGCTCGGCCAGCTGGAGCCGCACCTCCCGCCGCTTCAGCGCCAACGTCTTCTGATAATAGGCCCGCGCCCGCGCCGCACGTTTCTCGCGACAGGTGCGACAAAAGCGATACTTGGAGACGGGAGCGGGACAGGTCACGCACCGGCCCGCCGCCACCCGTTGCCAGTAGCGTTCGCTGACCGCCGAGGTGTGCCGCTGCCGAATCCGATCCCCATGCTTGGCGCGGTAGGCGCGGTCAGCGGCCCGCACCTTGTCGCGATTCCGCTGTTTCCAGGCGCGATGGAGTGCTTTCTGGCGTTCCCGCTGAAAGGCGGCACTTTCGGGCAGGTTCGGGGGGCGACCCGGACTCTTGAGCCCATACAGGCAATGGCGCCGCTTCGGCTGTTTCTTGTAATCCCAGAGGAACATCATTCGTGATCTCCTGCCGGGGGATACCGCTCTAACAGATCGCCCGGCTGTCGCAACACGGCCAGCAGGCGGTCCCAGCTATACGCCTCCACGGCCTGGGGCCGCGCCATACTGCGCGCCAAGCAGCGGTCTTCGTAGAACCCTTCCGCTTCGCCATCGAACAAGCCATTCACGGCTGGGACACGCGCGAGGCAGAGCGGCTGCGACGTGGTGACGTCGAGGACGGCGGCCCGGAGCGCAGCGGGGGTGCGGGCATCACAGTTGGTGAGCACGGTCGCGCCGGCCTCGAGTGCGGCATTGACCGTGGTGTTGTTTTCCCGCACCCCAGATTCGAAAAAGGCCGCCACATACGTACAGGTCGCCAGATAGTGCGCCACCGCCCGATCACTGAGAATCCCCAAGAAAATGAGCCGCTCGCCAAACAGTCGCTGGAGGGCCAGAAATGGGTCATCTGCTGCCGAGGCCCCCGTATGCAGACCCGCGGACAAATAGACCGTGTAGCTGCGGCCAGTCGCGTCCAACAAGGCTTTGAGTTGGGCATACAGATCCACCCGCAATTTGTGCGCATGGCCGAAGGTGAAGACGGTCAGATCAGTCTGGGGAAACGCGCCCCGCGCTTGAATCAACCCGGGACAATGCGCCGCGATGACATCCGGCCGGTGCGGGCGAATCCGCTCCGCGAGCGCGGTATTCGCCGCAAACACCCGTCTCGCCCGACTGGTCAGACACGGCTGAAAGTCCGCATGCCAGAACACATCGAAGGCGGTCCACGCCTCCGCGAACCGGGCCCACACCACGTCTTCGCCCGTGCCCCGAATCGACACGAGCGGATGCTTCGCGCGCTGCCAGCCCTGCACCAGCGAGTACACTGGGACATCCAAGCGCTGCCCGAGCTGCGCATTGAACGCGGCAATCCCCGACATGAGCGGGTTGGTGTCGTCGCCGAGGATGGCATCAATCACGAGACACGCTCGTACACGAGGCACCGGCCTTTCTGCTGCCAGTCCATTTGCTGTTCGAGATCCGCGCGCCGTTTGAAGCCTTCGAGCACGAACAACAGGCGGATGAAGTCTTTGGCGCAGAGTGAGATATGGGTCGGATCGAGGTCGTCCGACGTTTCGACATGTAACAGATCGTGCTCGGAGGAAAAGCGCGTCGTGACGTAGACGAACTTCGAGGAGAGCATGCAGAGGTTCGTGACGGCCTGTCGGATTTGCCGCACCGTCAGATGCTCCAGCACCTCACGGCAGATAACGAGGTCGTAGTCCACATAGGGAATCTCCCACTCGACCAACGGGCGTGCATCGCAAATATCCTGCGTCCAGAAGTGCGGACCACACGGCGGGTGAATGTCCATGCCCTCGACCCTAATCGTGCCGTCACGAAGTTGCCCATCGAGAAACCCACACCCACATCCCACATTGAGCACCGTGCGCGGCTGAAACACCTCCTTGATCAACTGCGGGTGCCTTCCTTCCACCGCTTTCCGACTCTCAAAGTCGTACGGGACCGCCGCGGTCGGTGTCCACGGCTGATCCGCCGGCTGCTGACTGAGCACTAGGGTTTCGAAGCGGTCGAGCGCATCAACCATGCAAGCCTCTCTGAACTCGTGCGTTCCTGGGTGTCCGTGTACAGAATCTTGATGTCCAACTGATCACAAATCCCCACCACCAGCGCCGGTAACCGCCCGTCCCAATCCTTCCCCTTGATGAGGATCGACGGCTGTAAACACACCAACGCTTCCGCCAATCGACCAACGAAGACATGATCGACGCCGCGGATCGTGCGTAGACAGCGGGCGCGTTCCCACGCCGATTGGAACGGTTCGCGCCCTTTCGCCCGAATCACCGCATCAGGCGCCACGGTGACCACGAGCGAGGCCCCGCAGCCCCGCGCATACAGGGCCGCCTCCTGCAAGTAGCGCAGATGGCCCCAGTGGATCGGATCAAAAGGTGCCATCCGCGAGAATCATCACTGGACGCCTCCTTTCTTAATTGCCAAGCGTTTATTGATGGCATTCACAATGTCCTGCATTTCAATGCGCAGCGTCACGACGCGATCTGGCGAGACAAATTTCAATGGCTCATCAGGCACATTGATTTTCCAAACGATTTTCCGCACAGCTCCATACCCGAACCCCATGTTCAGCAGCCGCACAGCGGTGGCAATCTGCACCAAGTTCCTATAGGACAATCGGCGGCGGTGCCCGCTTCGTCCGCCTCCACTCCAATCGGGTGGAATCGTGTGCGTATCCAACAGCCGCACCAGGTGGGACCGCGTCACACCGCATAGTCGAATTGCCTCCGAAAACGAGTACCCAGTCCACGCCTTCACGGCAGCAGACTCCGCCAATACGGCGTGTTCTTCATGTCCAGCACCGTAAATCCGATTTTCGTTTTCAGCGCCAGCCAGTCACTCAGGGCTTTGTGACCCACCGCGGTGTAATTCCACGTGTCGTAAATGCTCAGGCTTGGGACCCCAAGTCGAAGCGCCAACTGCGCAAACCCGCCATAGGTGCCGAGAAAGCCTTGGGAGCGTTTCAGGAGGGCTGCGGTCAGCGCCAGATTGTCGGCTTCCGGACACGCCGGCATCAGCGCGATGTTGTCGCCCGCCATCCGGAAATCCATGTGATCATCGACGTGGACGCGCGGATTCAGGACGACGAGCGGAATCCGGGTCGCGAGCGCTTCCAGCCATTGCCGTACGAAATCCATGGACATTGCGGTCATCGGAAACGTCGGCCGCGCATAAAACCGCACCGCCAGAAACTTCTCCGGCAACTGCCAGGAGGTCGGCAGCGGCACTGTCGGCAAGGTTTCGTACCGCGTCCGGGCCGCGACGAAGTTCACCCCGGCGCGGTCTTGCCACCATGGCGCAAACCCGCGATACATCCACGAGGGATGCAGCCAGTGCGGGTTGGTTCCAATCCGCTGCGCCACCAGCTTGTAGAGGTCGCGGTCGAATCTGGTGATGCGCGTCTGTTTAAGCAGGCCGGTTTCCGCATGCTCCACTTTCTGGGCCACGCGACAGGCTTCCGGTTCCGCCAACTGATAGAGTTCGAAGGCTTTCACGCCAGCCGGATACCAGCTCGCGGCCCCGCCGCGCGTGACGACTACGCACCGCGCCGGATCGATCTGGTACTCCTTGAGCGCCCAGACCAAAAACGGAATCCAATACAGGACTTCGAAGCCCACTTCACTGCGATACGGGCCGAGCAGGATGGGCCGGGAGGAGTACCGCAACCGGCGGAGGTACAGATCCAGGGCCAGCCAGTGCGCGCGATCGGCGAGGGTCAAGCGATCAGTCATCAGCGCGGAAACTCCAGCTTCTGCACGCAGGCGTAGTTCACCCAGACTCCGCCGCGCTGTGTGCAGGCCCACCACGGGCCGATGATGACGAACACGAGCATCACGACCAGCGCGCAGACCAGCACCGCCGCGAGCACGATCGGCACAAGATCATCGAGTTCCATTTAGCTACGCTCCCACGGATGGGTGAGGACCGCCCGACAGGCGGCTTCCACCCGACCAACTGCGGAGACGAGGGCGCGCTGTTTCGGGCTCATGCCAAGGCCTGCTGGAGAAACTTCAACGCTTTCCCGCTCTTGACCATCGCCGGCGTCTTCTCAATTGGCATGTTTCGCGTTCCACTCCCATCCGGCTAAGGCGCGGCCTATCTTTCGCGCAACCTCGCTATAGGCCGCTTTATCAATCAAGACCACCTTGATCGCTGGATAGCGTTGCCGCATGCGCCGCAATTTGGTTTGGCTTTTCTTGTCCATCCAACCCTTGATCTCGTGGTATTCAACGGAGCCGTCCATATTCGTCACTCTGAAATCTGGCGTGTAGAACCGCGTTCCACGTTTAATGCCCAGAAATTCAAAGGTTTCCGGTTCATACGCCCATGCGGTAATAACCCCGTGGTCCTTCAAATAGTTCAGATACCGCGCCCAATTCGCTTCCCACGCTGATCGGAAATACACATCGTCCAAATCTGGACGTTTCCCGCCGCGGGTCCGGCTGTAGACATTCCCATGTCTATTCGCCTGAGCGAGCACGCGGCCCCAGCATGTAGTCGAGCAAAACCGGCCACGCGTCCCACCTAGCCGAGGGAACCATCGCCCACATGCTTCACAGATCACCATCGGCTTCGGAGCGGCCGCCGCGCGGCTCTTGACAGCGCAGGCACGTGAACAGTATTTCCGCGTGAGTGGCTTTAAGCGGAATGCCGAGCCGCAACGCGGACATGTCCCTGTCGCCTTCGGTGATTGCTTCGCGCAGATCAAAGAGCAATGAACACGTTTCTCCGCGACAGAGGCGGCCACGAGTTGTTCTTTCCCACAGGTCGCACACTTTAAAATCACGCGCCGTTCTCGGATGCCAGCCCCAATCGCCACCGCTCGGCACTTCACGGAGCAAAATTTGCCCCCACCGCGGCGCACTTGACTGGGTGGGGCGTAGAACTGGCCGCCACACAACTCACAGGTTCTACGGGGCACACGTTCAGCAACACCCCGTCCCTGCCGCGTGCGTGACTTGTGGGCCGCGATCAGTTCGCGGGCTTCCGCGACACTGACTAACTGACGGTCGTTTATCCTGGGCTGAATCTGGGCCATCAGCGGGCACCCCAGCGCGAAGGTTTCGAGGTCTTCCCCACCGCCGCGAGTGCATCTTCGGGTTCCCGCGTTTTCTTCGGCCGGAATGGTTTGCCTTTGTCGCACCAACACGGCGTCCCAAACTCATGCGGCCCATGTCCCGGTTTCCGCCCACACGTCGCATCGCCTAAACAGTTCGAAATGATCAACCCGTAGTCCTCGCACTGTTGGCAGAGGTATTTCCACTCGCGCGTGAACGGCCACACCGACCGGATCACCGCTTCGAAACTCTTGGCGAGCTGCACCGGATCGAGGCCCCCGAGTTGGAGCTTCTGGCGCTGGTCGAGCGCTTCGAGGACCGCTTGGGCCAACTTGCTGTCGCTCACGCAATCGCTCCGTGCTTGGCTTCGTATTCGGCCAGTTGCCCGTCACACCACGACGCCAAGGCCAGAAACTGCGTCAGGGTTCTCGAGCCGGACGCCGCGAACGAATGGTCCGTCGTGAGGAAAATCACCGCGAGTTGCTCGAGCCGCGCCTCCGGCCAGGTGCGACACAAACTGATCGCCGCATCGAGATCTTTCCGGCCCTTGATGGCATACCGCGCGCCTTTCCGGTGGTGCTGATACAACGCGGCGTAGCGATCGACCCACTCACTGGCCCGCCGAATCAACGGCGTTTCGATGGGCGGGCTTTCTTCGAGGTGCGCATGCACGTCCGGTTCGCGCGTGATCGCCGGCGGCGATACCTCAACGGTTTGCGGCGACGCTTCTTCTTTAAGATCTTCTTTCTTAACCAAACCAAATGGCGGTCTGAGCGAACGTGCGTCTAACTCCGCTTCGCGAAGTTCGCGCGAACGCCGCTCGCGATTGGTCATCATGCGCTCTTTGGCATCCGCCTGTCGTTTGGTCACCGTCGCCCGGCTGTCGTTCCAGTCGAGATAGTCATGGACCGTCAAGATCCCGTCTGCGTCTCGATCCCAGAGCCTCGCGCGGACCAGATCGTCCGTCGCGCGGACGAGCCGCGAGGGCACCGCCGCGATGGTGATCACCCCGTCGGTCAGATGCTGTTGCGCGTAGGACAACCCCCAGATCCAGAGCCGGAAGGCTTTGTCGGACAAGCCTGCGATCTTGGGATGGGTCATCGCGCCGTCGTGTACTCGTACCCAGGCCATCGTGTCGTCGCTTTCTGCCCCGCAGACTGCCCCGCTTACTCTCACCGCGTGGATCGGCGCGGCCAGGAAGACACGCCCATCCCCAGATCTACCGGTGCACCCAGCGCGTGCGGGTCGTCACCCGCCCATTCGCCCACACTTTGTGTTCCGGTTGCCCCGCGTCCACCACAAGCCCCTGATCTTTTAAGCGCCCCACAATCGAACACACCGAGGCTAACGGGATGCCCGACAGCTCACTCACCGCCTGCATCGTCCGCGGCACCGCATAGAGCGCCAGCACTCTGGCGACTTTCACCCCGCGCTGGTGACTCGCCGCGATCGCGCCGCTCCGACTCGCCGCCCGCGTGGCCTTGGTGGTGCCCTGATACGGGGGCAACGGCTCGAACAGCGGCAAGGAGGGATTCACGCCGGCCCCTCGGAGGTCGGCCGCTGCCGATGCGGGCAAAATGTCCACCAGTCCGGCCCGTCGGCATCCCATGTCCGACAGGCGTCGCAATACACCACGCGCTGGCGGCGTCTCATCCACGGCCCGCCATTACGTGAACTCGATACCCACCGCTCATCGGGGGGATAGAGCGTCGCGTCGATGAAGTGGCCGCCAGATTGTCGCGCCGCTTCTCGCGCGTAATCAGGCACCCAATCACCCTCAATGTCCGCGTTCATTGCGGCGCCTCCGGGTCGCGCGCCCCGGCGAGGGCGGCTTCGAGTTGATCAGACCAAGGACAGATGCCGCCGTAGTTCAGGCGTGCCGTCCTGCGCCATTTCGCAATCAGCGTCTCCACCCCGGCGAGCGTGCGCCGTAACCGCTCAATTTCATCGGCCGCTTCACACGCCAAGCGGTCAAAAGGCCAGTCCGGCGCCCACGGCATGCGCGATGCCGCAACATCCACATCGACACGGAACGCACGGAGCATCTCTGGCACGTCGAGCGGCAAGGCGGGCGCGGGCGGCGGGACCGCCGCCGACGAGGGGAGAGAGTCACCGGGAGTCGAACCCGGTTCTCCGGCGGCTGAAGCGACGTCAGCAACCTCCAGGTTTCTAGCCTGGTGCTCTGGCTCCGATTGAGCTACGCCGGACGCCTGCGCGTTCGCGGAGGTCCGTTGCGCAGACGGCCCGTCACCGTGCGGGCGCTGACCCTCGTGAAACGTGATCGAAAAGTGGTCCCCGTCCTCGACCGTGCGGGCTGTGTTCGGGTATTCGCGCAGCTCCTTGATTGACGCGCTGATTGCCGCGACAGCCTCATCCACAATCGACGAGGGGAGAGAGTCGGCCGGAGTCGAACCGGCTGGCCGTCCGTCTACAGGCTTACCATCTTCGCGGCGTGTTCTGTCGGCCGACTGCACCGCCGCTTCGGTCGCGCGCACCCTGCACGGCTCCGCAGGTAACACGTCTTGAACGTTGTCTCCACCCGGACGCATCCCGTCAGAGCGATGCTCCCGGCGCCGTCCCGCACCTGTAGCTTGTCGTGGGTCACCAACCCCACCTCGACTCTCATTTAACTCTTGGGGGTCTGAGGGGGACCGCCCGGCGGCGCCCCCGGCTTTCAGTTCGTAGCGCGTACAGGGCCACCACGCATCAGAGACGGCATGCGACGGCGTGCCCGGTCGTCCTGACACGTCCATGAACGTCCCATCCTCATCCACCAACACGACGGGCAACCCGCGTTGACACCCTGAACAGGCCGGGACAGATGCTGGCGAAACAGGAGGCGGGGCGGCGCCCCCGGTGGCCGCGGGTGACTGGCGAAGTTTAGCGATGACATTCTCCAGCACCCGGATCTCGCTCAGCGCCGTTTCAAGGTCGCTCGCAGCATCGCGGGCACAGTCGCCAGAGGCGAAGTAGCCTTCGACATCCTCCAATCCCTCACAACCGTCGCGATACCACTTCGCTCGCTCAATCAGGGTGCCGACGAGGGGATCGGTCATCGCCTACCTCTAAGCATCGCGAAGCAGTGGATGCACCAACTCAGGTGCCACGTCCAGCGGTGGCAATGCGGGCAGAGGCGCTCGATCTTCGCCGCGCGCCTATAGACGAGGGGATCGGTCATCGGGTTACCTCCGCTTCCTGGATCCGCCGCGCGATCCATTCGACAATTTGCGGGACGACCGCATTCCCCAACCCGCGCAAACGGTCCACCCGCTTCGGAACGCCGACACTCACACGAGGCACGGCATCCTCCCAGCCACTTCCCGCCCAATACGGCGGGCTGTCGTATGCCAGAAGTCGTGGCAAAACTTGCAAAGGGTCTGGATGTTCTGCGGCTCGTTGTTCGCGTTGACTTGATCGACGTGGTGCGCTTGTCGCAACCGCACGCTCCCGCAGGCTTCGCAGGAAGGCTTCAGATGCTTCCTGGCCCGCCACGAGTACCCGTGCTTCGTCAGATCCGTTCTGGTATTCGCGCAGGAAAGCGAACAGAACCGCCGCTTGTTGAAGGCGGTCAAGTCCTCCAATCGTCCGCCGAAGCGTTTGCGAGAGATGGACGCTCCACAGGTGACGCAGGACTTCGATGGCTCGAGCACTCGCTGCATAACTCAACCCTTGTCCGACACATCGGTCCAACCATGCGGGTAGCCCATCAGGGCTTCTACCCACGTCGGGTTCAGTGAGCCACTGTTCTGCTCCCGCTTCGAGACTTCCTCCGGCAAACGCACGCCGCGTGAAGATGAGTGCGCTCGCGCATTGACCGTCTCGGGTTTGTATTGCCCCTTCCAGTCGGTCGCGGCCGGTGTCGGCCACGCTTTCACGGCGGCCGCCAAGTCGATCTGTCGCTTGCTGCCGTTCTTCCTGTAATTCGAGGTGTTCGTGGTGCGTCCACCGTTTGGCACATTCGGCGTCGGCCACCGCCGCACCGCCGTCGCCAGTCCGTCTCCACTGCTGGCACTCGCGCCTTTGCGGTTGTAGTTCCCGTCTTCCGTTGGGGTAGGCCACAATCCAGACTCGGTCCCGTCGGTGAGGGGCGCCAAAGGCCGACGCAGGTAAGCAGTCCCATTCCGCGTCATACCCGCTCGCGGCCAAGTCTCCGAGAACCGTTCCAAAGAACCGTCCAGCGTCACTTGAGAGCAGCCCCGGCACGTTTTCCGCCACAACCCATCGCGGTCGCAGAAGGCGAATGATTCGGGCGAACTCGGGCCAGAGGTCGCGCTCATCCTCAGCGCCGCCTCGTCGGCCAGCAAGGGAGTGCGGCTGACAGGGAAAGCCTCCGCAAACAACATCTGTTGCCCCGAGCTCTGCGCCAACGGTTCGGACATCCTCGTATCGCCTCACCTGGGGCCAGTGCTGCGCGAGCACCGCCCGACAAAACGGGTCAATCTCGACCTGCCACTTGATTTCAAACCCCGCCCGCTCAAATCCCAGATCGAACCCGCCGATGCCGGCGAACAACGATCCGACGGTCATCGGTGCCGATCACCCGTGGGGGGCGTCCTCGCGCCCTGACCCCGACCCCAACACGAAGACGAAGAAGAAGATTTCATTGAGACGCCGCACGCTTTCTGGCTCGCTGCGCTCGGCAGTTCGCGTTGTGTTGGTCGTGGCACGGTTGGCAGCGATAGCCGGATGCTGGACGGCCACATGTGACACATCGACCCTCGGCCTGCCTTTTGTGGTACCGCTCTGTATCGAGAATGCGACGACGAGGCACGCGCGAGGCTTTGAGTTCCGCGCGCTGTTGGGTGCGGGCGCGCTGCCGTTCTTCTCGCGCGAGGCGCTTGGCCTCATCCCGAGCGGTTCGACAGTCCGCACAGAGCTGCGTCGGCCAAACCGTCTGGCACTGACACGCGTGGCATTTACCAACAGCCTGACCACGAGCCAGCCTCCGCGCCTGCTCTACCGCGTTGTGGCAGGCGCGGCACTTTCGACGGAGCGCACCAGACCGCTGACGATCCGGCATCGTATTTTCTGGTGTATAGCGATGCCCCTTGGGACAGTGGGTCTTTCTCGCGTTCACCGCCGAGAATCCAATGCCGCGCAACGAGTTCTCGCGATTGGTGACTGGATCAAGGTGCGCCGGATTGACGCAGAACGTGTTTCGACACCGATGATCGAGTTGCGGCGTCTCTTCCGGAATAGGATCAGTCGTCGGCCACGCGCGATAGGCAAATCGGTGCGCGGAGGTTGAACGCCCACGGAAAGCGAACACGCCATAACGAGCTCGCGCGCCGATCCAGCTCCAACAACCGTTGGCCTGCTTCTCGACGTACGACCAGAAGCGGTCCCATTCCTTTTGCGTCGGAAAGAGCTTGGAGCCGTCAGGAACGCGCGGTTTGATAGGATGAGAATCGGGCACGGCGTGGCCGCCTCCAACGGCTGCGTTGATGGGACGCGGCGGTGTTACTAGCACCGTCGCGTTTCGCCCAATTCTACCAGATTCTTCGAGCATTTCTCTCAGCTTTCGCCTCTGACCGTCACCGGCCAAATCTCCGCACCGCGCTACTCCCCCGCTCGATCCGCCGGGGATAGGCTCGCTGTTTCCGCGCTTGGAGCTGCTGCACTTTCGCGGGATCGATCTCGACGCCGCTGGTGTGTTTCCCGCAGTCCTGACAGACCAACCGCAACCGCTCCGGATCGATCTTGAACAGCCACGAATGGCCGGTGAGGCCGCAGAGCGCCTGCGTCACCCACCTCATCCGATCCTCGTGTTCGTGATTTTCCCGTCGGCATTCCGCCAGACGAACGTCACAATCCAACCGCCTGTCGGTATTGCTGCATCGCTAACACATCGCCCTTGAGCCACGCGCGCTCGGCAACGTTCGTTTTTCGGCGGTGGCACGTCTTACACAGGGTCACGAGGTTGGCCGGATCATTGGCTTCCGCCTTGTCCTCGAACGCTCGCCACGGTTTGACATGATCCACATCGAGCTTGCGCCCGTTCTCGGCCTGCGTTTTTCCGCAGCGTCGGCACTGGTAGCTGTCGCGCTGGCGGATACTTTCGGCCAACACCGTCCACCGCCGGCCGCGATTCGGGTCGCAATCACCTCGGTACAGCGCGTGGTTCTCGCCTCGGACAAACTTGCCGCGACAGACGATGTTGCAGAAGTGAACGCGATAGCGCCTGACGTGTTGGCCGTCCCGGCGATGAAACTGACGTGCACACTGCGCGCAGGTCACCAGGATCTGAACCGGGGCGATGTACGCGCGCTGGCACTTCGAGGAACAGCACTTTGCCCAGACACCGCGATGCTGCCGTGGAAGAAACGCCTTCCCGCACGTGACACAGGGCCGTTCGGGGCGATTCTTGAGCTTGCGCAGTCGGCCGCCGCATTTCGGCGAGCAGGACTTCGCGCGAGCATGGCGAATGGGCTTCTGGCAGATCGGGCAAGGCTGCTGTTTCGCAATCTGCCGCTCCATCCGCCGCACTAGCTTTCTCTGCACCGCCTCGTCCTTCTCTTTCTTGGACTTGGCCCGCTCCTTCTTCGCAATCGGACGCGGGACGCCCTTCTGCAAGGCCCCGCGTTCCCGGGCGAGCGCCGCGCTCTCCGCGACGGTGGGCAGATTAAACAGGCTCACGAGAGGTGCTCGCCCGGATCGGGAATGTAGATCCCCATCCGCGCGCCTAACTCTTGCGCCCGCAGAATCAGATCCTTGAACTCGGCCGTGGACAACCCCGTCGTGGACCGGCCGATCGTGATGCTCTTGACTTCACCCGTATCCAGATCCAGTGTCTCGACCGCTTTCGGGAGCAACTCCATCTTGAGAATCTCGTGCATCTCGTCGGGATAGTTGCCGCAGTGCTCCGCGAATAACTTCACGACTGTGCCCCACCAGAAACGGTTCTGGGCATTGGACCGACGGTTCTTCTCTTTTTCGAGCCGTAAGGTGAGGCGACCATCGGGAAACTGGCTCAACGCGCGGTCCATTTCGGATCGCTCCGACTGGCCGAGCTTCAGCTTGCCGTGACTGACGACGACGGAGGTTTCGAAGTACTCGATCACGCCGATACCGCCTCCAGCCGCTTCATCAGCGACTCGCACTCCTGATCGATTTCCTTGAGAAAGGCCCGCGCGGCGGTGTCGTAGGTGGCGATCTCGTCCTCGTTCCTGGTCACCCGGATCGAGAACACCTGAAGATGCTCCGGGAGGCGGTCATCGAAGGACACGAAATCGCACCACTGCGCGCCCGTAATCCAGAGCGCATGCACGATCTGCGCGAGATAGTCCTTTGGCACCGTCTGCGTTTTGAGATAGGACAGATGCGTGGCCGTCTTCGGGCATTTCACTTCGAGCAGCCCGACGAACCCGCCGATTTCCCCATCCGGCGAACAGCCCGCCTTCAGCGTGTCGTGCGCGAGGAAGCCACAGGGACGCGCGAGGTTCCCCGTCAGCGCCTCATAGGCCGCGAACGCATCGGCTTCTTTGTCGATGCCGCGCTGCATGGTGCTGTTGACGTAGGCGTCTTCCTGCGAGGTGCCGGTGAGCCGTTCGCAGACCAACTGCACTCGCAAGTCCCGACGGGCGGCGGCTTCCCCGCTCTTGATCGTGGCGAGCATGTCCGCGGCACGAGAGGCCGTGAATAAGCCCACCCGCGCCTGATACCACTCAGGCGTGCGCTGTTCGGTCGTGATGATCTTCACGGTCCCACCTTCAGCGACCGCGCCTTGAGCGAGGCCCATGTCAACGCGTCGTTTTTCGTGATGTAGGTGCGATAGAGGGGCTTGGACTGGTTCCACGCCGCTTTCAGAGCCGCTTCCCCTTCGTCCGCGACGGCGGTCAACTCGATGAGCCACGCGTCATACCCTTCGGGCGCGGTGGGCTTACTGGCCTTGTCGGAGCGTCGGCCGTCATCGTCTTCGCCGCGTGTCGCGATGTTGAGCAGCGCGATCGTGGTGTAGCGCTGTCCATAGGACCGGGTGGAGCCGAGGGCCTGGATCGCGTTCTTACTGCCGGAATCGTCCGCTTTGGCGACGAATTGATCCTGTTCGGCGTGCCCCGATCGATGCGCCAGAATCCCGGTGATCGTCACCAGGCCGTCTTTGAACTCATTGCGGAAACTGAGCGCGAAGCCATGCTTCTGAAGGATCGGCCGGATCGCGTCCTGAATGTCTTCGTTGCGAGCGTATTTGCTCCGCACAACGCCGTTGACCGCGATTTCGCCCCGTTCGGTCACCGCCGGGAGGTCGCCCTGCATGGCGGCAAAGGCGGCGTAATACTCGGACCGCGCGTTGTGCGCGATGATCCGCTCCTGCATCGCGATCAGTCGGTCGAGCTTCTCTACGTCCACATCCTTGTTCGTCGCCAAGCGCTCAAACATGAGGATGAGGGAATTGCCCGAGTCTCCCGCATTCGGTGCCGATGCGTTCTCGCGCTTCTCCGGCAGCGACATGCTGCCTTCCTGCGCTGGAGCCTGATCAAGCAAGGTCGGATGGCTCATGACAAATCCCCTTCCAGCGCCGCAGAAATGTCGGCGTCGGCGGCCGCTTCCTGCTCGAGAAACGCGAGGCACTGATCACAGGTTGGCTCGGCCGCGTGTTCGCGCGGATAGTTCACCCACGCCCCACACGCCGCCTGGAGCCGCCGCGAGGCTTTGCCGTGCCGGTTGTAAGCGGCGGATCGCTCAGCGGTGGCCGCCGTCACGTAATGGGTGGGGTCCGCCGACGGCTCCACGTCGCTCGCCCGCGCGTCGATCAGGTCAGCTTCACTGATGGCGTCGGATAGGTGCCTCATGATTCCCGCTCCAGTTTCTGGAAGCGCGCGGCATTCGCCTGCCCGCCCACCTGTCCGTAATGCTTGGCTTCCTCGACGGACCACCGGTGCGCGGTGCCGTTGGCTTGCGCTTGCCGGCCACCCATCGCGGCAATCGCTTGGCGCTGCTCCTTGCTCATGCCGGCAAAGCCCTTCGTCGGGTGTTTGCGTGTACGGGCCGTCATCAGTTCACCCGCGCATGGGGATGCGCCGACGGGTCCAGCCCTTCGAGTTCCATCGTCAATTGCGCCGAGAGCGCGAGCCACACCTCGGTCAATTCATTGGTCATCCGCAACGCCGTCCGCTGCTGTTCGCACCGGAGGTGAAGCAGTTCGGCGGCTTGTGCCTCCAGCCGCGCCTCTTGTCGCAGACACGCCTGGAGGACGGCCAGCGTCACGCCGATGGCACCGAACGCCGACACGAGTGCGATGATTCCGATCATGGTTAGTCCCTCAATTCGACGTGGTGGACGATGGCCGTGAGTTCTTCCTCGGTGCGGGGCATCGGTTCCCCGTAGGGCGCCTCCGGCGTGATCCGGCCGCAAATCTTGGATGTCCCGAGTTCTCCCCCGTTCGGGACCGACGGGGATGACCCGCAGGCGGTGGGAGATGACACCGCAGCCGCAGGAGGAACTGGGACGGCGCAGCGCTGCGCGATCCACCCGGCGCCGTCGAAGCTTTCGCTCATGGCTTCCCGGAGGTATTCCTTCACCTCGAACGGGATGCGCGACCACTCGATCAAGTCGGTGTCGTGATAGAGCGCTAAGAGCGCGTAGAACTTCTCCGCGAAGTCGTCGCGGATCACCAACTGCGTCCAGGGCTGCGGATAGTGCTGGCGGAGCGCACGGAGTTCATCAGTCGTCATGACAGGTGCTCCAAGAGTTGATCGATCTGATCCACCACCGATCGCAGTTGCGCGATCAGGAACTTCCCTTGCGCGCGGGGATTCCGCAGTTGCCCGAACTGGTCATGCACCGCCCCCGCGAACGCCGCCAACGCTTCCCCGTCGGCTCGTTCCAACAGCCGGAAATTCCCCGCTTTGAACTCCCGCATGCAGAGCGACGGATCGGTGCGGAGCGAAATCGCCATCGCTTTGACCGACCCGTAATGGCGGACGAGCGCGTCAATCACCTGGGTGACCCAGCCCGGTCCGATGCTGTCCGAGGCCCGTCCGGCCGGGTCCGACACCTTCGCCATCGAGGTCCGAACATGGTCCAGCGACGAGACTGGACCGGACGTGAGCGCAGCGTTGAGACTGTTCGGCATGGCGTCACCACACCTCCCCGACGATCGGCAGGACGCGATACGCGACGTGCTCCAATACCGGCGACAAGTCGAGCGCGCGCGCCTCCTGTTGCAGGCGCGTTGCCTTCGTCTGATGCACGCGCTGCGTGCCGTTGAGCACGCGCATGATGGTGATGAGGCTCACGCCGAACTGCGCGGCGAGCGCCTTGCCGTTCCCACGACGGTAGGTGGCGCGGATGTAGAGCAGGTCCGCGTCCGAAAGCTTGATTAGATGCGCGCCATCCTTCAGACGGCCTTTGCGGCGGGCATCATCCAGATTGTCTTTCTGCGAGCCGAGGAACAGATGCGACGGCCGCACGCAGCGGGGGGTATCGCAGTGGTGACAGAGAAACTGACCCTTGGGGACCGGACCGTGCGCCAGCATCCACGAGAACCGATGGGCGGCGATGTGCGGCTGGCGCCCGTCCTCGAGACGCGGCAACACGAACTGGCCGTACTTGAAGCCGACCGGCCCGGCGACACTGGAGGTCCAGAGGAAGCACGGCCCCAGCTCCGGCCGAACGACGGCCCCCTGCTGGTTGACTTTGGCGAGGAATCGGTTTACCGTAATCGCGTCGAAGATTCCCGCCTCTGGCTTAAAGCCATCCCAATCAACAGGTTGCTGGTTAACATTACAGGGTATCGGATCACTCCTTCTCGGACCCAGATTCGCCGAAACTTCGGATCCAGATGACTTAGCCGATTTGGTCGCATGGCTTTGAGCCATCATCGCCCCCGCACCAAGGATTCCATCGGCACGTTGGCTTCCTCGCAAATCTTGGCCGCGACCTCCATCGAGACGCCGCGCGTGCCTTTGAGAATCTTGTTCAAGGTGCTCGGGCGGATGCCCACGCGCTTGGCGAAGGCTGTCTGGGTGGTTTCCGTTTTCTTCAAATACATCCGCAGGTTCGGATAGGACCGTCTGTAGATCGCCATAACGAAAGTCAGTCTAATGGCTATTAGCCATGCTGTCAACAGCAAAATGCGTGTGTCTGCAAATAATTTTTGTGGCTGCACTGGCAAATAGCCAACGTCTTGATTCGGCATGACTTATAGCCACACAGTAGGCGTGATGCCGTCCGGCAAACCGCCCGACATGCCGCGCAGCCTGCGGATTTTGCGGCAGCGCGTCGAGGAAGAAATGCGGAAACCGGGCTGGTCGGGGCGTCCGCAGTACGAATCGATCCGTGCGCTCGCCCGGGCGCTCGATCTGGATGCCACCCACGTCAGCAAGTTCCTGCGCGGGAATGGCACCAACATGCGCGGCGTCAGTTGGGCGGTGATTGATCAACTCGCGGCCGCGCTCAACGTCCAAATCTGGGAGCTGTTTTTTCTCCGCGGCCAGCCGCAGAGCGAACCCGATCATCTCGCGCGATTGAAAGCGGAAGCCAAAAGCGCGCAGAAACTGATCGCGACGTTCACCGATCAGCCCGTTCAACCACAGCAGAAACGGAAGCGAAAATCGTAATCACTTTCTCATTGCGCCCGTGTGTCAGGTTTTTTACAGTGTCGCCAGACCCTATCATCGAGGCTTCCCTATGGCTGGCGTCCTTTGTCGGTTCCCGGCGTCCGGCGCGTCGTCTCCGTCTCCCGATCAACGACAGCAACATCTGAGCTTGATGAATGACCTCCAACTCCTCATCCTCTATCAGCCGCTCTCCTATGCCTTGTTCGTCGGGATGGTGGCCGCAGTGGTGGCGCCGATTCGGGCGTCCCTTGCTGACGGCGGCCCTCCTCCTGGCTGGTGCGCTTAGTCTGGCCTGCGGGGGGAGTGACACCCCGACCGCGCCGAGTCCCCCGGTCCAACCGCCGCCCGTCGCGGATGTCCACGCCATCGGCCAGCTCTCGTTCGTGGACTGCACGTTGACCGCGTGTCGATTCCAGGGGACGATCATCAACGGCGGCCCGAACTGTGCCCGCGATGTCCGTGGGATCACGCGCATCCTCGATGCGAAAGGCGTCGAGCTCGAATCGCAGCAGTGGACGATCCCCAACACGATGCGGCAGGCCGAACAGGTGCTCTATGCGGGCTGTTGTTTTACGGTCGCGGCCCTGAATGCGTCGGGGAGCACCTACCGGACCGAGGTGTTCTCGACCCCGCTACGGTGTGAATGAGACGGCCGGCGGGTCCGGGGGAGATTCCGTCTGCCGGGGCAGGCCGACGGGCCAGCGCTCCCACCGATCCGCGCCGGCCGCTCAACTGAAGAACGCTTTGGCGTGCGTCCCCGCAAACACTACCCGTCGGCGGATCTTGGCTTCCGCCGTCAACCGCCGCAGATCGTCTTGCAACCGGGGTGCGTCCATCGACTTCGCTTCAAACGCTTCGAACCAGCGGTCAAAGGCGCGGTGAATCTGTTCGCGGAACGGGGGTTGATCCCAGTGCGGCGGCAGATGCCCGAGACGCCGCATCGTTTAGCTCGGTTTGGCGAGCAACGCTCGGAGCTGCGCCACGGTGGGAATCTTCCCGGTCAGCATCAGGTGCTGATCGATCAGCCAAATGAGATGGGCCAAGGTCTGGTCGTCAGGGATCATGGCGCGGCGCCAGTTGCTCAAACGCGGTGGCGGTTCCATTGCTGTTCCTGTAACCAGGCATCGAACTCCGCTTCACTTTCCGGATCAATCAAGAGCGCCCACCCCTCCATCTTCGCGAGCGATTTCGCGGATCGGAGATCCACCCACGCGGGGTCGGTGTAGCTCTCGGGATCCTCGGGATCCACGAGGAAGCTGACCAAGCACCACAAGGTCGGCATCGGGGGACGGGCCATCAGCTATACTCGTGACGGCTCTCTGCGGCGTGGAAGGACACGCACGCGTAGCACGGTCGCGAAGTGGTAAGGGGTGCTGCCCTTGAGCAAGTTGTAATGCTTGCGGCGGTCAGGGCCACGAATCGCGAGCCGGTATCAAGCCCGGTCAGAGAGCCGCTCCTCACACGTCGTCTCCGCTGCGCGTCCGCATGGCTGGATCGCGCGTCTCATTCGGGATCAACTTCCCCCCGACGAAGCTGGCAATCACCGCCGCGACATGGCCGAGACTGGTCCCAACAAACGTCGGCGTGGTCATCTCGGACCACTCTTTGAGGCTCGCGATGTCCACGGCGAGCATCCCGAACATCGTCCCAATGCTCGCAACAAAGACGATCCATCCGGCGGTCGTTGCATTACTATCTGACATCGCCATGTCAAATCTCCGTCACGGCCACGGGCGCAATCGCAGTCGTAGTCCCGAATACCTCGCTTGGATGAACATGAAATACCGCTGCACCAATCCACGCTCGGACCGCTACGAATACTACGGTGGGCGAGGCATCACGGTCTGTGAGCGGTGGATGGACTTCGAGGCCTTTCTGGCCGATATGGGTCCGTGCCCAACCGGTATGACGCTGGAGCGGAACGACCGCAATGGACATTACGAGCGTTCGAATTGCCGCTGGGCGACTCGCGAGGAACAAGCGCAAAATCGCAGCTTCACCAAACTGACGCCAAACTTGGTGAGAGAGATTCGCGCCAATTACCACTGGATCGGGCCTCGCAGACGGGACTTCAATAGCGCTGAACTGGCGCAACGATACGGGGTCAGTCAAATGACCGTGCAGAGCATCGCTCGCCGTAAAACGTGGGCCAACATATAGCGCGAACAAACCAAGGCCCATCGAGGCCACGAACACGATCCACCCGGTCGTGGTTTGCGTTTGCTGGAGCGGCGTCAAGCCCATGTCACCCTCGTCGTCGTTTCTCGAGCGCGGTCGCGCGCGTCACAGCACCCCCAGAAGGCACGCCAGGGGCGTCCGCGCCACCACGCGACCGCGCCACGAGCTCGAGATAACAGGCGGTGTGAATCGCCTCGAGCGGATCAAACCGAAAATACCCCCACGGCTGCCGCGTCCGCGGCGACAACCGTTTCCGACACCACGGTGCCGCACAGATCGGGACGGGCGTTTTGTCTTTGGATCCCTTCGGGCGGCCCGCCCCCATCGCCCATCACGGCCAGAGCTGCTTGAACGGATACAGAATCCCAGTCAGGAACCGCTTCACCGTTCCCGCCAGTTCAATCCCCGAATCGCCGATGTAATCCAAACTGAGCGCGATGTTCGCCGCGAACGAGTTATGCACCACGATTTCCACGCCGCGGTTCATCTTGCGGTTCACGGTGTAGTTCCGCGCGCTGATCGCGAACGTCTCTTCGTTCTCGGTCGTGCCGTCTTCCCGCGCTTCCCGTTCGATGTAGACCCCGTACTTGTCCCGGTCGGTGCCGACACTGAGCGCCGCGCCTTTCCCCGGCGCCTGCTTCATCCAGTACTCGGTCATCACGCCGAACGGCCCATTGGTCATCACCCCGATCGTGCCGTCGTAGGGGTTCTCGATCTTGCGAAAGAACGCCCGATAGAACGACAGCTCGAGCTCGAGCACGGTGATCCGGTCGCTGTCGGTCACGGCGCCGTCGCGCGTCCTGCCACGAGCGCCCCGATAATCGGCGCCACATAGGCCACGATCTTTTTCCAGTTGTCCCGCACCGCCTCGATAAAGGCGCGGTTCTCTGCCCGTCCCGCCTCGACATGCCCATCCACCTGTTGAATCCCGGCGAGGCACTGATCCAGCTTCGCGAGCACAGTCGAGAGGTCCATACTCTGCGCGGGCGGCGGTGGGGATGGCGGCGCTGGCGGCGTCACGACAATCGGCGGCGGCGGATTCACCACCGGCGGGGCGGGCGTGTCGAACCGGAACGACCCTCCACCCGGACCAGGAAAGTCCACTGCGACCACATTGCTCCGCGCCGTGATGGCCCGCACATCCTTGCGCCGCTGGTCCCCAGCCGTCACGAGGAAGCCGACGCGCTCCCCCTGCGCGGGCTGGTGTTGCGAGATCGGATTAAAAAAGTACCAGTTCTGCGCGTACTGCCCCGCGGGTCCACAGCCGCCGATGCGGCCTTTCCAGAACTCAATCCCGCCGGCACTCATCCACTGGCCGTTCACGTTCACGACCATCCAGAGCGTGTACTGGATCTTCCCGCCGTTCCAGCCGGGGATTTCCACGTCCGGCCACGCATCCTTCTGCGTGAACTCCACGGCGCAATCGGAGGCCCCGAGGTCGAGGGCGGTCAGCGTGGCGGTGATCGGCCAGTCCGCCGGATTGGGCGACTCGAACACCTGCACCTGATGCAGATCGATGGCGTCCTGCGCCGACACGGCGAGCGGCCAGAGCAGGGCGACAAGGATCAGGACCGCGCGGCGCATCACCTCACCTCTCACTTAAAGACAGGTCTTCCTGGCCCGGCGGGCGGATCGTGAAAAGCAAAAGGGTTCGAGGGCGTGGACACCCCCGCGCCCACGCTGTTCACGGCACTGACGGTCGCGGTGTACGCCTGATTCTTCGTCAACGCCAGCAAGCCCGTAATCGCAGTGAGCGGGATGCTGATCGTGTTCGCGCCATCCGGCGTGGGTTTGCCGAGCGAGCGCGTATAGACCGTCGCGAAGGTCGTCCCACTCGTGTAGACCGTGAGGTCGTAGTGATCCACCAAGGCGTGATCGGACGACGCCGTGAAGGTCACCAGGGTCGGATTGATCACGACGGGCTCTTGCGCCGCGAGGGGCACGACCACGAGCAGCAGCGCGAGCGCGAGGAGCCGCGGCTTCATGGGGTTACTCATTGTTGAAGGTCCGCCGATCCACCGGCCCTTGTCGGCCTTCCATGCGGCCAATGATCCGTTGCACGCTCCCGGCGAGCGAGGCGATGGATTCTTCGTGTTTGGCGAGCCGCGCGCCGAGTTCGCGCATTTCCGAACGGAAGGCATCGAGGGCGCGATCCAGACCATCCATGCGGGTTTTCAAGGTGTAATGCGCTCCCACCGCCGCCGCGCCAATCGTGGCCGCGGTGATGAGATGCCCTAACTGAATCGTCGGATCGAATGCCATGCAGCCCTCGCCCTAGTGGTATCCTTGGATGTGCGCTGGGAAACCAAGCAGCTCCTGCTGGGCGCCCCCTGCTTTCTCTTGGTCCTGTACGCCTTCTCCGTCCTAGCGAGCGGCATCGGGTGGCTCCTCGGGCTCTGGCCGTGACGCCGCCAGAATTGCGACCCGCGCGACCGTCGCCGGCGCCGCCCCCGACAATTTCCCCAAGCGAGACGCGACAATCGCCGCCCGACTCGCCACCGCTGGCGTGAGCGCAGCCCGCACCGCCAGCGCTTTCGTCGCCGCGACCCACGGATCCCGGGTGCGGTAGTACTCTTCGCCTCCCACCATCCCACTCAGGCCCGTTTTCACCCCGTGGGTGAGACTCTGATTCGCCTCTCGCGCGACGGCGCGATCGATCGCGCGGGCGGCATCAATCAGTTTGCTTTCGCGGGCGTTGAGGGTCGCCACCGTGGGCGCTTTCGCTTCAATCGCCAGCCGGGTTTCCCGAGACGCCACCTTCTCGGTGCTTTTCGCGGCCTTCGACGGAAGGCCCCACTGCGACGTGCCCACACCTTCTTGCAGATCCCGCTTGACCTGATTCGCGACCGGGAGACTCACATCCGTGACGGGTCGGCCCAGATTCGGCAAGGCGGGATGGGCATCGAGCCGATCCGCCACGCGCATCGCGGCGTCGAAGTCCTCCATCGAGCGGCCCGGGCGGTAGTAGGTGCGTTTGGCGAAGTCCCGCACCTTCGCGGCAATCGTCGCCAGATCCACCGTGCCCGGTGTGTGCGCCAACACGTCATCGACCTGTTGTCGTAGCGCGGCGATCACTTCCTGCGCATGCGCGCTCCCGCTTTTGGTAATCGGTAACGCTTCCTGTAAGGCGGTTTCGACAATCTGATCGCCTTTCCCGACCGCGTTCTTCGCCAGGGACGGTTTGAGATACCCGCGATACGCGGCCTTCGCCCCAGCGCCGAGTCCGGACATCAGCGCGGTGCCCGCCAGATCCATTGCGCCCTGGACCCCGCCGGCAATCCCCGCATTCATCGCGCCTTCCGCCGCGCCGCGTCCGAACCCGCTCAGGGTTTCCAGCGGATGCGAGAACAGGTTCGACGCCACGTCTTTCGCGGCCGGGAGGATCTCCCCCGCGTGCTTCCACAGTTCCTGATACCCCGCGCCCGCCGCCCCGCCGAGGGCCGCGCCCGGCGCCCCGCCCGCGAACCCGCCCACGGTCGCTCCGAGCGATGGTCCGAGACTGAACGCGCCCGCCGCGTCGGCCTTGGCCGTGTCGGCGAGACTGCGTTCCTGCCCGGCGAGGCTGAACGCGCCTTGCTTTTCGCGATAGATCCGCGCGGCTTCGGTGGCGATCTGGTCGTCACTCATCGAGTCGGGGAACGCGATGTTCCCCACGCCCGGAATCTCCACGATTTTGTCGGCCACTACTGCGGCTCCACTTTGCCCGTCGCGGGGTTAAAGCGCAGCGAGGCGCCCCCACTGCCACCCGGCGCGCCGCCGATGCGCTTCAACACGTCTTCCGCGTGATCGCTCAGGAAGGAATTCGACGGCGGCTTCTTCATCCCGCTCGTGTACTGATCTTCCAAGGCACTGAGCCGTGAGTTGATCAGCGTCACAATCGTCCGGATGTTGTTCTTCAACTGCTGCGGGGACTGCGACTGACTGATCGCACTCCGCCAGGAGGCAATTTCGCCCTCGGTCGCCGTGCCTTTGAAGGTGGTTGAAAGTTCCCCGGCGACGGCATTCGCGGCGGCTTTGAATTCGGTGACACGCGAATCGCCGACTTGCTCGAGGCCCGCGGTCCGGACCGCGTTCCAGATTCTCGGCCCCGCATTCCCCAGCGCGTCGGCTTTCTCTTGCAACGTGCCGAGATGGCCGATGGCGGTATTGAGGCTGCGAATGTTCGCGGCTTCCTTCCCGGAGGTGAACCCCTTCACGATGGCGGAGCGGGCGGGGTATTCCTTCGCGTCGTAGGTCGGATCGTAGGCGTTGACGAGCGCCATGATCCGCGCCCCGGGGGAGCCTTGCCGGCTCATCGTCGGGGGCGCTTGGCGATACTCCGCAATCGCTTTCACGATCCCGGCGGTCCCGGCATCGACATCTTTCAGGGCATCAGGGCCGGTGGCGGTGATCGGGCCGGTCCCGCCCGCCTTCATCCGGTCCACTTCCGCCCGCAGGAGATCGAGCCGCAGCGTGTCCGCTTCGCTGGTGTCTTTGCGCCCCAGTTCACTCGACTGATTGATCGCGTCGGTGACGAGTTGTTTGTCTTCCTGCGCGTTCGGGGCGCGGCCCTTCTCGACTTGGAACGTCGCCCGATTCGCTTTCAGGAGCTCTTGAAACTTGTCCCCTGGCTGCTTCGCGTCTTTCGGCGCGAAGATCGGCTGATTGGTGTCGGGGTCATACATCAACGGCTGCCCCGCGAGCTCCGCCAGCTTCTCGACAGGGACATGCTCCGGAATCCCGTCGCCGTCCACGTCGAAATTCACCACCGCGCCCGGACGGATGCCGTCTTTCCCCGGGCCGGTACTCACCATCCGCCACACCCGTTCGGCCCGTGACTGGATGTTCGGGGCGGTAAAGGGATACTTGGCGCGGAGCACGTTCGGCTTCGTGCCCATCAGCGTTTCGTACTGGGAGACGAGCTGATCGTACTGATCCTTGGTCGTGGCTTTGTCGAGCTCGCCGACAAAGGCCCGTTCGAGTGACGCCTGCTCCCGCGCTTTCCGGTCCGCCTCGACAGCCTGCCGGTCCGCGATCTGCGCCTCCAGTCCCCGCTGGCGCAGATCCATCTCTCGCTGATTCTGCTGCACCACTTGCGCGCGGTTCTGCTGCTGGCGGATCTGTTCATCCGCTTGCTGCCAGCCCTGCATGAACGCCCCGACGCCCGCTTTCCCTTGAATCCCACTCAGGAGCACCGGCAGGAGCTGCATCAGCTTCTGCGTGTTGCTCCCTTGCGGTCCCATCAAGGCGCCCAAGGTGGGCGGTTGGCCCATGTTCACCGCGGCCGGCGTGATCGGCGGCGGGGATACGGGCGTCGGCGTTGACGCCACCGGCGTGCCCGATCCACCCATCCCGATTTCTTCGAACAAGTCATCGAGGGTCATGCGAAGTATCCATTCGCGCTATCGAGCACCGAGCCCGATCCACCACCCGTCCCGCCGCTGCCACTGAAATACCTGGCGAGTGCGCCCAGCCCCGACATGAACGACGCGGTCTGATCGTTCTGAATCTTTTCGTTGCCCAACTGAAACGCCCGATTCGCGTTGGTCTGGTTGTTCTGGACGCCCAGCAGTTGACTGAAGTTGCTGAACAGGTCGCTCGGTGCTTGTGTCCCGTTCGCAATCGCCTGCCCCATCAAGAGCCGGTGCTCGGGCAGCGAGGCCAACAGCGAGGCGAGCGCCAAGCCTTCGTTCCGGTTGGTCGTCGTCTCGTTCCGAATGTCTTTGGTCAGCCCGGCCAAGGTGTTCGCGGTGGTCAACATCTCGCGCGCCCGCCCTTGGGTCTGTTCGTTCGTCGTGTCGCCCAGATTCGACAGGAACCCGCCCAGGTCGAGCGCTTCTGCGCGGTTCATGTTGCTCTGGTCGATGGCTTTCATCGACGTGGCGGTATGCGCTTGGGCCCGCTCGGCATCAAACGCCCGATCCGCTTCCTGCATCGCGGACTGGTAGATGCCGGAATCCGGCGTCAGTCCCCGCGCCGAGAGCGCTTCCGCAATCCGCTGTTTCGCTGCGGTGCGGTCACGTTCAATCGGGTCGATCTGCTGCGTCTGGATCAGATCCAGTTGCTGCTGCGTGAACGGATCCCCTTGCAAGTCCGCGAAGGTTTTCCGCCCGTAGGCTTGCAGGGCATCCCGGTCGGCATTCGCCAGCACCGGGTTGTCTTGGAGCGAATTCACCCGCCCTTGCAGCAACGCCGCGAGCTGATCGAGGGCCGGATCCTGCATGCCCTTGTTCAGTTCGTTCAGCCGCGCGCGCACGTACTCTTCGAGGTAGGCCGTATTCGGGTCACTGAAACTGTTCCCCGGCGGCGGGGGCGTGTCCGTCGGCGGAATCTTGGTCCCCGGCGGGATCTGTCCCGGCGGAATCGTCGGCCCTGGTCCCGGCGTCGGGGTGGGCGTCGGCGTCGGCGTGGGTGTTGGCCCTGCGGTGCCGCCGCCCCAGACGCGATCCATCTCGTCGAGGATCTTGTTGACCATCGCGCCGGTGACCGGCTGGCCCTGCTGATACCCGACCAGATTCGCCGCGTAGTCCAGATCCGCCTGCGTCAGTGTCCGACCATAGGACGCCTGCGCGACCTTATTCAGATACGCGATCGCGTCATCGACACTGCCGGACTGCCCCGGATCGATCTTCTGGGTCGCGGCTTTCGGCTTCGTGGACGTGGGGGTCGGTTGCCCCTGCGACGTGGGCGCGGGACTGGCGGGG
>JADMIO011135792.1_pt1 | contig 35139 bp, 28 predicted proteins | sample 8958161 | NCBI WGS metagenome assembly JADMIO01 (sample SAMN16585339, study PRJNA669376) | soil metagenome | isolation source: Crop rotation soil | place: USA: Cullars Rotation, Alabama | collected 2011
CCGTCGGCTGGGGAACCGCCGTCGCGGTGGGCGTTTCGCCGCCGCAGGCCGCTAGGGCGAGGCTGAGCAGCAGCATGAGGGCCAGGCCGGTCAGCTGGCGCGTGCTAGGTTGAAACATGACTTTCCTCCTCACTTCGGTCTGATGAGAGCCGCTAATCGCGATTCGTGGTTGGCGAAGGAAGCATACAGAGTGCCATCGTTCTGCTGAGGCCGCCTCCGCATAGGACCATTAAAGCACGGAGGGGTGACAAGCACAAGGGACAGCCGCCGGGACAAGTGCCGGGACAAAAAACGGCACAACTTATAACAGCCAGAAACAGGGGGTAGGTAATCGCGAATAGGCGCTCTGCAATTCAGCACTCAGTATTCGGCACCGCACAAGGGAAACCCTGCGGGTTTAAGCACGGGTCAGGAGCGGTGGGCGCGGTCGAACTGGCGGCGGGTGATGACGATCAGGAAGAGACCCAGCAAGATCGCCATGACGACGAGCGCGATCAGCTTGATCAGGCCGGTGCCCGGCCCCAGCAAGGCCAGGGCGCCGAAGCCGCCGCAGATGGCGTAGAAGAGGATGGCGATGCGTGATTGGCCCATACCCAGATCGTAGAGCCGGTGGTGCAGGTGGCCCCGGTCGGCCTGGAGAGGCGAGCGCCCACGCACGAGGCGGAAGATAATGACGTAGGCCACGTCGATGATCGGCACGCCGAGCACGAGCAACGCCGTAGCGACTTTGGCCCCGCCGATAATCGAGATCACGGCCAGGGTAAAGCCCAGGAACATCGAGCCGCTATCGCCCATGAAAATCTGCGCCGGGTGGAAGTTATAGCGCAGGAAGCCCAGCACCGCGCAGCCGAGGATCAAGGGCAGGAAGGCGATCGTCGTCTGGTTCTGGATCAGGCTGACGCCGAACAGCACCACGCAGCCGATGCCGACCACGCCCCCAGCCAGCCCGTCCACCCCATCCATGAAATTCACCGCGTTCATCATACCCACGATCCAGAAGAAGGTGAACATGATCCCGATGGGCAGGAACCAGCCGATGAATTGAAACTGGAGGAATTTTTCGTCGCCAAACGGATTCTGAATATAGCTGGCAATAATCCCGGTGGGAATGCAATGCTCCCAGGTCTGGTCTTCTGGCTTAGGATACTTTTCAAGATCAAAAATACAGGGATTGGCCGGATCGGGTAGCATGACCAAGGCGGCGACGAAAAACTGCCAGAACAGCTTGGGGATCGGCTTGAGGCCGCGAATGTCGTCCACGAACATCACGGCGGTGATGATCGTCGCGCCCACGGCCAGCAGGCCGACGCGCCAGAGTTCGGGCGGGTAGAACGGTGGCCCCTGGCGATCCGGGGTCACGCCGGGGATCAGCGTCAGCCCCAACCCGATCATGAAGGCCAGGTATATCGCCACCCCGCCGATGCGCGGGGTCGGGGCGCGGTGGATACGCCGGGGGTCGCCGGGCAGGTCGTACCAGCCGCGCCGCAGCGCATACCGGCGCACCAGCGGCGTCAGCACCAGCGCCGCCCCCAGCACTACCACTGCCACCAGGATCATCCCTGGTAAATAGTCAAAATTCAAAACTGCGTCACCCGGTTCCAAACTGCCGGTCCCCGGCGTCGCCCAGGCCGGGCACGATATAGCCTCGCTCGTTGAGATGACTGTCCACCGCCGCCACGTGGATCGGCACGTCGGGATGCTCGGCACTCAGGTGGGCGATGCCTTCGGGCGCGGCGATCAGGCCCAGGTACTTGATGCGCGTGGCGCCCCACTTCTTGAGAATGTCCACTGTGGCCGCGGCCGAGCCGCCCGTGGCGAGCATCGGGTCGAGCAGCAAGCAGGTATCGACGGTGCTGTGGTCGGGCAGCCGGTTGTAGTACGAGATCGGCTTGAGCGTCCGCTCGTCGCGGAAGAGGCCGATGTGCCAGACCTGGGCGTAGGGCAGCAGGGTTAGCACCGCCTCGACCATGCCCAGCCCCGCGCGCAACACCGGCACCAGTCCGACCCGCTCGCTGACCACCCGGCAGGTGGCCGCCTCCAGCGGCGTTTGCACGATCTGTTCCACCGTCTGGAGATCCTGCGTCGCCTCGTAGGTCAGCAGTTGCGTGATCTCGGCGACCACCTCGCGGAACTTCTTCGGCTCCGTCCGCACGTCGCGCAGCTTGGCCAGCTTATGCAAGATCAGCGGGTGATTCGACACATGGATCTGCGACATAGGCTCTCCCCCTGTTGACTAACCGATGCCCGGCACCGGGAAGCGGCTGCAGAGCGCGCGCACATCGGCGCTGACCCGCGCGCGGAGGGCCTCGTCGTCCGGGTGGCGCAGGATGTCGATAATCAGGCCGCCCACGATCTCCATCTCCGGCAGGCCGAAGCCGCGCGTGGTCACCGCCGGGGTGCCGATGCGGATGCCGCTGGTGGTGGCCGGGGGCTGCTTGTCGAAGGGGATGGCGTTCTTGTTCACCGTGATTCCCACGCTGTCGAGCGCGGTCTCGGCCTGCTTGCCCGTCAGCCCCAGCGGGGTCACGTCCACCAGCATCAGGTGGTTGTCGGTGCCGCCCGACACCAGGCGCAGCCCGCCGGCTTCGAGGTGCCCGGCCAGCGCGCGCGCGTTCGCCACAATCTGCTCTGCGTACCCCTTGAAGTCGGGACCGAGCGCCTCCCTGAAGGCCACGGCTTTCGCCGCGATGATGTGCATAAGCGGCCCGCCCTGCGTGCCGGGGAAGACCGTCTTATCGACCGCCTTCGCGTACTCGGCTTTACATAAAATCATGCCCCCACGCGGCCCGCGCAGCGTCTTGTGCGTGGTGGTGGTCACGATATCTGCGTAGGGCACGGGCGAGGGGTGCAGCCCGGTGGCGACCAACCCGGCGATGTGCGCCATATCGAACAGGAAGAGCGCGCCCACGCTGTCAGCGATCTCGCGCAGGCGCGGGAAGTCGAAGATGCGCGGGTAGGCCGAGGCGCCTGCAATCAGCATCTTGGGCCGCTCGCGCTGCGCCTGCTCGGCTAGCGCGTCGTAGTCGAGCAGTTCGGTCTCGGCGTTCACACCATAATTGATCGCTTTGAACAACTGGCCGGAGAAGTTAACTTTATAGCCGTGGGTCAGGTGCCCGCCGTGGGCCAGGCTCATGCCCAGGATCGTGTCGCCGGGCTGCAAGACCGCCAGGTAGGCGGCCATGTTGGCCTGCGCGCCGCTGTGCGGCTGCACGTTGGCATGGTCGGCGCCGAACAACTGCTTGGCCCGCTCAATCGCCAGGCTCTCGGCGATGTCCACGTACTCGCAGCCGCCGTAGTAGCGCTTGCCGGGGTAGCCTTCGGCGTACTTGTTGGTCAGCACCGAGCCTTGCGCTTCCAGCACCGCCGCGCTGACGTAGTTTTCCGAGGCGATCAGTTCGATCTTCATCCGCTGGCGCTCTTGCTCCTGCCGGATCGCTGCGTAAATTTCGGGATCGACCTCGGCCAGTGGGGCGTCGATGGCGCGCGCGGCGGCCTGGTCGGGCGCCGCATGGTTCGTTATCGTCTGCATAAGGGTCCTCCTCTGTGAGCGGGCGGCGGCAGCTTTCAGCAATCAGCTCTCAGCCGTCAGCTTGCAGCAGTCAGCGATCTGTGCTGGATGCGTCGCCGGATTGGATGGTCTGGGCGAAAAAGGTCGCTCTCATTATACGCACCCCTCTTTGTAACGTCAACGCGAGGTGCGCTGTGCCGCTGCCACGTTCACCGCGGAGGCACGGAGACATGGAGCAAGGATCAAGGTATAGAGTATAGGGTATGGAGTGTAGGCTAGAATCATGCGTATCGCGCAACACGCAACACGCAACACGCAACACGTATCAACTTCCCGCACTCGGTACTCGGTACTCGGCACTCACGGGGGCGCAGGGCTGGCCGGGAGGGGCAGCACCTGGCGCACGCGGGCGGCGGCGTAGGCCACGGCGACCTCGCCGCCGTAGAGGAGCACCTGCGCGGAAAGGAAAATCCATGCTTGCAAGCCGATCAGCCCGCCGAGGGCGCCGAAGATCGCCTGATACTCCGTGAAGTGGCCCAGGTAGAAGGCGAAGGCTTGCTTGAGGGCTTCCCAGAGGACGGCAGTCAGCAGCGCGGCGGGCCAGACGTCGGCCCAGGTGACGGGCCAGCGGGGGAGGGTACGGAACAGCACCGCGAAGACCAGCGTCAGCATCCCTAGCGTAGCGAACAGGGTGACGCCCTGCCAGAGCAGGGGGATGCTGCCCACCAGGACCGTCGTGCGCTCTTCCAGTGCATGCAGCAGGGCGCTGACCACCGTGGACAGCACCAGCACCGGCACCACGGCGAGCAGCAAGAGGCCGGCCAACGCGCGGTCGCGGATCAGGTTCACGCTCTGCGGCGGCCCGCCAATGCGCGTGAAGGCGGTGTAGAGCGCGTTGAACATGCCCGAGGCCGTGAACGCCAGCGTCGCCAGGCTGACCAGCGCGGCCAGCCCCGTGCCACTGCCCCGCGCCTGGATCACGTCGGTGAGCACGTCGATCAGGAACTGCGTGTCGGTGCCCTGCGGCGCGATCCGCACCATAATCCAGGCGATCCACGCCTGCGCCTCGGTCGTCGGCAGCACCAGGCTGGTGATCGCGACCAAAAAGAGGAGCAGCGGGAAGAGGCTGGCAAAGGTCGTGAAGGCCAGCGCCGCCGCCAGCATCGGCAGATCGTCGGCGCGAAACGCCGCCCACGCCCGCCGGCCCACCTGCACCAGTTGCGGCCCCGACAACATTTCCGCCTTATAGCCCGGTCATCAGCCGAACCACCCCCGCGCCCAGCCAATCGAGTCGCGATACAGGCGGTTGGGCCAGTAGAGGAAGGGCACCACCTGCTGCACCTGGAGCAACAGGAGGGCGTAGTCGCGCGCCGTCTGCGCGATGAGCGCGTCCACCTCGGCGCGGTCGCCGGCCCGGCGGAGCAAGAGGAAGTGCGCCCAGGAGCGCGCCCGCCAGAGGCTGATCAGTTGGCCGACACCTACCGTGCCGGGCGGCCCCAGGCCCTCGTCCACGAGGATGAGCGCCGGGTCGTACTCGCCCGTCGCCTGCCCGACGATCTTCACCGTGCGTGCCAGCAGCACGTTCATGCGCACGTGGTCGCGGGCATAGGGCGCCAGCGCCGCCGCGTCGAGGTTGGGCGGGATCGTCGCGTCGAGGGCGTAGGGCAGGTCGTAATTAATGTGCGCGTTCATGCCCAGCAGCAGGTCCTGCAAGACCAGCGTGCGCTTCGCCTCTGTCGCGGCGAACGCGATTTCCCAGGGTTCGGGGCAGGCCCCGCCGGCCTCCCAGCAGTCGATGGCGGTGAAATACCGTCCGGCGAAATCGCAGTCGAGGTGGACCATCCAGGCCGAGTTCTCAAACGTCCCGCCCGCCTGGGCGGCGGCCAGGATCTGCTCGGTGGTGCGCAGGTAGCTTTTGGCGAAGACCGCCCGCCAATCACGGGCGCGCTGAAGCTTGCGCCAGCGTCGCGCCATCTCATGCACGACTTCGGGGATGGTCGCCAGGGGCGCAGCGGCCACGCAGGGGGGCCGCGGCTTGGTAGGCGCGACTTGGGTTTGGTGCGCCGTCATAGACTACATCCTCGCGGAGAGGGGAAAGGCTAAAGTGCAGATTGATGCCTGCACACGCGCGTGCAGGCTTACGTCTGCACGCCAGAAAGTTGTTCCGTAAACAACTTAACCTACCGCCGGGTACGGCCAGTGTAGCAACGGAACGGGCGCCTTGTCAAGCCATCCAGGGTGCTGAAGCGCCTACTACCAACAAGGGCGTCTCCGGGCGAGGCTGATTGCTGACGACTGAAAGCTGACAGCTTAGCTAATGGCCTGGCATTTGCTAAGCAAGTCGAGTATTATGATGGTAGGGGGGCAACCGATGAACATCCTGGTAACGGGCGGGGCGGGGTATATCGGCAGTATCGCTGTCGAGATGCTGGTGGCGCGGGGCGACCGCGTCGTGGTCTACGATAACCTGGTGAAGGGCCACCGGGCGGCGGTCCACCCCGACGCGGTCTTCGCCAAAGGCGACCTGCTCGACACGGCGGAACTGGCGGCCACGCTGGGCGAGCACAAAATCGACGCCGTGATGCACTTCGCCGCGCACTCGCTGGTGGGCGAGAGCATGAGCCACCCGGCCAAGTACTTCCGCAACAACGTGGCCGGCTCGGTCAGCCTCGGCGACGCGATGGCCGCCGTCGGCGTGCGCGCCCTGGTCTTTTCGTCCACGGCGGCGGTTTACGGCGAGCCGGAGTCGATGCCCATCCGCGAAGACGACCCGTTGCAGCCGACGAATCCCTACGGCGCCAGCAAGCTGGCTTTCGAGCAACTCTTGCCCTGGTACGACCGGGGGCATAGCATCAAGTCGGTCTCCTTGCGCTACTTCAACGCCGCCGGCGCCTCCGACCGCTACGGCGAGGACCACAGCCCGGAGAGCCACCTGATCCCGAACGTCTTGCAGGTGGCGCTCGGCCAGCGCGAGTATATCGCCATCTTCGGCGACGATTACCCCACGCCCGACGGCACCAACATCCGCGACTATATCCACGTCATCGACCTGGCCCAGGCGCACCTGCTGGCCGTCGATTACCTGGCGCGGGGCGGCGCTTCGACTATCTTTAATCTCGGCAACGGGCACGGGTTCTCGGTCAAGGAAGTGATCGAAGCGGCGCGACGCGTGACGGGGCGCAAAATCTCGGCCCGCCGGGGCCAGCGGCGCGCGGGCGACCCGGCCGTACTGGTCGCCAGTTCCGCGCGCATTCACGAGACCCTCGGCTGGACGCCCCAGTATCCCGACCTCGACACGATGATCGAGACGGCCTGGCGGTGGTCGCAAGCCCATCCACAAGGTTATCCGCCGGACTGAGCCAGATCCGGCGGCAGCGCGATCCGGGGAACAGCGCATATGCCGGCCTTTCACCGCACGCAGCTTGAGCGGTTTTTACAGGGAAACCAGCAGGCCATCGCCGGGCTGCTGGAACAGGCATACACGGCAGCGGGCGGCCACTATGCCGCGCTGACGGACGAGCGCCGCCGGCAGCAAGCTGTGACCGACAGCCAGGAATTCATCGCCGATCTGCTGCGCGGGGGGGTGGATCGGGCCGCCGTGTATCAGGCCGCCTATGCAGCAGCGGGCGCCGGGATCGCGGTCGAAGATATTATCCGCATGGCGACGGCCCTGGAATCCCTGTTCGCCGCCTTTGTCCAGGAGCACCTGGCCGCCCAGCCCCTGCTGCAATCCGACCTGCAACGGCGCGGGCGGAATGTCTTCGCCGCCTTCCGGGCCAATTTGGCGACCGCCCGGTTAGACGACGCACTTCGGCGCTTTTCGCCGCGCTAGCCCACGGCACCGCCCCTTGCAGCGCCGGGAGCATGGGAGCAATCGGTAATGCTACCCTTCCAGCAGGACCAGGTGGAGCGCTTTCTGCGCGATAACCAGCCGGCCATCGCCGGGCTGATGGGGCAGGCGTACACAGTGGCAGGCGGGCACTATGCCGCTATGTCGCCGGAGGAGCGCGAGCGGCAGGCCAGCATCGACAGCGGCGAATACGTGGAGGCCCTGGTGCAGGGCAGCATCCACCGCGACGTCGTGCAGGCCGTCGCCCACCAGACCGCCGCCTCTGGGATCGACGTGAACGACATCCTTCGCATGTCGAACGCCCTCGAACGCGAGGTCACGGCTTTCGTTCGTGAGCATTTGGCCGGCCAGCCCGAACTGACTCAGGAGGTGCTGCGCCGGGCGCACAATGTCGCCGCGAGCTTTCGCACCAACCTCGCGGCCGCTCGCCTCGACGATATGCTCCGCCGCTTTGGGGACGACGGACGATAGCTATAACTGGCCTGCCGTCTGCCCCGCTTACCCCATCGTGCGTAGTCACGTTCCTTGGCGGCCATTCGTTAGTGGCTGAGCGCCGTCTCCTCACGCGCCCCAGCGCGTCCCCTCGCGGCTCACGGCCACTCCGCAGAACAAGTCGCCGTGGTCGCGCAGGGTCGCCAGGAGCTGCCCGCGCGGCATCGCCCAGAGTTTGACCGCCCATCCTGGCTCGCACTGGCCAGCAGGTGGCCGTCGCCACTCAAGGCGATGTGCCAGATGACACCTATGTGCGCCTGGATGGCGCTGAGCGGCTCCCCGCCGAGTAGGCTCTGGGTAAAGTCCCAGAGCTTGATCCAGCCGTCGGACCCAGCACTGGTGAGGAGGCGGGCCGCGGGACTCATTACGAGGCCGTCGACACTGCCCTGGGGCCGGCAGCGTTCGCAGGCAGCGGCCGTCGGCCAGGCCCCAGCGGCGAATCGTGTAGTCAAAGCTGCCCGTCGCCAGGCAGCTCGCCATCCTCGCCGAGAACCGGTCCTGCGCGCCACTGGCCACTAACTGGCCGTCCGGGGTGAACGCCACATCGTACACGATCGCCCCGTGGCCTTCCAGCGTGGCCGGGAGTGATCCGCTCATTGACTATCGACCATCGACCATCGGCGACTAGCCCTGGTCGTCGGCGTGGCGGGTGCGGAAGATGAGTTGGACCGGCGTGCCCTCGAAGCCGAACGCCTCGCGTAGCTTGTTTTCCAGGTAGCGTTTGTAGGAGAAGTGGATCCCCTCGGCGTCGTTCACAAAGAAGACGAACGTCGGCGGGTTGGTGTCGGCCTGCGTGGCGTAGAGGAATTTGACCCACTTGCCCGGCTTGGAGGGCGGTGGATGGGCGGTGGTCGCCTCCTTCACCAGCTTGTTCAGTTGCGCGGTCGGGATCCGCTTGCGCCGTTCCTCGGCCACCGCCAGCGCGGTCGGCAGCACCTTGTTGGTGCGCTGGCCGAACTTGGCCGAGATGAATAGGAACGGCACGTAGGGCATGAAGTTCAGCTCTTCGCGCAGCTTGGCCGTGAACTCGCTCATCGTGTTGCCGGTCTTCTCGACCAGGTCCCACTTGTTCACGACCAGCACCATGCTCTTGAGCTGTTCGAGCACATAACCCGCGATGTGCGTGTCCTGCGCGGTGATCCCCTCCGTCGCGTCGATCAGCAGCAGCACGACATCAGAGCGCGTGATCGCCCGCAGCGTGCGGATCACGCTGTACTTCTCCACGCCGACCTCGATGTGCCCGCGCCGGCGAATGCCCGCCGTGTCGATCAGCGTCACGCGCTGCGCCTCCTCGCCGTCGCCGAAGGTCAGTTCAGTGTCGATGGCGTCGCGAGTGGTGCCGGGGATGTCGCTGACGATCACCCGCTCCTGGCCCAGCAGCGCGTTCAGCAGGCGCGACTTGCCGACGTTGGGCCGCCCCACCAGGGCGACGCGCACCGTCTCGGTGTCTTCGGCCTCTTCCTCGGCGGGCGGGAAGCTGGCGACGATCTCGTCCAGCAGGTCGCCCGTGTTGACCGCGTGGTGCGCCGAGATCGGCATCGGGTCGCCCAGGCCCAACTGGTAGAACTCGACCGCGTTCAGCCGGCGCTCTTCGCTCTCGGCCTTGTTCGCCGCAACGATCACCGGCTTGTGCGACTTGCGCAGCACTTCGGCGATCTCCTCGTCGGCCCCGGTCAGCCCGCTCTTCGCGTCGACCATGAAGAGGATCACGTCGGCCTCCTCGATGGCGGCCTGGGCCTGCTCGCGGGTGCGGCGCACGATCTCCTCGTTCGAGAGGTCCACAGCTTTCGGATCGCTTTCGTCCAGCACCATGCCGCCGGTGTCGATCACGGTGAACTCGACCCCGTTCCAGTCGGCATCCCCATAGAGGCGGTCACGCGTGGTGCCGGGCTGGTCTTGCACGATCGCCATCTGCTCGCCGACCAGCCGGTTGAAGAGTGACGATTTGCCGACGTTGGGCCGGCCCACGATCGCCAGCACGGGTTTTGCCATAGCCTTGTCCTGTTCCTAACAAAATAAGAAAAATAGATCGCGCGCCAGTTGTAGCCACTTATTATACTCGATAGGCGGGGGGCTTGCAACTGTGTTGCAGCCGCCTGCCCGTTGTGCTATAGTGCAAGCGCCGAGGAGGGGGAGTGGTGAGTGACGGGCGCGACAACCTGCACGGCATGGGACCGAACCGGGTGGAGTTGCTGGAGCGCAACCGCGCCCTGGAGGCGCTGAACGCCCTGGCCGCCCGCCTGCTCCGCCTGGACACGGCGGCCGCTGTCTACGACGCCGCGCTCGATGGGGTGCTGGCGATTGTCGGCGCGACGAGCGGTGCGCTAACCCTGACCGACGACGCGCGGCGGCGGTTCCGTGTGGTCGCCTGGCGGGGGTATAGCGCCGAGACACGCCGCGAGATCGAGCAACTCACTTACGAGGCCCCGCTGGCCCATAACGTGGCCCGCCTCTCCGGCGAACTGGTCATCGTCCACCTGGATGGGGCCAGCGCGACCCCGACCGTGCTGGCGGGCGAACCCGCGCAAACCGCCGTCTTGCTGCCCCTCTTCCCGGGCGACCGGGTGGTCGGCGTGCTGTCCTACGTCCTGCCCCGGCGCCATGAATCCTCTCCCGACGAGCGGGCCCTGTTGCGCACCGCAGCCACCTATGTCGGCGCCGCCCTGGATCGAGCCCAGCTTTACGAGACGGCTGAAGCCGAGCGGGCGCGCCTGGCCCGTATCCTGGAGGAGTTGCCCATCGGCATCTACCTGGCCGAGGGCGAAGCGGCAGCCCGCAGCTTGCGCTGGACGCTGATTAACGGCGCCGGGCACGCGCAGATCGGCACGCCACTGCCTCCTGTGGACGATCCGGACGCAAGCTACGGCATCTACTGGCCGGACGGGCGCCCCGTGCCCGTGGACGAGCGGCCCCTGGAATCGGCGCTCTGGACGGGGCAGCCGACCCCGCCCCGCGAATATGTCATCCGTACAGCGGACGGTACGGAGCGCGTCTTTCTCAGCAGCGCGCGCCTGTTGCGCGATGAGGACGGTACGCGCGAGGCAGTACTGGTGGCGCAGGAGGCGACCGACCGTGTGCGCGTCCGGCGCGAACTGGAGGACCAGCGCGCGCTCCTGCAGACGATCCTGGAAACCGCGCCCGTGGGCCTCGCTCTCTATGATTGCGATCTGCGGGTCATCAATTTCAACGCCGAATGGGCCTGGCTGGCAGGTATCGCCCCGATGGACATCGCCGGCCGATCGCTCTACGACCTGATCCCCGACACGCGCACCCGGCAGGCGTCTTACGCGCGCGTGCTGGCCGGCGAGGCGGTGGATCTGGCCGACGTGGTCTACTTGCGGCCCGGCGACGCGGCGCCGCGCTACTACGATCTGCGTTACCGGCCCGTGCGGGACCCCGACGGCACGGTGAAGGGCATCCTGTGCGCGGTCCTCGACGTAACTATGCGCTACGAGGCCAGCCGGCAAAAAGACGAGTTCATCGCCCTGGCCTCGCACGAACTGAAAACGCCGCTCACGGCCATCAAAGCCTATGCGCAGACGACATTGCGCGCGGTGCGCCACCTCGGCGACCCCCGCCTGCTGCGCACCCTGCGCATCATCGATGAGCAGTCCGACCGTTTGAACCGCCTGATCAACGAACTGCTCGACGTGTCGAGCATGGAGACGGAGCCGCTCGCGCTGGAGCGTGAGCCGGTGGACCTGGGCGATCTGGTGCGCGACGCGGTCAGCAGCCTCGAATTGATCGCCCCGGCCTTCACCCTCGCGCTGGACTTGCCGCCCGCGCCGATCCCGATCCACGCCGACCGCCAACGCGTCGAGCAGGTGCTGATGAACCTCGTGCAGAACGCGATCAAGTACTCGGGCGACAGTCGCCGGGTCGAGATCGGCGTCCGGGCGGCGGACGGCGAGGCGGTGACGGCGATTCGCGATTTCGGCCTCGGCATCCCCGTCGACCAGCAAGAGCAGGTCTTCGAGCGGTTCTTCCGCGCCCGCAACGTGCCCTCCTACCACTACAGCGGCCTGGGCCTCGGCCTCTTCATCTCGCACAACATCGTCGTGCGCCACGGCGGACGAATGTGGCTGGAGTCCTACGAAGGCGTGGGCAGCACATTCTACTTCGCCCTCCCTCTCGCCGGGCCATGAGCGTCGTCGCCGTCCTGATCGGGGCCGGCCTGCTGGCCGCTATTCTTTGGGATACGTTCGAGACCGTCATTTTGCCCCGGCGGGTCACGCGCCGCTTGCGCCCGACCCGGCTCTTCTACAGCACCACCTGGCGTATGTGGTCCGCCGGTTCGCGCCGGCAGCGCGACGGCTCGCGGCGCGAAACCTACCTGGCTTTATACGGGCCGCTCTCGCTGCTGGGGCTGTTCGCGCTCTGGGCCGCCGGACTCATCCTCAGCTTCGCGCTGCTGCTGTGGGGCCTCGGCCCGCCCCTGCACACCTTGCAGGGCGACGCCGATTTCATCGCCACCCTCTATATGAGCGGCACCAACTTCTTCACACTGGGACTGGGCGACATCACGCCGGCGCCGGGGTTGGAGCGGTTTGTCGTGATGCTGGAAGCGGGCACCGGCTTCGGCTTCCTCGGCCTGGTCATCAGCTACCTGCCGGTGATGTACCAGGCGTTTTCGCGCCGCGAATCGACCATCTCGCTGCTCGACGCGCGCGCCGGCACGCCGCATACCGCCGTCGAGTTCTTGCGCCGGCACGCGGCGGGCGGCGATCCGCGCTCGGTCGATGCCTTCCTGTTCGAGTGGGAGCGCTGGGCGGCGGATCTGCTGGAGAGCCACCTGTCCTACCCGTTCCTGGGCTACTTCCGCTCGCAACACGAGCATGACTCCTGGGTCGCAGCGGTCACGGTCGTCCTCGACACCTGCGCCCTGGTGCTCGTCGGCGTGGACGGCATCCCGGCGCAGCCCGCGCGTTTCGCCTTCGCCATGTCCCGCCACGCCGTGGTCGATCTCTGCCAGATCTACAACACTCCACCGGTGCCGCCCGACCCGGACCGGCTTTCGCCCGCCGACCTGGCCGCCCTGCGCACGGCGCTGGCCGCCGCTGGCATCCCCCTGCGCGACGGCCTGGAGGCCGACCGTAAGCTGGCGAAGATCCGCGCCATATACGAGCCTTACGTCAATGCGCTGGCCCGGCACCTGCTCGTGGACCTGCCGCCCTGGCTCCCAGCGCCCGAAGCGATGGACAACTGGCAGGCTACCGCCTGGGACCCTGCTCCTGGCCCCGGCTTGCTCTAGCGGCCAGACTGCTCCGCCCGGCCGCTCCGGCGAGCCGTCGTTTTGCCGTACAGGTTTTTGTACAGCCAGATGTACAGGCGATTGGAGGCGCCGGGTCTTGCCCTCGGCCCTGCTGTGCGCTATGCTGAATATCGGGTCCGTTGAAGTATCAACCCCGGAGTGCAGATGCCAGCCTGTGTGCCCCCCCCAGCCAGGCTTGTATCTGCATTCCAAAATGCGGCAGGAGGACCGGGCGATGGTGCGACGACGCTGGCTGTGGACAGGACTGATTGGCGGACTGGTGCTGCTGGGGGTGCTGCTATTGGGTGGGCGCGGCGTGGCAGCGCAACCCGGCGGCGCCGCGCCCGCCCAGGGCACCCCTAGCGTGACCTCCACCCGCACTGCGGGACCGAGCGTGACCCCGACCGCCACCAGCGGCGTGTGCCAGGCACTGGTGGAGCGCGCAGACACTCTCTGCACGCCCACGTCCACCTATACCTACACCTTCGGCTTCCATGTCGAGGGCGGCTTTAACCCCTACGCCAACCTGACCTTCTATTTCGAGGTCGCCAGCGACCCGCAAGGCCCCTGGACCCCGCACGACCAGCAGCCGTGGTCCGGCATCCTACCGCGCGGCTACAGCGAGGTGTCGGGCACCTTCACCGAGGCGAACATCCCTGCCGGGTACTACTACTATCGCATTCGCGTGCAGGGGGTGGCCTGTAACACCATCGCCAGCACCACCAACCCGACGCCGATCTGTACCCGGCCCACTCCTACCGTGACTCCGAACTGCGCCACCGGCTGGAATATCGTCGCCAGCCCGAACGGTGGGAACGTCGAGAACATCCTGAACGGGGTCGCGGCGGCGGCGCCCGACGACGTCTGGGCGGTGGGCCTGACCGGCGCCTACAGCTATGACGCGCAAACCCTGATCGAGCACTGGAACGGCAGCAGTTGGAGCCTTGTCGCCGGGCCGAACCCCGGCACGGTCGACAACCACCTCAGTGCCGTGGCCGCGCGAGGGGCGAACGATGTCTGGGCCGTCGGCGGGCAGAGCAGTGGCGGCCCGGAGCAGACCTTGACCCTGCACTGGGACGGCGCGGCCTGGACCGTCGTGTCCGCGCCCAACCCGGGCACCGGGGACAACGTGCTGAACGGGGTCGTCGCGCTCGCCGTGAACGATGTCTGGGCCGTCGGCTATGCCCGTACCGGCACCTCCGGCCCGATGACCGCGCTGATGATCCACTGGGACGGCGCCGCCTGGACCACTGTGCCCGGACCCGCCTCGCCGTACCCGTTCAATAATCTGCTCGCCGTGGCCGCGAGCGGGCCGCAGGATGTCTGGGCCGTAGGTCGGGGCGATACCGGGTCCTCGAATCCCTCTACGCTGATCCAACACTGGAACGGGGGCGCCTGGAGCATCGTGCCTAGCCCCAACCCCAGCCCCTACGACAACTGGCTCAACGGGGTCATCGCCTTCGGGTCGGCCGACGCCTGGGCGGTCGGCACCTACTTCGCTAGCAACGTGGGCTTCCAGACCCTCGCGCTCCATTGGGACGGCAGCGTGTGGAGCGTCGTCCCCAGTCCCAGCGCGCCGACCGGCTACAGCTACCTGAATGCGCTGGCCGGCACCGCCGCCGATCTCTGGGCCGGCGGGTTTGTGGATGGAGGCGGCACGCTGGTTGAGCACTGGAACGGGAGCGCCTGGTCTATCGTCGCCAGCCCCAGTGGGGGCGCGCGCGGCAACGTGTTGCGCGGCCTGGCCGCCCCGGGGCAGTACGACGTGTGGGCCGTGGGCAGCTACGAGGACTGGGACCAGACGGAGCGGACGCTGGCAGAGCGCTATACCGGCCCCTGCCTTTCGCCGACACCATCGGCCACGGCGACCCGCACCCGCACCCCGCCGGCGATCTTCGACCCCACCCCGCCGCCAGCGACGGCAACCTTCAGCCCCACCCCGGTGTATTCGCCGACGCCTCCACACACGGCGACGCCCAGAAATACGGCGACACCCGGCGGCCCCACCGCAACGTTTACCCCGACCGCCACGTCGACACCGCTCGCCCCGAGCTTTAGCGATGTGCATGAAAGCGACTACTTCTACGAACCGGTACGCTACCTGGCGAGCCATGGCGTCATCAGCGGCTACGCCGACGGCACCTTCCGGCCCTACAACCCGACGACCCGCGCGCAACAGGTCAAGATCGTCGTGCTCGGCCTGGCGCTGCCACCGTCCACCCCGGCGGGCGGCGACTACACGTTCGCTGACGTGCCGCCGGCCCAGCCGTTCTTTACCGTCGTGGAGACGGCAGCGGCGCAGGGCGTGGTGAGCGGCTACGGCTGCGGCAGCCCCGGCGAGCCCTGCGACGCCCGTCGCCGGCCCTACTTCCGGCCCAACGCCGACGTGACGCGCGGCCAACTGGCGAAGATGGTGGTGGGCGCGGCCGGTTGGCCGCTGCTGACCCCGGCGGTGCCCAGCTTCGCCGATGTCGCGCCCGGCTCGGCGTTCTACGCCTCTATCGAGACCGCCGTCTGCCGAGGCATCCTGAGCGGCTACGCCGACGGTACCTATCGCCCCGGCGCCTCGGCCACGCGCGGGCAGATCGCCAAGATCGTTTACCTGGCGATCACCGCCGCCCCGCCGTGCGCTCCGCTCCGCCGTTAGCCGATTGCGGCCGGGTTATCCGCCGGCCGGTCCCGGAGTCTTCCGCCCGCCGATGGATTGACACTCCGTCGGCGATTTGGTACACTTAGATACGATAAGTGAATAAGACCCGCAAAGGCTTTGACGGAAACGAGTAAGCGTCGGCATGGGTTCGCAGAGAGTCCACACCTGGTGCGAAGGGGATACACCACCGCCGCCGAAAATCCTTCCTGAGCCGCCACCCGAACCGCGAGCAGTAGACGTGGCCGACCTTGCCCCCCGTTAGCCGGGCAGGAGTGTGAACCCGCACTCCGCAGAGGTGGCCCCGCCGTGCCGGGGCAACGAAGGTGGTCTCGCGAGCAACCGGCTCGTCCTTCCAGGTGGGGAAGGGCGGGCATTTTTATTAGATTGGAACCTATGCAACTGACGAACAGCCAGACGGCGCCGGCGCGCGACGTGAGTGGCGAGGGGGCGGCGGGGGCGCGAGTGCGCGAGTTGACGCCGCCGGGCGTGGCAGCGGCGGTGGCGCTCGACCTGTGGGAGATCGCGCCGGGGGGCCGGGCGCCCGCCCACACGCATCCCGAGGAGCACCAGTGCTACGTGCTCACCGGGGCGGGCGAATATCACGGGCCGGAGGGCATGCCCGTCTGGCCCTTGCGCGATGGCGCCGCGTTTTACATCCCGGCGGGGGAACGCCACCAGGTAGTGAACACCGGGCGCACGCCGTTGCGTATAATGGTGGCGACGCCGCTGGCCGCCGAGCGCCCGGCCCCGGCAGCCTCTGTGGGACAGACCTCCGGGTCTGGACAGGTGCTCAGCCCGTTGCAGATCGTGTTCGACGGTGGCAGCCGGGGCAACCCCGGCCAGGGCTACGGCTCGTTCGTCATCCTGGCGCCGGGGCGCAAGCCGCACCTGGTGCAAAACGAGTATAAAGGGCTGATGACGAACAACGAGGCCGAATACGAGACCTTGCTAGAAGCGTTGCGCTACGTGCTCCAGACGCTGGAAGGCGGTAAGCGCGATCCGAAGCGCTACGCCCTCGACATTCGCGGCGACAGCGAACTGCTGATCAAGCAGATGACGGGCGAGTACCGGACCAAGCAGGCGGCCCTGCGGACGCGCGGCGAGGAAGCGCACCGCCTCCTCCGCCGCTTCGGCGAATGGCACCTGACCTGGCACCCGCGCGAAGAGAGCGTGGCCCTGCTGGGGCACTAACGAGTACCGAATACCGAGTATTGCGTGTTGCACGCTATTGAGCGTTCGTTACTGATCACTGGTCACTGGTCACTGACGACTGGCGACTGACGACGAGGAGGACGGAGTGGATTTTGACGACCGGTACATGATGGACGACGACGAGGAGCTGGAGGAGGAGGAAGGGACGGAGTATCCGCCCGACCCCTGCCCGCGCTGCGGGCGCAACCACGTGGCCGTGTTCTTCGGGGAGCGCTACAGCACCATCGAGATCCAGGCGCCCATCCCCGGCCTGCACCACGACATCTTCAGCCAGTCGTCCCAGCGCTTCGGCATGCGCACCTGCATGGACTGCGGCTACATCGAGCTATACCGTGAGGAGATTATGCACCTGGACGACTGACGAAGCGGACAGCTTTCAGCTATCAGCTTTCAGCTTTCATTCAGTGAGCGGTCTGCAAAGGGTTTATTGGATGGCAAACTGTTGGTAAATGGTCGCAACGAACTAAAACGGCAAGCTGAGAGCTGACGGCTGAAAGCCGACAACTTCGCGGCGAGATCCGCGAATCGTTTACTGGATGGAAAACTATTGGCAAGTGGCGACAACAAACAAAAACAGCAAGCTGAAAGCTGATAGCTGACAGCTAAAGACGAAAAGCTGACAGCTAGGAAGGAATGGGCATGTTCAAACCCGTGGAGGCGAAGTGGGATCCGCCCGCACTCGAGCAGCAGGTGCTCACGTGGTGGCGCGAGAACCACACGTTTGACAAGTTACGGCAGCAGAACGCGGACGGGCCGCGCTGGTCGTTTATCGACGGGCCGATCACCGCGAACAACCCGATGGGCGTCCACCATGCCTGGGGCCGCACCTATAAGGACCTGTATCTGCGCTTCAAGGCGATGCAGGGGCACAAACTGCGCTACCAGAACGGGTTCGACTGCCAGGGGCTATGGGTCGAGGTCGAGGTCGAGAAGGCGCTGGGCTTTAACTCGAAGCGCGACATCGAGGCGTTTGGCCTGGATAACTTCGCGCGCGCCTGCAAAGACCGGGTGCTGAAGTACGCCAAGCTGATCAGCGATCAGTCGGATCGGCTGGGCATGTGGATGGACTGGGATGATTCGTATTACACCTATACCGATACGAATATCCTCTATATCTGGCATTTCTTGAAGAAGTGCCGCGAGAACGGCTGGCTCTACGAGGGCACGCGCTCGATGCCCTGGTGCGCACGCTGCGGCACCTCGCTGTCGCAGCACGAGATGACCGACTCGTATCGCGAGATGACGCATCGCTCGGTCTACATCCGGCAGCCGCTCACGGCAGAGGGGCACGAGGGCGAATGGCTGCTGCTCTGGACGACGACGCCCTGGACGCTCTCGGCGAACGTCGCGGCGGCGGTGAACCCCGACCTGGAATACGCGCGGGTGCGACAGGGCGACTACGTCTACTACCTGTCGAAGGGCACGCTGCACCGCCTGGCCGGGCCGTATGAGTTGCTGGGCACGGTCAAAGGCAGCGCCATGGTCGGCTGGACCTACAAGGGGCCGTTCGACGAGCTACCCGCGCAGGCCGGCGTCGAGCACCGCGTGATCCCCTGGGGCGGCGAAGGCGGCGTGCAGGAGACCGAGGGCACCGGCATCGTGCATATCGCGCCGGGCTGCGGCGCCGAGGACTTCGAGCTGGGCCAGCAGTTTAAGCTGCCGGTGCTCGTGCCGATCAACGAGACTGGCGACTACGTGCCGGGCTACGGGCCACTGGTCGGCTATAGCGCGATGAACGTGGCCGAAACGGTCTTCGCCAGCCTGGAAGAGAAGGGCTACGAGTACCGGCTGGAGGACTACACGCACAGCTACCCGGTGTGCTGGCGCTGCGCGACCCCGCTCGTCTTCCGCGTGGTCAGCGAGTGGTTCATCTCTGCCGACGAGATCCGCCCGCGCATGAAGGCGGCGGCGGCGAAGGTGAAGTGGTATCCCGACGAGGCCGGCAAGCGCATGCAGGACTGGCTGAACAACATGCGCGATTGGTGTATCTCGCGCAAGCGGTTCTGGGGCCTGCCCCTGCCGTTCTACCGCTGCGCGGAGTGCGGCGAGGTGAACCAGCCGGGCTCACTGGAGGAACTGCGCGCCTGGGCCGTCAACCCGGAGGTCGTGGACGCGCTACCCGAACTACACCGGCCCTGGATCGACGAGGTCAAAGTCTACTGCCGCAAGTGTAACGCCGTGACGGAGCGCATCCCGGAGGTGGGCGACTGCTGGCTCGACGCCGGCATCGTCGCCTTCAGCACCCTCGGCTATCTCGGCGACGGCCCCGGCCGCGCCTACTGGGAAGAGTGGTTCCCGGCGCAGTGGGTCAGCGAGATGCGCGAGCAGATCCGGCTCTGGTTCTACGCCATGCTCTTCATGTCGGTGACGCTTGAAGACACCGCGCCCTACCAGTCGGTGCTGGTCTACGAAAAGGTGCATGACGAGCACGATCGCCCGATGCACAAGAGCCATGGCAACGCCATCGAGTTCAACGCCGCCGCCGAAAAGATGGGCGCCGACGTGATGCGCTGGATCTATGCCGGGCAGAACGTGAAGGTGAACCTGCGCTTCGGCTTCGGCGCCGCCGAGGAGACGGTGCGCCGCCTGCTGACGCTCTGGAACACCTACAGCTTCTTCGTCACCTACGCCAACGTGGACGGCTTCGACCCGACGAAGACGCCGAAGGTGCCCGTAGCGCAGCGCAGCGAGTTGGACCGCTGGGTGCTGTCGCGCCTCAACGTGCTCGTGCGCGACGCCAACCGCGACCTGGAAGAGTTCGACAGCGCCTCGGTCACGCGCGACGTGGAAGCCTTCGTGAACGACCTGTCGAACTGGTACGTGCGCCGCAGCCGCCGCCGCTTCTGGAAGAGCGAGGACGACTCGGATAAGCGCGCCGCCTACTGGACGCTGTACGAAGTACTGACGACGCTCGTGCGCCTGGTCGCGCCGATCATGCCCTTCCTGAGCGAGGCGCTCTACCGGAACCTCGTGGCGGGCGTGGACCCGGCGCAGCCGGAGAGCGTCCACCTGACATCCTACCCGGTGGCCGACGAGAGCCTGATCGACGAGGCGCTGATGGACGACGTGGCCCTGGTCGAGCAGGTGGTCGAGTTGGGCCGCGCGGCGCGGGCGCGCAGCAAGATGCGCGTGCGCCAGCCGCTGCGCGAACTGGTGGTCCACGTGCGCAACGACGACGAAGCGAAGGCGCTGCGCACCCACGACGACCAGGTGCTGGACGAGCTGAACGTCAAGCGCCTGGTGCTCGTGGACGACCCGGCGGAGCTGGTCAGCTACGTGATCAAGCCGAACCTGCCGGTGCTCGGGCCGCGCTTCGGCAAACGCCTCGGTGCGGTGCGCGCGGCGTTGAGTGCGCTCGACCCCGCCGCAGTCGCCGCCACGGTCAACGCCGGGCGTGTGCTCGCGCTGAACGTGGACGGCGAGGACGAAGCGGTGGTGCTGGCACCCGACGAGGTGCTGGTCGAGACCAAGCAGCGCGAAGGCTACGTCGTCGAGCAGGACAAGGGCCTGGTGGTGGCGCTGGACACAACGCTGACCGAGGAGTTGCGCGAGGAGGGCCTGGCCCGCGACCTCGTGCGCCTGCTCAACGAGTTGCGCAAAGCCGCCGGCTTCGCCATCAGCGACCGCATCACGACGACGTATGCGCTGCCGCCGGCGAACGGCGACACGCCGCAGACGGCCTTGCGCCTGCACGCGGCGCTCGACCGCTTCGCGCCCTATGTACAGGAGGAAACCCTTAGCACGAGCCTGGTCAACGCCGACCCGCCCACCGGTGCCTTCAGCCGCACCGAGCAACTGGACGGCCTCGACGTGCTCTTGTCGGTGCGTCGGGTCAGCTAAATCGCGCCGATACCTAGCGAAGGCCCCTGCCCAGTGTTTGACATGCGCTGGGCAGGGGCTTTACCTTAATCCGAGGGGTGATGGAAGGAGCGGGTCATGAAGGTTGTGATCATTGGTGGGAGCGGGCATGTAGGGACGTATCTTGTGCCCCGGCTGGTGCTTGCGGGGCATGAGGTGGTCAACGTCAGTCGGGGCACGGCGGCGCCCTACCAGCCCCACACGGCGTGGGCGGCGGTGCAGACGGTGACGGTGGACCGATCCCGCGAGGAGGCCACGGGCGTCTTTGGGCCGCGCATCCGTGATCTTCAACCGGACGTGGTGATCGATATGATCTGTTTTACGCTCGAGAGTGCGCGCCAGCTTGTTGAGGCGTTGCGCGGCCAGATCCAGCATCTGCTGCACTGCGGCACGATCTGGGTGCATGGGCCCAGTGTCGAGGTGCCGACACTGGAGACGCAACCCCGGCGGCCGTTTGATGCGTATGGCATCCAGAAGGCTGCGATTGAGGCGTACCTGCTGGGCGAAGCCCGGCGCACGGGGTTGCCGGTCACCGTGTTGCATCCCGGGCATATCGTCGGGCCTGGCTGGGCACCGATAAACCCGGTGGGCAATGCCTCGCCGCACGTCTTCACGCAGCTCGCGCACGGGGAGGAGCTGGTCTTACCGAACCTGGGGCTGGAGACGCTGCATCACGTACATGCCGATGATGTGGCTCAGGCGTTTATGCAGGCGCTGAGCCATTGGAGCACAGCGGTCGGGGAGAGCTTCCATGTGGTATCGCCCGCAGCGGTGACGATGCGGGGCTACGCGGAAGCGATGGCGGCGTGGTTCGGCCAGCCCGCACGGTTACGCTTTGTGCCGTGGCCGGAGTGGCGCGCGACAGTGACCGAGGAGGAGGCCAATTCAACCTGGGGGCATCTGGCGCGTAGCTCCAACTGTAGCATGACGAAGGCGCAGCGGCTGCTGGATTACGCGCCGCGCTATCGTTCGCTGGAGGCGGTGCAGGAGGCGGTGCGCTGGTTGATTGAGCAGGGGTTGTGACGGTGCGGGGGTCATAAGTGGTCGCGGCAATCTAATCATGGTATAGTGGAACAAACACACCAGGCGAGGAAAGAGACGCGGCCGATCCTCGTGGAGGAGCGGTACGCTATGCCTGACTTACCACGGAGCGGGCCGGCACCCGCTGTCAAGCCGCGACACATGGCCGGGACGCGGACCGGGCGGCGCGGCATCCTCTGGCCGCTGCTATTTGGGCTGCTGTTGATCATTGGGGGAGGCGAAGCACTGGTCCTGGGCCTGGTGCGGCAGCAGGACGCCGCGCGCCTGGCGGCGGCCCCCCTGTGTGCCCCCGCCCAGCAAATCGGCTGCCGGTTGGACGAACCGGTGACGGTCGTCGCGCTGGCGACGGAATCCGCCGGGCGCGGCGGCTCGACGCGGGTGGTGAAAGTGCAAACGCCGGACGGCAGCACCCAGAGCGTCTACGCCAACGACCACGATGCCGGCCTCTGGTCCCAGTTGCATACGGGCGAAGCCATGCAGGCCGAGCTATGGAACGGGAGCGTGATCCGGCTCGACGATGGCGCCGGACACTATCTGATCGCGGACGATAGCCCCGTCGTGACCAGCGTGCTCTTTCCGATTATCGGGCTGCTGGCGCTCGGCATGGGCGGGATCTTACTCTTCTTCTGCGTGCGGATCTGGCGGCAACGCACGCCCGCGCGCTGAGCGGCGCGCGGGCTCCATCAGAGCCGCTTTTCGAACCAGTGATGCGCATACGGCTCGGCGTTGAAGGCGGGCACTTCCTGATACCCGGCGCGGCGGTACAGGGCAATCGCCTCCACGAGACTGCGGTTCGTCTCTAGGTGCAGAACCGTGACGCCTGCCGCCCGCGCGTAGTCCTCCAACGCTTCGAGCATCCGGCGCCCCAGCCCCAGCCCGCGCGCCTGGGGTGCAACCCACATGCGCTTCAGTTCGGCAGGGTCCGGCCCGTGCAGCTTCAAGGCGCCGCAGCCCACCGGCTCCTCGCGCAGCCGGGCGACGAGCAACACGCCGTTGGGCGGCGCTAACTCGGTCGCATCGGCCGAAATGCTCTGCGCGGGGTCGAACCCGGCGGTGAAGCGCGTGTCCAGTTCGGCGAAGTATTGCGCGATGCACCAGCGCGCCTCCGCGCTCGCGGGATCGGTCGGGGCAATGGCGACCAGCGAGGCCAGCAGCAGCCGTTCGACCTCGGCCATCGCCGCCACCAGTTTATCGCGTTGCTGCTCGCTCAGCGGCGACAGCACCGATTCGGCAAACCCCTCGGCTCGTGTATCCAGCTCTGCGCGCTCGCGCTGTCCGGCCTCGGTGAGTTGCACAAAGGTTGCGCCGCCATCCGGCCCCTCCGTCCGCACGACCATTAAGCCCTGCGCTTCCAGCGAAAGAAGCAGGCGGCGGAGATAGGCTGGATCAAGCCCCAGGCGGCGGACCAGGTCCGGCACCGTGGCCCCCGCTGCACCGATCTCCCAGAGCAGCCGCGCCTCGCCCAGCGGATGGGCGCGGCCCAGGAAGTGATCGTCGAGCGCGCCAATGCGCGCTGTCACCGTGCGATTGAAGCTGCGGACCTGCTCAATGGCTGACATTGGCATCACAACCTCCTCTATCCTGGGACCGGTGTTGGCGAGTCGGCCTGGGATAATACAATGCTTTGCTGTACTAAATCCAGCAGGTAGGCGGGATCGAAGTCGGCGAGCGTGCGCAGCTTAATATGGCGGGTGCGCTTCCCGGCGCCCTCAATCCGGCCCTGCGTATCCCGCAGATACGCGCCATAGTGAAATTCGACCGTGACGTGAGACTTAAAGCCGCGCGCCAGACAGATGCGCTGCCTCTGATAGTAATACGCCTGGTAATGCCACTTGAAGTCCTCACGCATCTGTGGAAAGTTGGTGAGGATCAGGGCGCGCAGGGCCTCCGAGATTTCCTTTTGCGGCGAGGGCAGGGTCGCGAGGTAGGCTGTTACCTGCGGATGCAAGACCGGCATAGCATCAGCCTACCCGAAATGCCGGGCTGCGTCAACCGCCCCGCGTAGATGGTGGCAGTTGCCACCGGGGCAGGTGTCCGGTATAATTTGCCCTACTGTGGGGGCGCATCGTTTTGTCTGGTTACACCTGGGAGGAGAAACTGATGCAGAAGCTAAAAAGGCCCCTGGGCGGGCGCGGGGCCGCCCTATGGCTGGTATTGAGTCTGGCGTTGCTGGCAGGCACCGGCGCGGCCCCGTTCGCCCGCGCCGCCACAGCCGCCCAACGAGTCGCCACCGCCTATTTGCAGGCCCACGCGGCGGCCCTGGGCCTGCCGTCGGGCGCGCCCGATCTGGTGGCCGGCGCCCCACTCGCCACGCTCGGCGGCACCGTCATCCGCTATCAGCAGATGGCCGGCGGCTGGCCGGTCCACGAGGGGCAGGTCGTCGTGACGCTGGACCGCAACGGGGCGGTCGTACTGGTGGTCAGCGCCTACAAACCGCTGGCGACCCCGGCCGCCGACCGCCCCGGCGTGCTGGACGCCGGGCAGGCCGCCGACCGGGCGCTGGCCGCCCAGAACCGAGCGGGCAAGGCCCAGGTGCGCACCAGTGAGCGCCAGGTGTTGGCCGAGGGCACCGGGAGCCGGGCCGTCTGGCGCGTCGTGGTCGACGTTGCCGATGAGGCGGCCCAGGAAGTGGTGCTCGACGCCTACACCGGCGCCGTGCTGCGCAGCCGGGACTTGCGCCAGTTTGACACCGGCACCGGCCAGGTCTTCAACCCCAACCCGGTCGTGACCGCGCTCGACCCCACCCTGCGCGACAACGACGACCAGGACTCGCCGGCGCTCACCGCGCAATTGCAGCGGGTGACTTTGCGCGGCCTCGACAGCCGCGGCTACCTCGACGGCCAGTTCGCCACTACCAGCCCCAGCCAGGGCACGCGGGCCTATTCGCCCCAGCACACCTATCTCTATACTCGCAGCGACGCCCGGTTTGAGGAGGTCATGGCCTACTACCATGTGGACACGACCCAGCGCTACATCCAGTCGCTTGGCTTCACCAATGTGAACAACCGCCCGCAGCCGCTCAAGGCCGATGCCTTTAGCGCCGACAATTCGTATTACAACCCGTCCAACGGGCGCATCACCCTGGGCCGCGGCGGCGTGGACGACGGGGAGGACGCCGATGTGATCCTCCACGAGTACGGCCACGCGATCCAGGACAGCCAGGTGCCCGGCTTCGGGTCGTCGCTGGAAGCGGGGTCGATGGGCGAAGGCTTTGGCGACTACTGGGCGATGACCAACTTTGCCCAGGCCCAACCACGCGCCTGGCGGCCGATCATTGCCGAGTGGGACGCCACATCCTACGACACCCACAACCCGCCCTACCTGCGCCGCCTCGACCTCGACTTGCACTACCCCCAGGACATGGCCGGCGAGGTCCACCACGACGGGCAGATCTGGTCGCGTGCCCTCTGGGACATGTGGAACACGCTGGGCAAGCGCACGGCGGATACCTTAATCTTGCAGGCGCACTTCTCGCTGACCCCGACGGCCAGCTTCCGCGACGGCGCGATGGCGATCCTCGCGGCGGATCGCGCGCTGAACGGCGGGCGCAACGCCCGTACCCTGGAACGCATCTTCGCCGACCGAGGCATCGCCACCCGCTAGCGTGGTCACTCCCAATTCTCGATTCTCACTCGGCGCACCGCTGCTACTGCTGAGTGGGAATTGAGAGTAGGCGAGTCGCTACCCCGGACCGCATCACGGCCCGGGGGCGCCGCTCTCGGCGGGGTCGGCGTGATAGAGCGCGTAGGTGCAGTGCGCGGCGCCCTGGGCCGTGCAGGTCACTTCTTCGACCCGCACGCGGCGGCCCAGGCAGGTCCGCAGCAGGCGCTGGAACAAGACCTCGCTCGACGCGCACACCGGCCCCGGCGCCCCGCTAATCGCCGCACAGGACGGGCACGCCGCCAGTTCGAGGTAGCACGCCTGCGCGTCTTCCGTGATGCGCACGGGCGTCAACGCCTGGGCCATCCACGCGCCGAAAGCCTCGGCGAACCAGCGCACCTGGCGGTCGGGCGGGATCGTCGCAGCCTGCGCGGCCAGGTGCTGCCCCTCAGGCAGGCGCAGCAGCGTATCGGCAATGATGGTGCCACAGTTGCGCTCAAACAGCCGGTAGGCCCCGTAGCCCAGGATGGTGTAGATATGGTGATAGAGTGCGCCCAGCTCCCGCCCGGTGGCGACGGGCCGGCGCGATTGGGGGTCGAGCGGGGTGGTCAGAAAGCGGTCCAGGCCGGCCTCGCGCAGGAGCGCCGGGGCCTGGGCGCCCGTCGTCTGCTGAATAGCCTGGAGGGCGACCCACATCGTCTGTTCCGGGACGGTCCAGGACTCTGCAAATTCCTCCAGCGGCGCTAACGGTGCGGTCAAACTCACACAAGAGGTCCTTTCTGCCAACGTGGTGCCGTATTTGGCCTGATTCTACGGCGCCGGCGGCGCGGGGACTAGAGACCACTGGTCCCTCCTGTGCGGGCCACTGGTCCCCGGCCCCCGCTAGGCCCACATCTCGTCGTCGTCCGACGCGGCCGCCGGATCGCCGTAGGTATCCGACCCGTAGGGATTCGGGGGGATGGTGAGGTTCGGCTGGGGCGCCGGCCCGTAGGGGTTGGACGGGATGGTGAGGTTGGGCTGGGGCGCCGGTCCGTAGGGATTGGGCGGAAACGGACTGGCCGACCTACCCATCCCGGTAGGGAAGCGCGGGTTCCAGAGCGGCATAAAGTTGTCGAAGCATTGGACCGCCGCCAGGCAGGGCGATTGGTGATTCCCACCCATTCCCGAAGTATAAGGCTGGGGAATGGGTGGGAAGTGAGGGCCGGCCCCGGCCTAGCTCATGGCCGCCTTGGACTCCGGCATGTCCTCGTCGTGGATCAGGGTCCGGGCCTGGGCGGCCAACTCGGGCGTGGCCTCCATGCTGTGCGCCGTGCGCAGGTGGTCGGGGACCTGGGCCATAACTTCATCGTCAGTCTGGCCGGTAAGTTTAGCGTCGCAGTCCATGCCTGCATCGCGGCAGGCGAGTACGCGCATCGTTGCCATTATGCTACCTCCATGGTATGTGAGGGCGGCACTGTCTTTGCCGCCCGGCGGAATAGGTGACGACCAGCCCTAGCATACTATGCCGGCCGGCGCTTGTCAAAGGTTCAATCCACCAGGCGGCCCGGCCGGGTTACGGGAAGAAGGTCAGCTTGTCAATCTTGGCAATCTGCCCTCGGGTGGCCTCGCTGCCCAGACGGAAATAGGGCCGCTGTTGATTGTCGCACGGCTCGCCCGGCCCCCCACAAGAGTAACCGCTGATGCTGCCGAAGGCGGCCAGGCGCTCCACGTAGAGGTAGAACGGGTTGGCGGGGGGCACATCGGTGAACGTCTGTCCGGTGGGTGTGCCGTTCAGCCCCTTCGCGTTGGCGATGATTTTCGACAACTGGCCGCGCGTCACCGGGGCATTCGGGCGGAAGTAGGGCCGCTGCTGCTGGTCGCAGGGTTCGCCCGGCCCGCCGCAGGTGTAGCCGCTGATCAGCCCCCGCGTCGCCATGCGTTGGATGAACGGGTAGAAGCCGTTAGCGGGCGGTACGTCGGTGAAGATCTGCCCGCTGACCGTCTCGGTAAAGCCGGCCGAGTTGGACGCGATCTTGGCGAGTTGCCCACGCGTGGTGTTGGCGTTGGGCCGGAAGGTCGTATCGGCGTAGCCGCTGACGATCCCTGCGCAGGCCAGGTAGTAGATGTAGTCGTAGTAGAAGCTGCCGTAGGGCACGTCGCTGAAGTTGCCGCACAGGCTGGCGTGCGGACTGAACAGGTCGATGTCGCCCACCGTCACACTGCCGCCCGGTGGAATGCTCAGGTCGGTCCATTGCAGCCCGGCCCCCGAATCGTGCAGGGTATCGCTGATGATCGTGTTGTCGAAGCCCGCGCCCGGCCCGCTCGTCGAGCCGATGCGGTCCCAGATGTCATGGTAACCGGCCTCCTGGTACGCCGTCGGCGGCGGGTAGTTCTGGTTGGGCACGAACTGCTGGTAGAGCCGCGACCCGGCCAGCGACCCCATGGTCGGCGTAAAGTAGTCGCCCACGCCGCTCGTGCCGGGGTCATAGTAGCCGTAGCCGCTGTCGTTGCCGGCGGTGTAGAGGTCCGCCGCGTGGAAAAGCGTGACCGTTACCGGCGCGGTGCCGGCGATCTGCCCCACCTCAAAGGTCAGGCTGACGAACTCGGCACCGTTGACGTAGCTGGCGCGCTGCGTGAGGCGCAGATTGGTGCCGGGCACCAGGTTCACGGTGGTCGCCACCCAGGGGTTGCCGGGCGAGCCGTCACCGGTGAGCAGGTTGCTGACCGGCGTGTAGGCGGTGGTGTTGTTGCCGGCCGGCACCGCGCCCGGCCCGAACACCGTCACCCCCCCGCCCGCGAGCGCCCACAGGTAGACACCCTCGGCGTCGCTGCCGAAGAACTGGTCGCCATAGTCGCGGTAGCGGATCTGGATCGAGGTGCGGTCTTCCACGGTCATGCTCAGCGGGAAGCCGGGGATGATCTGGTCGGCGAGCACGTGGTCGGGCCGGGAAGGCGTGGCGGGTTTGGGTAGCGCGGGCTTGGCGTGGGCCTGGCCGGCGACCAAGAGGATGAGGAGCACGGCCCCGAGCACGGGCGTGGCTAGTAGGGCGGTAAACCGCCAGCGAGATGGGTAGAACATGGTAATGCCTCCTCGCGTGCGAAATGCACGACGACAATGGCCGCGTCGGTCGTTTCGCGCCGGGCCGGCGTCCTGCTGACCCGGCATGTATATTAATGCCCGCCGGGGGTCAATCGATACGCCGGGAGGGAGGCAAAGGGCTACGAATGTAAGGGGATCGAGGGAATCAAGGGGATCAAGGGATGTCTGCCGGAACCGAATACGGAAACGCCGATCCCTTGGATCCCCCTCGCTAGGGGGCCGCGTCAGGAGAGTTGATCGTCGGCCCAGCTCCAATAGCGGGTCTTGACCAGATCCCGCAGCAGCTCCTCACAGGTGTGGGTCGCGTTGGTAAAGCTAGCCTCCGCAATCGAGGTCTTCGCCATCGTCTGGGGAAGGCGCGCGCCGGCAAACGTCACCGCTACGCGCGTGTCATACAGGGCGAGATAGTCGCGCTTGCGAATCTCCGCGACGGCGCGGCCAATCGGCAGATTGGCCTCTTTGCGCCAGACGCCCTCGGTTACTTGGCGCCAACCGTCCATCTCCGTGTCTCCTCGCTAGGCTCAAGCCGCGCTGCTTTGCTGCGCCTCGACAGGGCCATGGGCGGCTGGCTGGTCTGCCCCCGGCCTTCTAAGCAGCCAAGCCCTGCCAGAACCTTATCATACCTTACCAAGCCCGCTTTGTCAATACTTATGCCCGCTTATTTAGCTCTCCATATGTGATTCTTTTGGATTCATCTATTATCAACTTGCTCTTTGTAAGTTCGCTCTCATTGCATATAAATCCTGTTATTTGATTATAAACAGTTCCACACAATTGATGGATTGAAAGTTTCAGTCGAAATGAACATGGAGCGATCAGCAGTAGAAAGCACACTTGCCACTCTCTCGGAAGCGTGCTACAATCCACTATGGATCCCCAGTCGCCGTCGCCCGTCCGCGCGCCGCAACCGGTCCTGCCGCGGGTGCTCGGCCAACATGCGGGGGGCGTCTATGCGCTCGCCATCACCCCGGACGGACAGCAGGTCCTCTCCATCGGCGGCGACGCGATGTTCCGGCTGTGGCACCTCGCCACCGGCACGCTTCTCCACTGCTTCGCCGGTCCCAAACGGCCGATCCAGGCGCTGGGGGTGACGCGCGACGGCCAATATGCCCTGGCCGGCGGCCGCCAGGGCGCCCTGCGCTTGTGGCACCTCGCCACCGGCAAACCGCAACAACGCTTCGTCGGGCATGCCGGGAACGTGCTGGCCGTCGCCCTCACTCCCGATGGGCAGCACGCCCTCTCCGGCGGCGTTGATAGCAGTGTGCGGCTGTGGCACCTTGCCAGCGGGACTGAAGTCCGGCGCTATGTAGGGCATCAGGACTGGGTGCGCGACCTGGCCGTGACCGCCGATGGGCGGCAGATGCTCTCCGGGGGAGACGATACCACCCTGCGGTTGTGGGACCTCGCCACCGGCGCGGAAGTGCGCCGCTTCACAGGCCATCGGTACTGGGTCTTTGCGCTGGCGCTAACCCCCGACGGCCGCTATGCTCTCTCCAGCAGCCTGGACAACACCTTCCGCCTCTGGGATCTCGTCACCGGCGCGGAACTCCGCTCCCTGTCCGCCGCCGAATTCGGCTCGCGGTCCCATCCGCCGGATTTTATCTGGATTCTCGCCGTGACGCCCGATGGGCAGCACGCCTTTTCCTTTGGCACGGACGATACGCTGCGGCTCTGGCACATCGCTACCGGCACCGAACGGCACCGTGTCGCCTGCGCCGAGGCGGCCGTGAGTCGCATGACCCTCAGCCCGGACGGACATACCGTGGTCACCGGGAGCAGAGATGGGACCGTGCGGGCCTGGGACTTCGCGGCGGTGCTGGCAGGCTAAGCAGGCTCCGCACGCTACCTGGTTCAAATGGTATTGCGGCCAACGCCAGGGCCTCTATTCGACGACACCGCAAGCGTGCTCGGCCATTTGTCCCCCACCATCAAGGGTGTTTATCCCCTACCCATTCACCACATAGTACTATCCTTACCGCAGAACTTACCGGCAACCTCGCCAGTTAATATGGTGACTGCGTTGGAAGGAACCTGACACGTTCCTAAAAAAGGGCTACTGCTAGCAGGAAAGCGCGAACAAGGCAGGCCCAGGCGAGGCGCCACGGGAGAGCGCCGGTTTTGATCCACTGCGAAAGGGACAATGGTAATGGAATCTGGTACGTATAGTGAGCAGGGCGGCACAGTGCAGGTGCCTGTGGCCGTCAGGATGCTGGCGTCCGGCGAGGACGAAAAGCCGCCGCAGGTAGTGGCCTACGCCTTCAGCACACAAGGGCGCCTGCTGGACCAGGCGCCGGTCGACGAGAAGGGCCAGGCCACGCTGCGCTTCCCGGCGGCAGCGCGGGCGCGCGGAGTGCGCATCCTGGCCGGGCCGGCCGTCGAGCGCGAGGACGAGAAGGAGATCGACCTGGCCGAGGTGCAGCGCCGGGGCGCCGACGAGCGCTTGGTGCGCCTCGATCCGCGCGAACGCCCGCAGGCCGTCGAATTTATCATCCCGGTGGACCGCTGGCGCTGCTGGATCCTGGGTCTCTGCTTTGTCGAGGGCACGCTGGTCAAGCGCGTGCCGCTCGGCCCCACCACCACCGACCTGCCCGTCTGCCGGGCCACCGTCGAGATCTACGAAGTCGAACGCTGGGAGATCCTCATCCCGCGCTTCCCCGATCACCTGATCGAGCAGATCCGGCAATACATCATCAATCCGCCCCCGCCGCCGCCGCCGGAGCGGGGCATCGGCCCGTTCCCGCCCGTGCCGCCCGGCCCGCTCGCCGGGGCACTCGCCAACCCCGGTCTCCGCGAGGCCGCGCTGGCGCTAGAGCCGGAGATGCAGGGCGCCGGCCCGCTCTTCGCCCAGTCGTTCAGCCTGGCGGGCGCGAGCACGACGACCGTAGCGGACGCGGCCAACTTGCAGTTCCTGGCCCGCACCGCCGATACGCAGCAGTTCCGCCAGGCCCTCGTCCTCAACGTGGACCTGATCCGCCACATCCTCTGCCTGCTCTACCCGTTCCCGGTGACGATGCACCGCGTCGCCACCGCGACGACCGACGAGTGCGGCCACTTCCGCGCCCTCTTCTTCCGGGGCTGCGCGCCGGGCGCCCACGTCAATCTCTACTTCAAGGCCACGCAGCGCATCTTCCCGTTCCTGCCGCCCGTCGTGCTCTACGCGCCGACCCCGGTGCCCTGCTACACCCACTGGAACTACCCCTGCGGCACCGAGGTCACGCTCGTGACCACCAACCCGCTCGCCATCACCTGCGCCTGCCCGCCCGATCCGGTGCCCGATAAAGCCGTCGTCATCCAGGCTATCGGCGACATCCAGATGCACCACATCTACGGCACCAGCGCCACGCTCAACCCGTCGACCACCAACACGAACCGTGGCCTGACCCGCGACGCCGCTGGCAACGTAGACCGGCCCTGGGGCGGCGACCTGCGCCCGCGCCTCGAATTCGACCCCGCCCTCCTCGACGACGACGTGCGCCACTACCAGGTCTCCTGGCGGCGCGGCGAGTCCGGTCCTTGGACCGCGCTCACCCACGAGGTGCATCGCCACTACACCCACTGGGTAGGCACGCACCTGGTCAAAGAACTGCTGCCGCTCGGCCCGCACACCGTGGGCACCACGCCCAACCTGTACGACATCCCCCCGGAGCTGCCCCCGGCGCCCGGCGGCTGGTGGACCATCGACAGTGTCTACGAGGACACGATCAACGCCCACTTTCCCACCGCCGACATCGCGCCGGGGGCCGAGCAGGCGTCCGATCATGTGGACCACGGCGGCAAATACCAGATCAAAGTGGACCTCTACGACAGCGCCGGCAATCTGGTCAACATCGCGGCGAAGGGCGTCCGCTACTTCGTCTCGACCGAGACCGACCCGCTGGACGCCGCAACCCTGTTCCCGGCGGCCGACCCGCACGCCCTGGTGCAGGGCAACAGCTTCATCATGACCCTGCACATCGACAACAACTACGCCCATGCGAGCATCGCGCCGCCCACGCTGAACGGCACGGCGGCCAGCCCGGAGTGTGGCGTGCTTGAGTATCCGACCGTAGGCGGCCACCCCAGCGGCACGGTAGAGATGGACTGGACGGCGTCGCACCTGAACGGCTTCGCCACCTATAGCTTCGTGCTCTACAAAGGCGCCTACGCGCAGACCCTGCCGCCCCCGCCCGCCGCCCCGACGCTTCCCGCGTCGGGCCAGGTGCCGGCGGGCACCGGCAACTACGCCAACACGCAGACCGTCAGCGATCTGCTCGGCGGCTGCCCGGCAGCCGGCTTCTCCGAGAACCTCTACGTCGCCGCCCTGGCGACCGACGGCTTCTCGCGCCAGAGCCAGTACGACGCCTCGGCGGTCTTCGGCTACGCCGTCGTCCCGCAGGGCGTCCTGCCCGCTAACAGCTAACCGCATGAGGCCGGGCCTGGTAGACGCCTGGCTCGGCCCCTAACAAAGAACCAACAACAGCGGGAGGATCAGCGCTGCGCTGATCCTCCCTCTCTCTTTATCTCCCTACCGTTTCTTCGTGACTCTTCGTGCCCTGTGTGGATGAACAATGGGATCGGGCGCCTATGCCTCCGCGTCCACGGGCGTGAAGTTTGCTGCTTCCGCCGCCAGGATCCGTTCCAGCTTGCCGAAGACGATTTGGAACTCGCTCTGGGACCCCTCCTGGATCATCGGCAGGAAGGCCAGGATCTCCGGGTCGCGCGGGATGACCCGCCCGCGTAGCGTGAAGTGCGTGGTGTTGTCGGGCCCGGGTGCGAATTCCCAGGTCATGAGCATGGGCGGTGGCCCTTCGGGCGACGAGTATTCAGGCATCTGCTCCATCAACATAGTGTAGTAGTGGAAGGGGCGCCAATCCAGATAATTTTGGTTGGTGCGGTACGCGCCGTGGTCACAATGGAAGCTGGTCCCCTGGCCCATCCGCCCATCGGCGCCGGGATAGTTTATCCAGTCCAGGATGTCATCATGGGTTTGGATACTCCTGGCCGGATCCACCAGATAGTCCCAGAGAATCGGCGGGGCGACCGAAAAATCATACTCGGTGACCCAGTCGGCCTCCGCCGGCCCGATGTACACACGGCGGTTCTCGCACATCGTCTGCCAGGCCGTCTTGAGGTTGTGCATGCCGCCGCCGACCTCGCCGATATGTTCGTAGTCCTCGCTATGGCGCGGCAGGTCGAGCGCCCCGCCCATCTTCTCCATGCAGGCGTCGGTCAGGAACAGGTAGCCGCGCTGCCCGGTCGTTTCGGTGATGTGGTTCTTCAGCAGCCGGTGCGCCAGGATCACGTCCGGCCCGGCCAGGTCTTCGACGCCGGCCAGGCGCTGCACCAGGAAGCTACCGTAGTGGGCAAAGAACTTCAGGTCGAGCGTCGGGATGGCCCGGCAGGCGGCGCACTTGCAGGTCGTCGCGCGGTGCATCGCCACGATCCGATCCGCGAAGGCGAAATAGCAGGCTTCGAGCACGTCGAACAGCCGCGTATTGTCGAGAAACGCCGTGCCCAGCGCATAATAGAACAGCGCGTCGCCTTCCAGCTTCACCAGCTTCAGGGGCGGTTGCAGATTCTCCAGGATCAGGTTGAGCAGTTCCTCCATGATCTCCTGGGCGTGCTCCAGCTCCGTCCCGGTCAGAAACGCCGTATACCCGGAGATGTCGGTCAGGATCAGGTACCCTTCCAGCCGGTTCCGCGTAGTCATGCCCGCGCCCTCCCGTGGTCGTCAGTGGTTCGTGGTTAGCTATCAGTCGTCAGTCGTCAGTCGTCAGTGGGCAGTGACCAGGGGCCAGTGACCGGCAACCACGGAACACGGAACACGCAACACTCGTCACTCGTCACTACCCACTCAGTACTCGGTACTCACTACTCGGTACTCGCATACACGAGGCCGGCGCCGGTGTTGAGCAAGACGACCCGCTCGCCCGCGCCGATCCAGCCGGCGGCGCGCAGGTGGCGGACGGCGGGCAAGAGCGCCGCCCCCTCCGGGCAGACCCACAGGCCGGCGCGCGCCAGCTCCGCCTCGGCCTCCGTGAGCGCGGCGTCGGACATGGCCAGCGCTGTGCCCTGCGTCTCGCGCAGCGCCCGCAGCATCAGCCCTCCGGACAGGGGGCCGGGCACGCGCAGGCCCGCCGCGCGCGTCTGCGCGCCCTCCCAGAAGGTCGTCGTCGCCGCGCCCGCCTCCCAGGCGCGCACCACGGGCGCGCAGCCCGCCGCCTGCACCGCCACCAGGCGCGGCGGAGGCCGGTCGGCGGCGATCCAGCCCAGCGCCTGCAATTCCTGGAACGCCTTCCACAGCCCGATCAGCCCCACGCCCCCGCCGGTCGGGTAGAGGATCACGTCGGGTGCTTGCCAGCCGAGTTGCTCGGCGATCTCCAGCCCCAGCGTTTTCTTCCCTTCCAGCCGGTAGGGTTCCTTGAACGTCGCCGCGTCGTACCAGCCCTCGGCCTGCACCTGCGCGGCCACCCACGTCCCCGCATCGCTGATTAGCCCGTCCACGAGGTGCAGCCGCCCGCCGTATAGGCGTACCTCCTGCTGGGTCGCGGCGGGCGCATCCTTAGGCATCGCCACCACTACCGGCAGCCCCGCCCGCGCACCATACGCCGCCCAGGCC